>Ga0098033_1000509_pt1 | contig 17628 bp, 25 predicted proteins | sample 1_EtaG_FD_75049 | JGI IMG/M metagenome (GOLD analysis project Ga0098033, IMG submission 75049) | Marine viral communities from the Subarctic Pacific Ocean - 1_ETSP_OMZ_AT15124 metaG | ecosystem: Environmental > Aquatic > Marine > Oceanic | place: Pacific Ocean | collected 2015-01-07
CTCCCGCTGGGGCTGTGCCTCGCCAGTCGGCCCGAGGTCGCAGTGGGGCTTCGGCCCTGTCTGCGATGTCTGCCACCACGGTCTGCGAGAGAGGAGCGGCTCGTGAGTGACCGCACTCGAGTAACTCAGTCGATGATGACGGCGCTTATCTCCTGCGAGGAGAAGATGCGCCTCCGGTACTTGGAGCGCTTCAAGACCCCGACGACGACCGCCCTGGGCGTAGGCTCTGCGGTCCATCTGGGCTTCGAGCTCCAGTCCGCGGACGCCGCTGTCGAATTCCTCGAGAACGAAACGGGAGCGATCTGGATGGACTTCGAGCGCCAGAAGCTCGCGACCGAATGCTCTGTGGTCCGGTCGATGGTCGAAGGCGGGCTCCGGCTCTGGGAGAAGTGGCCCAGCCGTCACGAGGTCGAGTTCCGGGTGCCGTTCAGGAACCCCGAAACAGGCCGACCCTCCCTGCGGCATGACTTCGCCGGCAAGATCGACGGCGTCTTTCTGCCGGGCGAGCTCGACGGAAACGAAGTTCCGGTCCTGATGGAGATCAAGACGACGAGCCGCCTTGACTCGACGTACCTGGAGCGGCTCGATCTCGACTGGCAAGTATCCGCATACCTCGCGGCTGCGTCCGACCTGTTCGGCGTTCCCGTTCGGAAGATGCTCTATCGGGTGATTCGGAAGCCCTCCATTCGACCGAAGAAGAAGGTCAAGCTCGCTGACGGTTCGACGGGGCCGGAGTCGATCGCCGCTTACGCGGAGCGACTCGCAGACGACTACGCGACCCGACCGGAGTTCTACTTCGAGGAGGTCCTCCTGGTCCGCACCGACGACCAGATCGAGCGCTGGATGCATGAGGCCTGGGAGGCCCACCTTCGGATCCTCCGCATCGAAAATGGCGGGATGACCATCAGGAACGCACGGCACTGCCTCGACTACGGGCGGTGCCCTTTCTTTGATCTCTGTCGCGGGGTCGTCGGCCCCTCGGCTTTCTCTGTCCGAGAGGACATCCACCCCGAACTGGAAGGAACGAATCCATGAACACACCACAGAAGAGGAGGGCGGGCATCCTCCCCTCCCGACCCCACAAGCCGAAGGGGTTGCGCTACACCAGCGCGGTCCTCTTCGGCAGGCCCGGAGTAGGCAAGACCTATGCGCTGTCCAGGTTCCCCGACTGCCTGTCGGTTGACCTCGAGGGCGGCACGAGGATGATCGAGGCGACCTCCGTCGAGCCCCGGGGCTTCCCTGAACTGCTCGGAGTTCTCGACGCCCTCGAGATGGAGGATCACGGCTTCAACTGCGTTTCGATCGACACGGTCGATCGGGCTTGGGCCTACTGCGAGCAGAGCGTCTGTCACCAGCTCGGCGTGACGACGGTCGGTGAAGCCGCCCACGGAAAGGGCTGGAGCCTCCTCAAGACGAAGTGGTCGCAGTTCATCTACCGCGTGATCAACCTCCAGGCGGCAGACGGGCGGAAGATCCTCCCGTTCTTCCTCGCCCACGAGAAGGTCGCCCCGCTGACTGAGCGTCGAAACGGGGTCGTCATCGAAACAGGCCGGAGCGTCGTCACCGTCAACCTGCCGAACACGGGGAAGCTCCCGCTCCTCTCGGCGGTGGACTTCGTCCTGCACATGCACATCGGTGACGACGGAAAGCGCTACCTGACCACCCAGGCGACCGACACTGCGGAGCTCCGGATCGAGGCGAAGGGCCGGGGCACCCCTGGGCGCTGCCTCCCCCCCCAGATCCCCGCAAACTTCCGCGAGTTCTCGCGGGCATTCAAGCAGGCTTTCGGCCGAGAGGAGAACGACGATGCCTAACCCCTACTACGATCTCTGGGATGCGGTCGCGGACGACGCCCAAGGCGACAAGAAGTCCTCGGAGTCTGACCCCGCGATCCCTGACGGTGACCACCGGGCTCGAGTCGTCGCCTTCGACTGCTTCGAGAGCAAGACGGGCGATCTCTGGCTCAAGATGACCTTCGGCGTCCTCGGCGGCGTCTTCGACGGGCGTCCCCTCGTTCGGATGATCGCCCCGCTGGGGCGCCGTCAGGATGACGAGGACTACCGGCGGAAGCAGATCGGATGGGCGAAGAAGGATCTCCGCACCCTTCTGGGGGAGGTCCCGCAGATCGTCGGAGGACTCCTCGACCCGGAAACGAGGAGGACTGGCCCGGTCGCGACTCAGATCCTGGGCGCGGTCGTCATGGTCAGGAAGCAGACGAAGGGCGATCGGATCAACGTCTACATCAACGAGCTGCTCTCGCCGGGACCGTCTTCGCGCATCGGCCAGGACGACAGTCCAGCGGAAGCGCCCCAGACGCCCGAGAGCCCTCCGCATCCTGCTGACGACGACATCCCCTGGTAGGAGACACTGAAGAGATGCGGGTGCGATCCTTCGCGGGTCTTGGCTGAGATTCGCACCCGCTCGTTCCTCTCAGCCGGCGACCTAGCTGCGGAGCCCAGCGAATCCCCCCCGAGCCAATCAGGGGGGAGGCTCCACCCATCTGCTTCTGCGAAGGAACGAACGATGAATGAGCGCTCATTGACCGGGACCGTATCGGCCCCCAGCCTGCGGGGCTTCCTCGAGGAGGCCAGCAAGATCGAGGAGTGCTTCCGGTGCCTCGCCTTCCTGGAGGATGGTGACGCCTGCGCTAGCTTCGCCCAGGTTCATAGCTTCCGCACCGCCGTCCAGGCGGTCGGGGGGATCCTCTGCTCCGGCTGCGTCGATAGTTGGCAGCGCTGGCGACGATGCGAGGGCGAGGAGCAGCAGAGCCGGCGAGCTCCTCCCGGATATCTGCGGCTCGCCTTCGGGGGAGCGAAGACCCTGGCCGACGTGAACGCTCTGTCAGACCACTTCGCCAACGACGACAGGTTCACGGCGGAAGAGCTCAAGGAAGCCAGGCGCGATGCGCTGGGGCGAGGCTACGAGGACGAGCCGGCATGAGAATCACGAGCGGCGACTACGAGGACGAGCACGACTTCATCCATGTGCGGTGCGGGGAGTGCCAGCGTCTGTACTGGACAGACGGCGACGGCTGCCCCCGCTGCGCTGTCTGCGTCGAGTGCGGCGAGCCTAGCGGCACGAAGGTCTGCGAGGAGTGCGCTGTCCAGCCTGGGATCTGCCGAGCCTGCGGGGATGATGCGCCACACGGAGAGGTCATCTGCGATGAGTGCCTCGAGCATCGGGCCGAGGAGGATTCCAACTAATGGGCGGGCGACCACGACCGATCGTCTATCTGGGAACCAGCTACGCCTCCGTTGGCTGGGCTCTGGGGGACATCCTCCAGGAGGACCCCGGAGCCAGCGACCAGCAGATCGCGGAGCTCCTCGATGTGGACCCGGCGAGGGTCCAGTATTGGCGATCTCGAGCTGGGATCCCTGAGTTCCGAAAGCGAGCGGCGAACCCGTACAGGAGGCGAGAATGAGCGGTCTTGAGTCCTTCATCAGAGTCCGATGTCCCGAGTGCGAGCGGCTGCACTGGACGGAGGGAGAGCCGTGCCCCTGCGTTCGGCGCTGCGTCGTCTGCGACGAGGTGAGCCCCTGCGAGTGCGGACAGAGCTTCGACTGCTGGAAGTGCAGAGAGTCCACGCACATCGAGGACGGGGAGAAGCTTCACGGTTACCTCGCCTGCGTCTACTGCCGGCACCAACATCGGCGCAACAGCATCCCACCGACTGACCCGGTGGGTGATGAGCACGGCGGCTCCCCACTCCCCCCAGCTTCCGGGGAGTCGTCGTGACTCGCTCCCCTGTCGTCGTCTCCTGCGGTGGGGGCACGAACTCCACCGCTCTGCTCATCGGCCTAGTCGAGCGCCAAGAGCCGGCAGACCTGATCCTCTTCGCGGACACAGGGGGGGAGCGCCCAGGCACCTACGCCTATCTCGAACTCTTCTCAGACTGGCTCACAGAGCGGGGCTATCCGGCGATCGAGACGGTGATCCAGGTTGACCGTGACGGCAAAGAGTTGAGCCTGGAACGCGAGTGCGCCGACAAGGGCAGGCTTCCGTCGCTGGCCTATGGGTTCAAGAAGTGCAGCCAGAAGTTCAAGATATTCCCGCAAGACAAGCGGGTGAACAACTGGCAACCGGCCCGCGATGCGTGGAGCAGGGGCGAAAAGGTAACGAAGCTGATCGGCTTTGACGCAGACGAACCAGGCAGGGCGCAGCGTCAGCAGGCGATGGAATCTGAAAAATGGATTTGGCGACACCCCTTGATTGAGTGGAATTGGGGCCGAGAGGAATGCGTCGAGGCGATCGAATCCGCCGGCCTCCCCTCTCCAGGCAAGTCGTCCTGCTTCTTCTGTCCAGCCATGAAGCCTCGCGAGATCCTCCAGCTCAAAGCCTGCCATCCCGATCTGCTTGAGCGCGCATTGGCGATCGAACGCGCCGCCGCCCCGAACTGCCGCGGCGCCATCGTCGGGCTCGGAAGAGACTGGAAGTGGGAGCAGATGGTCAAAGCGGACGAGGCTCAACTCAAGCTTTTCAAGACTGGGCCGAAGACCCTTTGCGGCTGCTACGACGGATGACAACCCAGGAGCGACCCATGATGATCTCGAAGTCCCAGGCCATCACCGTCCTTCGGATGGTTCGAGCTACTCAGAAGCGAGGGGAGAGCGTCGATCGAATCGACGAGGCGCTGCACTTCCTCGAGGGCAGCACGGACCCGTCCCCAGCAGAGCGAAGGCACAGGGAGGCGCTGGATCGCCTGGTCGAGGAGCTCCGGTCCCTGTCGGATGATGATTGGAGAGCGGTCGTCTGCATTAGTGCAGAGGATCGCCCGCTCAGCTCTCCAGACGCCTGATCCTGCGCTCGAGCCGAAGCCGCGCAGCTCGAGCCATTCGAGGACCGCGAGCGTCGAGCCGCTCCTTCAGCCGGTCGAGTCGAGCTCCGCGGAGCTTCTCTCTTCGAGCGATCGACCTGTAGATCCCGATCGCAGCCAGGGCAACGAAGAAGATGACGATCCCGTCCAACGCCTCGAGGAGGGGATCGCCCAGGACGATCGCCTTGTCCAGGCGATAGCTGAGCTCTGCCGCATAAGCCGCATCCTGCTCGAATTGGCTCAGGCCCTCGACCTCGTCAGCGAGATCCCCGATCACGCCGACCAGCTTGTCCATCACAGGACCGGAGTATTCCTCCAGGAACGAGGCGGCCTCGGCTCGCTTCGCCTGCCGACGCTCAGACTGGCTTGGCATCTTCGGACTCTGGGGCGACCTGGGGCGCCTTGGCCTTCTGGGCATCGACGTAGCCCTGGCCCAGGACGTAGGACACGATGATCGCCATCGCCATCTCGATCCCCTTCTCCGGGGGGATCTCGCCGTTCAGGAGCGGAGCCGCGACACCCATCAGGGAGCCCAGCAGCGCGAGCCAGAATTTCCGACTCTTCAGTCTGCTCTCAGTCATTGTCAGCCTCCTCGAGCTGGAAGTGAGGACCATCGAAGAAGGTGTGATCCTTCGTGCTGCCATCGCTGTCCCAGTCCCCGCCCCAGGTGATCCGGTGCGAGATCGTCCCCTCGTCCAGGAGGACCGCAGCGACCCCCTTGACGAAGCCGGCGAACTGCACGATCCGGTCGTGGTCGTGCCAGTCGATGGGGTAGGGCATCACGTCAGCGGCAGCAGAGAGCTCTCGAGGAGCCCCTGGGCCGACGTTGTGCTTGGAGTTCGGGAACTTGACCTTCGATCTGCCCGAGTAAAACGCGGCGTCCTGCTCCTCCTGGGGGCGAGCTCCGCAGAGGATGGTGCAGTCCCACCAGCGGATCACCTCGGAGAACAGGGTTCGGAGGTCCTCCTGGCACGTCGCGAGGTTCGCTCTGCTCCGCTGGCCGAACTTCGGCATCAGCGCTCACACTGCGCGTCGGTGGCGATGCAGATCGCGATCTGGTTGTCGTGGACGATGCTCAGCTCTGACTGGAGCTTCTCGACAGCCACGCCCAGGTCGCCCACCTCGTCCTCGACGCGGACCATCCGGCCCTCAGACTCTGTCGCGCTCGCGTCCTGGCTACCCCCCAGACCGACCACGCCCATCACCCCAGAGCTGGCCCCGCCGAGTCCTCCGAACACGATGACCGCGAGGAGCCACGTCGGCAGGGATATTGACTTGCTGGCGAGGTCTGCGGTCGAGTTCATCAGGGCCTCCAGGGGTGCCGCGAGCCATCGACCCCGACGAGGGTTGCAGCGAGAGGACACAGCTCCCCGAGGGGACCGATGACCCGGGCATTCGTCATGCGGCCGAGTTCGACATCAGAAGACCGAGATCGCCTGGACGTAAAAGATCAACGCGCAGATCTTGCCGTTCGCGTTCGCGTCGCCCTGGGCGGTCCAGTATGGGGTGTCCATGAACGGAATCGGTGCGCTCAGGTTCTCGCTCGTCTGCGTCACCGAGGTGAAGTCGAATTCGCTGCTGTACTTCTCGCGGGTCTTGTCGGAGTCATCGTAGACGCGGACGGTCACCTTGCCGCCCGTGCTCTGGAGCGCGGCGAAGCAGCCGACGATCTGACAGCCGCCGATACCGTTACTGTCTCTGTTGATCGCAGCCGCAGCGCTCTCGCTGGTCGTGACGGTGTTGACGACCTCGCCGTCTACGTTGATGAAGAGGGGAAGCATTCGTGCCATCGAGTCTCCAGGCTTGCTGACGGTGCTCGCGAGCCGTCAGGTGAGGGGCTATGCGGTCACGTCTACCACATGGACAGCGTAGAAGCCGACCAATCCGGTCGGGGAGGCCGAAGCAGATGCGTTGATGTACTCTCCCGAACGCCAGACGCCGATGCCGCCATTCGTGCCCTTGTCGGTCAGGTTCGAGTAGACCCCAGCGGTCGCGAGGTCGAGGCCGTCGATCAGGTTGTCGTAGCTCGTGGAGGCTCCCGAGCCGAGCCCGATGTCCACCGTCCGGGTCGCCCCGGTCGTCTGTCCGGTCGTGATGAAGATCAGAACATCCGTCACGATGAGCGAAGTGGAGTAGGTGTTCTCGAGCTGGAAGGTCCCAGCGACCGAAGCGGAAACCGCCAGCGCGCCCTGGAGCCATGTGCCGGCGTACTTCGACATCCGGTTCCGGGCGATCCCGTTCGCCAACGCCGACCCCTGGACCTTCACCCGCATCTTGCCGGTGGACGAGTCAACCTCCAGGGTCGAGTCGTCCGCGGCGCTGCTCTTCAACGCCTTGTCTCCGACGCTCTGGCTGACGATCTCGCCACTAGATTCGACAATGGTCAGGTCGCCAATGTAGGAGGTGCCACCGGGCATGCTCAGTCCTTCCGCCGATCTCGATCGGGCGTCTTGCGGTCAGCATCCTGCTTCGGCTTGCTGAGCCGGTCGGCCTCGCCGGTCGTGTCGATGATCCGCACGCCGTCGGGCCAGTGGTAGGTTCGCACCGTAACGGTCTGTCTGTCTAGATCCAGTCTCATCGAGCGTATCTGCCCCGGGTCCGAGTAGACCCCTGGGATCGAGTATGCGACCACATCGCCGAGCTCGAAGCGCCAGGACGGATAGCCGTGGACCGCCTCGAGGACCCGCTGGGGCCTGGACTTGCTGGCCTCCAGGAGCACCGCAACGTGCTCGAAGTCAGCCTGTGAAAAGTAGTCCCATCCCTTGAGCTTGACTTCATCGACGACGATCTGGTCAGTCGCTGAGCTGCTCTGCTCCGCGAGATCGGAGAGGGTGATCGAGCGCTCTTCTCGAGGATTCACGATCGGTTCACCGACATCGGGAGCGACGAGCCGCTTCCCGGTGACGATCGTCGTCTCATTGCTGTAGTAGCCATCAGGGTCGCTGAGCTGCTCGACCGTCTGCGGGTTTGTCTCGACGAGCTCCCCGACCGTGAAGCGGTGGATCGGCTGATCTCCCTGGATGGGCCTTGGGACCGCCAGATACTTCCTCTTTCCCGAGCCGTCAGCCTTCTGCACGAGGTCAGCCGGGATCGACCGCATGAACGCCTCCATCGCTTCTCGGAGGGAGAGGGGCTCATCGCTAGGCTCAGCGGGTACGGCACAAGTCCTGGCGACAGCTCCGGGGACTAGCGAGTAGTACGCAAGCAGGCTCGACTCCGCATCACTGTGGATCTCAGTCGGGGCGCCCAGGTAGTCGCCCGAAGTGAACAGGTCTATCAGCAGCCCAGGGACCTCGCTGTACGGGTTACTGCCGAAGGCGCTGCTAGTCGGAGTGGCCTCGCTGCCGTTGCCGCCATTGCCCAGCTCCGGGTTGCCGTCAAATCCGATGTCGGTGTAGCCCGGAGGCCGGGTGATAGCTCGACCGCCGGCCACCTTCGCCACAGCCACGTCGGTTCGGCTGGGACCGCGCCACTCGAAGCCGTTAGATACTGATGCGGCGGGCGCCGTGAATCGGACGCAAGTTCCGACCGGCCCTCGAGTCGGGTCGTTGTTATTGAAGCAAGTAATAAAGGTCCCGCTCGTCGCGGCTACGGACACGACGCCGTCGGAGGTCGACTCGTACATCACGTCATAGACGAACTGGTCGAAGAGGGGCGACACCCAGGCAAAAACATCGGTCGATATCGACCCATAGGGGACGATCTCGATCCAAAGCTCGTCGCTCCCCAGGGACTGGACCCCTCCGAAGATGATCGGCATCCATCTGCCGACGTGATTCGGGTTCAGACCAAAGCTCGGAGTCGTCGCACCGGTCGGGCTCCACTTCGTGGTCGTGCTCGCGTAGGAGTAGTCAAGCCACTGGTCGACCGTAGAAGGCACCTGGGCCTGGGGCCAATTCCGCCAGGGGGGGATCACAGAGCCGACGTTAATCGTCATGCGGAACGAGTACGCGGACAGCTTGTCGGGGTCGCGGTCCCAGACTCCGTCCGCCATGACCTCCCAGCGGTCGATGTCGTCAGCATCCACCACGATCAGCCGAGCTTGCTGGCCCATCCAGCGCCCGTGTATCGCCATATCGCGGAGCGCACCGTCGTCGATGTTCGCGGTCGGCCCCTCGTCGCCGTCGCCCAGATCGACCGTCATCGTGACCTCTGACATCGCCTGTATGGTCTGAGATAGCTGCCCGAGAGTCTTATCAATCGAGCATCTAGATAGTCGCCCCTCGTAGTTCTCGCGCCTGGAGGTGACAACCATCGAGCCGCCAACGACTTCCTCGATCGGGTGAACGGTCAGGGTCGGGCGCGCTGTGAAGCCGCTTCCCGTCCTGCCCTTCGGCCCGCACCAGCGGACCACCCGCTTGTCGCCGGTCGGCAGTCGGTAGAATCCCTCCACGAGATAGACCAGACGGAGCGTCGGCTTCGCCCATTCGATCGGAAGCGCGACTGGGATCCCGACCATCTAGCGAACCTGCTGGACGACAAGCTCGCCGCTGATGAAGTCGCTCGCTGCGCCCGTGTAGTCGTCTTCGCTGTAGTCGCGAAGCGAACACCAGAGCAGAAATCCCTTGTCGGCCTCGTCGTCGGCATCGTAGGTGCCGTCAGCGATCTGGTCCCATCGAAGCGACCAGACGATACCCTTTGCTCTGCCGTTCCGAACGACCGCAGTCACCACGGAGCGATAGTCGCTCGAGGCCCAGGCGTCGAAGTTCAGCGGAGCTCGCCATCGCTGGAGCCCCTGCACCGGGTAATACGAGTTGATCCCAAATTCTGGGGTGTCATCGATGATGCCGTGCCCGCTGAGTTGCGTGATCTGACGACTCGTCGAGGTGTACTTGACCAGGGCCTTGAGAATCCCAACAGCGTGATACGCATCCTCATCGAAGTGACGCCAGGAGAACGCCCAATATCGGAAGGTCATCGTCGCCCCGCTGGCTCCCATCGCGACCTGGATCCGATTCTGCTCCTCGGCTGGCCGAGAGCTGAATGAGCGGTCAAGGCTCGCTGTCCCGTCCCAGGCTGCCCGGTCAGTCAGGCTCAGAATGTTGGCGTTCGCGTAGACCTTGACCGTCGAAAAGCTCGCATCGTCACCGCCATCTAGAATCGTCGCCACTAGGTCGACAGCGGCGGCAGCGCCCAGGTCAAACAGAACCCAGGTGTCGGTGCTGTATCGCCGCTCCTGGGCGCTGTAAGAGGTCCCGCCGGTCAGGTCCGAGTTCGAGTAGCCGAGCCACTCTCGAGCGTTGCTGGCAGTGTTCGTCCCGCTCGACCAGAGCAGCGAGAATGTGCCGCTTGCTTCAATGCGAAAGCGACGATCCGACAGATACCGGACGGTGTAGGTGAGAGAGGTCGCAGCCGACAGATTCAGCGCGAGCTCCAGGCGATACGCGATCTCATCGCCATCCCCGAAGATGTGCGGGAGAAGGATGTTCAGCTCGCTGCCTGCCCCCTCCTTGAGGTCGATGTAGCGGCCCGAGTCGATGGAGAAATACCCGTCCGTCTGCCACGTCACCCGAGGCCGGTCCTCCAGGGCATTCGAGAGGGGGGCTCCGATAGCCTCCCCGCTCGGGGGGAGGTGGACCGTCGTCCCGGAGAGCCCGAAGGAATCGTCCATGAAAAAGGCAGTCAACGGCATCAGCGTGTCCCGTAGCGGATTCGGTCGGAGTAGCCCAGACCGCGCTCCGACGAGCGCACGAGGTGGCTGTCCACGGTGCGCCCCAGAGCGACCCCGTCCAGCTCGAGGACGGTATTCACCACGACCGGCTGCCCGCCACCGCCGCGCTGCTCGAGCATGCGGGAGATCGCAGCGGTCCCGACCGGGTCCAGGACCATCTCGTCGCTCCTTACGGCTAGCATCGTGTGTTGATTCAAGCCGGCGGCTCGGAGAGCTCCCGGCGGCAGGCCGGCGTCAGCAACGCCCGCGATGCTCTGCGCGACGATAGCTGCGATGGCAGCAACGCCGGTCGCCGTCGCGCCGACGATCGCCGGGATATTGTACGGGTAAGCCGCTGATGCGTTGGCGGCTGAGATTGCAACGGCGAGGTTGACTCCCGCCTCCGCGAGTGCGGCTGTCTGCTGGATTGCGAACAGGACCTTGGCAGCCTGGGAGGCTTCCTTCGAATTCTCGCCATAGCTCGCCTTGATTGCCTCGTTGATGATCTCAGTGAAAGCCACCAGGGAGTCGAGAATGGCGAAGGACGAGTCCGCGATGCTCTGCTGATACTCAGCCTGCATCCGCTCCAGCTCCTCGAAGTAGTAGGTCGCGTCTTCGAGATCCTCCTCCCGTGCGACTCGGATGGCTTCGGCATTCTCCGTTCGAAGATTGGCGAGCTGCTCTGCCTCGAAGACGCGGCGATCGTGGATCTTCGAGCTATTCTCGGATGACTTAGTCTCCTGAACCGTGAGGTTTGTAACGGCGTCGGCTTGCTTATTTAGCTCATCGATGATCGTGCCAGACGCCGACACTGCTGAGCTTGCCGCCGCCTCGCGAGCTTCTGCCTCTCGGAGCAGAGCCCGCCCACGCTCCGTTATCAGGCCGGCGTCCTCCCCGATCTCCTCCTTGAGTCGCCGGAAGACGCTCAGCTCATGCTCAAGGGACTCAGTCAGCCTGTCGACATTCGTCTGGAACCCGGCTGTTGTGAGCCCCATCTCCTCGGCCCACTTGATGTTCTCTTTTTCGACCTCGATCTTCGCCCGGATTGCGGAGACTTCCTCTGCCTGGGCTGCGATCCTGTCCCTCGAGTCCTCCAGCCCGGTGAGTCGTCGCTTTTCAGCCGCATCAAGCCCCGTAATCGCCTGGGTGGCGAGCAGAGCACCTTCCGCGATGTCGACGAAGGTGGGCAGCCAGTATCGGGTCGCCTCCTGGACCATCCCGGCGAATGTTGTTTTCAGCCTGGTCAGGGCATCGTTGAATTCTGCCGCCGCGACGGCGTCTTGCTGCGTCCACACCACGCCGAGCGCTTCGGACTCCGCGCGCATATCCTTGAGGCCGTCAGCCCCCTGGTTCAGCATGGGGATTAGCTCAGCGCCGCTCCGACCCATCAGGTCCATCGCGACCTGGGTCTTCAGAGTCCCATCCTCCATATCCTCCATCGCAGCCGCGATATCGGGCAGGAGGTCTTCGACATCTCGAAGCGACCCATCTGCGTTCTGGAACTCGACACCGAGGCTCTTGAAGGCAGTAGCCGCGGCGCTAGTCGGGGAGCGTAGGGCGGCCCCCATGTTCTTCTGAAGCCGCTGGAGGCCCGAGATCAGGCCCTCTTGAGTCGTCCCAGCTAGCTCAGCTCCGAGCTTGTACGAAGAGAGTGCCTCGGTCGATACGCCGGTCTTCTGGGCAGTTTTCTCCAGCCAATCGCCGTAGTTGATGGCTGCTTTCATGGCGACAGCGGTCGCCGCCGCAACACCGGCCAGGACCCCCACCAGAGCCCGCTCCCGGCCCGTCAGGGTCTTAGTCGAATTTCCCAGATCATCAACAGCGCGGACCGCGCCCTTGCTGTCGCCGTTAATCTTGAGCACCCAGCCGTCAGCCATGCTCGCTACCCTACCACCGGACAATCACCGGGACTTCCGTGATGTTTCGGCCCGCCGCCGAGCTCGACTCGTTTCGTATGCAGCGAGGAGAGCGGCCTCTGAGTCAAGCACTGAAAACGCCTCGATGAGGTACGCAGGCTGAGCGGACAAGGACCCCTCGACTGGCAGACCTCCGACGAGGCGCCATGCTTCCCACAGTGCGATTGCTGACCAGTCGTCAGGGCTGACCAGGACGCGAGGGCAGACGTTCGATCTCCGGTCTTCATCGTGGATCCCAGCGGATCGCTCTCCGACGGGAGGCAGACGGACAGGGGTGCGCCAGCCTCTCGAGCTCCCGTCACACCTCTTCCCCTCGCAGCTACCGAAGAGCTTGCATCCGTTCCAGTCCTCCCAGAGTTCGGACGTGATCGGGTCAGGCGCGGGGTGGGCAGAGTAGTGGAGCGCGACCCTTAGTCTTTTCCCCCGTCGCCCCCCAGGCCGCCAGCCCGGACGAGCTCGCTGAAGACCTCTTCGAGCAGACCGCGATTGTCCAGGATGAACGAGAGCCCGTCGGCCACCGACACCTGGACATCGTCCACCGTCAGGCTGTTAACTGCGACGACGAGATCGCGGAGCATTTCCGCCCGGAACTCGTCGACTTCGACCTCCCACGCCTGGAGAGCCTCGGGGTCCTCCTTCGCCCGCTGAACGAGGCCGGGAGCCTGCATCGCTAGCCCCTTCCAGCGCGACATCCAGCCGACCGTAGGGGGTCTATAGACGATCTCGCAGGGGTCGGACTCTTCCCGGTTTCCACCCCACTTGGGCGCGTACTTCCGGCGCTGCCATTTATTGAGTTCCATCGCTGTCCCCTCTCATGGACGCGGGTTTCTGTCGCGGCTTCTAGCCGAACATCAGGAGAATTTCGTCGGCTCCGCTGGAGGTGCCCTCGCATCGACCGGCGAGCTCCAGGGTGACCTCTTCGGCCCCGCGGTCCAGGGACAGATCCGTGGTTCGCATCCTGGGGGCGACCCACCCGAACATCGAGCCCTCGGCAGTCCCAGAAACGACCGCCACGCTGATTTGCTGGGAGCTGCCGCCAGCGACGTTCGTCACCTGGAAAGCCTGCATCAGCGCGACCATGTTGCTCTGCTTCAGCGTCCAGCCCGACAGGGTGGCGTTGACCTCGCGCTGGGTCAGCACGTAGCCGCCCACCTTGTACGTGTCGCCGTGGATATCCTCTCTCGTCGTCACCGCCATCCCGCAGTCGAGCGTGGCGCTGTTGACTTGGAGCGCAGTAGCGGTAGCGCTTCCGTAGGGGGCGAAGACAGCCTGGCCGCTCGTTGCGGGGACAGGTGCCCCGGCGAAGGTGCCCGCAGGCTGGTACGGGGTGATGACGGTGTCCGACGCTGCCCAGGTCGTTCCGGGATCGGACGTGCCGAGCTGCGCTCGAGTGACGGTCCACGACGTTCCCGAGATCGCAGTGACCTTGACCGTCTCGGCGGTCGTGCTCCCGCCGTCGCTGAGGGTCCAGTAGGTATTGAGGGCATCACCAGCAGACGCCAGGGCATCAGTGACGACCATCGTCGTGGCTGATGTGGCGAGGTTCGAGCCGAGAGGTGTCTGCCAGAACCTGTCGTGGCGACGAGCCGTCCCGCTGACGCTGAGCCGAGCGGCATCCTCGCCGCCCTGCGTGAAGGAGAAGCTCGACGGCATCCAGGAGCCGAGCCGGTCTGCGCTGTTGTTATTCAGCAACCACAGCACGAGGGCATCCTGTGCCGTGTCGCGGGTGTCGTTGGGCTTGTAGCCGATGGCCCCCTTGATGTTCGCGCCGGTCGCTGGGGCGAAGGTCAACGGGGGCTCGACGGTGATCTGGTCGCTGGGCGCGTAGATGCTGACGATCCGCCGCATCTCGTAGACCCCGGAGCCGGTCACCGTGTCCTCCACGATGATGGCGTCCCCGTTCGCGAAGCCCGAGACACTTGAGCAGTCCAGGACGTGCGCCGTGCTGGAGGCCCCGCTCGTCGTCGTCGTCGCACTGCGGTCGATCTTCGTCCAGCCGGCAGTCGTCAGCAGCTCATCGATATCGGGAGCTGTGGTCCGTGTGCCGCTCGGCATCACGTAGCCGTCGAGACTTCCCTCAGCGGTCCTCTTCTGCTGGATGCCAGGAACGGCGGTCGCGGTCCCGAACTTATCCTCTCGAGGGTTGTACGCGATCGTCCCGCCGGCCGAACCTGTGATCGCCCGGATTGCGTCTGCTGTTTCGGGGTAGCTCTCCCCTGCGGTGTCGCTCAGCTTAAACTTCCCCTGCGCCGCGACGAAGGCGGTCAGGTCGCGTCCGATGTCAACCTTCGGTCCGGTCATCTCAATACTCCTCGGAGGTAACGACCGTTACCTCAGTCATAAGCGCCACGTTCGGGGCCGTGATCGACGGGTCCGACCCTGGGATCTGACCCGCCACGCTCGCCCGTATGATGCCGCTCGCGTTGTTCAGCGTCCAGCCCTGCCTACCTCGCGGCGTGCGCCGCTGGAATAGCGTCTTGAGTGCGTCGCCATATCGCCAGAGCGCAGTCACCACATCGACCTCGTCCCCGGCGATGCCGGCGTCCAGGACGACAAGCCCCATCGTGAAGGTCGTCGAATAGAAGCGCGAGTTCGGCTCCTGCTCCGCGCTGGAGCTCGAGATGACGATCGACAGATACGGGAAGCTCGTGGCTTGGGAGGCGCGGTGATACCAGCGCTCCACGATGGCGATGTCCGGGAGCTCCGCGGTCGTGATGCTCAAGTCGGAGCGCATCGCCGCTAGCGTCTCAGCGTTCAGCCCGGTCGAGCCGTCCGTCAGGAAGGCATAGAGCGCGTCCATCGCTCGCTCTGTGAAGGTCGCCACGGCTATCTCGTCTTCAGGCTAAGGACGCCCCGAGTCAGGATGGACGGGTTCCTGCCCTCGGCGAACGGATCATCCACCCCGAATGCCTGTTTTCGCGCCTTGATGATGTTGATTTGGGCGAGCTGGGCGATAGCGGTGCCAAGGGGGACAGAGCCCCCGTCCGCGGCGATGTCCGTCACCTTCTTCGTGTGGATGGTCGGGTCGTAGCGGACCGGAGGTCGTGGCTCTCGCTGGTGACGGTATGCAGGCCCCTGGGCTCGAGCATGGGCGACCCCGTACTTCCCGACCTTGCTGTTGCTGTCCAGGCCGACCGTCAGGCTATGGCTGGACACCTTGCGGACGGAACCTTCGGGCGTCCCTGCGTTCGTCAGTGCGTTTCTCAGCGAGCCCCTGGCTGTCAGGATCGGGCGCCCCGGGTAGTTCCAGCCCTTCCAGGCTTCGTACTTCTTCGAGAGCTCGTAGAACTCTTTTCCGGTAGCTCGGCCCTCTGTGGCGAAGTGTCGCTCCTCATGGCGCCGAAACAGCGTGACGACATCCCGGAAGACGGGGCGCCAGTCCTTGAGGAGCTTCGCCCAATTCTCGAAGCCAGCCTGAATGGTCGGCGCATCGGGCTCGAACTCGAGATCGAATCGGACGCCAACGCTGCTCATAGGTCTGACCCGTCATCGAATATCGGGGTCGAGGCGTAGGGCACGTCAGGTCCTCCAGGGGTGGAGTCCCACTCGGGGTTCTTCGCGCGGAGCCAGTGGCTCGAAGCTCGACTATCTGCCGAACCGTCGGCCTCCGAAGCGCCGTTATCCAGCAGCGCCATCCGGTTCCACGGCAGGCCGTCGAATGCTTCCTTGGCCTCTCGTAGTAGCTGCTGGGCCGTGCTCTCAGCGCCAGATCCGATGCTGCCCTTCGCCAGGAGGAGCTCGCCCGAAGTCAACAGCATCTCGACTCGCTTCGCCCAGCCTTCAGCGATGCTGGATGCAGTGACGGTGTCGGACAGGCTGTTACGTCGGAGCTCCAGGCGCACCCGATCGTAGGCGCGACCCCAGATGACGATCGCTTGATCTGATGTCGGGGTCGTGGAGCTGCTCAGGGTTCCGAGCTGCGGGGCCATCGAGGTAGCGTCAGCGATGGTCGAGTTGTACGCCACCGCCTAGCTCTCCTCTGGCTTCGCCTTCTTCGCCTTCTTCTTCGGCTTCGGCAGAGCAGCAGCGCCGCGAGCCAGCAGCTTCGCGCCGCTATGCTCCGTGCTCTCGAACTCCTGGCCGACTGCGATCTTCTCGCCGCCGATAGAGAGCGGTGCCAGTGCGACCAGGGTCACTCGTCGCCCGCCTTCGGTGCCTTCTTCTTCGGGGCTGACTTCTTCGCCGGGGCCTTGACGACCTCCACGCATCCGTCAGTCAGCAGATCGGCGCAGTCGTCGTCGAGATCCACGACCGAGCCTTCACGGTGGATGACCCCACCGACGGAGAGAGCTCGACCGGGGAGGACTCGAAGCTTCATCGCTAGCTCACGACGGTCGAGTAGAGATAGCCGGACTTCGCGTTCGTGACGACTCGGTCCTCCAGCCAGCTCACCAGCATGATCTCAGAGCGGGGCTCCTCGCGGTAGCGCTCGACGCGACCGGCTTGCCGACCCGCCAGCGAGAAGCACGCGCCGACGCCGTGCGGGGTCAGCGGACGCGGGCTGTCCACCTTGTGGTAGACGAGGGCGAACTTGCCCCAGATGTCCGCCATCGTGGCAGTCGCGCCCTCGTTCGCGGTGTTCGAGACACCTCGACCGACGATGATGTCCTTGATGCCGAGCACGCTCGCCACCGTGGCCTCATCCAGGGTCTTCGCACCAGCGACGACCGACTTGTAAAAGTCAGTCAAGGCGGTGTTCTTGCGGAGGGCTTCCCAGACCTTCGCGCCGACCAGGAGGGAAGTCTCGCTGCGCGGGACGCCCGTGTTCTGACGGATGCTCTCGACGGCTGAGTCGATCTGCGTGAGCGGGTCCGAGGATGCGTTGTCCCAGCGGTCGCCGCCCGACAGGGCGGCGGTGTAGCCCGAGAAGGTCGAGGTCGAGAAGAGCAGCGATGCGAAGTCGCGCTCCCGCTCGATCATCGCCTTGTTCCACGCGATCTCAGTCGCCGCCATGCGGAGGTCGAGGCCGTCGCTGCCCGCGAACTCGCGATCGATGTCGTCCACCGGGGCCTCGATGCCGTACTCGGCCAGCTCGAAGAGAGAGCTCGAGGACACGTCGGTCGTGATGCGGCGGAAGTCGGTGCCGCTCGTTCGGAGCAGTCCATAGCCCGGCGAGGCGTACGAGAACCCAGGCTCCACCGTGTAGTACTTTCCGCGAGGGAAGTTGACGGTCGAGGTCGGCAGCGCGCGGTCCGCGACATACATCCCGTTCGTGTTCTGAAGGAGCAGCGAGTACCGGCTCAGAATCC
>Ga0098033_1000510_pt1 | contig 17628 bp, 17 predicted proteins | sample 1_EtaG_FD_75049 | JGI IMG/M metagenome (GOLD analysis project Ga0098033, IMG submission 75049) | Marine viral communities from the Subarctic Pacific Ocean - 1_ETSP_OMZ_AT15124 metaG | ecosystem: Environmental > Aquatic > Marine > Oceanic | place: Pacific Ocean | collected 2015-01-07
CAATTAGAAACAATGATTCGTGAGGAGTTAAATGTTCTGAAAGAAGATTGGACTCAAGAACTTTATAAAGCAATGTATGCGCTAGAGGACAATGTTGAAGGGGTTGTCGTTGGCACAGAACTAGAGCAGCCGTATAATGAATTTTACAAAAAGCTCAAAGCGCATATCGAGCAGGAAGGCGCTGGGCGAATGCAGCAGCAGAAAGCCAGATTCGACGATCCACAGCAGACAGACGTGGATCCCCTTGAAGAAGTTGCGAAATCCACAGACCTGGACGCAGCCAGAGACGCTAGAAGACCTCGCGATCCCATTGGTCGGGTCGAGGCAATTAAACTACTTGGAAAACTTGAAGACATGGGTTATGTTTCTTCGCGAGGCGCAGTCGGTCAAATGATAGATCTTCTCCAAGCATTAGAAAATAGTGGCGATGTTCGCCACGGAGGATGGGATTAAATGAAAATTACAAAATCACAGTTAACAAAGATTATCAAAGAAGAACTCGCCTTGGTGAAAGAAGCAGGAGACCCGATTGGTCCCGTTGAAGCACAGAAGATGGCAGAGCTTCTTCAAAATCTAGGGTTCACTCTTACAAGAGGTGGGATGAATAGTTTTATTGAATTCTTGCAAGGCTTGGAGAATGCCGGTGACTTGAATGCATCTCCAGATACACGAAGAGGTGCTTTGGCAGAACTCGCCTTGGTGAAAGAAGAAGATGGTCCATTCGGTAAACGTAGTTATGATTACAGTCTAGTAAGCAATGTATCAAAAACAATTCAATGGGAGATCGACCAAGCCTTCAACTTTGTACTGGACTTGCTTGAGGACGTCAATGCTCACGCCGAATATAAAATAGTGAAGAAAGTGCTATGGGACTCCTTGGAAGATACCGGGTTCGGTGAGGAATAGGCAGAGGTTGCTAGCCAGCAAAAAGAAGTGGGTTTGACGGAGAATAAATAAGATGAAAATCACAAGAGAACAAATTTTAAAAATTATTAAAGAAGAATATGCGGCTGTCAATGAGCTTGGTCCCGAGACTGGGCACGAAGAGGGCACTGACGCTTTAGATATTGTTAAAGAAATTGGCTACGATTTGATTGAGCTTGGAGACATGATGAACAAACTTCCATCGCATAGAACCGCATCCGAGTTTGGTAATTTTATAGCAGCGAAAGGTGAAGAGGCAAAAGAGGCTCACGCAGAACTTTTCAAAAGGTGGTCTGACGGGCTGCCTGAGTCGATTAGGGAAGAGTTTAAGGGACACGATCCTCATATGGTATCTTATATTGATGAGATTAAGCAGCTAGTTTTAGATGGCGAAAGAGAAAATAAAATTGATCCTGCGCTTGCGCAAAGCCTTCATGAGCAGATCACCAGCATATACTCTCGCATGCGGGAATATGAAAATTAACACGGAAGGGATTTAAATGAATATCACAAGAGAACAACTTTTAAAAATTATTAAAGAAGAGTATGCCTCTTCTGTCACCACCGAAGGTCTTCATGACGAAGGTTTGCGAGAGATGATAGCAGATTTTGTTGCCCAAGAAATTTCAGGCTGGCACGATGTAGCGAAGGCAGATCTGCACAAGCACGTTGCAGAGAACGGATTTGATATTTCTGAGATTGTCTTCAATGCTCTGGGTGGCGGGATGCAAGAAGAGCTAAGCGAGCTTGGACCGAACACTGTTAAAACTGATTTTCCAGCAGGGGCGGCTTCGGAATATCCAAAGATGTTGAATGATTTATACGATAGCTTGGAAAGTTATGAGGCGCGTTATGGAAAATCACTTCCAAATCCTAAACTAATGGAAGATACTTTGGACGCTATCTTGCGCGTGCAATCGCGCTTAAAAAGACTAGAGGAGTCACTCTACTAATGAAACTTATAATGGAAAACTTCAGGAAGCAGATGGACGAAGAAGACACCTTTACCGACCGCGATCTTGCCGGGGGAGACGAGTATGAAGGATTAGATAAAGCAAAATACATGCTTGGACTCCTGCTCGGAAAGATGTCCTCTGATCCTGATGCTGCGAAATACACAAATCATTTGGATAAAATTTTAGTGATGATGCAAGGAGTAGGATTGAGCGAGGAACAAAAACTCGATGAAGCGGCAATGAGCAGCGACGAGGCTCGGGATAAAGCGATTGGCACACTCAAATCTCTATCCAAGCAAGTGGACGACAAACAGGTTACTGCTTTTCTTACAGAAGTTAAAAAGTGGATTGACTGGACTTTGTAATCAGACTTCAGGAGAAGAACCTTAAATGAAGCTCACAAAGGCACAGCTTATAAAGATTATCAAAGAAGAGATAATGGCTGAGACAAGCCCCACATTCGGGCTTCGCACTGGCGATATGGTTCGCCATAAAGATGAGCCAGACCGAGGTGTTGGTCGTGTGGTCGCGAAGGGTTCTGCGCGAGACAATTTTGTTTTGGTGCTTTGGGCTGATGGGTCTCAACAACGTCATGACCCAAGTGCGCTAGATCCAGAGAGTATCAAAGAAGAGTTTCGAGGAATAAAATACACAGACCCGCATCTCATGTCCAGTCTGGGGGAAGTGCGGCAGGCACTGGGCGAAAAGGACTTTACCACGGAGTTGGTTAATCAAATGCCAGAAAAAGATTTAAGAGAATTTATCATTCGCATTGCGAAGGAACGAGAGCTTGACATAGGGGGGATTAAGTACCTATGATGATTACAAGAAAACAACTTAAGAAAATTATTCTTGAAGAGTTCGAACGAAGTCGCATGTTTGAGTACGACGACGGCGGCGACACTGATGTGTATGTAGGAGATCATGACCCGATCACAGTTGAGATCCCTGCGTTAGAAGCACTGGCAACTGAGAAGAACTTTGACGGTAAGAAAGTCTGGTTTGGCGAGTATGATGCAGCAGCAATTGCTGATGCCTTAGAGCCTGGTGAGCCCGATATTGAAACGTTCAATTATGACGAAGCTCAATATAACAAAGCAATGGAAATATGGAATAAAGTTACTGAACCCATCCAAGATTGGGAACGGGATGATATGGAAGAACTAGCTCAAAACATCCGCGCCGCTATACAGAGCGCAGACGAAGCGGGGTATGAATATTAAAATGAAAATCACAAAACAAGAATTGGCAAAAATCGTAGCAGAGGAAACTTTAAATTATTATCGGTTTAAAGAGGGGCGCTTGATTAGCAAGGGATTCACGAATGATCTTGTCAATCAAATGAACCAGATGGCTGATGCGTTGAATGCGCTCGATCCCTCTTCTCTTGACGACGCGACCGCTGCGGAACTTAACGCCGCGCAACAAGCTTTGAACTCGTCCCTTGAAGGAACGTTTGGAGATCTTACCGATACCCCCGTTTCCCAACCAAAGCCCAGTACACTGGGCGAGGGATGTGGGGATATGTCCGTAGAACCAATGCCGATGCCGGGACCACCACCAGAAGGGTTTGATTCCGAGATGCACGCCATGGAACCATCATACGATGATCATGAGGGTCGCATGGCAAAGTCCCAACTTTATAAAATGTCAAAATATTCGGAAGAGCTTATGCAGATGTTGGGTGATCAAGACCAACTCCCAGCCTGGGTTCAGGCGAAGATCACAAAGGCTGCTGATTATCTCGGTGCTGTTAAAAATCATTTGGAATATGAGCACGCTTCTCCCGAAGCGATAAATGAAAATTTCGAAATAGCGCTGGTTGAAGTTGGCGAAGAGCTTGACGAAGGTAAGATTGCAGACGCTTTCGCGAAGATGCTGAGCAAGATTTCCGAAAAGTACTTCGGGGCGCTCGAAAGAATTCTTGAGAAGTGGCATGACAAGGTGGGCGATAAAAATATCAACAAAGTAGAAAATTTTATCTTGGACCTTCAGGACAAACTTACAAAGCTCTCCAATCGCTTCCAGGGTACGACGAAGTTCGATTATGAAAAAGAGGGGATGATACCCCCGCATGTTACCGCTATCGAATGGAAATCCATGGACCCGGAGCAGAAGAAGGCGGCATATGCCAAAGAAGCAGAGAGAAAGATCTAGGGAAAAATGAGTAATATTTTTCTTTACATTTCTCCCATCTTGATGTAACATAGATAATATGTTTGATCCCAACAACCCACAAATGCCCGACCTGTCTCAAGCAGAAGATTATGTTTGTGAAAGATGTGGCTGTCCCTTCTTTGATTCAGTGATGATGGTTAAAAAACTTTCAGCGCTTGTATCCCCGTCCGGTCAACAGATGCTGATGCCGCAGCCTGTTTTTAGATGTGTCGAGTGCAAGTTTATTAATCACTCGCAGTTTGATCCCGTCCAATCAGAATAAAAACTTTCATTTTATACTTGACTTTTCACTCAATATATGGTCTAATGGCCATGTGATTGGGAGAGTACAGGAGAAAGTATGAAACACGAAACAGTCCTTAAAAAAGTTGAAAAGCGCCTGGGTGTCAAAGCCGAAGAAGGCTATAACGGTAAATGGTTTGCCCAGCATGATGATCATATTATCTCATGGTATGCACAAAAGAATTGGCAAGATCCAGATGGTCCCCTAGAGGCTCAAAACTTTCATGTCCGTCGTGTAGACGATATCTCAGATATTCAAACGGATTATTTTGCAGGCTATCATCTTGATAATGCCACACAGATGATTAACTCAGTTTGTCCTCCCGCGGCTAAGTTCCCGGTGGGTTGTCTGGTCCGCGGCAAGGATAACAAACGTGCTACACGTCAGGGTTATGCTGGTAAAACGGGTATAGTCACAAAACTGGGACCTTTTCCGACTGTTAATTGGCTTGGCGAAGAGCCTAGCCCCTATAACAATTATCCAGAACGCGATCTAGAACTAGTTTCTGCCGCATAAGGCGTGCACCCGTTTGCTGCGTTATGGAAATTGATATTGGAACATATGTGAAACAGCGCCTTTTCGACGATGTTTATCGTTACGGAATTGTTGTAGCAATCGGCGACGGGCATATGATGGGATGGGCAAAAGTCGCATGGAGCCCACGAAAAAATCATCCCGTCGCCAACAGCCCTTATATGGAAAACATAAAACTTAGTTTATTGGAATCCGCCCGCGAAAAATGAATATTGGCGACCTAGTAAGATGTTGGGATCATGAGGGGTATAATCGTATTGGTATTTTACTTATGCATGATAAAGCTTTAAAGACTGTTACAGTCTGTTTCCAAGACACGGGAGAGATTCGGACACTAGCTAGCAGAGACATAGAACTTTATAAACGCTCCCCAGAAAATCTAAAAAAAATAAAGAAAACACTTGACTCTGACGCCTAAATTTGGTATATTAATAATGTGAGGAGAGGTTTTAGATGAAAGTAGGAAATCTAGTTCGTTGGAAAGGATCGGGTCTTGCCCCGCCTCCCGTGAACGAACAAACCGCTGGTATTATAACCGAGCTTGACTCAAGATTGCAAAAGGCAAAAGTTTACTGGTCTCGTGCACCAGCCGCCTTTGGGAACCGAGAAAACAATGTTTGGGTTTATCTCCGCAATGTAACCCTTCTAGCGGAAGGGAATAAAATAGCTGTGGTTTAGAGTTTAAACCTCTAGTTATTTATAGAGGAAATGTTTTGAAGAAATTGTATTGTGATATGGACGGCGTACTGGTTGATTTTGCCACTGGCGCGTTGACGCTGGTGAATAAGGCATTGAAGAACCCAAAATATGCTTCATGGGAAGAACACAAGGCGCTAATAAAGTGTCTCAAGAAAGCGGGTCGAGATCACATTATACCAGCCGATTTGGAAAAGCCGGAATATCGTGGACAGCAAGGACCAGAGACTATGCCCGAAGCGCGAAACTTTATGAAGGCATTGATTGCCGACGCGGGTGCCAATTGGTGGGCTTCTTTGCCATGGATGGATGGAGGAAAAAGATTGTGGAAAGCAATTGCTAAATATAATCCGCGAATCCTTTCTGCTCCGATGGACCCCCTAGAACAATGTGAGCAAGGTAAGCATGCTTGGATAAAAACAAACCTTGTTCCGATTTTCCCTCCGAATGAAGTTATTCTAACGGATGAAAAATATCATTGGGCGAAAGGTAACGTGCTTATCGACGACTTTGAGTTTAACACAGTCCCTTGGAAAATGGGCGGTGGCACACCGGTATTTCATGAAAACACTTCTTCCACAATTAAGGAAATTGAGGAGATTATAAAGGATGCAAAATGTTGACATAAAAACATATAATGACTTGCTAATTGATTTGGTCATTCATGAACAAAAAAAGCGAAGTGCACCCGTGCACGAGCAGCCCTTCATGCAAATTCCAATCCCGGAGCCCCCGACCCGGTGGCAAGAAGTGGAAAAAGAGGAAGCTCCCCGCGTTATTATAATTGACATATGAAATTTCTTTTACTTCTAGTATTGTTATTGAACATTGCCGACGCTATTTTTACATCCTTGGTTGTTGGTAATGCTACGGCAGTAGAAGCTAACCCACTCATGGGCGCGTTACTTGAATATGGTATTGCGCCTTTTGTAATCGTAAAGCTTCTAATCACTTTATTAAGCTTGGGTGTATTGTGGAAATATAGAAAAAAAAGGATTGCACGCATCGGCGCAGCAATCTGTGTGTTTATTTATATAATATTAATGTGTTATGTTATTTGCGCAAGTATTTTCTAGTTATTATTAGACATGAAAAATATACTGTATCTAATGGGCATCATTTTACTACTGATATCGTTGATATCAGGATGCAGTAATGAGTTCGGAGGCGGCAATCATCAGCCACAAGACACCTCCGATATGCCCACGCCGGACACATTCAATGAAACCATAGAAACCTCAGATATCAAAGATATCGAGGACATAGAGCCGACGCCAGATACTTTCTTTAAAGATTGTGTTGAATGTGCGTGGTACTTTTGTCCGCCATTGGACGCAATATGGCAAAAACAAATTTGTTTCAATACATGCGAGGAACCACCAACACTTTGGTATGAGGGGGAATGCGAGGAATATCTTGAGTGCGATCCAACACAAGCAATTATGGAAGTTGATATTCCATGTATTACAGACGATGGCTGGGAAGGTACCCAAAATAAAACATGCGAAAAAGGGAAAATATATTATACTGATTGCGCATCGGATTGTTCTGAAGAAGAGTGCAATGGTCTAGACGACGATTGTGACGATGAAATCGATGAAGGTTTCTCTGACATTATTGAAACCTGCAATAATATAGATGACAACTGCAACGGGATTATTGATGAAGGGGATTGGGAGTGCGACAACGGCTGCGGTCCTGGTCCGAATCTTTGCGTTGCTGGAGAATTTATATGCATGGCAGAATTGCCGCAAGAAGAGATCTGTGACGGGTTGGACAATAACTGTGATGGTCAAATCGACGAAGGGCAACTTAACGATTGCGGTCAGTGCGGATTAGAACCGCAAGAAATCTGCGATGGCATTGATAATGATTGTGACGGATTTACTGATGAAGAATTAATTCAGCCATGCGGTACTGCTTGTGGTGAAGGTTATGAAACGTGCGTTGACGGAAAGTGGATTTCCTGCACTGCGCCTCCTGCACTAGATGAAATCTGTGATGGTATCGACAACGACTGTGATGGGCAGATCGACGAAGAGCTACAATGCGTTTGCACAGTTCAAGACGTCGGCGCTCTATTTCCATGTCAAGAGAGCCCTCTATTATGCGGGGCAGGATATAAAACATGTGAATGCCTCGACCCCGAATGCAAAACAATCCTCACAACAGAATGCTTTGCCGTTTGTTATTGGCTAGCGCAGCCACCAGGCTCGGATCCTCTGTGTGATCCCCAGATTGGGATGCCTCTTGCTCAAGAGGATTGTAATAACTTTGATGATAACTGCAATCAACTAATTGATGAAAATCTTTTTGCCGGATGTTATACGGGACCCGAAGGCACAATTGGCAATGGTATATGTAAACCAGGGGAAATGACTTGTGATGCCGGTGTCTGGGGCAATGAAAGTGTTAACACTGGGCTTTTCACGCCAGGATTATGTAAGGATGAAGTGACACCGCAAAAAGAAATTTGTAATGGCACAGACGACGACTGCGATGGAGAAACTGATTGGGGCAAAGAGATTGAAGATACCGACATTTTATTTATCGTCGACTGGTCCGGTTCAATGTCAGATGAACAAAGCGCAATGCTGATCGCTCTCAATCAATTTGCTGCAACCTTCTCGGATGAAGATGTATTACAATGGGGATTGATTTTAGGTCCCCGCGGTCCTTGGAACCAAGCCCTAGAACTATATCACAATTTAACTGGCTTCACTGACTTCCTAGCTGATATGAGCCTTCTTGACCCGTTTTCCATGGGCGGCGGTTATGAAATGTTATTGGATGCCATATATTTATCGGTGCAAAATATTTCGGCAGCATTACCAAAGCCTATCGCGAGCTTGGAATGGGTTTCTTGGGGCGTCAACGAATCGATTCCTCCTCATGATCATTTTCTTATTGATTGGCGTGCTGGCGCAGATAGAATTATAATTGTATTTACGGACGAATACCCCCAATCCTATATGAGCGATGGAATAGATCACATCAGCGTTGGTGACGTTTCAGTCGCATTACAAAATACTCCTCAGCTTAAACTATATGTATTTACGCCATCAAAGGCATGGCTATGGGATGAGTTGGCTGTCGATAGTGGAGGTAAGTGGTTTGACCTTACCAATAACCCAACACAAATGTATAATAGCTTAATGGAAATCTTGGACGAGATTTGCGCATCTGGCAACGCAACGCCTTAAATAAAACAGTGGGTTTGCGGATGTCTCTCGTATCATACACTATTTATAACCACTATGTTTGGCATATTTACAAAACACCCCAAGACAAAAAATTTATCATACTGGCAACATTTGACAAGGGCACTTTTGATGGGTGCCAAATTATTGATTAGTGGTGCATGTTTTATACTTCACGCCGTCTTCCCATTTATACCGATTCCTAAAAAATACAATTGTCATGACATGGTGCATTCCTTAGTTGAGACTGCGGGCTGGAGAAGATAACACGCAACCAGAAACAGCGATTTAAAAACATGCCTCAAACTGATTAATAAACTATTTATATGCAAACGGAGAACTTATTATGAGATTTGGCAAACCTAGAAAAAATCAGAGACGAGTTGACCCTCGTTATTTCCTTAACGAGACCGCGAAAATTGAGAACAATTCTTCCAAGAATATGCACGATGTGCAGTTCTATCTTGAGGAGTTTTATCCCTTCGCCAAAGAAGCTCTTGGGTTTGATCAAGACGCTAGCATTGTTTTTGAATCTGATTTTAGCAATGCAAAGAACCCGCTAGGTAAGACCGCTCATTATGACCCGTCCAATTCCACCGTCACCGTTTATGTAGACAAACGTCATCCGAAGGATGTTATGCGTTCTGTCTCCCACGAGCTTGTACATCACGCTCAGAACGTCCGTGGTGACCTTCAGGGAGCCTCTATGGAAGAGGGTTATGCCCAGACCGACGATCACCTTAGAGAAATGGAAAAAGAGGCTTATACGAAGGGAAATATGCTGTTTCGTGATTGGACCGACAGCCGAAGCAATCCCGATGGTCAGAAGGATATTATGGCACGCATTATGCAAGAATGGGGTTATGACGAAACTGCACTCACCGAAGAGGGTTCTGGCTTTGAAGAAGGGCAGCTTGTAAAGGTTGTCGCCAGCGCCCTTGCTATTGATGGTGAAAAGAATGGCACTGTTGTATCTTTTGAGGATCCCGCTGTTACAATTAAACTTGACGATGATCAGGAAGGCAAGTATGTCCCTGACGATAAAATGGTCAAGGTTAAAAAAGATTATGTTGAGCCTCGCGCAGAGGCTGGCTTTGACGATACCATGGGCGAGGGTGTCGAGGGCGAAATAAACCCCATCGATTTTGCAAACGAACACGAGTTAGATTATCAAACCGACAACGAAGGTAATGTGGTGCTTTATCTAACCCAAGAACAGGGCGAGGCGCTCAGCTTGCCTGATGGCACGGACGACTGGCAAGTTGAAGAGACATCATATGGAGATGACGAAGAGGGCGGTTATGTAATTTATACAAATTCGCCGTATGTCCGAATGGAAGAAACCAACGTCAATGAAGATTTTGACGACGATGACTTCGATATGGAATCACTTGAGCAAGAATTCCCATGGCTAGCCAAGAACGTGAAGGCTGGCGAGGTGCCCCCCGAGGTTGCCGCTGAACTGGCTCATGAATTTGGCGATAAAGAAAAGCCCGAAGAGGAAGAAGAGCCCGTTGTTATGAAAGAGGATGCAGAGGGTTTATTTGTTGCCGAAGATGGAGTGAACTCAACAAAACCTCTCCCCTCTGAAGACGATGCTTATGATGCGTTTGTCGACAAGTATGATGATGAGCCTCTTCGCATAGTTGATGTTACTGATGGGCATGATAATGCACGTATCGTATGGGATAGCGAACTGGACGAGGGTCGACCCGGACGTCCCGTCGTTATGAAAGAAGGTTATGCCGATGTGCCTGACTGGGTGCATCAACTTGTACAGATGGCGGCTGATGACAATCCAGATGCACACGCCACCGAAGAAGTGAAAGTTGAATTTGAAAAATATAGTAACGCACTCCAACATGCCTTGGACGAACTTGCCCCAGAATTGTCTAGTGAGATGATGAATGACGAGGCAGATTACGCAGTTTTAATGGGACTGATGGGACACGGTGTCGGCATCTGGGATGGTCGCTGGGATCATTTTGAAGAACAGGGTGTTGACTTAGATGATCTAGAAACCAAGCTTGGTCAGTATCTTAACCACTATGCTGATGATACTGGTGGCGGATCATTAAATGATGCAATCAATAATGCTGCTTATGAAACTGCTGGCGGCGAAGAGATGGATGAAAAAGCTATAAAGGAAGCTGGCACCGGTAATATTGAAATTGGAGACGATGTTGATATCATGGGTTCTGCGTTAGCTGGCGCAGCCGGTAAGGTATTAGAGCTTACTACTAACACAGAGGGCGCAGAAGCTCTTGTGGTGCAGTTAACAAAAGCTGCTGACAGAAAATTGTATGGTGGTATCGGCGATGAGGTAATTGTAAAGCCTGAGTTTGTTGAACTCTCTGCCCTGCCGGGTGACAAGCGCCCACAACCGGGCGAAGACCAAGGTGTATATGCCGCGCATTACACAGAGGCAATCTCAGACGAAGAAGAAAAAGTTATAAAGGAAGCTGAATTTGTGGGACACCACGCTGAAGTTGGTGGTGAAACGTACGTTGATTCAAATTTTTTAAACTCGGTAAGAAAGATTCGCGATACATTCCCCAGTGAATTAAAAAGTATGGGATTTGGAGAGTTTTATTTGGAGACCCCAAAGGGACGAGTCGATTTTAATAGATCGCGTGGAGAAGATTTCCCCGGAGCAGTTGGACGTTCACACCAGCTTTCTTCTGATCCTCCTGAACTGGCTGGCGAGCTTATTGCAGCAATGGAAGCCGGAGGTGCTTCAGAGAAAGCTGCTGTCGAGGAAAAAATATCCCCCGAAGAAGAAAAAGAAATGACAGACAAAATGTCCAACAAAGAATTCCACGATTATGCCACACGGGGCAAGTTTACTCGACCTTCCATTGACCGCGAACGATACACGGATCTTTCCGGCGAAGGGCTCGAAGGACCGTTTCAGTTTGATAGCGGGGCAATCCTTTACTATGATCCGAAGACTGGTCAGTATTACGACCGGGACAAGGACATGTATCTCGACCGCGAGGAAGCCGCAGAGCTTACGATGGAAGCCACCACACTCGACGAGGATGCCGTCAACACGGCATTTCTGACCGCTATAAACGAAGATGATATTGATTTGTTTGCCGATGAGTCTGAAGAAGCTCCTCCCGACGAGACGGCAACGCTTGTCCATAAAACATCCGGAAAAGAAATCGTAGTCACTGCCCACGCGGCTAAAGCGAGATTGGCAACAGGGGAATGGGAAGAACTAAAACAAGGAGATGATGATATGAACTTGGAAGAGATGGTCCGCGCAGCCGTAAGAAAAGCGCTAAAGGAAAAGAAGTATCGCCGAGAGGATGATGAAGACGAGAAGAACGAAGCCATTGTAGAAGAAGAAGATAAGGGCGACGAAGACGAGCCTCAAGGAGATCTTAGCGCAGCGCAGAAAGAACTCGATCTCGATGATGACGGAAAAATTGAACCATCCGATCTAAAGGGTCTCCGAAGTGGAAAGACCGATGATGACGTCGGCAAAGAGAAAGAAAAGAAAGAGGAAAAGAACGAATCTTTTGCAGCGATGTTAGCGAAACAGACAGACAAGATTAACAAGAAGTCGCGAGACAGCGCCGAGACCCTGAAAAAGTTGAAGACGAAAGACGACGGCACATACGATTACGAGCAGGGCGAGAAAGAAAAGAAAGAAGGGAAAGTCAGCGAACTGGGCGATCCTGCCATGCGCGGTACCTGGGAGGATGAAGACGACCCGTGGGGCGACGCTGGAGAGGAAGAGGAAGAAAAGGTTGATGAGTTTCTCGGAGCTAAATTGCAGAAGAACATAAAGAAGGTAAACAAGAAGGGCACTGACAATGTGAAGGCAACGGCTGGACATGTCGCTCGGATGGAAAAAGAAGAAGAAAAAGAAGAAAAGGAAGAAGCCCTCGTCCCCGAAACACACGAACCAGGGCATGCCGGTTTTGATCCCTCACAGGTTCAGTCTGTTGAAGATCCTGAATATGGCGGAATGATCCACACCATCCCCGGTGTAAAGTTTACAGGCAATATCGAGCGGGATGTTGCAAAAATGAACCAAGACGAAGAATTGGCGTCTTGGCTTTGGGGAGAAATGGAATCTGGGGATACGATCACAGACGCATCGGGAGAAGTACAATATGCCGGTGCTGATGTGCAAGATTTCTTGAATGAAAATGAATCCAATAAAGAATGGTATGATTCTAAGCTGTTCGATAGCCTCAAAAGAAAGTGGGCAAAATAGTCTTAACAGGAATAGCCTTTTCTGATATAACTAATACTGTAGATCTACACACTGCATGTTGCAGCATGCACAAATACATTCAGGCTTGTCTAAGTCAGCGCACTGGTTTATTCTTTTAATGTGCGTATACAACTTTCGGGCTATTATTAAATTAATTAACTAATTATAAGCGATAAATATACATTATCGGAGATTATCATATAATGAAAAATCAACTGGATAAGATAACAAAAAGATTTTTACTGAATGAAGAATATGATCCTACCACTTTAAGTTCTATTCAGTCTATCTTTGAAATGCTTTCTACTCTAAGAATTCTCTCTCAGAGAGACACCAACAGAGTTGAGATAGCTAAAGAACAATTAGTTAAAGTCAGAAGACAAGTTAAAAGAATTCAAGAAAGAAATAAATCCCTAGAAGAACAAGTAACAACTTTAGAAGAACAACTCAAAGTTTTAGAAGAAACAAAAACGTCTAAGAAAAAAGGAAAGAAATAAATGGGTGGTGCTGCTGGGCATATGAACCATCTTTATGACAATCCAGAATTGTCATTTGATGAAATGTTCTCAATTATGAAATCTGCTAGCAGAGGAAAGCTTCAGGGCACTGAAAAGCTTGATGGGGTAAATGTATTCTTAGGATTTAACGCAGGCGTAGCCAAAGCGGCAAGAAACGAAAACGATATTGCCAAGGGTGGTAAAGATCTTGAAGCAATCCTTGCAAGAGATTTTAAAGGTGGAGACAAAATCAAACAAGTCTACGCTAACGCTGTCAAGGCTTTCAATCTTGCAGTCGAATCACTAAGCGACGAAGAAAGAATACAAATATTTGGAGAGAATGGTCAGAAGTTTTATAATGCTGAAATCCTCCACTCAGACGCAAAGAATATTGTAAGCTACTCAGAAGATGTTGTCTCAATCCACCGTCAAGGGCACAAAGAATTAAATGCAGAAACCGGAAAGGTAGAAGAGTTTGATGCAGGGTCTACAGCGGATGCATTGGATCAAGCAATTAATAAATTCGAGATCCAACTCTCAGACAAAAATACATCTTATAAGTTTAGAAGAGCGGCTATAGAAAATCTTAAAGAACTGTCCAACAAAGAAGATCTACAGATTGCCATGGCAAAAATCAACAAGGCTCTCGGTGGTGCAGGCGTTGGGTCCGGTGATACTGTTGGAGCTTATCTCAAGGCTGTTATTTCAAAGCAGTTAACAGAAATCCCAGAAGAGTATCTGGATATTGCAACCAGAAGGATGACTGGTGGACTGGCTTGGAGATCTCCGGAGATCAATGGTCTTCCAAAAGACGTTAAAAAAACATTATCTCAATATTGGAAGCAAGCCAAGCCCATGCTGGAGAAAGCAATCTATCCGATTGAGGAAGCTGTACATGAATTCTCAGTGGCAATGCTTGAAGGATTGGAATCAGCTTTTATTATCGATAACAGCGCTGAAGTGGAAAACATAAGAAAGCAAGTAAGTCAAGCAAAAAAACAAATTGAATCTTATGTGTCTCAGGGTCTTCCGGGCTCTGAGAAGGCGAATCAAATTCTTGTTAAGCAGCTTGCAAAATTAAAAGACGTTGAGAATATTACAACGGCTTCAGAAGGGTTTGTGTTTGAGCACGAGGGCGTGCTTTATAAATTTACTGGGAACTTTGCACCCATCAATCAGATTGTCAACCTTTATAAATGGGGACGTGGCAAACAAGTACCGCCAATCAGTCAACAATTGGAGGATACTCCGGAAGAGGAACTGCAAGAAGTGGAAGCTCCGCTCGGAGATCTGGCTAGAGTCGCCATTGTGCCCGGAGGGTTTAAGCCTCCTCACGCTGGGCACTTCCAAGGGGCTGAATGGTTTTTGAATGGAAAGAAGAAGGACGAAGAGAATAATGTTATTGAACCAGCCGATGTAGTATACGTGTTGATCTCACCAAAGAGCCGCATGGGTCATTCCAAGGATGGTCGCGACGGAAGGGGTGTAGAGATTACAAAAGAGATGTCAAAGCAGCTTTGGGATCTTTATATAAAAGAGAACGGGCTTGGCGGAAAGATGAAGGCGATCGTTGTTAAAGAAGCATCGCCAGTTAAGGCTGCATACGAATTCATGACCCAGCTTCGCCCCGGTCAAACGCTCTTGCTTGGCTGCGGCGCAAAAGATGCATGTGACAACCGATTCATGCAGGCTCAAGCTTGGTCAGATAAAAATGGCTACGAATTGAATGTAGAAATCGTCAACACACCAATGATGGCTGGCGGTGTTAGTGGAACTGACATGCGCCGCTCCATCGCCGATGGTAATTACGAAGAATTTGCAAAATATATCCCCCTTAAAGATCCAGCCCAAGCTTGGCAAATAGTCAGACCAGACACAGAGCCACAAACCAAACCTCAGCCCGAGGAGGTGGCTGAATCCTTCATGCCCTTTCTTCAGGGGGTGATCAGAGAGCTTATTGCTGAAAAGGCAAAGTCTAAAGCACAGCAACGCTTTATGGGAATGGTGCATGCTTGCAAGGAAGAGGGGGATTGCCCCAGCGCTAAAGTTAAAAAGGCGGCGGATAGCATGAAGGATAAAGATACCGAAGACTATGCTAGCACGAAACACAAAGGGCTTCCTGCAAAGATGAAAGAAGGTAGTATCGAACCCGTTCCGCCCTATCATGGTGGTAGAGATGACAGGCTTCTTGATCAAACCCCGGAACACGTCTTGTGGCAAATCAAATATGGATCTAAAAACTATTGGTTGATCACGGATTACGCTGGACAAATGATCGATCCGTACGGCACTGGCTTTAGTAAGAAGCGAGATGCCATGGCAGCTTGGGGATCCTTTAAAAATAAATCACAACAAGAAACAGGAGAGTTAGAAGAAATCTCCGCGATGTCTGCTGGCTCTGTTGAGGGCACCGCCGGTTCTACCACCCGAAAAAATAAAAAATCATACAATGCTTGGCAACAGTCCGACCTGGCACAAGAAGTAATTAAAGAGTTTAAGGCGGATGACTCCGACGTCATTGATTTGGATTACGGGTTGCAACTTTCGCGAGCAGAACTACCGCAGATCAAATCGACAGACGTGCCAGAGTTTATGCAGTGGTTGGGAGAAGAGCACGGAGTAGTTACCGAAGAGGATACAATCAACCCATCCGTTCTTACTCCAATCCAAAAAGAAATTAATTTGGAAAAGGTTGCGGGCATGGTTGCCAACAAAGGGCTTGAAGCCTTGGCAACGTCTAAACCAGTAATGGTTTCGGGTGACGATTATTTAATTGATGGGCATCATCGTTGGTATGCCCTACTTGACGCAGAATACCCCTCTATCGACGTTGTGAGGGTTGGCATGACTGCTAAAGAACTTATTCCGCTTATGAAGACGTGGGATAAAGCATCGTTTAAAAGCACGGTTCAAGAAGAGCTATATGAGTATGTTCTGAACTATTTAAAAGAAGAGCAATCATATGAAAATTTCAGCGGCGAGAAATTCGTTTTGGATCTTCAAGACATGTCTGTTGTACCAACCAAACATGGCGAGGAAAGACGACTACGCCACAAGCAGGGCGCAGGCGGCATGAAGATTTCAAAGGGTAGTATTGTTAAGGCGATTGAAAAAGCAATGGGAAACGTAATGAATGATTTTATGAACGGTGAACTGCAAAACGATGAAGCGTTTTTAATTCGAGCAAAGCAAGGCTCACAACCAACCTTGAATATCGTATGCGCACTTAAAATGAAAAAAGGACCGGATTCGGTTAATATTATTACAGTCATGCGAAAAGAAGATTTTAAAACAGACAATTTCAACGCTCAAAAGGAATATGGCGTTAGCATTTAGGAGAATAGGACATGTACGTCAACAGAGAAGAGTTTATACAAGAATTAATTTTACGGGAACACATCAGGGAGATTGCCTCTGCTCGATTCAAGCAGAAAGCCACAGAGTCCTCCGCGATCTTGAAAGAAGAAAAAACGCTTCGGAAAGTTGTTCGTCAGTTGATTAAAGAAGCAGCAGAAGAAATGGCACCACACGAAAATACAGGTATTAATGTTTTGGCAGACCTCCTGAAAAAGATTGTTCCACAACTTGAGCAAGAATTTAAAATGCTGACAACGGATGCCGACCAGCGCGAATCTTTCCGAGCCCATGTCATTAACGCTACCCAGAATGCGCTCGCCACCTCCCAGTCTGTTGAAGATCCTGGAGAAATGGATATGGCACTTCCAGAGCTTGAGGAACAGGAGGTTGATATCAATTTGGATGTCACTGCGGGAGACGAAGATAAGTTTATTGATATTGATGAGACACCACCCGAAGAGGACGCAGAGGAAGAAGAAGATACGTTTGGTCTGGAGGGAGAAGATGAGACTGGTCGAAACTTTGCCCAACGCGCATTTGAAAAAGTTGAGAAGCAGATCGTCGAAGCATATGTGCTTCTTTCTAACGAAGAAGATAAACAACTTTTTTATGATTACCTGATCACGAACTTAAAATTATATTTTGATCGCTTTGAAGAAGAACTCGCCTCTACCACCGAAGAGCCCACCACTGACGAATATGAAGCCGAGGAAGAGGGCGGCGAAGAAGACTTGGGGCTCGGTGACGAAGGCGAGGAAGAATTGGAACTTTA
>Ga0098033_1000511_pt1 | contig 17618 bp, 17 predicted proteins | sample 1_EtaG_FD_75049 | JGI IMG/M metagenome (GOLD analysis project Ga0098033, IMG submission 75049) | Marine viral communities from the Subarctic Pacific Ocean - 1_ETSP_OMZ_AT15124 metaG | ecosystem: Environmental > Aquatic > Marine > Oceanic | place: Pacific Ocean | collected 2015-01-07
ACGAGTGACCAGACCGGGTCCTAATTCGCCTATGTGCGTGGGTGCGTGCGCGTGTGTGAAGAAGTTTTTGACCCGGTACCGCTGGTCACAAGAAAAAACCCCAGCATAAAAAAATGCTGAGGTATTATTTGTGCAGAGTGTTTTTTTATCCTATGCGGAAAGGTCCATTCCATAATTTTACTGCTCGGTGTTTTTTGTCGCTCAGTTTAAGCGCCGACCGTAATTCGTCTAGCTCAGGCGCAGATGGGATATGCACCGCAAGCGATAGTTTGTGTTTGGATCTGTACTTGATTTCCGTATCTACAAACAACGCGCTAGGGTTTTCTGTGTTCGTGCAAGCTATCGACTGGCGCTGGTGTCCAGCTCCTCCTCTGTACTCTACGATAAGCGCCTCAGGATACGCTTTTCGGATAGCGTCTACCGCGTGTAAGAATAGAGCGCGGCGCCCAGGGTTTCGCTTCGTGTAGCCTACAACGCGTCCGCCTTTTCGCTTTTGGCTGTTGCCTTGTGCTAAGAATGAAAAAATATACGTGGTGTGCATTTTTTCAATCGCCACATTTGCGTTAACGTCTTCGAGTCCTACGATGATTTGTGGTATTTGCATTTTTTCCTTTTTTGTTGTTTGTTGTTTGTTGTTTGTTGTTTAGTTGTGGCCCCTTGCGGGGCTGGTGGGTTTTTATTCCCTTACCTCACCTATTTGAATTAATGTGAATCGGATTTGCCCCGGCGGGTTCCAATGGCGGACAATAGATTCTGCTGCCTTTCTGCTCTTAGCTATCAATGGAAACCGAACAAGTCCCTCCACGTCGCCGCTCTTATTAAGCACCTCGAAACCTACGATAAAATGACGATCTTCCATGTTGTTTTTCCTTGTTTGTTGTTTGTTGTTTGCTTCAGTCAACGTCTTGTTGATCATGTTGTTTTTCCTTTTTTGTTGTTTGTTGTTTGCTTCAGTCAACGTCTTGTTGATACTTATAATATAGCACAACTGATAACTTCATCAAGTGAATTCGTATCCTTACCGTACGATTTCAGACCCAGTGATGGGCGAGAGGCTCTTCTTTTTTCTTTTTGCGCTTGATCGATTTTACCTTAAAAGCTTCCCTTATTTTTTTCTGGCTTTTTTTCAAAACGTCCTTGTCCGTTAGTTTTTCCGAAACGTGCAAGGAGCAATTGAGCACATACGTTGACAGCGTTTGACCACTCTCCTCAGCGGCCTTGGCCAATAGTTTTCGTTGTGCTTCGTTGACGTATACCTTTAGCTGGCTTTTTCTTACTTCTTTTTTAGGAAGTGGTTTCGGTCCTCTTTTCATGTTTCACCTACTACGGAGCGAACTAGCGCCGCCGCTTCTTCGTCTGTTATTCTTTCGACTTCTGCAGCAGCAGAATCGCCGCCTTTAGACCATCCGCGCAAATCCGCAAAGAGTTTTCCCCAGGTTGCAACGCCTGAAGCAAGACCGCGCGCAAGAGCACAAAAAAACAATTCATCCAGAAGATCTGGTGGAGCTCCATCTGCGTCTTGCAGGTCTGAAATTACATCCTCGACGGCCCTCATTTTTTCCCCGTTTCGCGGTGTTCTCTTCTTTTCTGCGCCCAGAGCGATCGCACTTGTGCGCGGATCTCCAGTCGATCTAACAGCCGCAACAAGGTGCAATACGAAACACCGAGCGCCTTCGCGGTGGGTCTTGTTTTTCCTTCGTTCGTGATTGCTGCTGCTAAGATCCGTTGTCGCGCAAGATCAGGATCGTACGCGGCTAGGTGAGTTAAAAAACAAATTGACATTACTCCCCCTTTGTTTGCACTTATGATAACACGCTTGGTCCGTTTCGTGTTACTCTATTGACCGCGACGGATAGCTTCCGCTTGCAACCCCACGCGGTATAGCGGGGCCACTGTGCTCCGATAGTGGCTCTGCTATACCCTACCCTTCGGAGCACCGCATGAATTTCCTTCTAGTTTTCCCCGACTCTTTTGTAAAAAGCGGCGCTAACTCTTTTTCGCCAATGCCGTTCGCAGAAGCACTAGAAAAACGACACAACACCGACGCCCACGCTGTTGGATACTTATTTCCAAGCTATAGACCGTGCCCGCGTCTACGCTTGGGGCATATCGCAAAACTGATAGAGCAAAACCACGAGCCTGTCTTAGGCTGGGTATTCGTTGACGTTGACAACGACGATCACAAAGACTCAGGAAGATGGACCGCAGAAGAAGCTAAAAAACACTGGGCAAATCTGAAAGGTCCCCCGGAGTTAGACTGCGCGGGCTTTTACTCTACCCGCGGTGGCTATCGTCTTTTGTGGCGTTTAGACGATCCGATTCCTGTTAGTCTCGCCGCAGATTTCTTGCGTCAATTTTATGCGTACCTGCGAGAAGAAAACATCCCCGTGGACCCAGAAGTTGTAGAGCAATGGAACACCTTGTATAGGCTTCCGCGAGTAAAACGAGACGGACAAGACCTACAAGCGTATGTGGACCTGTCTGGATTAGAGGACACACTACGATGGTCCCCGTCGCTGCCGCTAAAGCGTTGCATAGCCCCTAGAGGTCTTGAGGCTATCGAGCACGATCGCCCAGAGGTTCGTAAGCTTTCAGATTTCGAATTGTGCCGCTTTGAAAACTTAGGCGGGATTTTGAAAGGAAAAACTGTAAGTATCAAAGAAGGAAAACCCTACGCCAAGGGCGGATCTCGCCAGTCTACTATGTTTAGATTATCCGCGGCGATCGTGGCAGGTTTAGAACTAGATAGCCCCGAATTAGTTTTTCAGATCCTTGCGCCGTCTACGCTTGCGCTGGAGGGAAACGGGGCCCCAACGCTCGCAGATTTATGGGACCGCTGTTGCTATCTTGTAAACATAGACAGGGCGAAAAGAAAAGCCCGCGCAGATGTAGCAGAAAAAGTAAAAAAGGGACAGCCACCAGGCATCTACCACGGGGCGTCTTACTATGTCCGCGACACAAAAAATAACACCTACCGCCCGCCAGTTACTGCGGCGGCTATCTGTCAAGCTTTAGAGCAATGGACGCAGATCCCAGGGCTAGAGACGCGAACAGAAAAAGGATCGCGCCCCTTTTCAACCGCAGAGTATCTAGCGCAATACTTTAGACAGGCTGTCGAGGTCGTTTTTGAAATGTCCCGGGAAAAAGGCGTTTTTTTGCCTCAAGTGCAAGGTGGGACGTTGCTTATGGGCTGTTGCCAGGCTGTTGACGTTCAAGCAGTAGAGCACCCCGACATCGGATATTGGCTAGAGCAACTAGGCGGCCCACATTTAGAAAAGCTTTTGGACTGGCTCGCAACCGTTCGAAAGTTAGACCGCCCAACGTGCGCTATCTACCTCCAAGGGCCCCCAGGAACAGGTAAAGGATTATTCTCTTCGGGCGTTGCATCTCTGTGGGGCACAGGCGCAACTAGCTACGCAGACGCTGTAGGAAAGTTTAACGGCGCTTTGATGCGTAATCCTATCGTGCATGTGGACGAATTCTTTCAAGTCTTCGACGGTGGCGATGGTTTTAGTGGCGCTTTTCGCAGTTTGATCGGAGAATCTGTTCGACAACTGCGCCGCAAAAACTTGCCGAGCGCAACGATCAAGGGCTGTCCGCGTCTTGTCATCGGGGCAAACAATGCTGACGCGTTAAAACTCACAGAGAATCTAACCCAAAACGATCTGAACGCGATCGCCAAACGAATTCTGCACGTTGAACATAACAACGACGCCGCAGCGTTTTTGTCTTTCATCGGTGGGCGCGACACAACGTCCTCTTGGGTTTTTCGAAAAGACGGCACCGCAGGACTTTTTGCAGAGCATGTGGCCTTTTTAGAAGCCACACGCACCGTACAAACAGGCGATCGCTTTTTAGTCGAAGGAGAATTGTCCGACTGGCACCGTGACCTCGTGGGGTCGTCGGGCTTGATAGGCGCAACGCTTGCAGCGCTTGCCCACTTCCTGCATCGAAAGCAAAACAATTCTGGAATTCAGATCGATGGAGCCTCAGTCTGGGTCAACGTACCGACGCTCAGAAGTTCCTGGGGTGCTCTTACAGGAAATCAGCCCCCTAACGAAGGGCCGTTGGCTAAAGCTTTGAAAACTCTATCCGGCGGCGTGCAGGCAAGACGTATGACGGACGTTGGACGATTGCGCTTTTACCGTGTCAGCGCTGCAGATATTTTTAGACGCGCCGAAATGCTACAAATTGGCGATGCGGACGATTTTGCCCAACAGTTTAACCCCGAGGATCCAAGCCATGTTGACCGCCCAGAAGCCTGAAAACGATTCGATTCGAATCTCTGTTAGTCAGATCAAAAAGTACGAAAGATGCAAACGCGCCTACTGGTTTGAGTACGGAGCTCCACAGCGTAAATCTCCTCCATCAAAAGCCGCGCAACTCGGAACCGACGTTCATACGGTGCTTGAAAACTATCTGGATGGGCAGGAAATTCCTGAAACCCGAGCGGGCCGCATTGCGTCTTCTGGCCTGCATCATCTTCCCGATCCATCGTCTGTTACGCTAGAGAAAAACATCCTGATTCCCATCGGCGATGAAGGCGCTAGGATGTTGTGTCGTATTGATATGATGGGCACCGATATTGCATATATCGGGGACCACAAAACCACGTCGGACTTCAGATGGGCCAAAAGCGTTTACGAAGTACACAACGACGTTCAATTATTGACCTACGCCTACGCGGCATATCACGAAGACGCCCCTGAAGAAGTGCAGGTAGAATTGATTTACTATCGAACGAGGGGCCTACCACTTTCAATGAAAGTGCAAGCGACAATCGATTGGCCAACGATAGAAGCGAATTGGAAACGTCTCGCGGATACAGTTCCTGCGTTGCAGCAGATAAGAGCAAACAAAACAGGGGAAGGAATCTTAGGAAATTCAGCGGCGTGTGGCGATTACGGTGGGTGCTTTCACTGTTCAGTTTGCCCTTTTTCTCCGGAAGGTCTTGCAAAAGTTAGCAATGCTGATAAGATAGTAGCTGAGGCTGGTCCTCACGAAACAACAAAAACAACAAAGGAAAGTCCAAAAATGAAAAAAACGCAATCTAAAAACTTACAAAATGCAATGGGGATCAGTAGAATCCTGCCATCGCAACCACAGGAAGAAGTTGAACAAACAACGGCCTTGCTGCACGATGCAGCGACGAAGATCCGATCGTACTTAGTAGAATTCAACCGCCCGATTTCAAAAGCCGCAGTGGAGAATCTTCTCAATAAACTAGGCGTGGCAGTTTCAAAGCTTGACAGCGTTTTGGCGATGGCTGGCGCAGTCATGGACGAATTTGCCGAAGTACAATTGAAAGTCGGTCCTGCTAGCAGTGCAGATTTGATGGAGCACGCTTTGCAAGAGCGCTGCGAGGCGTACGACAAAGAAGACGGCCCCGCTACATTTCAGCATCTCGGAGACACAGCCCCCTGCGGCGATGCCCCAGAAGAGGGAAAAATCTACGCGTTGACATCTGCAGAAGGAAAGTCGATCGCTAACGGAGATTCTTGGGAAGCTTCAGAAGTCAAAGAGACCGTAAGCAAGCCGCAATTTGAAAAAGTCAACATTGACACCTTAAAAGAATTGTCCGCAGAGTTGACAGACGTTTTCGGAGAAGAGGGCGGGCTGGAGCAAGACGCGCTGGACTACTGTCAACGCCGCGTGGTCAAAACGAAGAAGATCAGCGCAAGACGTTGGGCGAAAATCGTAGAATTCTCCGTGTACACTTTAGACGGCGGCTGGCTGGTGCACGAAAAAACGAGAAACCCCGAGGGATACACGGAAGATCCAGACGGCGATAACGACGCGCTACCTGTCTGCTTTGTGGGCGAAGGAAAAACAAAGATTGAAGAGATTAGAAGTGTGTCGCAGTCTGTAAAAGAAAAAGAACGCATCGAAGTCCCAGCGTTACCTCGACGCAAACGCGTTAGCGAAACTTCCGAACCGTCTGCGCCACGTGGCTCTTTTACGACGGACGTTCCTTGCGAGGAATGCGAGGGCATTGGTTGCTATAAGTGCAGCCATAAAATAGCGACGCAGACCGTAGAGAATTTTACGCAAGATTGCCCCGAGTGTGGCGCAGAAAGCAACGGCACCAGTGGAGACGCTAACGGATGCGATTTCTGCGGCTTTAGAGCGCTCGCGGGCTCTTTCGTTATTCTCGTGGACGTAGTCTTCGAAAGAACCCCGCCGATGGTTATGACGCTTGCAGACTATCTGGAGCCCTATCAGCAGATGGTGGCGGAGCAAAACGGCGTGGACTATTACGACCTCGTGGAATTTTACCTCGGGAGACGGCAAGTAGCTGCAAAAGTGTTGGCAGATTGTCACGAAACCACCCCAGTAGGTGTGTTGCTCGTTGACAGCCGCGACCCGATGTCTGGGGAGATTCTTCCGATTCTTCGTCGCTGCACAGGGGCCACAGTTCTCCGAGCTTTACGTTGAACCGCCGATCGTTGTCTCGTTGCGATCGCTATTTTCTCTGTGCTTTCTACGGTGTAGTGGCGATCGCAATCTACCTGAATCTTTTTTTGACAGTGTGGGAGCGCACACTTTAGGGGATCGCTTGAAAAACTGCCGCGAGCAACTCAAGAAACACAACAAAAAAACACCGCTGCGAGTAATAGATGGAGGGAAAAATGAACCGCAATAACACCTATCTGGACTTAGCTTTTGAACACATAGGAAAATCGACTAGCCCAGAGCTGGTTGCAAAGATGCCACTAGGCGTTGTTGCTCGTGAGTGTGAGCGCGTTGCTTCTGAATTAGAAGTGGTGCCCCCGCCATCGCATTTTGCAGATCGTGGGCTTAAACGTACGCGGGATCTCTTAAAACGCGCTGCGGACATTGCTCGTGGCATTGACGCAGATCCGTCTAGGCATCTGCATATCGCGGCGCAACATCTAAACGAAGACGAAATCCGCACACAACTCGATTTGATTTTCGGGAGTCGTCGGTGACCCCAGGAGTTTCAGCGCTGTTTCCTACTCTAAGACACAGGATCCCTTCTGATTTAGATCGGGTGCTTTCTATGCCACGCCTAGAACTGGACGCAGATAGCCTAGCAACGTCCTGGACCGATAGGCTGGGGGTATCTAACGCGTCACTACGGCCGATACAAGGCCACGCGTTAGAGGTCATCTGCCGTTATAAGACCTTGTTCGGTTCTATCGGCGTCGGCTACGGAAAAACGTTAATTTGTTTGCTCGCAGGCGCTGCGGCTGGGGCGCAACGTGCGTTGTTACTCGTGCCGCCCAGTCTAGCGAAACAGATGGCGCAAGAAGCAGAAACGTGGGCCCAACTGTTTCTCTTCGAGCCGCCTACGATTTTGTCCTACGGCAAGCTTTCAACGACGACGGGGTCCACGTTGTTAGAAGAATTAAAACCTGATTTGATTATCGCAGATGAGGTCCATTTCCTGCGACACAGATCAAGCGCTCGCACTAAGAGAATCCTTCGGTATTTTCGCGAACACCCCACCGCTGGATTCGTCGGTGTGTCGGGGACGATTACAGCGCGATCCTTGCTTGACTATAGCCATCTTTTGGAATTGTGTCTTCGTGATAGGGCACCGATTCCGCTGTCCAGATACACGTTAGAATCTTGGGCAGCGTGCATAGACCCCGACGGGCAAGCGACAAGAGCCGACTGGCGAGCGCTGTGGCCGCTAGTGGAGTGGTCCGGCGGTTCGGAGTTTATTCCAGACGATAAATTACACAGACGGGAGATTGTTCGTAGAGCGTTCCAGAAGCGATTATCCTCGACGCCTGGGGTAGTTTGCACCGTAGCCAGCTCTTGCGAATCTTCTTTGCATATCATCGAACACCGCCCAAAGACATCGAAGAGAATCGAAAAAGCGTTGGAGAATCTTTCGAAAAAATGGGAAACCCCAGACGGGGAGCCGATTTCCGACGCGGTGATGTACGCACGAATCGCCCGACAATTGTCCCTCGGGTTTTACTATCGCTGGCTGTGGCAAGGCGATCCAGATCTCGTGTGGTTAGAACGACGCCGCGCGTGGACTAGGGCGATCGCTCGCGTCTTGCGATACAGCGCCCGGGAAGGTTTAGATAGCCCCGCGCTAGTTACTCAGTGGGTCAAAGACGGACGCGGCAACAAAGAAACCCGCGCCGCGTGGTTTGCATGGGCAGAAGTAAAGCACAGACCCGCGCCAGAAACTGTGCCCGTGTGGCTGGACGATTCGTTTTTATTGTACGCAGCGCAATGGCTTCAGGACTTAAAGCACCCCGCAATCTTGTGGTATCAAAGCAAAGCGATCGAAGCGGGGCTTTGGCGCTTAGGAATTCCCACATTCGGAAGCGCGTCAGGTGCTCTTACAATGCGGGGTGGCTGTCCTTCAGAAGCGCTCGGATATCCAAAAAAGATTGCCGCTTCGATTGCAGTGCATGGAAAAGGGCGCAACTTGCAAGCGCACCACGCTGGCTTTGTTTTGGAGCCACCTTCCTCTGGGTCTGCGTGGGAGCAACTAATCGGGCGCTTTCATAGACAAGGACAAAAGTCCCACCTTGTGGAATTTCACGTCTTTCAACATAGCAAATCCCTCAAAAACGCTTTGGACAAATCTCGCGCGGACGCTTTGTATATCGAACAGACGCAGGGACAACTCCAAAAACTCAATTTCGCCCGCTTCTTGCAGGCATAACCGGAGAAATCCACAAACTCAAAACAACAAAGGGAAAAAAATGAACTTTGGAAATACGACAAATCAATCAGATTTCGCAGGCCTAGGGGCTGCACCAATGCCAAACCGCGGCGCAGAATTTATGGCCGACGGGACGTATATCGCAGAAGTGATAGACGTGAAAAAAAGACGATCGACAAATCCCACAACGCTCGGGGACTTGATGGTAATCATTGAACTGGTGATCCTCGAGGTCATTGTTTCGAAAGAATATATAACCCCGGGCGAGCAAAAAACGATGCGGTCCAACGTCGTTGGGGATATGTGCGCTCATATTATAAAAATGAAGTGGACCACGTCTTTTTCGACCGTAAAATCTTTTCTGCGTGCAGCTATGCAGATGGAGCCTAGCGTAGCACTTGAACTAGACAAAAAGCCAGACGCGTGGGAAGAAATCGCAGATCGTGCCGTCTATCATCTCGGGGACGAAGTTGCCCGAGAAGGATCAGAAGACTGGACCCCACAACCGCTGAAAGGTGCAACGGTGAAAGTTAAAGCAAAGACGAAAGCGCAAACAAAGAATCCACATTTGGATTTCACTGTGATCGAATACTTCGCGGCAGACACAGGAGACGATTCGTGATCGGTTTAGACTGTGAAACGTACAAGATCGGCGCGAGGTTGACCCCTCGCGTCGTTTCGATCCAACTTTCCCACGGCGCCGAAGCTTCCGTTCACACACGAGAAGAATTCCCAGAGGTGATCGAAAGCGTAATCGCACACTTGAAAAGCGGCGGCAAAATTGTTGGCCAAAATATCGCGTTCGATTTCGGCTGTTTAGTCGCTGAGTGTGACGCGCTTCTGGACCCCCTCTTTGCAGCATACGCAAACGGCCAGATTTTCGATACGATGATTAGAGAACAACTCATAGCGATAGCGCTCGGACAGTTCAGATCGTGGCGTTTTAGTTTGGATGCTATCGTGCAACGTCGTTTCGGTGTGAACTTAGCAGGAAAGCACGGAGCAAACGTCTGGCGATTGCGCTTTTCTGAACTAGACGGCCGCGTTGCAGCAGATTGGCCCAGATCTGCTTTCGAATATGCACGAGACGACGCCAAATGGGTTGTGAAAGTATACAAAGCGCAATCGGAGCTCCACGTTTTGACAGATTTGGGCCGCCCCGTTGTTCCGCTTCCTGACGAAAAAGAGCAAACTTTTGCAGCGTGGTGCCTACATCTGCTGAGCATATGGGGCGTAAAAGTCGATCGCTTTGCTGCAGATCAGTGGGTCCGCAAGATCGAAACTGCCGCAGAGCAGCATCTGGACACCGCGATGGCTGGGGGCTTCTTGCGCGAAAACGGAACCAAGAACGTAAAAAAGATCCGCGAATTAATCTCTATTGGATACGACGGGTCCCCGCCTCTCACAGACAAAGGATCAATAAAAACAGATCGGGACACACTTCTAGGCTCAGGAAATAATCACCTAGTGGCGTATGCGAAAGGATCAGCGGTTCAAAAACTTGCGAGCACTTACACAAAGATCCTTAGGGGGGTGCACAGTGTGCATCCTAGATACAACGTACTAAGGCGATCTGGTCGAACATCTTGTGAAAAACCTAATCTGCAGCAGGCACCTAGAGACGGCCAAGGGTTTCGGGAATGTTTCATCCCCCGCGCTGGGTACGTTTTCGCTTTGTGCGATTACGACCAGATCGAATTGCTGGCGCTGGCGCAAGTCCTGCAGTGGTGGTGCGGTACGAGCGCATTGGCAGACGCAGTAAGAGAAGGGCGCGATTTGCATATCGAAGTCGGCGCGCGGATAGCCTCAACGACCTACGACAAACTGAAAGAGCGAATCGAAAACGGAGACAAAAAAGCAAAACACTTTCGGCAATTTGCAAAAGTAGCAAATTACGGATTTCCTGGGGGCTTATCCAGTTCGGGTTTTTCTGCGTACGCACAAAGCCGAGGCGTTGAAATTACAATTAACGAAGCGGCAGACATCCGCCGCGCGTGGTTAGAGGCGTGGCCAGAAATGCGGTCCTATTTCGATAAGATTGGCCTCGCTTGTCGTTCAGGAAATCCAATCACGATCGCGCAAGAAGTTAGCAAACGCCAGCGCGGTGGGGTCTCGTTCACTGCTGCGTGCAACACATACTTTCAAGGCCTCGTGGCCGACGGAGCCAAAGCCGCGCTTGTGGAAGTTTCTCGCAGATGCTATGTGGAACGCGCTTCCGCGCTTTTCAATAGTCGCCCTGTGGCTTTTCTCCACGACGAAATCATAATCGAAACTCCTGCAGGAGAATCAGCGGCGATAGCTGCAGAAGAGTTGGCTGAGGTTATGATTTCTGAAATGCAAAAATATATTCCAGATATACCTGTTTCAGCGGCTCCTGTACTCGCCGCGCGATGGAGTAAAGACGCGATCGCCGTGCACAAAGACGGCAAGTTGCAGGTTTGGAAATGAAAAAAATCATAACAAAAAAGCAAGAAGAGGTCCTTTTGAATTTAGCTAAATCTGGCACACTGCATAAACCACGCAACGCTTTAGAACGACTGCAGAAAAAGGGTATGGTGAAAGGAAATAAACAACACGGCTGGACGTTAACTTCCAGCGGACTGCAGTGGCTAGAGCGCTTGGCTCAGGCCGAAGCTTCGTGGCAAATCAAATGGTGAAAAAAGAACAAACTGTGGACAAGATAATCGATCTTTTCGATTCTTCGTTTCCGCTACACGGGTATTCAGGCGAGCAAATGGCAGACCTACGCATCGGCTTGGAGCGTATGAAAAAACCACAACTAAGGATGATTTTATTCTTTGCAAAAATAGCGGCGCATGGAGGGTCCAATGCTAGATCTTTACCCCGATGATGGAGTAAAACGAAAAGACAATCAGTCCACGCTGTTTCATATCCCCGAAAAGTGGGACCGCCTTTGGCGTGGGATGCCTGAATACGTGCAGGAAGACCGATTACCTTGGGGGTCTCTACAGGTAAACGTTCGAAGCTTAGAAGACCTTATGGCGCTGGCTGATTTATTGGGCCAAAAAGTTAGCCAAAAAACGAGATCAGTTTGGTGGCCTGAAGAACAAAAATTTACTGTGGACGGAAAACGCTACGAAGGCGGCGAGAATCCTAGGCACCCTATCTACATCATAAGCAAAGGAAGATCGGAATCGCGTCTAACTGCAAAAGCGTTAGACGCTATGAAGGTGCCGTATCATATCGTAATTGAACCACAGGAATTGGACGTTTATGCAGCAGTGATAGCACGCGAGAAGATCCTAACGCTGCCTTTTTCGAACTTAGGAAAAGGAAGTATTCCCGCACGAAACTGGGTCTGGCAACATGCAATCGAAAGCGGCGCCACCCACCATTGGATTTTAGACGATAACCTTCGAGGATTTCTGAGGCTGCACCGCAACGCAAAACTTCCTGTGGCGTCAGGAGCGATTTTCAAAGCTGCTGAAGACTTCGTGGACCGCTATTCAAATATGCGGATGGCAGGGTTTCAGTACGATTATTTTGCAAAGAGAAAACAGAAGCAATCTCCGTACATTCTAAACACGCGGATCTACAGTTGCATCCTGATAGACAACTCCATCCAACATCGCTGGCGCGGTCGTTATAACGAAGACACCGACCTAAGTCTTCGTGTTTTGAAAGACGGTGATTGCACGGTGTTGTTCAATGCCTTTTTATGCGGAAAAGCAGCCACAATGACTATGAAAGGCGGCAACACCGACGAATTATATCAAGCGGACGGGCGTTTAAAAATGGCCAATTCGCTTAAAGAGCAACACCCCGATTGCGTAGAGGTCGTTTGGAAGTTTTCAAAATGGCACCACCAAGTGGATTATACCTCTTTTAAGAAAAACAAATTAATCGAAGCGCCGAACCTGTATATTCAAGACACCCCTAACAATTATGGGATGGTCTTGCGCCAAAACAGCCAGAAGCTTTTTAAGTGCAATCACCCTAAATGCCCGGGGTATTCCTACAAAGCTTCAGAAAGCAGGCATCCTGTGTCAACTTGCACCGACGAAGGGATCGCAGATGAGCAGTTGCGGATTCTTCTTTCCCTATAGAAAAGGACAAAATTATGCTAATTCCCTACTCTTGTGTTTTAGAGGGAACAAATCTAGAGGTTGTGGAGCTCCGTGGCGCATTGTTATGAAATTCTCCGTCATAATCGCAGACCTCCGGCTAGGCCTTGAAAGGATGACGCACGAGCAGCTTAGGATCCTGCTTTACTTTTTCCTGCGCCGCAAGCGTAGACAATCAACGGGGGCGGTATGAATTACACGCTGATCGAGGGTGATTGTATCGAGGTTATGGCAGGGTTTGAGCCCTGCTCGATCGACGCCATCGTGTGCGATCCGCCATACGGGATCGGCTTCATGGGGAAGGGCTGGGACTGCGCCGTCCCGGGTGATGACTTCGCGGCGGCGGCTTTTCGGGTGCTCAAGCCGGGCGGCCATCTAGTCGCCTTCGCAGCAACCAGAACGATCCACCGGCTGACGGTGGCGCTCGAAAACGCGTCGTTTGAGGTGAGAGACCAGATTGGATGGGTGCAATGGCAAGGCTTCCCAAAAAGTTTGGACGTTTCGAAATCCATCGACGCGGCGGCGGGCGTTGAGCGTGAACATACCGGGATCGTGTCGAGCGTTACCGGATCAAGAAACTCAAAAGGTTTCGAGAAGTACGGAAACGGGAAAGGAATACCGGAATCGGTCAACATGATCACAGCACCTGCCACCGACGATGCAAAGCGCTGGCAGGGCTTCGGCACAGGTCTCAAGCCAGCGTTTGAGCCTTGTATCCTGGTTCGCAAGCCACTAGCGGGCACCGTGGCGGCTAACGTCTTGCAGCATGGAACAGGAGCGCTCAACATCGACGGGTGCCGGTTTGCTTACGGTGATCCTGCTTGGCCAGGTCCGCAGTCTGACGAGCACCGGATCGGGGAAGCGCTGACCACGACTCGCAACCAGTCTGAGCGCGTCGTAAGCTTGCCACCTATCAAGATGCCTCTTTTCCATATACAGGGACGTTTCCCTGCTAACATCTACCACTGCCCAAAGCCTAGCAGGTCAGAACGTGAGGCGGGGTGCCAGCACCTTAAACCAAAAACGGGCGCCGAGGCGGTGATGCGTGAAGAGGGCACCGCGGGCCTTGATAACCCACGCGCCGGCGCCGGTCGCACCGCCCAAAGCGTCAAAAACTACCACCCCACCGTAAAGCCCTCGGCGCTCATGGCCTGGCTTTGCACCCTCGTCGGCGGTCAAAAGGGATCGCTGATTCTCGATCCGTTTATGGGGTCGGGCTCAACGGGGATCGGTTGTCTCAAGGCCGGCTTTAATTTTATCGGGATCGAAAAGGATCCCGACTATCTAGCCATCGCCCGCGCCCGTATTCGACAAGCTAGCCCTATGTTTGATCGTGAGGTGGCTCATGCGCCCCGCGCTAGTTAGCATCGATCCCGGCGTTCATTCGTGCGCTGTTGTGGCGTGGATGGTACCTACAGCCTGTTCTAACTCTGTGGACGCGACTTTGTATGCGGCAACTATGACCCGCCTTACAGATAGCCCAGAAACGCCGTTAGCAGTATTGGACCAAATCGAAAGTTGGGGATTTTTCAAAACTCCGATCATCATAGAAGCGCCTGTAAAATACCCCACAAAAAGATCGACCCACAAAGACGTGCAACGACTTATGGACGTTGTGAGAGCGATTCGATCTGCGTATCCAGACGATCGCTTTTTCGAGGTTACTCCACACGCCTGGAAAGGAAATACTCCGAAACCAATTCAAGCTTCTAGGATTCTATCTGCATTGACTAAAGCGGAGCACGACGCAATAACGTGGCCGAAAAAAAGTCTACGCCATAACGTGTTAGACGCTATCGGAATCGGGCTATTTCGTCTCGGAAGACTCGGGCGTGGAAGCGTGTAACGACGCGCCGCCCGCAGAAAAGTAGATGTTCACGCCCGCGCCTGCTGCGAGGAGCATCATTGCAAGCGCAACCAGCCAGAGCGTTAGACGGCCGTAGCTTTGTACGCTCGCAGTCAACGCCCCGATTCCTTTTGCCATGTCCACGCGGAATTCTTGCATTTCATCGCGGGTGGCCTCGCTGGCCGCTGTTGAGCGCTCCAGGTGTTTCGATAGTAGGCGCAAAACCTCTGCATCCACGGTGCCCCCTCCGTTATCCATTATCGGTCCTCGCGGGGTGGGTTGTCAACCAACACAAAGGTCAGCGACGGCCGGCCGTTGTACCATTCAAGATCGCGCACAAAGGCCACATGCTCGGTGATGTGTAGCTCGGGGTCGCTCAACAGCACCACGTCGCCGCGGCGCAAGAACCCATAACGGATCGCGGCGTCATAGGTGATCGTCCGATAAGGAAAACACGCGGCGCGGTGTTTCCATTCGAGGATCTCGGTTGCCGTCGCGTTGTCTAAAACGATGTCGGTGTCTAGCGTTTCGGCGTTGGTGCCGTAGCGCAAAAAAGATGCCCTTGAATACTCCGTCGAAAAGTAATCGGGCGTGAGGGTGGGATCGAGGCCGCCGATCGTGACCTCGGGGATCTCGCCGCCGAAGAGCGTCATTTCGCGGGCGAAATCGTTTTGCCCGTTCACGCCGAAGTTTAGCCGGATCTCGTTGGTGATCTCTTGGTTGTAGTAGCTCACTGGGCCGACCCTTGAAAGGTTGGGGCCTGCGGTCAGGTGCCCCACCGCCTGGGCCTTGCTGGCGTCCCGGCGCCAGATGACAGGGGCGAGCCCGTCCGAGGTCGCGATCAAGCTCAGGGGTAGCAGGGGTATCATGTTTTGCTGTATGTAATCCCACGGCCTGCACGGCTTGTTGATGTAGCCCGAAAACTTGAAACGCTGATCGAGGTAGTCAGACACCGCACGCCATCGCCCCCGATCCTGCTCGATGGTCGAAAGCCTAAAAAAGTACGTCAGAAGCTCGCCGGCGCCGGTGCGCGTGCCGTTGCGTTGGTCGTTGAGCAGGCCGCCCTCAGGCTGGCCTGTGGGTTCGTTCCAAACGCACCACAAAACATCACTGGCCGCATAGGCGCCGATCGTCACATAGCTATACAATTGCCCCAGGTCGTCGGTGTCGGTCGAAACGGCAACGCCCACATCAACGGCGCCCGAGGTGGTATTGTAGATTGACACATTAGCTGCGGCTACTTCGTGGCCAGCAATTAGAATCTTGTTGGTTGCCAAAAAAACACAAAAGGCAGGCGATCCGGTCGTACTCACTAAAAGCCCCGCCGTGTCCTCATAAACGCCCGGCGTTCCAAAAACGATCGGATAATACTCCCCGATGTTTTCGGTGATAACGGGAAACGTTGCGGAGTTGATGCGCTGGGTGCTCGAAGGGATCAGCGTGCGATCTTCAAAGGGGTTTGATTCAAGGGACAGTGTGACGGGCTCGCCGTGGGCGCCGTACTCAGGATCGACCACCTGACCCGAGAAAACGACGATCCGCTGTTCATAGGTGGGGGGCGCTTTGGTGGGGTCGATGGCATAGATCGAAAATTCACCCGTTGCGCGGCCGAGGTCGTGCCCCTTGGCGATAAGCGCGGCCACATCGACGGGGAAAAAGAGCCCCATCGACACCGACACAAGCGGCGGGCTGTTGTTGAACAACGCTAAAGCGTCTTTCCAGTCAATCGACAAGCCGCCCTCGAACTGGATCGGCCCGTGCTCGGTTGACTCGATGACCAGGCCCCGCGAAGCCCAGTAAAAAACGCGCCCTGCAAACACGATCGAAAGCAACGACAAGATCTCAGTGTCATCGCTGATTAGGTCGGTGTAAGTCAGGGGCTTTTGATAGCTCATTTCTCACCTTCGATCGTGATCGTGTTGAGCCGATAAACCTCGTTTTCGTCCTCTGAGCCGACTACGGTCTCCAGGGTCACCGGCGACATCACCCGGCCGTACATGGCGCCGCGGTTGAATTGGCGCGGGTCAGGGTAGGATCCCAAAAACGCCGGCATAGTTACAAGGCCCTGAGGTGGCGGATGTGAAATCTTGGGCAGGTAGACAACAGGAAGCGCCGAACCATCGAGCCGATCTGTCAGGCCGTCCATTAAAAGCTCGCCATCTTGGCGCAGGGCGACGGGGGAGCCCAGAAAGAGGAGACTGGTTTTCACGTAGCCCCACCCCGATTCACCGGCGGGGTAGTCACGGCGAAGCTCTGAAACATCGACACCTTGAGCCCAGGAAAAACGCACCGACCGGCGAGGGTCGCCGGCTTTGTAGGCATGCCTCGATCCGTCGCGGTTGGTGGTTAGCTCGACGTTGGCCTCACGGCCGACGATCCGCTCCTGGCTATAGTCCCATCCAAACACGCAAACCGGCCCCACCACGATGTTGCCGGCCTCGTAGTACCCCTCAGGCGGTAGCGTTCCGGTGGAGCACAACGAGAGGCGAATCCCGGTAAACTCCGAGGAGGTCGGCATGTCTATCAATACCGTCACGTTTCGAAACCATAGCGCGCCGGTGCCGGTGGCCGGCGCGGTGGCATCCGTGAAGGTGTCAGGGTCAAGAAAAATCGTTGTGCGCTTTGTTTCGGCGTCGGTAGCGTCGCTGTAATAGCCGATCCCCTCTGAATTGCGGGTGATGGTCGCCACCTCGCCGCCGTTATCGGGATCAAATTCAAACTTGCACCCCTTGAATTCGTTGTAGTAGGTATAAAAACCTTGCTCCATGCTTTCAAAGCCCACCACCGGCGCGTGGTTGGCTACCCTGAGCGTATGGCCCTCGCGGTCGTAAGCAAACGATCGCCATAGCTCGACCGTACCGACTGAGATCCACGCTGCTCCGATCTTCATCTCCACTTTGGCCCGCTTGAAATTCACGTTTTCAAAGTGCACGGCGTAAAGGTCGTTAGCTGGGAAAGCGTCGGCGGCGTCGGGGTTTCGTTGAAAGGCGATCGTATCGCCAGCGCTGGCCGTTTTGCTTCGCCACATCACCGC
>Ga0098033_1000512_pt1 | contig 17618 bp, 4 predicted proteins | sample 1_EtaG_FD_75049 | JGI IMG/M metagenome (GOLD analysis project Ga0098033, IMG submission 75049) | Marine viral communities from the Subarctic Pacific Ocean - 1_ETSP_OMZ_AT15124 metaG | ecosystem: Environmental > Aquatic > Marine > Oceanic | place: Pacific Ocean | collected 2015-01-07
GCGGCGGCCGTTTCTTGGTGGCAAATCTGTCTCGGTTGCCATACTGTCAACCTTTATATCAAAATATTTCTGTATTTCAGATTTCTTTTCAAGCTTTACTAACTGCTCTGTTTCACCTTCTTCTATTATTTCGAATATTTCGAACTCAAAGTTGTCTAGAGAGTAGTCGACACCGAACTCTTCCAAGTCAATCACTACTTCTTGGGACCGGATCTCTAGCTTAGAGCCGTCTAAAAAGTTAACGATGTCAGAAGTTAGATCAATATAGTTTTCTGAGTCTAATATGTGCTCTGGAACCTCTATTGTGTTAACTCTTTCTTCTCTCAGCTCATATGAAGACGTGAAGTTAAGCTGTGGTATCGGAAGCTCTATACCTCCCACTGATGCATCATCCTTTATATCAACAAAAGAGGGCCCAGTCATGGACAAATTGAAGTGTGGGGCGGTAGAAGAGTGGAGGACAGACTCCTTTAGTGTATATCTGAGCAGTTTTTCAGCTATATGTGGCTCCTGCCTTCTTCCTATCTCTGGCATTGTTCGCGGAGAGTCCGGATTTGCAGGGTTTTCGTTCTGATCATGTGTCTTGCTTAACGGTATGGACGTATGTTGCGTCTTTAATCTCTGACTTTCTTCTATTCTCTCTTCTGTGCGGTTCTGTTCTTCCACAATTCCGGCGCATTCGCCATTATAAAGTATATCATCATCGAAAAAATCGTAATATTTTGGCGCAAAACGGCCCCTTGCAAGTAAATTCTTGCCGAATTGAGTCAGTTTTATGTCAATAACTTCTTGTTTTTTATCAAAAAAAGCCATTTTAGATTATTATTCCTCTATCTTTGACCCGGGAGCATTAATACTACCAGGGATATTGCCCACCACTGGTGCATTGATTGGTCCGGGGGCGCCAGCGGGTGGGATATGGTTGTAACTATCAATCTTAGTCTCTAATTTAACTAGCTCCACAAAAGAAAAGTAATCATATGGCCAGTTAAACTGCAGTTTGTTTATGGGCCGGCCGCGGCCTGGAAGTCCGCTGTACAATGAACCCTGGCTTAAGGACGATTGGGATCCTTTTAAATACTCCATTTCTTGGATGTTCGAGGTTCTCGGGTCGATCGATCTCTTTCTAACCTCTTCTAGACTTGTGAGGCCTCTTTGTTTAACCTTAAAAATCATCCATCTAGTGTTTTGATTTTTATCTAAAGGAGAAAACAAGTTCCGAGGATTCTCAACGGGTGATAAGCTGTCTCCCATAAGACTAAGAGTATCTAAGTAATGGCTTACATAGGATACATCATTCTCAAACCCAAATCTTCCTTCGAATGACTTGTTTGTGTACGAGTATCTAGCTGTCGCTGTACTGTCAGCTGAAGATGGATACAAATTTTGCCACATATTTCCTAAGTCATCTTTGCCCAGAGAGGCTTTAAACTGGAAAAAGTACATCATATAAGGTGTTTTACCTGACATCAAGAAGTCGAGATCTGGAGGTAAGATATATTCTTCCATCATGAACAGCTGGTACTCAATCGCATTAACGGGTGAGTCACTAATCAGATTTCCTGTGCGAACTGCATATTTGGCTCTTAACCTTTCATATTCTTCTATCGTATTTATTCTATCTGATATCGAAACATCCCTGATCTCTTTTTTGATGGCGGCAACAGTGTTTTTAGCTTTGTCATAAAAGTCTTCATTGAACTCAACAAACTGTATTTCATTCCTAAGATCTGTTCTTATAATATAAGGAATCGCTACTATAGCTTCCTTAATAACCTTTTTATCTTCTATGGCTCCGATACGTTGGCGATATAGTTTGGCCTCTTTAATACCGCGTTGATTTATATTCTTTTCTCTGTCGATACTGAAACCAAGTTTGCCGGCTAGACCATGGGAGCCTTCGGCGGTTGGGACATCAACTATATTTAAGAAATAGCCCTTATTTTTATTGGTGCCGGCGTTTGTGTTATCCATACCTGGAAATGTACCCTTTTGATGCCACATTCCGATTGAACCAGTTATAAATGATCCTGCGGTGGCGGCAGAGTTCTCTTGGCCGCGGTGGTAGTAGGCATCCCAAGTTCTAGTTTTCCATGGAGAACCGCTAACAGGCAGGACATCCCCTGCAATAGTTAGAGCAGAAGCTGTGACATTTGTAAAGTCCAATACTGGGGTTTCCCACTTTGTCTGAATAACCCATCTGTAAAAGTCATGATTTGGATCGATTCTGACAGGGGCGACTGGTAACCCTACTTCCGCGGGTTGATCATCATTAGACAAATAGCCAGAACCATGAAGCACTGTTTCTACGTTGTCCGCTTCTAGTTTAACACAGATTCCTAGGTTAAGAGAAGCAGATAGAGACATAGAGTTAATATAATTCTGATTTGTTCCGGCGTTTGAAGGTGCCGTATGAAAATTATGATAAGTAAATGTAGAGTTCTCAATGATTTCTTTTGCGCCGTATACACGAGAAGCAGATGGTACAAAAGAAATTTCAACATACGGATCTGCATTCTTATCCAAGAATGGTGGTACATAAGGCGCAAAGCCATGCTCTGTCACAGAAGTTGTTTGGGTAGTTTCGTATGAAGCAGTGTGTGCAACAACACCGCCAGTAAGCTGTATATTGTGATTATTCATTATCTCGTCGAAGATAAAGACCGGGGTTGCCTGTACAGACCCGTTTGACAAGGTAGGAACGACCCCGGTGGATGTCCCGACCAGCACAGTATTAATCTCGCCTAGGCCGTTGGTCCCGGCAGTGGCTGTAATACCAAAACCAGATACTGCGTTAATAGAGTGGCACAAGTTCACAGCTGCGGTATCGCGAGAGTTGGCGCGAAGGCTAGCCGTTATAAAAGTTGTGTTACTTGCCCATGGCGTGTTGATAGAAGAAGTTGCATAAAACTTAAAGGTATGCGTGGTCGCTCCAACAGTATATTGGATACTCGGCAACTGAGCGCTTGCTGTCGCTTGCATTAACCACGGCACCCAGCCGGCTGGGTCATGGAGCTTCATATTATGATCCGGAGAAGTGGTTGAAAACACTGATCCAGAAGTTTGAGGGCTCTGCCCTATACAATAAAGCGTATTTGTTTCAGCAGTTATACCAAAGTCAGTTCTTATAGAAGAAATACTGCCACTTGGACCTAGAATAGTTGACAAGACACCCACGGAAGCGGATGAGAAAGAACTCGGTTTATAACCGCGGTCGTCGTCGTTTATCTTTTTAAGACGACTATAAAATTGATCAGCGATGTCGGGGGCTGAAGTCTTAGTATCAATATAGTTGAACTTCGGAGTGTTAAGATGAGAGAACGACCCCTTTGAGTTATCTGAATCATAAAATGCAAATGTGCTTTCGACCCCGGACTCGCTAGTCAACACTAGTTTCGGCATGTGCTCGCTTCCGGTGACAGAAGATAAATCATAGCCGCTGGGGTTGCCAAAAGTAGTATCTGCCCTAGCTCCAATAGGTGCAGGCAAATCCAAGTTAGTAGCAGGGGTGAGAACAGTTAAAGCAACGCCGCCATGGCCGTCATCAACAGGGGGCCCAAATGCTGAGTGCCTATCATACATCGTAGTGTCGACATTTGTAATGTGTGCACGCATTGTATATGTCGACCCTTCCTTAAAGAATTCTTTCACCGGTTTGGACATGGCCGTAGTTAAATGACCATCTTCCAAGAAGAAGTTTGCGGTCTCGGCTGCAAAGTTTTGAACAGCCAAAGTATAGGGCGAGATCTGGACTGCAAATGCGTTGCGGGGATTTGTAAATTTAGCGCCAAGTCTAAACTCCATATCCTTCTCATTGAACTTGCCAAAAAGAGAAGGTCTTTCAATGATTTTATTCCAAGCTGTAGTGCCGTACAATAAGCTAGCACTTGGGTGAGGTTCGTTGTCATGCATTTCTGTATCATATATGTTTACGGGATTCAGAACATCCTCAAAACTAATCCTCTTCGTGACATTACTTTTAAGACGTGGTATGCCGCCGTCGACAGTTCCGTTTATTAGAGAACCAGTAAAGGAGGAAGTTGCATGTATATAAAGATCAGTGTAACTCTGTATCGGGACAGTTTCGGGCAGCTCTGTGAGCGCGCTTGTAAGATGCGTCTGAAATATAGGATAATCAACAGCAACACCCGATTTTATTGAGTTATACAGTATTCCCGGTCCAAAGAATGCTTTGCCAGCATTGAATCTAGAAGCGTTGGCCCTCAGTTTAACGTATTCTCTGACATCATTTTCTGGTATATCAGATCCTTTGTCTACTTGAATGTGCTCAGAAGTTAGAGTATTTGCGCCTAAATAGTTTCTTTGGAATAACTCAGCTAGCTGGACACTTCTTTCTGCGGGATAAAAGCCCCTATATGGCAAGAATTTCATTGCTGCTTTACATTTAAGTGTCATGCGCGCATGGGAGATAGGATATTGCCCCTCTCTTAGTTCCTCGTCCACAACGGAAAAGTACTTCAAGAAATCACTATTTGAATAGGTCTTAAAGAACTGGCCTCCTGCTTCAACTTCACCAGAAGAGTTTTGATAGATGGCGCCCGTAATAGCTAGATAATCATCTCCAATATTTGGGTAACCCCTCTCACCCGTCAATATATCTTCTGCGAACTCACTGATTCTAAATTCTGGTACTAGAGAATGGTCTTGTGCTATAAACTTTATGTCTTCCGAGTACTTTTCATATGAATCATAAAAAGGACCAAGTGAAGACGAGGCGGCCTCCCACTTTGCTTCTCCGGCGAGATAGGTAGGAGCGCTCGTGTTGCGGGATAGGTCCGCTGACCTGGGTGCGCCAACCGTCTGCGGTATTCTGCGGTTATATACTAATGAAAAAGGTGGAGTGCCATGCAGGCTATTATAGCCTAAAGGAAAAGTGCTAAAATCGTTTTGTAGTATTCCTTCTCCTCTTGTTCCCTGATCCCTTGATGTCAGAGCTGAAGACCCGCTGTTGAAATAAGAGTTACCGATCTCGACCGGGCGGAGGGTGAAATCCGATCTGCCATCCAAACTCCAAGTTGAGGCAGTTATATGCAACAATGCTTCTTGGGCGCCGAGGAGGTCGACCGCATCGAAACTACCCAAGAAAGAACTCCGATAGTCAGATTGATCAGCTGCGGTGATAGTCTTGAAGGCTTGAAGGTCTGTACTGTTCAAAAGGGCACTATTTGAGTATGTGATATTACCCACTAGGATGTTCTCCCTACTAGAACGAGAAGATTTCCAGCCATGAAAGTCAAACTTCTCTCTTTCTCTCACTGATTTTTTATATGTGCTCTCTTCTCTTGGATATATCTTCTCAATATAGCTTATTTCTAAGAGCTTATTCTGGCCGAGCATGTTCTCCGCAATAATATTCTTCATAAAAGGGATAAAATCATGATGTTTTATTTCATTATGATTCGTGTCCTCTGCTATTTCCATATTTGCGTAACTTGTAAGGTCATTTTGATATGTCTTTCTGATATTGACATTACCAAAAGCCGGCAAATATTGCCCTAAATGCTCTAGATTCACGTCTTCTCTTCCAGCTTCAGCAACTTGAGTCAGATATTCATAGTAATAGTGATCCAAATTCCAGGCTAACTCTCTCTCCCTTTCTTTTAGTTTTCTAACATTCTCCCTTTCTTTATAAAAGTGAGGCAATCGGGGGTCTTGGCCGCGTGTCCATTCCATACTATCCGAGCCCAATGGGGAAGTAGGCGCATGGACCCCATGAATAGTAATCGATATTGGACAAAACCGGTTTGTGGCTATTGGGTCGATATAGTTCTTGATTATCCTTCCAGTGGAGGTCCCGGCGGCATATTTATCATTGTTATTTAGGAGCAAGGAGCGCTCGTAGACATCTGATATAGTCGGGAATCGCGATGCCCCATAGTTCATCGAGGGTGTTCTCTGGCTAGCCACTATGGCGCCAGTACTGAGATTGCCTTCATATACTCGCGAAAAGGTGCTAGACCTCCTATGGGCCCTTACTATTGGGTGCTCTCCACCCCTTAGCTGCTTCCATGACGGCCAACCATAAGGGCCCTGGCGATTAAGGATGATGGAGTTTAACAAGGTCGCAAGGCCATCTCCAAAACCTGTGACAGTGCCTTCGCCGCCGGCTCCTGTTTCCCCGTAATAATACCCCGGGATGCCCCCAACGAATGTTTGATTTATATAGTTTGAATCCTTGATGTTAGCCTGAGTAAAAGTAGTATAGGTGCCCCCATCATATGCAGAAACTATATTTCCCGAAGCGTCAGTGTATTCGAGAGAATCGTATCCTAAGGTATTTGTCTCTGTATTCACTGGCTCTTGTATAATCGTATTCAAATTAAGAAAATCTACCGGTACAAAACTCTTGAAATCAAATAGCTCGGGGTATTCCTCTATAGAATCGAAAACTCTGGAACCCAGTGTTCCAAAAACACGGCCAGAGTAGATAATGAAACTTGGTATGGACGGGCCCACTCTATAGTGAAAACTGCCATACAAGCTTTGTGATAGGAAGGAAATCGAAGAGGCGCTCCCGCTTGCATAATCATGCTGATGGCCTAGGCCTAGGTTTTTATTAACAAAATCAAACTTTGTGTTTGTTGCGCTGGCAGTAATCCAAGAGTACCCAAAATCATTTTGTGGTATTGGATGTTGTATAAAAGCATTGTCAGCCTTGGAAACTTGTGCCGTTGAAGATGTAGAATAAAAGTAGTTTCTATTCGTCATGTGCATTGACGCCTGAGTTGTAGACCCTGAGCGGTAACCTTGAGTAAGAGCCCTCTCTTTTTCTAAAAGATTCAAAGGATTTCTAATACTTAAGTTTCTATAGTTTAAAGTGTTATATACTGAATATTCTGCAGACTCTTTGTCTCGGCCATAAGCACCCTGTGTCTCTGGGCCACCAGGAGAACTAAATTGGTTGACTATTACATGCTCCCTTCTCCCCCTTACTGGTGTTGTAAAGTCAATCAATCCGCCTATTTGGCTCGTCGATACTGGATCAATGATAACACTTCCGCTGTCTGCCAGATATCCGTTGTTAAGGCGGCGACCTGTGGTCATAACTATTTCATAATCTTTCTCATAGTTTCCTTCTCTACCAGCAAGGCCACTGGTCAGATCAGTATTGATGTTCGCTATATTATAAGGACGTTGCAAGCCGCGGCTAACAGTAGAGCGTGGACCCACAAAGGGGCCCTTATTTTCTTTTAGCGTCAAAGTCTCTGCGGTGGCAGAAAGTATATACGCTTCTGGCCTGTCTTTGTACACCGCGCCAAGCCTGACTCTTCGATGTGGCATGCCGCCAACGTTATCGCGAGCAAAGGGGCCCTGCAAAGAACCTCTCTCATCATCATGGTTGTTTGTTATCGAAAGATTCGATTTGAAATCACTAAAATCTTGGCCGGCTGAAGAACTGTAGAGACTAAAGGGGAGTATCATATCAGCGTCAGCGTCTAGATAACCTTCCGTATTCGTAGTATTTGTCTTTGCGGTATAGATATTTTCCTTCTGTGGATTTAAAACATCTGAACATTTCTTAAACTCATATATATCTGATTTGTTTAGTTTGATTTCGTGACCAGAGTTTATAATTTTATAGAATGATTTATTCTTACTCGCGTTTCTGTTTGATCCCACCTCTATGACAGGTAAGCGCGCTGAAGTTAAACTATAAGGGCGTGTCAGGCGGCGAAGGGCATAGGTTGATCCGCTTACCACAGAACTCCTTCTTATCCTTTGAGTTTCGCGATCTGAGTCTGTATTTGATGAAACAGATAGTATGCCATCCCTCTCTGCCCTATCGGACCACCAGAGGCAGTTATCGGCTTCGTCCAAAGAGAGTGGGGCATGGCCGTGTTCCCAATCATATAGTAGCTCATTGATTGCTAAAATCTGACCTTCGATCTTTGGGTCTTTAAACTCAAAGTTGGGCGTCTTGTGCTGGTACTTATTCCTTTCGAGGGCATGACTTTCAACGACATCTTCTAGACCTAGATTCATTTCTGCTGTGGCCGGTTGGAGTTGTTGTAACATCTTTCCTAATGAAGAATCGATCCACTTATAATATTCTATGAACTTTTCAAGGTCAACCTTGCCTTCAACCTTCGAGAAGAAACGCTCTCTCAATTTTTCTAGTGACTTGTACTCTTGTCGATACTTATATACTGGCTGGCCTATCAGGTTGTTAAAGGCAACTGCGCCGGCCAACATTTTAAGCATTTCAGCTGAGAGTACCTGATACATGCTCTTCTCATATGTATACAGAGAGGAGACAGGTCTGCTATCTAGTTGAAATGATTCTATTTCTCTGTCTTTTATCTCTACTTTTGACTTAGAATAAAAGTTATCAATGTTTATATACTTAAGAGCACTCAAGAATTCTTGCTGTATTATCCCTGTCATATCTGGAACGGTAGTGGTAACGGCCGGGTACTTATATCCAGTTATACTACCATAGCGAGAAAGGGATTCCGCGGAGCCGCTAGCATGATCTTCTATTTGAATGGTATCACTGTTATAAGTTACGTCATCAAACTGCCAGTTCAAGATTAGGCTGTCCCCACGAAGCACAGAACTGCCCTCGTTACTATCCTTTCTGGACATGGCCAGCGTTCGGCCGATGGTATCAATCTCTTTTGCGTGCTCTTTTATTTCTTCAGTTTCTAGGCGATCATCCCAGACACTAAGGCTGATATTCTTGAGGTCTGAAATAGTTTGTACAGATCCAACTATGTTTGTTCTTTCTGCACCAGCAAAAACACTCTTGTTACTTGTTATGAAATTCTGATAGTTCGTTGAATTTATAGAGGCAGACATATTAAACTGTGCGGTTAACACATCTAGCTCGTATTGGTACCCTGAAAATTCGACTCTGTATGTCTTATCTGTTCGATTGTTTGTATTATATAGCGGATTGTCTGTATCCTCTGAAAATCTAACTGCAAGATGCCATGGCTTGTTTGCATAGACTTCATTAAAATAACTGGTTGTTAGATCCGTAAATATTCCAGATTTGCTAGACAGCTTGAAGTAGGCCCCGGGGTTGATTGTGGCCGATTTGATACTTTGGACTACGAATCCGGGATAGTTCGCGACGGTCGTAGCAAGATCAGCCCCTGAAACACCTCTTACACCAAATATATTGGCAGTAGTTGCTGTACTTGTAGACGGCGTGATATACGGGAAATAAGCAGTTGTTTCAAACGTCATCGGGCCACTGGGTCGGCCGGCAATATAATCTCTTTCTTCTGCAGTGTCTGCTGCCTGATGCAAAGTGACTTCCCTGTTGAGGTCTTGAAAAGATATCGATTTAATTTCTATGTCATGGGATACCGCTTCATTCTTTATTTCTTTCTCTGCGTTGTTAGCGTAAACATTTGGAGCTATTAACTTCTCATCTACACCAAAACATCTTATAAGGTTCCGAAAAGAACTAGTGGTTCCCTTGGTTCCGTAGATCGATTGTAGATTAACATAGACAGAGTTCAATATCTTGTTTTTAATAGTGTCTGCCTTTGAATAAATTAGAGCCGGCGCGACGAGAGTTTTCTGATCTATCTTTTCAAACTTAAGATTATGAAAGAACTCGTCTAAACTCGACCGACTCACAATAGGAAGGTCTGTGACATCAAAACCTCTTCCGACTAAGTTTTGAATAACATATTTTTCTTCTCCTCCAAATGTATTGTAGGTATTTGTGAAATCTTTTTCACAACCCAACAAGGAAGTAAAGTTTTGTGAGTAGTTTGCAGATCCAGAAGCATAGAAGAAGTCGCGATATTGGGGAAAACTAATCTTAGGGATATCGTTTATGAGCAATCGGATTGAATCAAACTGGGAGGCCATGGCCTGGATCAAGATGGAGAAATCACTTTCTAGGTTATTTGAGCCGGCTGGGGTGTCATAAGCCCACTGTGGGACACTCTTAAAAAGTGAAGAGTTGTTGTATCTATCATAAGCTCTACCTACATTCGTAAGTTTCGCTAATTGAGTTACGACGCGAGAAGAGGTAGAATTGATAATCGGATCGCCTATTTCTCTTTCGGTTGTTGTGCTAGTCAGAGTTATTGCTGAAACATTTGATCTAGAGTCTGCGTTATAACCAATAAACTCGCCATTATTGACACGGCCAGAATAATCTAGTATTATCTTGTCTTGGCTAGTGTTGTCAGTAGTACCCTCATTGAACTTATAATATACGCCAAGTATATTATTTATGTTTTCTTTGTCGGTGGCTCCGTTAACAGGGGAGTCATAGTATAAGCCGATCTGCTCTGGTGTCCTTTTCTCCTTCCAGAATCGAAAATCATCGATGGAGCCAATAGCTTTTCCCGAGCCCATGACGCCATTACCGTCCTTCGCTTGGGACAAGGCCCCGATGGTACCGTTAAAGTACCCCAGAACGGGCCCTAGGGCCTCTGTAGTGGAAATGGTGCTATCATATTCGCCATCAAAGTAGAGTTCTGCCACCAAATTCGAGCCACTGGAGTACACTGTGATAGCATAATGGTGATAACTGTCGTCTGCTATCGTCTCCTTCGTAATATCGCTAAGTGTAAACTGGGCGCCGTCGAAACCTGCAGTGCCGGACATATAGGTGAGAAGGATTGGGTTTGCGGAGCCGGCTGATGTCGACATTTCCACCAAGAAACGGCCATAAGAACTACTTCCTTCGGTATAATCGCTAGTACCAATATCTGTAATGACTTCCCGGCCGGTCTTTGTTGATGCATAGCTACCCTTTTTCAGCCAGAATTCTACAGTATTTCCAGCTGATGGGTCCAGTTTAAGGCCACTTTCTCGATTTGTCGCCGAATCCAGTCTAGTGCCCACATATGGGCCACCAGAAAACTTTATATATTCAGGTATAGCTGGAAGTCCGTAATTGCCGGCAGTAGAAGAGACTGTACCCCAACCCGTAGGGCTAAGATTAACTAAACCAACCTCTTTTGGATATTCATGTTGTAAAACTGCTAGATCTAGCACTGAGGCAGAAAGGGACCACTTGACCTTTTCTAATGCGGAACCATCATAAGGGTATGAGCCGTAAATATAGGAATATGAATTTTCATAATACTTTTCGGCACTTCCATAGAATGCGAAGGTTTCTGGATTTTTGACATCTATAAGCGGCAGGACGCGTTTAACTAGCTTATTATATTCTTCCGCATATTCCGGGGATTCTAGGATGCTATTATATCTGTCTGAGTTGGCTGCAGCATGGTTTACTATACCTCTCATTTTTTTTCGTTTCTTGTTTGTGAGTTCGTGAAGAGCGTCGCCGAATTGAAATTCCTTTTTCATGGATCAACTCTAAATCTGAATTTCTCTTGCTGCTCTAGGTAAGTAGAAGCATCTTTAAAAACAAAAGATATTTCATAAGCATTGTTTGGCTCCAAAAGAGACATATCCAAATCGAAATAAGAACCCTTGTTATCATAAGACAATGAAGAATAACTAGGAGTACTACCTGTTGAATAGGATATTACCTCATAGTTGTCCGAAACTTTAGTGATTTTATAAAACATGTCGCGAATAGTGTTAACAGGTGCCTTCTGGGTGGCGACAGTATATACATTTGGTTTCCAGTTTTTGTTCCTGGTATATACCCTAAACGTTGCTTTCTCACTGCTTAGATAAGAGTCTTTTAAGTTTTGCACATTAATAACATAAGAAGGTGATTCGTGATAATCATCCGGCTTGATGGTATATATGGTGAATCCGGAACCCGTAACAAGTGTGGTGGGCACTCCATCAACTGCAGTTCCCCAAACATCATACACAAAGGACTGGTTCCCCCCGTACTCAAAGGTAGCTTTGTATACTCCAAGTTCTTGGCGGCTAGCTGTAACGTAAGTTCGGTTGTCAGCCCCGACGCCGCCGGCTACAGGTAGTACCTCCGGAGAAGACGGATCTAGATTGCCGGAACTATGTAAACGAACCCATAAGGCGGAGCCAGTATTCGGAATATCAATGAAGGAGCCTCTTCTCTTGTTGTACAGAAAGATATTATTTAAGTTTTCACTGGCTGGTACCAGACTGTTTGATTTTAAAATATGATTTCTATCGTCTTTTTTCGATGCATCCCACTGGGCTTCAATAAGTGGCTTTTTAAAGAACTCATGAGTGCCTCGCGAATAAAACTTCTTAGTATAATAGGATTTCTTCTTTGAGCCGTCTTCATAAGCATCTTGCAGCTTGACCACCAAGCCATGGTTGGGCATTCCCCTACCATTGATAAGTGGGACGAATACTAACCGAGACACAGGGATTTCTGTACTGAAAACAGTATTTCCATGAAACCCCTTTACTGATTGTGTGAGAGCTAATAGAGTGTCATCCCTTCTATTAACTGTTATCTTCGAAGAAAAATCTATAGTTATTTGTGCTTCTAAGGATGCTGCTGTAGTGGCAGCATCAGCGCCGATTTCTACAAATGAACCGTTGCCTGCAGTGTAAGTTGAAGAAGTAATAAAAGTGTAGGTGATTTTTTCACCCTCATGAGAATAAAGGCTAAAAGCATCATCCTCCTGCATATTAGCTACCAATTCTATACTTCCACTAGCATTGACGGCGGTGTCGTCATTGAAAGCTATCCATTCTTCTACCAGACCGGTGATATCGACATTTATGTCTTCTGTACCGGTATCGAAGGATTGGAGATATTGTAGTGGTACTTCCACCGGAGTGACGTTGGTGTTTGATACGAAGTCAGACCCAGTAGTGTGCCATGGGTTGCCGGCGCTGCAGGAGTTCCAGTTGCTAGCCTCTAGATCTAAATAGCTTTCCATATCTAAACCTTGCCCTTCATCCCAGCTTCTCATCAGTGGGTGTATCGCTATTTGATAGTTATCCGGAGTGGTTTGACCATGAGCGACGTTAAACATCCGGAATTTAAATTTAACTGATCCCGAAGCAGGAAGTATATTGTTTTTACGATCTGCTGAAATATTACTTATCGGAATTTGTACTAAAACCCTAGCTTGTTCAAGGGAAGAGGATGCAGCTTGTCCAAAAATTGAAAAGACTTCTAAGATGTCAGAGCCGCCCATATTAGACAAAGTTGACAAACTCGATAGATTCTCTCTATAAGCGCCGGCAATAGTGTTATCTTTTTCAGATGTATATCTTTTTACGGTCATTTTATTTTATTGTTCCTGTGATATCATCAATAAACTTGATTTCCCATATAGCATTTTCTGGTATATGAATGTAACTTTCATCAAGAGACGTATTGCTATTAACATCATAAGAGTAATCACTATACTTTGTTCCCGCGGGCGAAGTAACAATCACACCATCGCGCTGAGGTACGGATTCTACTTCTGGCATATTTCTCAATATCTTGTATACTTCTGATATTAAAAACGGTTCTCCTATATCTGGGGGTATAGCTGTCAACTCTTCATAAAGTTTTCTCTTTATCACTGATATCAAAGCTGTAGCATTTGCTCCGATTGCAGCCGTTGCCTTAATCTCAATTGCTAAGTTGATGATATGGGCGTCGAAAATATCGATACTGTCGGATATCATTCTCACTGAGTCAATCCAAGTTTTAACATTCTGTTTCAAAAGAGTGGAGGGCGCTTCAAACTTGCCAGCCGCGCTTTCTGCCATTAAATATAAGTTAAGATTTCTCCTTAAATCATTCTTGTCTGTAAGTATAGCGGCTCTTTTAATCGAGCCATAACTGTTTGGCATAGAATAGACGGCCGAGACGTAATCCTGCCTCGTGACGGCCCTATTCTGAGCTGCATAATTTCCTAAGTGTCTTCTCTTTAATTCTTCTGTATTCGCAATCGAGACATTCCCGTTTATGGGTTCCTCATTATATACCTGTATGTTTCCCTTTATATAATTGACCTTTGCAGTGTCCAGCAACTGCTCTTTCTCAAAGGAGATTATTGGGTTGATAACTTGAGTTACCGTCCCGACTGCGGCATTGGAGTTCTCGGTGGAGTTACTTCTATACGTTATGGCTAGTGTAGTCTCTTGTGGGGCGACGCCTAACTTATTAGAGGATATTAGATTAGTGGGATCCAAAGTGGGAGTTGATATATAGCTTTTAGCAGACACCTTTGCCGCTACTTTGCTGGGTTCAGAGACAGAATTTGTTTTTAAATCTGTTTCCGATCCGTAACCAAAGACTAAATAAGTTTTATCTAGGGACCTTTCAGATGTGAACCTTCTAGGCACAGGGACCGATTTGAGCCGACTAGCTATTCGTGTATCTGTGATCTCAGAATCGCGTACTGGCTTATATATTGTGTTTTGGGTTAGATAATCAACCTCATAATATTCATTTTTATCTAAATCCTCAACCTTTAATATTTCTGTTAGGTGTGGATCGGGAATTTCTAACTTCAAGAACCTTCTATATTTGCCTACTTCTACTGTATGGACCTTTTCTTCTCCCGAGATTACAGGAATACTTGTTTTTAACAGGAAATAGCTCAATGAATTATTATCTGTCGCTTTATGTCCTATTATCTCTGAGTTTTCCTCACTTATTACAACGTCCTCGATTTGGGTGAAAATGGTACCACCTTGGGATCTGTAAGTTGATCCAGCATGAGATCTAATTTTATAGTTTTTATCTATGTTTATTCCAAAAGAGTCTGCAGGAATTGGGAAGAAGATCTCCAACATGCCACTGCTAACACCCACTAGGCTTATTTTACTGCCTAAAGACTGTAAGCCTTGCAGAACATTTGAAGCTTCTTTCGCGAAGGCAACGTTTGCTTCGTTAGCGTTGTGATCTGAGTAATAATGTAGTTGATCTCCAACATACGAAACTAAATCCAACATCATGGACCCGAAAGACGATTTATTAAAATCTTTATACGTGTCCGGGTAATACCTTTTGATATAGGATACAAGATCTTCTTTTATCTCGCCAAAGCCCTTTCTAGTATAATCAATTGGTATTTTATTTTTAGTAAGTTTTGAGGTCATGCTCTTTTTTTCTCTTTCTGTTTTTGTGAACTAACAAAATAAATATAGTTTAACTACTAAAGTTCCCCAACTTTTGAATTTAGAGTCGACATATTAACTGTTGTCTTTGTAACCGGGTCAAGACCAAAATCAATTTCTTCTATAATACCTAGCAGCTTAACCGAGTATTTTATTTTAAGAACGGTAGTCAAAGAATCTTGATCGCGGTCACTGTGTATAAAGTTGGCACTAACTAACTGAACTTCTGGTAGATACTTCTTTAACTGTTTCGATATGTTTGACCCTACTTCATCTAACTTGGGGGATCCATAACTCTCAAAAAGGTAGGTGGCAATGCCAACACCAAGATCTGGATTCATGGGCCATTCGCCCGGTATAGTTTGTAATAGAAAAGTAAAGTTCTGCAATACTGATTCTCTCGCGGTGGCCACAGATTCATAAGGGCCATGGACACTACTAAAACGTAATGGCCATTTCGGTTGGATTTGAGTGGCGTTAAATATAGTTTGCATGCTTTCTTTTCCTCTCCTATTAAATAGTGCTCGTAATCATTATTTTGATTTGTACACTAACTCTCGTCCTCAGGGGGAGGCATCGGCCCAAAAGGTTTAGGTTCTGCATCAGGTCCGGAAGCATCTTCGCAAGATTTTAAAGCTATATCAGTAAATGAGTTAGGGGCTGCGTCGTTGTTGGGACAACCTGATCTCTCGCGAAGAGTCTTATCGCCGTTTAGCTCGATCATTGATAACGCTATGGCGGTGAGTGGAGACAAAGGATGGCCATAACGATCTGCATTCCATGGTTTGACGGGCGCGTCGGGCCACTGGCCGCCCGTATCCATACATGGCACGCCAAACTCGAAAACCCCGTCCATAAGGGAGAGAGGGCCCTTGTAAATATACCCCGAGGTTCTTTCCAGTGCTCTTCCGAACGCCGTCCAGGCAGAGTCAGAACCTAGTGTGGAAGTGACTCGATAAAGGCCGACACCAATATCAGTCAAAGAAGACGGAATAACCATAGCATATGTACTATCTTTTTCGCCGTCAGGGCTTCCCATAAGGCCAGCGGTCATCGTCCTTTCATCAATAGTTGTGGCGCCTTGGACACCAGCCCAGGTCAGGTTGTCTATATCGCAGTTTTGCCAATGCAACTTCATTTCTTTGTATGCTGGGTCGACTACGCTTGCGATACCGCGGAAGAATATTGCTGGGAATTCTATGATCATTTGTTTCAGAGCATTCCACCACTGTTCCAAAAATTCTCCCGCCTGTGGCCACTCAATACATTTAAGAGCGTCGATGTCTGATACTTTGTTGTCTATCATCTGCTTAAGCAGTTCTGGTTGATTTATACTGTTTAATATTTCATTCTTCTCTTTCGGATTTAACCCTGCAATGTTCATTAAAGAAGCCAAGCTCGCCTTGGGAGCCTGCATAATAGTCGGCATAGTACTATAACTCGCCAAAGCTTCGGTGGCAAAAACAGTAGAAATCGCTTGAAACCTCTTTACTGGGAAAATATATTTTAATATAACCTTTGATTCTTCTTTCTCCAAAAGTTGCTGAGTCATCCAGCCGCGCTTGACTTTGTATACTTCTTTAAGTGTATTGATGTCAAAGCAGTTAACAAGAATATCGTCCGTTGTACCTGTGCCTCTCGTAGAAACAAACTCAAAATACTCAGCCATCGGAACTGAATGAATATAAGAGCCCTCACCTTCACTAGTATTCATAAGGAAACTTCTTTCTTCTGAAGATACTTTTTTAATCACTGAGTTCTCCATGAGATTTGCCATGGCAGTGCCGGTGTGCGTCGCAGGAGTGTTGGCGACTAGGCGCGCCACTTGCTTTATCTCTGAGCTTCTCAGAAGGCCCTTGATTAAATTCCCTCCTATGATTGCGCTTTCGAAGACTCCTGCGTTGAGGGACTCCCCGATGTCAGTTTTTGTATTGAAAGCGTGAACCCAGCGGGCCCTGAGGCCTCCGACGATGCCGGCGTATATACCATTGTAATTTAATACATGTTGAACTCGTGATTGGTAGGCCGCGGGGGAAACTAAACTGTTCTTTAATAAGAGGTGCTTGTGTTCAGCCGCAGAGCCCTGCTCCGTACCTTCCGGCATGCCTGCAAAATACCCCATAGAAGTTAACTGTGATCTAAAATAAGTGTTGCTGCCTTCATTATTTTCATAAAAAAGACGAAAATACATATTTGAATCAAGTACTTGGAGGATATCTTGCATACGGCCGGGTTGAATAACTGTATTCTCTTCAGGTCCATATAAAGGCGTATATTTATTTCTAGATTGTTGGTATAAACGTTTAATGGCTCCTACATCCGTGCCTGATATGACATTTCGATATTTTTCTATGGCAACCTGGCCGGTTTGACTGATAGCTCTGGCGTTAGCGTGGAGATTCGCATCGTAAACCAGCCGGTGGATGCCGTCATCGAGGTCTCCAAATAGATTTCCATCGATGTCTGCAGGGGAGAGCACTAAAAATTCAAGTATGCCGCTATAACTATCTGCTAAACCTAGGTTTTGAAGAACGTTCATCCTTTTGGCGATACTTGGCTCGCCGGTTTGAACGAAATATTGATGCGCTTTATGTGTAAGGTCAATGATGCGCGATAGGGAAAATTCACCATCCGGGTTTAAA
>Ga0098033_1000515_pt1 | contig 17580 bp, 22 predicted proteins | sample 1_EtaG_FD_75049 | JGI IMG/M metagenome (GOLD analysis project Ga0098033, IMG submission 75049) | Marine viral communities from the Subarctic Pacific Ocean - 1_ETSP_OMZ_AT15124 metaG | ecosystem: Environmental > Aquatic > Marine > Oceanic | place: Pacific Ocean | collected 2015-01-07
ATTAAAGAAGAACTCAGTACTGCTATTTCTGAAAGAAAAGAAGAAGAAAAAACAGAAAATGTAGATCCGGCCATTGTAGAAGAGATGAAAGACATTATGTCTGTTATATCTGATCTACGCGAAGCCCATGGGCGCGCAGACACGAGCGGTTTCCAATACTCTGGCGACGTAAAAGAGATTTGGATTGATGATCTATATAGATTGTTTAGAGAAAGATTATTTAGAGTTGAAAGAGGATATCTAGGCAAACCGCCGCGCGGGGTGCAAATGTCTATCTCCAGAATAGTAGGTAAAATGCTTGGGAATATGAGTTATTGGCTTGGAGATCTTACAAAAGCTACCGGGCGCGCCCTCACCGAATTCCCTCGCCTTATGGCAGGCTTCGCTGGTCTAGCAACTAAATGGGATACAATGTTTAAAGAGAACATCGATCACCGGCTTCTTGAAGATTTTGAAGATGTTGAATTGGACATTCCTGATCGGTACGAAAAAGCCAAAAAAAATCTGGTCAGACAACTAAGGGCGGCGTTGCAAATTGCTCCTCCTTCATCATTCCCATTTGTTTCTAATTTAGGTGACAATGGCGACAATATTCTTCAGGGCTTGATTGAGTCTATTTCTGAAGTTGTTGGTGGTGAATATGAAGAGATTTTGCCTATTATGGAGAGCTTCAAGCAGGTGATCAAACACTTTCGGAAAGAGCCCACCTCACGTGAGGAACAGGAAGCTCTCCCCGCGCAGCTTTCTAAAGCTGCACAATTTAAGGACTTGTTCAGCGAAGCTTCACGGAAATGGTCCGAAGAGATGAATTGGCTGTCCCGGGAAAAAGAAGATGCCGCTGCCGCTGTCAAACCGAAAAACCAAGCAAAAGTGGCCATGGCTTTTTTGGATGAAATTTTAATGAAAATACGATCCCCGATTTTATATGATGTTTATCTGAGAGATCTCCAAGGGATAGTACAGGATTTAAGATTGCAGCTTAGTAAAATCAACGACGAGTGGGGAGCGATTGCAGGGCATAGAAATGAAGGGAAAAAAGTGAAAATAACCAAATCACAACTAAGACAAATCATTAAAGAAGAGGTTGAAAAAGTCTTGAGCGAAGACAATGATTACTCGACAGAAAAGCTTTCAAACGGTTTAACCAGGATAAGAAAAAAGGATTCAGGTTTGGTTGGGTTATATAACCCAGATGGCAGCTATAAATCTGGCGATTTGAAATTATCAAAAAATAAGGTAAACAAATTAGTTGGTATAAAAGAGAAGAAACTTACAGAACCAGAAAAAAAAGAAAAGGAAAAAATTGTCAAGGGTATGAAGAAAGATAAAGGCGACTTTGAAGAACGTTATCCGGGACGTGGAGAGGAAGTTATGTATGCCACAGCGACAAAAATGGCAAAGAAGAAAAAATGATTGAAAAAATAGAAGTTGTCTCAATACTGATAGGGGCGCTCGGCATTATTGCCAGCGCTTCTTTTTTGTTATTCATATAAAAATAAAATGCTTGACACGAAGAAGTAGTTGTGTTATATTATCTGCAGAGGTAAAAAAATGAAAACTATTGTTCATGTCAACCAACATGTTATTCGCAAGAACACAAAAACTGGCGAGAGCAAACCATGTTTGACCGTTAAGACGTATAAGGAAAACAGGTATGCTCATGAAGCTATAATTCGTGATGAAAATGGCAATGAAGTTGCAAAAATTGTATACAGTCCGCATAAACCATTATCTTGTGGCGCAAGGTGCTGGATCGAAACTAAATATGATGTCGACACTGTGGTTCATGACGATCCCGAATCGCTTATGAGTATGGAATAGGGGAGAGATTAATGACTAAAAAAATACCCTTTGTTGGGCTTCACGCACACAGTGGATTGAGCTTAAATGATGGCTTAGGATACCCCCAGGACCATATGGATTTCGCTTATGAGAACGACGCAGATGCCCTTGCATTGACCGATCATGGCCACATGAATGGCCTACCTTATCAAGTGCTTCATGCGCGCAAAATGCAGGCTAGTGGGAAGAACTTTAAGCCAATATTTGGTGTTGAAGCTTATTTTAATCCTTCCCTGGAGCAGTGGCGAGAAGAATATGAAAAAGCAAAACAGGAAAAGAAAAAAGGCATTAAGAACGAGATAGAACTATCTATTGAAGACGAGAGGGCATCAAAACAGAAGGTTGTAGATATACTCAAAAAGAGGAATCACCTTATTCTGATTGCGCAGAATCAAACAGGTTTGAATAACATATTCAAGCTTGTGTCGGAGAGTTATAAAGATGAAAACTTTTATCGCTACCCTAGAATTGATTATAAGCTTCTTGATCTATATGGCGACGGAATTATTGCCTCTAGTGCTTGTCTTGGCGGTGTTTACGCTGGTGACTATTGGGACTATAGGGATGTTGGTAGTGACGCTGTTTTAAGTGCCATGCGCCAGACAACGGAGCGCATGAAGGCAATTTTTGGAGATCGTTGGTATGGAGAACTCCAATGGAACAATATTCCAGAACAGCACGAACTTAACCAATATATCGTTCAGATTTGTCGCGAGTATGATGTCAAACTCATCTCCACCGCAGATAGTCATTATCCTAACCCTGACGCTTGGAAGGACAGGGAACTATATAAAAGGATTGGATGGTTGGGTAAAGGTGGCCTACCAGAATACATGTCTGCTGAACTTCCCTCCGGGGTTGAAGAGGTCGGATATGAATTGTATCCAAAGAATGGCGAACAGATGTGGGAATCATATCATAACTATTCTAAGTTGGTTGGTTTTGATTACGATGATGATCTTGTGTTGGACTCAATCAAAAGAACAGAATATATTGCTCACGATCTGATCGAAGACTTTATGCCAGATAATGAAGTTAGACTTCCAAGTTTTGTTGTCCCTGCAGGTAAAACAGATATTCAGGCTCTGACACAAGATTGTCTCGATGGTCTAAAAGAAAAAGATCTTAATGAGAAAGAAGGATATGTTGATAGACTTAAAGAAGAACTCTTTGTTATTCGTGATCGTGGATTTGCCAAGTATTTCTTGACAATGAAGGCAATCGCTGATAAAGCATCTTCCGTCCAACTGACAGGCCCAGGAAGAGGTTCTGCCGCAGGTTCTCTCGTCGCCTATGTTCTTAACATCACACAGGTTGATCCAATTAAACATGGACTTCTGTTTTCAAGGTTTCTACGTAAAGACGCAACAGATTATCCTGATATTGATTACGATGTAAGCGATCCGATGGAATTGAAAGAGATGTTGATTGAGGAATGGGGATCCGACACAGTTGCTCCTATTTCAAACTATAACACTCTACAACTGCGTTCTTTAATCAAAGACGTATCAAAGTTTTATGATATTCCTTTTATTGAAGTTAATAATGTGACGGGGAAAATGATCTTTGAAGCAACTCCAATTGCCAAAAAAGTTCATGGTATTAAATCAGGAGTATATACGCCAACATTCGAAGAAGTTATGGAATACTCAGAGACTTTGAAGAAGTTCCTTAATAAGTACCCTAACATCAAAACTCATATTGAGGCCCTCCTGGGACAGGTTAGGAGCGTCTCTAGGCACGCAGGAGGCGTCGTTATAGGCGAGAACCTAGACAAGTGGATGCCGCTTGTTAATAGCGGAGGTGTGAGGCAAACCCCATGGTCAGAGGGTCAAAATGTGAGGCATCTTGAACCTCTTGGTTTCATTAAGTTTGATATTCTTGGCTTGGCTTCTTTGAGAATGATTGAAGGAGCAGTCAGACATATTCTCAAAAGACATCATGGTATCGAGGAGCCAACGTTCGAGGATATAAAGAAGTTCTACAGCGAAAAACTTCATCCCGATGTTATAAACTTTAACGACCAGGATGTTTACAGGAATGTTTTCCAGAAAGGTAGATGGACAGGCATCTTTCAGTTCACAGAACAAGGCGCCCAGGAATTCTGCAAGAAGGCAAAACCGAAAAACCTTATTGATATCTCTGCTATCACTTCAATCTATCGCCCGGGCCCACTTGGAGCGGACGTTGATAAATCTTATGTGGCAGCAAAGAGAGATCCAGGAAATGTAAAATACATTAATAAACTTGTAAAGGATGTGACAAAAGAAACTTACGGCTTCCTCATCTTCCAAGAACAGATTGCTCTACTGGCTCACAAACTTGGCAAGAACATTTCTCTTGATGAGGGTAATGCCCTACGAAAGTATCTAACGAAGAAAGGAACCGGAGATGAGACAAAAAAGAAGGAAAAGATTTACAGCAAGTTTGTTGAAGGGTGTATTGAAAAGAAACTATCAATGGGGCAGGCTGATCAACTTTGGCAGACATTTGAATACTTCTCAGGTTATGGCTTCAATAAGTCGCATGCGGTAAGTTACAGTATTCTAAGTTTTCAGTGTGCTTGGCTATTGAATTATTACTCCGTTGAATGGACTGCTGCCTTCCTTGACAAAGAACCCGAAACCAGAAAAGAAAAGGCAATTAATATTGCCAAGTCAATGGGTTTCAATATTCAACCTCTTGATATTAATTCTTCAGGAACGGTATGGGAAATCTCTGAAGATGGCAAAACTCTTATTCAGCCACTGACTTCTGTTAAAGGGCTGGGAGATAAGGCTATTGAACAGATTATGAGCCACAGGCCATTCAACACTATTGAGGAATTACTCTTTAATGATGATATTGTTTACAGCAAGTTAAATAAAAAGGCACTGGATGTTCTTGTTAGAAGCGGAACTTTGGATTGTTTAATCGACGAAAGGTTTTCAGGAATGAAACATTTCTGGTCAGCTGCCGTTGTTGACCGGCCGAAAAAGGAAAAACAATTGCATGAAAACATTGAACTTTACAGGCCCGAAGGCGATTTCACGGTTGAAGAAAGGATTGCAAACAAGGCAAATCTAACAGGAGTGTTTCCAATTGATCTTGTACTGAATGAAGATGTAAAGAGCAAGCTGAATGAATACTTTGTTCCGCCAATTGCTGATTATGAAAAAGATCTTCAAGTCGTCTGGTTTATTCCTCGCGAGATAATTAAAAGGAAGACTAAGAACGGAAAGGAATATTGGATTGTGAATGTGATCGACTCAACAAGTAATCAAACTACAATTAGATGTTGGGGAGTGCGGGAGAGAGATATCATTCATATCAATCGCCCTTACATGTGTAAAATAGATTATAATGAACAGTGGGGATTTTCCTCAAGATCTATAAGGCACAATTGGCGTTTGTTAGGATAATAACTATTTTTTTGCACAAAAATAAATAGTGAAATAATTTTTATAAAATTGCTTGACAACCAAGGGAAACTCTGTTATATTAGTTATCTATCCTTAAAGGAAACAATATGAAACTTAAATTTTACAAGGTTCGTTCCGGTGCAAAGATGCCCTCGAGGGCACATTCAATCGATGCTGGGATGGACCTTTTTTATTGTCCAGACCCGGCCCATAGCGACGATTGTTTTTGGAAACCAGAGGGAGAGTACAGAATACCTCCAGGCGCATCTTGCCTCGTGCCGACAGGCTTGAAAGTTATGGTGCCCAAAAACCACATGCTGGAAATTAAGAATAAGTCTGGCGTTGCGCATAAACAAAAATTGATTGTTGGGGCTTGCGTCGTAGATCCTGGATATACTGGCGAGGTATATGTTAATCTACACAATATTGGAGGCTCGACCAAAGTAATCCAGCCAGGCTATAAAATTGCGCAAGCAATCCTGATTCCGGTTGTGACATGCGCAGTAGAAGAATCTGACGAAGATCCCTCGTTATTAAATACTGAACGTTCTGATGGGGGCTTTGGGAGCACGGGATTATTATGAACAAGGAAACACAGAAAACAATGTTTTCCTCTAAATCTGATCAATGGGAGACACCTCAAGCACTATATGATTATTTGAATCTTGATTATCGATTCACACTTGATCCATGCGCTACTCATAAAACTGCGAAGTGTGAAAAATATTATACTGAAGAGGACGACGGACTTAATAAAAGCTGGGAAGGTGAAACAGTATTTATGAATCCTCCATACGGGAGAGATATTAAAAAATGGATCAAAAAGGCTTATGAGGAAGGTCAAAAGCCAAAGACTGTGGTTGTTTGCTTGATACCTTCGCGAACAGATACAAAATATTGGCACGATTATTGTATGAGGGCGTGGAAAATAAGTTTTGTGAAAGGCCGCCTCAAATTTAAAAATGATAACGCTGGAAATAACTCTGCGCCGTTTCCATCTGCTGTTGTTGTTTTTAAAAATTTATATGGTTGCGGCCATATGCCTGGCGCTGTTGGTGTTTCAACCATGGTGGCCAGATGACAAAAGCTGCAAAGAAGATACAAAGAAAAATCAAAAAAATAAAAAAGAAGCAAGCCGAAAGAGATCTGAAAGAAAAAATCAGTCTATTTTCAGAAATTGAAGATTGTTGCCTTGTTTGCGAAAAACCATTTGACAAGAAGAACAAGGAAATGGTACAATCGTGGTATGTTATTGTTCGCAAAAACCAAAATAAAGTCAACCTTTATTGTCCTGAATGTTGGGACAGGGCAAATAGTCTTATTAAAGAAATTAAAGAGGAAATAAATGCAAAAAAGTCTTAGTTTTGATGATGTGTTATTAGAACCAAAATATTCAGATATAGAGAGCAGAGGTCAAATTGACATAGGCAATCATTTAAGCGAAACAGCATACTTGGAATTGCCAGTTATATCAAGTCCAATGGACACAGTTACTGAAGATGAAATGGCCATGGCCATATACGATGAAGGCGGATTAGGAGTAATTCATAGATATAACACAATTGAGGAACAGGTTGCCCTTGTTAAGAAGAGGCAAGGCTTTAAAGCTGCAGCAATTGGGGTAACTGGAGAATACGAAGAGAGAGCACGTGCTCTTTTTGATGCTGGTATACATTATTTGTGTTTAGATGTGGCGCATGGTCATCATGTTTTAGTTAAACATGCGCTCAAATCGTTAAGGGATGTTTTTAAGAGTAAAGTTCACTTGATGGCTGGAAACGTTGCAACTCTCGAAGCCTTCAATGATTTGGCAGATTGGGGAGCAGACAGCATAAGAGTTGGAATTGGGGGCGGCTCTATTTGTAGCACAAGAATCAATACTGGCCATGGCGTCCCAACTTTTCAATCGATACATAATTGCTCATATTCGAACAGAGATGCTAAATTAATTGCTGATGGCGGAATTAAAAATAGCGGAGATATTGTAAAAGCCCTAGCTGCGGGAGCAGACTTCGTTATGCTTGGTTCAATGTTAGCAGGCACTGACGAGTCACCAGGAGAAATATTCACAAGTGGAAATAAAAAATATAAAGTTTACAGGGGCATGGCTTCAAGGTCAGCACAAATGGAGTGGAGAGGACAATCATCTTCTCCCGAAGGCATATCTACCACAATTCCATATAAAGGTCCAGTAGCTGATATCCTTCAAGATATTGCAGGTAACGTTAGAAGTGGGTTCTCTTACACAGGAGCCAGAGATTTGCGAGAGTTTCAATCAAAAGTGATATTTCTACAACAGACGCCTGCAGGACAGTCTGAGAGTTCAACACATATTTTGAGGCGCTAATGTCTTATATATTTAGAAAAGCCGAAAAACAAGTCTGCTTTGAAGACTTCGACAAGAAACACGCTGATCTAAAAATTAGGTTACACTATGATGGTTTATACCAAAATGAATTCTTCAGATTGATGATGAGAAAATATATTAACAAGGATGAAAACATGATGAGAATTATTGATGAGTACAAAGAAAAAAAAGGCAACCAGAGTATGTTGAATAGAAAGAAATCTAAGCAGGTGATTGAAGATGGTCGCAGGCAAGAGAAACAATTCGCTCTGGACTCCAACGAAATTGAAAGTATATTTGATTTATTAGAGGAGGAACATTCGGAATTATGAAAAATTGTTGTAACTGGTGCGTTATCAAGAACTCTAAATGTCAAGTTGGAGAGTGTAAATATTGGATCGATTATGAGGAAGATTTAAATTGTTCTTTGATTGCAATTGACAAGCATGGACAGATGACTTTAAGAGAGGTTTCGGAAAGACTTGGCATAAGTTTTGTCAGAGTTAAACAAATTCAAGATTCAGCTTTTGAAAAAATATGTGCTCTTTTTCCGGAGTTGCACAAATTTAAGTAAAAAAGCAAGCTTTTTAATATTCAAGGTACTATTTATTTTTAGCAAAGGAAGGCTTAATTTTTTCCGGAGGAGCAACAAAAATGAGCGACAAAGACAAAACTTTACTTAACGAGAATACTATTCGACGTTTTATGAAACTGGGCGGCATCGCGCCACTATCCGATAATTTTGTTTCTGACAAACTTAACGAAATGGGATATGATTACGCCCGGGAAGATGAGCCCGAAGAAGAACTCCCTGTTGATGTTCCTCCAGAAGAGGGCGAAGAAGGCTTGGAAGAGCCACCCGCCGATTTAGAAGGTGAACTCGAAGGCGAAGTCGAGCCCGAAGGTGAAGAAGAATTAACCCCGGAAATGAGAGAAAAGCTTCAGGTAGCTGTTGAAGCCGCAGTAGAAGAAATTACGAACGCTTTGGAAAAAAATCTTGCCCCCTTGACGGGTCAAACATTCGGTGTTGAAGGCGAAGAAGAGGTTGGTGATGAGATGGGAATGGAACCAGACATGGGGATGGAACCAGAGTTGGAGATGGAACCTGAAGGTGAAATGCCTCCGGAAGAGGGTCTCCCAGGCGAAGAAGAAGAAGAAGAGCTTCCCGCGCTTGAGGAAACAACTGAAGAGAAGCTTGAGGAAGAGGTTGACGAGGATAAGATCGTTGAGCACATCACAAGTCGTATCGTCGCGAGGCTATTAAAAGAGAACAAAGCAAAGAAAGCCCGCGCAGAAAAAGTAGAAAATATGACAGATAAGATTGTTGACCGTATTTTCTCATCATTAAAAAAGTAAGAGGTTAGTATGCCCGAAGGCATGAATGAATTTTTATGGTTTGTTCTTGGCATCTTTTCTTACAGAGTGGTCGCGTCAATATTGACATATGGCCACATGTCTATCTTTATGGATGACTTAAGAAATAATATTCTTAAGTTATTGGCAGTCACCATGGAAGACATAGTACAACTGAGAGAACATAAATATATCATTATGAAGGAAGTGGATTTACCAGAAGAGGAAATTCAGGCAGCAAGAGAAGCGGATAAAAAAACGCTTAGTGTTTGGAAAGAATCAATAGTTGCTCGTTTTATCGTTCACTGGCCTAAGTACTATAGGAGTCTCTTGAAGTTCGACAATTGGAGAGAGGCTATGAGCGAGTTGAAAGAAGTTAAAAAATAAGTTGACTTTTTCGTATTTATGTTGTACTATAGGAGAATGAAATATGGAGGAAAAGGTGAAAGCTACAATTTGGAAAGTATTTTCTAGTGAAGAAGGAAATCATTATCGATTGCAAATAGATGGAATAAAGGGTAAACGTGTAAAAAAGAAAGTTATGTCCGCCGTGGAGGGGTGGAAACATATTGGTCATGGATGGACTAGGGATGATAAGGAAACTCTCTTATTGTCAAGGGACTTCAAAGAAAAGGACTCATGGAAAAGTTGGGTTCGTGAATTTCCTTTTGAGCTGCAAGAAGTTAATAGAAACGGTAAGACAAAAAAGATCAAGAAATAGGAGGAATGATTGAATAGTCTCGAAGAAAAAAAAGAAGAATCACAAGAAGAAGCAACGGATCTCTCACAACTTTTAATGTTAGGGGATGTAAATCCCGAACCGGCCAAACTTAGGTTGATTGGCTTGTACGGGGAGGTAGATGAGGATCGGGCTGCTGAAACAACCTATTCGTTGATGGCGTTGAGAGCAATGGGCAAGACGGAAGAACTATCAGATCCAGACGATCCAGAATCAGAGAAGGTTATATCCTACGAACCATTGGATTTCATAGTTTCAACTTGGGGCGGAAGTGCTGCCGATATGTTTTCAATTTACGACACTATGAGAATGGTAAGAAAAGATTGTGAAATATCTACCTTGGGCCTCGGAAAAGTCATGTCGGCAGGAGTTTTGTTATTGGCAGCTGGCACAAAAGGAAAAAGACAGATTGGACGAAATTGCAGAGTTATGCTTCACGGCGTCAGCGCAGGGCAACATGGCAACATTTCAGACCTTGAAAATGAGATGGCCGAAGCCAAATGGATTCAAGATAGGCTGGCTGCTTGTTTATTACAAGAAACAAAGATGACTAAGAGACAAATCAAAAAAGTATTCTCCAAAAGAATGAATGTTTACTTTACTGCAGAAGAGGCTTTAGAATTAGGAATTGCAGACGAAATCGTATAATGGGAACTAATTATAGGCATGGATATTAAAGAAAGAATTAATAAAAGATTCAACAAGCAGGCCCTAAATTTTCAGAGACTTCTTGAGATGGTTGAGGAGCAACTTGATAATCCCGAGATACTGACAGAAAGGACTGAGGTACTGGTAGAAAGGGCTAAAGCAAGGCAAAGGAGTATTCGATTTCCTGTGATCGTACCAACTGAGATGTCTGTGGGGCAATCTCCGACTTCTGAAGAAAGGAAGCAGTTTGAATTATGGATGGGCAATATAGCTGGAGAGGGTTCCGCAGCCGAAAAGCTCACTGAGATAACCAGATTCTTCGAAGACCCCTCTGCAAGTATCGAAGATGCATCAATTCCAGAAACATTATCTTATCTTATGTTCATGAACTCTTTTGTGTGGATGCTCAAAGAATTTAATCCTTCCGTTGCCGGGTTCATGTGGGAGCCATTTGCAGCGGCCTTGTTTGGTGGAAAATCTAGACAGGTGCCAACAAGTGAGGGCGATATCGCAGATATTCGCATTGAAGTTGGCGGAAGAAAGGACGCTCCAATCAGTTTGAAAATTTTGGCCGAGGAAGGAGTTGTGAAAGGCAGCTTTACAGATCTGGTTGGCCATTTTGCTGGTGGTGGACAAGAAATGCGGTATGTGGTTGTGGCAAAACAACAAAGTGGTAAAGGAAAGAAACTCTCTTCTGCAACTTTTTGGGAGTTTAACATAGTGGCTGAAAATTTCTTTCAATGGATTGGAAACGTAGGCCACACCGAAGTTATTGATAAGGTCACAGCCCGACAATTTAAATTTTTTACTGAGAAGGGCAAAAAAGGCCCATTTGAAAATACGGGTGATTCAGCTGGGCTTTCCGAAAAGCCCAAGGCAACCAGAGGGTTTTATGTTAAGCACGCCAAGGTCGGCGGAGATAGAAAAGCTACGAAGAGTTGGCTTAAGTTAGCGGAGTATGCCACGAACAAAGTAATCCCAGAAGTTGCTGAACAGGTAAACTTAAGAAATTCGGAAGGCCCCGTCCGCGAAGGTGAACTAATTCCCGGTGCAAAATACGAAGTAGATCTAGCCCAGTTTAAGTCAGGAGGCCCGGGCGGCGCCACATTACAAAAAGGATATGAAGAAGTCCCTGGCCTTAGCACCAAAGACACAAATCTTCTCTGGGGGGGTCCCGAAGGTTTACAAGAGTGGTCGACCCGGGCTAAGGAAGCTCAACAAACTGGTGCTATACAGGAATTTTTTGCTGCTGTTTTGAAAGAAGCTCCAGGCGCCGTCAACAGTCAGCAGTTCCATATTTCACACGCTCATTATAAAAATAAAGGCACAAGGTTGGGGATCCTTAAAACTACTGATCAATTGGTATCAGATGTGTTCTCGAAAGGTGCAGACAAAATTGGTGAGGATCTGACTACCATGTTCAATTCAATGGCAGAACTTACAGACAACGTTGGAAGGTTTTTCTTAAGTGACTGTGGAGGCTCATCCGGTCCCAAGGGGTGTTCTAAAAAAGACGTCGCTAAAAGAGGCGCCGCAGGGGAAATGGCTATTCAAAATTCCAAAGATTTGGAAACCGCAGTCGTGAAATCTGTAAAATCATTAAAAAGCACTTGACATTTAGTGTATAATGCCATATAATGTATATAACGAAAGAGGTTGAGCATGGCGAAAAAATATGATTCGGATTCTTCTTTACAAGAGAAGATTCTGAAAGGCGTTGATATACTTGCTGATAATGTAGCGTCGACACTTGGCCCTCGAGGCCGAAACGTAATCTTACATCAGAAAGGTTCAAATCCAATTATCACCAAAGATGGTGTCACAATTTCGAAGTTTGTTGATCTAAAAGATCCCTTCGAAAATGCAGGCGCACAAATTATTAAACAAGTCGCGGCCAGAACAGCAGAGCAGTGCGGCGATGGAACAACAACTTCCACAGTATTGGCCCGGGCCATGCTGCGAGAGGCACAGAGATACATTGTAGCTGGCTCTTCCCCTGTAGAACTTAAGAGGGGTATGGACAAGGCAGTAGAGGCGATTGTAGGCAATCTAGAGGAGCTTACAACACCGATTAGTAGTGTTGAGGATATCGAGCACGTAGCTACGATATCAGCCAACGGCGATAAGACGATTGGAAAACTAATTGCTAGTGCTGTTGAAGCAGCTGGTAAGGATGGTTCGATCACAATCGAAGAGGCACGCTCGGTCGACACTAGTTTAGATTTGGTAGAGGGGTTTAGATTTGACTCTGGATATACTTCTCCGCAGTTTATAACCGACGAAAGACGGGGAGCGGTTAAATACAGTGATCCTCTTATGCTTGTGACGGATCATGACATCGAGAATGTTGATCAGTTATTGCCAATATTGGAAGTTACCGCAAGAGAGAAAAGGCCACTCGTAATTGTTTGTGAAAATATTGAAGGACAAGCTTTGGCCGCAATTATTATGAACGCAATCAGAGGCACACTCAAGGTCGCAGCTGTGAAAGCTCCCAGGTATGGAGAAGAAAGAAGAAATGTTCTAAAAGATTTGGCACTGTCTGTCGGTGCAAAATTTATATCCAGAGATTCCGGTTCAGGCTTGCATGAAACAAAATTGACTCATCTTGGCTCGGCAAAGACTATAGACATTCTTAAGAATGCCACAACTGTCGTTGGGGGGAAGGGAGATGTTGAAGAGGTTGAAAAAAGAATTGAAGCCCTTAAGATTGAATTAGAACAAACAGACGGGCTTGTAGAATGTGAACGCATCCAAGATAGAATTACAAGACTTGTGAGCGGCATTGCAATCATACATGTCGGCGGCGCGACTGAAGTTGAGATGATTGAGAAAAGGCACAGAGTAGAAGACGCACTAGAGGCTGTACGCTCAGCTCAAGAGGGGGGAATCGTTTCGGGAGGCGGAGTTGCCTTGCTAAGAGCCTCGGAAAACACAGAACTTGAATTGGACAACGGGGACCAACATGCGGGGTTTAAAATTGTTTTGGAAGCGGTCAAAGAACCAGTCAAACAAATGGCTTTGAACGCTGGAGGTTCGCCAGATTTGATTTTGTCTGCGATATCTTCGTCCCCTGCCGGCATGGGTTGGAATTTTGCAACTAGTGAATTGGTAGAGATGGTTGAGTGCGGAATTATAGATCCGACAAGGGTTACTATAACCGCACTCCAGAATGCTGTCTCTGCCGCATCGACTCTGATTACTACAAATTATGCGATTGTTGAGAACGATTAACACACAGAGAAACTATTTAAGATTGTAGCGAAAGGGGTACTTTGTAATGGATTCTCAAGCTGAAACAGCTCTCATGGAATTAAACGGGAAATTCGAAAGAATGATGGACAATATTGAAATAGTAAAGGACAAGCAAGAAGAGATGGCGGAAGATATTGCCAAAATTAAAGAAGCTGTTTATAATCCAGATTCAGGTATATATGCAAGAATCAGAGATCTTGAAAGCTTTAAAGGACAAGTATCAAAAGTTTTGTGGATTATTATGACAGCCTTGATTGGCTTAGGGATGCATCAAGTTTTAAGTTCAATAGGTTAAGAAGATGACTACTCAAAGGTATTACAACAAGTACAGGAAAATAAAGAAGAACAGAATTAAGGACGACTCTGTATTAGATCGAATTGAAAATATATTAAAACTTCCCGTTGTATACGGTAATACAAAAGAATTTTTGGAATCAATTTATGAGCAATATAATAGGAATGGAAACTTGACCGAAAGACAGTTGGGCGCGATTGAAAAAATTGAAAAAAAGCATTCCGAAGAAAAGATAAAAGATTATGAGGAGTGGTGCTCCAGTTATAGCGATACCAAGCGTGAAATCGCCAAAATGTGTGCCGTCTATTATAAAAAGAATCCACCTTATTTTGCAGAGTTGGCAAATAAAATTTTTGAAGATCCGGGCTTTATTCCGTCTGAAAAGCAATATATTTCAATGTGCGATAATCAATTTACAAAAAAAGTAATCGCAGCGACGAAATCAGTCCCGATTTTTGAGGTCGGGATGATCGTCAAGGGGAGAAAAAATGCCCCAATAAAAGTCAGAGATACATATTTTTCTGTGATGAGAGTAAATGCTTCTCCCGTAATAAGCGCAGCTAAGGGCGCGAAGATTTATGAAGTTCTGCCTTTTGGCAAAACACACACAATTCTTTGCGAAGAAAGATATTTAAAAAAAGTTAGGAAAAAAGCTTGACAAATAATTATTTTTTTGATATTATGTACACAAGAGGATCGAAATGCACGTACAGATAAGTTACTCAGTTAAGGTTGGGGACATACCCAAAGAATTAGTCAAACAACTAGAAAAATCAGTTAAAATTAGTGAGAAAACCACGTTTATCTTAGAACAGATAAAAGATATCATGGAAGAAGAATCCCCTTCTGAAAAAATATCATCAGGAGAGGTTGTTAATAGCGTTGAAGATTTACGACAAAAATTGATAGACTTGGACATGAATCTGCAAAATATTTCTGGGATATTGAGCAGTTATGAAGACATTATTAATCCCAAACCTCGAACGGGCCCGCCTATTATGCCGGAACCTGAAGAAGATTCAGAGGAACAAGATGGATAAGCGTAAAGGTGATTTAATTTATATTCCATCAAACGTGACTTTGCTTCAGTTTGATAATGTTGACGAGGAGACAAAACCATCCTTTGCTAAAAGATTTTTAAGTACAACTAAACCTAGGCGCGCCCTATTAGTCAAACAATCTGAAATTTATTGTAAAATTTTGTACGAGGGAGAGTATTGGTTCGTTGAGTCGAGGGATATTTATGATAGTTAAGTTAATAGAAATTGGTAGATCAAGCCAGCTTTCGGAAGCTGGGCGCCCTGAAGAAGCTTATTCACTAAAGGAAATTTTTATAAATTCAGAACACGTTGTTTGTCTAAGAGAAGACGAAACTTTTAAGAGAATACTGAAAGAGGGCAAGCTCGTAGATGGGTTGGACGAGAGACAAAGCTTCACCCGAATATATTTGGATAGAGGACAGTCTGGTATTGATTTGACCGTCGTTGGAGCACCTGGCCTCATACAACAAAAACTTGGCCTAAACACGGCAACAAAAGAACTTTTAAAGGGGTAAAAAATGAAACACTACGTTTTAATAATTAAAAATTCATGTCCGCATTGCCAGAATGCGATATCTCTCTTGCAAGAGAAGGATCTTGATTTTGTTTACAATGACATGGAGTTTTCCGATCATGCGCTCGCCACAGCAAAGGGACAATTCAGCTGGGACACAGTTCCAATGATATGGGAGCAGGAAGTAGATTGGAGTGAGCGCGGCGCTGCTGTTAAACAACATAACTTTATTGGCGGATATTCAGATTTGTTAGAACATTTTGAAACCGTTGATGAGATGGCGATGGACTTCGAGGATGACGAATAGTGATCGAGTGTAAGCTCAGAGAGTTTTATGAATTTGCAACCGTAATCCCATCCTTGAAAGGAAAGAAAAGGTGCGGCTTTTATTCTTCTAGCATATTTCCGATTTCTGATTATGGAAGGAGAAAATGGGTTGTCGTAACTCATATCGAAGTTGATCATAAAAAATATCTCAGCGAAGGTTTATCTGAGAGCCAGATATGCCAACTATGTATCGATTTCCTTAATCAACCACCTTCCCGCAAGAAATATGCCAAAAAGAAGCCCAAGCCTCCATATGGAAACTTGCAGATTTATAAGGCTAAATTCAAAGAGGACGAGAACGGAAAATTTATAGAAGCTGAGATCGTCACTGATCAAAGAAAAAATAAAAACTTTTGGCGCGAAGGGCCAAAGCATAAGAGAAAAATTAGATTGCCATCGCAATTAAGAAGTAAATGAGTGACGAATCGCGCACCTACTCTTCTGTGGCTTTAGATGATTGCCTCGAAAGAATTAGCGAGTGTCTTGAACACAGAAGAGTAATTAAAGCCAATATTCAGAGTTATGTAAATGATGAAGAATCATGGGACTCTGGCTTGATGCCACTGTTGTGTGAATATTATTCTATAAATTATAGATATATGGAATTAATGAATGATGTTATTTTATCTGCGCCATATGTAAATGAGGAAACAAATAAAGAAGAAATACTTTTGGATGAAAGAACATACACGATGTTACATTCATATTCAAAATTAATGATTGTTGATGAATTAGAATTAAAATACAAACACAGAATAAATTTATTTGTTCAATAGGGGTTGACATCTAATATCTTCCTGCGATGCTTTGCGGAGGGGCGCTTTGCGCCCCTTTTTATATTCTATTTAAAAACAAATTGACTATTTATATGTGGTGTGGTATATTAAATGGAGAAGCTCATATGAAAATGAAACTTATATTTGAAAACTGGAAAGCATACATAACGGAACAACTTCTAATTGAAAGTCGACTGAAAGACGCAATTGCAATTGCAACCAATTTCAAGAAAAGATTGCCGAGAGATATCTTTGCTGCTATTCCAGAGGGGCATGCCGATAAGCTGAAAGAACAAATTGTGTTGTCTCTCAAATATATGTCAAGTAGAGATCCTTCCGGCAGAAATAAATATCTCCTGTGGTCTGCAAAATATTTGATTAATCAGCTAGCAAAGTATATGGAAAAAAACGTCATTGTGCGCAATCCCGAGCCAGGTGAGGCCGAGCATATGACAACACCAAGATATTTAGGTGGCGAAGATCCAGAAGTACTTCTCGGGAGGTATATTCAGGTGATACAGGCGCGCGCCGAAAGGCTGGCAGACAGACTTATAGTATTTGAGAAAGGTGTCGAGATGGGTTTGATAAAGGTTAAAGCCGATCCTGATGATCCCGAGGAAGAGATGCGGAAAATGAGCGGCATAGACAAGTGGGATCCAACAAATCCAGATCACCTGGAAAACTTTGAACTCATGATTAATGGAGTTCAGCAAAAGATAAGACAAGCTGAAATGATGAAGAAATACGAACAGCAGGCGAAGTCAGAAAGCGAGACGATTGTTGACGAAGAAGACTATATGATAGTTCGCCCTCTTTCTTCCGAAGCTTCTTGTTATTTTGGGCAAGGAACAAGATGGTGTATTTCAGCAACTGAATCCAACAACTATTTTGATCAGTACAGTGGCCAAGGCAAGGCATTCTACTTTGTTAACTTTGCTCATTTAGGATCTTATGACGATGATGATATTGCTGGTTTCAAAAAGATGGCTCTCGTGTTTGGTCGCGACGACCACGATGAGCCAGAGGAAGTTTTTGATGCAGTC
>Ga0098033_1000517_pt1 | contig 17533 bp, 35 predicted proteins | sample 1_EtaG_FD_75049 | JGI IMG/M metagenome (GOLD analysis project Ga0098033, IMG submission 75049) | Marine viral communities from the Subarctic Pacific Ocean - 1_ETSP_OMZ_AT15124 metaG | ecosystem: Environmental > Aquatic > Marine > Oceanic | place: Pacific Ocean | collected 2015-01-07
AATATAGGTATTTAATTTAATTTATAGTACAAGTTTATCTAACCATTGGGTTTTGATTTGTTCTGCTATCTTTGCTGTCATTAGTGGGGGTACACTCATCCCTATCATATAATGAGGTTTTTTGTCTCTAAAATCATAGTCTAAAGGGTAGCTCCCAATTTTACAAACCTCGTTTTTGCTTGTATATCTAGGAGAATCAAAAAGAACATAACAATCTTCATGCGACGTAATAGTTCCGCAAACCTTATTTGTATAAAGATAATTTTGCCCAAAACCAGTATTTGGCTTATTTCTAAATCGAGTATTAGTGCAAGAAAAATCTGAATCACCTTCTTCTCTGTTTTCCCAAATTTCAGTTTGGAACTTAGACATAATACGCCCATTCTCATCTTTAAACTCACCAAATAGGATTTTGGGTTCATTAAATTCTAATTTTAGCTCTGGTTCCATATCAAACATTGTTTTCTGGTATAAGAAAGGTTCTGCTAAATCCTTTCTAAGTGCTATAAAAAACACTCTTTCTCTTTTCTGTGGAACGCCCATTTTAGAAGCATCAAGCAAATGGTGTTGTATATAATACCCTGCTTTTTCAAATTCTTCGTTAATTTTTCTCACATAGTTTACAGCATCCCCCATGAGCAGCCCTTTTACGTTTTCAGCAATAACCACTTTTGGTTGTAATTTCTTAGCTAAATCAATAAAGTCAAAAAATAGAGTGTCTAAAATCTGCTCAGATTGCCCTTCTCTAAACTTCTTTTCTTTTCCCCAATCCTTTTCTCTATTCCCTGCCATTGAGAAGCTACTACAAGGCGGAGAACCATCCAAAATATCAAGTTCAAACAATTCTTTTGGTAAGTCACCCCTGTTCTTAAAGTCCTGTATAGGCTCTAAGAATGAATATTTGGGGTTATGGTTTTTCACATAGCACTCGTTCATTTTTGGATCAATCTCATTATTCCCGATTACCTCAAACCCGGCTAATTTGTAGCCCATTGTAGAACCACCACCACAAGAAAAGCAGCTGAATACTCTATACCCATTCTTTTCTGGGTATCCGTCTGATAATTTCCAATTATAATTCATATTCATATTATACATATAGTTATATTTAATTACCACATAATAATAAAAAAAGATTTAGAGGCATTTCTCCAGTTTCAGTTTCTTGACCTGTTCTTTGTAATATTTGATCATTTCTTCTATTTCAAAATTATGAGGAGCCTTGCCTGATTTAGCCTTAAATTCCAATTTATCCGCTTCACCTTGCCCGTATTTCTTATTGATATAAGTAGAGTACTCAAACTGTCGCCCCTGCTCAAACCTATTACAAGACCGGCATTGTACCCCTACGTTCTTTAAGTCCCATCTAGTGGGGTAATATCTACGGCTAATAAAATGGCCTGCGTCTAAATCACGAATGGTTTTTATACGGCTGCAGGTTACGCAAATTCCCACCCCTGAATCATCGGTATTAGATAGCCTCACATAAAGCGAAAACACCTTATCTAGCTTTTGGCATAAGCTGCGATTTACTCCCATCCTTTTCTCCATTCCCAAACATCAGGGTTCATAAAGATTCTAGGCTCAAACATTGAAATCATCAAATTATTTGAGGGTTGGTTTTCCATATTGCCGGATAAAAACCTAATCCTAGCCTTTCCCCAGATAAAATTCTTAAACCAAGTAGAACCGGTCTCCGCTTGTGTTAGCATTACGATTTTAGCCCCTAGTTTTGATTCTTCATAACACTTATCTACCCATAAACCCATGTTTTCTGGTGGTGGGTTTAGGAATTGCCAATTTGGTAGCTCATTCCAGGGTTGGTGTAATGAGTTTTCAACTTTAGTTATCCCATTAGGGCAAAGACAGTTTGAAGCGCTGCAGGCTAAATCATACTTAAACCCGAAATGGGCATTTAATACTTTCCAAAATTCTGGATCAGTGTTTTCTATTTCTGGCATATCTCTCTCGTGGTGTTTTTAGGGTTCATATAGCGTTATAAATAAAGGGTTATTTTGATACCTTAGATCAGTAGAAGCAAAGATATTGCCCGTCTCCCGGTGCTGCCCAATGCTTTTAATATACTGGTCTGAAGTGAAGTCATAAAATACCTTTTTTTCGTATGATTCAAGTCTCCAAACCCCTGGTTGTACCTCAATATTGTTTTTAATATCCCATATTTCTGTGGGCTTTAAACTATTGTAAAGCCTTTTGGCTGCTATATATAAATTATAAAGTTTACTATTCATTTTGAATCTCATAAACCCATTTCTTACCGATTTTAGGGCCTCTCACATAAGTGTATTTGTCAATCATATCTGGGGGGATGATCGTCAAATCACCTTTGGGTTCTTTAGGTTCAAAATTAGGCGAAATAATGCTGAAATATAAATAATCAGGGTTTTCGGTATCCAAATCATTGATTTCGATCTCCTTACCATCTCCAGGTCCACCCCATAACGTGATAATCATATCCATAAATTAAGTTTTAAAGACCTCAAATAGTGAATTAATGTGTTGCCATTAGCTCTGAATAGTTGAAATTATTACCCAAACACTGATCGATAGTACACGATTCTTCACTAAACCCTTGTATTTTATTATTGTAAGAATAAGCGTATTTTGAGACCGTGATTCTTTTTGCAACAAAATCTTTTCCTGCCTGTGTGATTCTATAAAGCCCTTGGTTTGGGTTACCATCCTCTTTTCCAGATTCTTCTTTTTCGATTAAGCCCCAATGCCGTAATTTAGGTAAATCACCCCGAATGGATGATGGTACTTTTTCTATAGAATGGAAAAAGGTTTCTGAGTGAAGCCAACTAGGATTTTTATTCATCAGAATTAGCCCGTAAGCCATTGTAGAGTTTATTTTCCTCTTATATTGCTTAACAAATTGATCACAGCAGGGGCATCTAGTACCGTCCTTATAGTTTTCTCTAAGGTGTTCTTTTGCTTCTTCTAGTGTTTTCATCTTTGTTGCTCCCTTCTCTTCGTTATTTTACAATCAACACAATATTGCACGTTTCTAAAAACATAGTTGGTGGTTTTCACCTCAACATGATCACCATAATCATACGATATTACCTTTGTACCAAATAATCTGGCAAATATTATCATGTACCATTTTGCGTATAAGTCTTTGGTCATCTTTGTTGCTCCAATTTGTTAATTCTCATTTTCAGTCTTGAAATTTCCTCTTTATCTCTAAGCATGGCTTTTTCGGCTAATGAGTGTAAGTACTTCCATTGTGCAATTGTTTGGGCCATTGGAACGCCTTTTGATATTTCAACTCCGCAAGTATCGCACTTGGTTCTCATCTTTGTTACCTATCCTTTGTGGGGGTTAAATTGTTCGTTTTTAGATAAATGAAGCGTTTCCATAACCTCGAAATAATGTTTAGATAACTCTATACTTTTAACGCTTCCGTTTTGTAATAATTTATGGTAAGATGCAGAAACCACGTTATAAGCGTTCTTATAAACACAATCTTTCCCTTCTAGTTCCTTTATGCGGTCACGTTGCCTCTGGCTCTTTCGCTTCAGCTTTTCGTGTGCTTGTCTTAGTGCGTCAATATCCATTCTCTTCCCCCTTGGTTAGTCTTCATCGTCTTGGCTATAAATTATATCTGAGCAAATACAGGCTTTCTCATAATCATTCACTGATACTAAATATTTTCTATGCCAAGCAGCTCTGTTTAAAACTCTTTTTAACCTTAATTCTGCGGATTCAGCTCTCTCTTTCCATGTTCTTTCATCCATCTACTCTCCCCCCTTCAAAGGTTCCAGACCCTGTAGCCTTTCCTCTACCTCTGACTTATCAAAAACAACACCGCCAATTTTAATAGTTTCCTTTGGTTCATCTTTGATGTATTCTATCTCAGAATCTAGGCATTTATGGAAACCGTTTTCTCTTCGTGCTTTTGCTGTTTTACACCTAAATGAGTTGTAAGCTATTACAAAAGCATAATAGTTAAGATCCCTACATCTAAGATCCCAACATTTAAGATCCCAACATCTAAGATCCCTACATCTAAGATCCCTACATCTAAGATCCCAACATTTAAGATCCCAACATCTAAGATCCCTACATCTAAGATCCCAACATTCAAGATCCCAACATCTAAGATTATAACATCTAAGATCCCTACATTCAAGATCCCAACATCTAAGACTATAACCTTCAAGATCCAAGTTTATATTAATTGTAACATCATCTTCAATTACATAAGTATTGCCTACTAAGTACTTTTCCATCTCTTCTTTTTTGTTTATTATAATCATGATTTCCCCTTCAAAGGTTCCTCAAATCTTCTAAAATTTAATTCGTCTTGGTTATTCATTCTCTTCATCTCTCTTTAGTCTTTGGGGTTTCTAGTGTTCCAGTGTTTATAATCAAACTCACCTTTTTTATTTTTATATACGGTTAAGCTCGGATTTGGGCATAACATAGAGGGCCTAGAACAACCTATTATCCTATAATCGGCATATCCTATTTTTACTTTGGCTTTTGCACCACAAAACGGACAAGGTAACATTTCCATCTCTACAGCTCCTCTTTGTTAGTGGGTGGGGGTGATCTTGGTAGTGATTATCTTATTTCTACACCATTTTTAATAAATTGCTCGTAAAGTTTTACTTTTCCCCTCAACCCTTCTATTTCCTTTGCTTTGGTTAGCTCTTGGCTCTGTACCTTAGTATAATGGTCATTGATTTCTTTTACCATCACATTCAAATCTTCAAGTTCAAATTCTGGGTAAGCTATCCCTTTGCAGTGACTCATAATTATTTCTTTTATTTCTTCCATGTTATTACTCCTTTATGATTTTTATTTTCTTTCCTAGAAGCTTTTCGATTTCACCTACAGTAAATTCTTCTGCGTTGGATTCCTTTCCTGATTCAGAGAAATCCAATCCATTCACAAATACATTTATTCCAGTGATCTCTTCAAACACATCTGCATCAAAATTAGGTAACTTAGACAATAGAGTTTTATCCTCTTCGCTCGCCTCATCCCATGCAATCTTCCATGCCTCTTTGTATTCAATGGTTTTTAAATACCCACCTCTATCATGGAACCCTGAGAACTCTTTTTTCTCATCATCTGTCATATCTGATTCATGTACCCATATATTTGGGTTTACATTATAAATGAACCGTGGTTTATCTGCCTGTTCCCAAGTCTCCCTATCAACATCTTTATTAAAGCATCTTATTGTATCTGGTGTTGTTGAATTGAAGTCCCCAGAGTTCCTGTTCCCAGAGTTCCAGTACCCAGAGTTCCTGTTCCCAGAGTTCCAGTACCCAGAGTTCCAGTCCCCAGAGTTCCTGTCCCCAGAGTTCCTGTACCCAGAGTTCCAGTGCCCAGAGTTCCAGTCCCCAGAGTTACTGTACCCAGAGTTCCAGTGCCCAGAGTTCCTGTCCCCTTTATTGTTTTCGCCTGTATTGTTTTCGCCTATATTGTTATTCATAATCTTATCCCTTTTTTTACTTCAATAAATAGTTCTAAGTAAGCGGTTTCTTTCCCTTGCCAAAAGCTTTTATCCATAAGAGTATCTGCTATTAAAACCTCTTTCTCACATTCAAGAATTAATTCGTCTAACCTCTTCATCATATCTATCATTTCTGTACTCCTTAATAAATAACTTCAATTTTAAAACCTGGTTCGTGTTGGCCCCCAATATTAGATCCATGACAATCATATAAAAACTGATGGTTTCCAGTATCATAAAGGCTACCAGTGATCTGCTTCTTAACTGTACGGTTTAGTAATGTTGAATAATAGTCATGGCTATTTGCTACCCCTGAAAAATCAGGCGAGGCGTGTAAATAAATACTAAAAGCTGTCACCACTGTATTTGGTAGAGCATCAATAACGCCCCAACTTCGATCTGTTGGGCATACCTCTTCATAAGTGGTTTCGATTACATTCAATACTGGAACACTAAAAGACTCATCAGCGGTTAAATTATTTGCTTCAATTGGATCTTCGCCTACAACGCAAGCGGTAAAGTTTATTATTAATAAAAACACTACTGAATAAATTGAAAATTTCATTTTTCCTTTCTCCTATATGCTTGTGGTTTCCTTCCTTTTTCTTTATCTTCTGGTAATTTGTATAAAGCTTCTCTTTGGCGTTTTTCTCTAAAAATAAGGTCGTTTTGGGCTTTTGTGATTTTGTCCTTTTCTCTAGTCTCGGCCCTACGTTCTGAAAGGTTCCTCTCAGCATCTAGTAAGTATTTCATTTACATTCTCCTATAGTAAAATATCTTGCTGAATACTGGTCCATCTCTTTTAGTTTCTGCTTACAATACTCCAAGGGTATAGCACATTCACATGGTTCTGGTGGTTGGTGGTCCCTGATAATGAATATCGCTAGACCTAACCAACCAATTAGAGAAAAGGATATTATGAATGCAGTTTTCATTTATTTTATGCCTAATTTTTTTAATTTTCTTTCAAAATGTTCATACGCTTCGATATTCCCCTGGGCCTTTGCAGCTTCTGAGTAATACATATAAACACCGATTTTAAATTTCATTTCTTTTGTGTAAGTCATTTTTGCCCCTTTTTGTGTGTTTCATTCATATTCATATTATACATTAAATTAAATTATATTACCACATAATAATAAAAAAAGATTACTTTATTTTTCGCACATAATGAATCACCTTAGTTAGCCCATCTCTAAACTTCTCAGTGTGTATCCCCATAGGCTCATACTCTAATATAAACCAGTGGATTGGTGTCATTTTACCTTGTGCTCTTGCTTCTTGACATTCTTGATAAGTTGGTAGTGCCATTAAATCCTCTTAATTGTAAACTTTCTCTGATTCTAGCATATACATTGTGTAGCACTTGGGGCATTTTAAGTAAAATCTGAAATAGTACTTGGATTTAGCTTTTGGTGGTCTTGGTTTTACTTTGATTACAGGGATTCCACACTTGCGGCAGAAATCCCTTTCTTTTAAAATTTTAGTTTTTTTAGTCAAAACATCTCCGTTTGAATTTTAATGTTCATTGTGTCTTTAAGTTGCTTATAATACTTGGATGATTTAGAGGTAAATCCTAATGAAGATAGAGTATGATCATTCTTTAAAATAGCTAGTGCTACAGCCTTATAACTTGGAACCCTATAAGAATCCATTAAGTTTTTTGATACCTCATCAGGAATACCCGAATAATAACATCTGTCCTCCCAAGTCTTTTTGTAAACCTTTACTTTCTCTGTAATCGTACTCCCACCGCTCAATAGCTCTCCGTGCTTGATTGTTTGCCAATAATTGCTGCTCATCCGTTAAATAACCCCATGCCTTTCGTGTTATGTTCTCTGGGCATTTCATATACAAAGCCACAGCCGCATGGCCTATCCACGCATTTCTATTAATTGAATAATCAGTTAGTGCGTTTTCACAGCTTACTGGCCATGAAAACACTACTTTCATCATGTACTTACCATATAGTTCATGGTTTCCTGTAAATTCTATAGCTTTTTTTAAATATTCGTCTACAGAATCTACTGTACCCCACATATTATACTGAACCTCTTCCCATTCTTGATATCGCCTATACTTCCTTTTGAGATTCAAAGTTTTCAACAGAAACCTCCTCCCCATCCATTTCAGCCTCCCAACTTTCAGAGAATTCTTTATTTTGAAACAATGAAGCTAAACCAGTTATTTGTTTAAGTCTCAATAGCTCATCAGGACTCATGCCAATGTGCTGACAAATCCACCTATCACCTTTACCCATCTCGACAAGTTCGGAAACTATAGTACTCATTAACTCTATGTTATGAGAACCCCTAGCCCTATTATGACGAATAGTTGAAGCCATCCTATCACCAATACCCTTCTTTAATACTACTATTGGAAGCATACCGTTTTCACGCTCTTTAATTCTATCGCTATTTTTAAGAGTTAAGAATCTATGGAAACCATCCACTACAATATACATATCCGTTTCATAGTCATAACAAGTCACTACTGGTTGAGTGTACCCATCTTCCCAAATAGAAGTTTCTAAAAGTTCCATCTCTGGAGGTGCTACGCTATTAGGATTATAATCATTAGCTTGGATCTGTTCAATAGGTACGGATTTAACATTATAAACTGGTGAATGAAAATCGGTTGTTTCATATGAACCATCTTCATTATGAACCTCATTACCAACCAAAGGAGGGTTGAATACACACATCAGCACAACCTCTTCTATCGCTTCAAAATAATGAGGGTCATTTTTGTCTAACACATAAGTTACATCAGGTTTAATTATAAACTCTTCCCCTGTTTTCTCACTTGTTAAAATCCCATGACCGCTAATACAATAACAGCTTTCTAAGTGATTCTTATAGTGCCAAAACTGTTTCCCTTTTGGGGGTATCACTGTTTTAGTCATAGAATAACCCATATTATCCGATTCTAATAATATTCTGTTACTAACAAAACCATCTTTAGGACAACTCACTACTCTATCTGATTCTAATTCTGATGTATTTATAATTTTCATTTTGTCTCCAATAAGGTTGAATATTTCTTAACTATTTGCTTCTGTCTAATTACTAGCTCTTTTGTAGGCGCTAAACCTAAATATTTACAAGTATGGTCGTTCTTTAAAATGGTTATAGCAAATCTTTTCCATGAGGTTACTATACCATTATTGCATTTTAAACAATCTAAATCATCAGGTACATTTCTTATTATTACACGTTTCAATTTTTTACTACCATGAGCAGTAAATCCATTAATATAGTGCTGCACTCCGTTTTTCTTGAGGTCTTCGATTACCGATTCAGGTAATCCACGGCCCACTCTACCCCAATACTTTAACGACTGAGCAAACCGTTGCTTAAAATTTACAGCACTCTTCTTTGGTAATGTGTCAAGAAGAAACTTAACAAACGATTTCCAAGTATGGTCTTTAGGTAATTTAAAAGACTTATAACCCATTTGTTTACCATAGGTAGCTACGAAATTAGCACCGTTCACCCTGGCACATAATTTAGCCCATACATGGGGGTCTATAACTCTATAAAGACCCAAACTAGATTTGGCTTCACTCATAAAAGGTGATGCTACCCTCATATTTCCTAATTTAACCCCGGCTTTATAAAAAATATCATACAGTTCATTATAATTGAAATCATATTTATCATTAGCTTTCCAAACGTCTTCAGTCATCCAATCATAAATAGGATAAGCATTATAAACATTAGCTGTATTTTTTTTCGTCCACATTTTATTTTTATAAGATACTTTCCTCTCATTCATAATAGCTCGAAACCTATTCAAACTTTCAGAGGTTCGTATACCGATTAAATTCGCTGTAGTTTTGCCTTGAGAATACCATTCCGCAAATCCATCCCAAAAATCATCATAATTCATATTCTCTACAAAGAAATCAAACTTATGATTATGCATATTAACCACATATGATTCATCAGGCATAGGTCTAATCCAACGACTCTTATCATTCTCCCCCCAACATTGCCAATCAATATCGTATGAACTAACACAGCAAGGTAAGGTGACAGGCATACAGCACCAATAAACATCTAATAAATCTAAGTTAGCCTTAATTATCTCGCGCATGAATTTAAGTGAGTATTCATAATTAGCCTCATTATCTAATATTTGAACACCTATTTTGTCAGTTATACCATTTTCTCTCATGTATTTTATCAGTAAGTTAAGCATTACTCCACTATCTTTACCGCCTGAGAATGATAAGTATATTCTTTCAAAGTTATCAAACAAGAACTTAAACCTTTCTTGTGTAGCTTCATAAACATCTATTTCTTTATAAACTCTTTTCATATATTCCTCCACTTGATTTATCGTTGATTTTTAAATACTCTGCTAGATTGTGTGTTAAATAAACCTCTCCCAGTACCCATTCAATAAAGAACAAATACTGAGAGAGAATGTATACTCCGCTGAGTCGCTTAGCCATAACATCCTTAGCACCTCTCCACAAAGACTGGTTACTCTGTAGAACCTGTGCCAGGCCCATATATTTTGAAAAATCACTCAAAATATTGTAAGTCATTTAACGTGGCCTATCTCATTGAGTTGAGACACCATCTGTACTTACTTTATGATTTCGAGTGGGATTTTGAAGAATATCACTCTACTAAAGAATTGTTCCCCTAAAGCCTAGCGACCATTCGGGGAACTGATATTCTTCAGATACTATTAAACTACATTAAATTACTCTAAAGTTGCAAGTAAAAAATCACATATTTTCTATTTTACTATAATCCACCTCATTTGGGCCTTCAATATATTCACCGTATTTTGTAGCCATATATTTTAAACAATCTTCTATAAACCTCATCATCCTTATGGTGTCCATATCACTAGTATCAATCTGTATCCACTCATCCAAAGATGGTATATAATCAACTGCACACCTAGCTTTTAAGATGTGTTTAGACATCTTTGGGCTAATTTGAATCTTCAGGTGCTTAGTCATAATCTTTGCTGCCGGAGGGAATAAGAACCCATGAATCCACGCATTTTGAGGGTTAGTTCTCTTTTTCTTGAGTTTTTCAATAGTGTAATCCCCATCTTTTAAATCAGATAGGGATTCCTCTATTTTTCCATTTTTAAGGGTTATATCCATTTTTAGCTTATTTAAACATCAATTCTTTTTCTTTAATAACCTTGATACCAGGAATCTCTATTTCATTTATGACCTTAACCTTTTCCCAATCTACTTCTCTAGGCTTTAAATACATTTCAGGAACCTTGGTTATATCCTCAAGTTCGTATCTAGTTACCGTTTTTTGCCTGCCTGATTTCTTAGATAGCAGATCAACCTTTTCTTGCTCCAAATCAACCTTGGATTCTTCCACCTTTTTATCAGCTTGTTCCTGGGCGATTTCTTTTGCAATGCCGGTTTTTTCTTCAGTCTTTTTAAGATCTTCGATATGTTTCTTTTCAGCTTCTTTTTCTTTTCTAGCAATTTCAGCCAATCGTTCAGCCTCTTCTCGCTTGATTTTATCATCCCAGGCGATAATGGTTTGCTTTCTTATTGCAATAGCCTTGTTTAAGGGGCCTATCAAATTGTCGTTTGCGTATTCCTCAATTTGTTTTTTTAGTTCATCCAGTGGTTCAAGTTCTTTTTTATGATCAGCTTTCATGGATTTCTTTTCGGCGGCTATTGGTCTAAGTAACTCTAGGCGTTTCTCATCCACTTCATTTTTCAGTGCATTAGCTTGTTTGCAAGCCTCATAAGCATCATTTCTAGTATCATGGTCTGTGATGACCATGTTCTCTAGTAAGTGTGTAATCTCATTTGTGGAGGTCTTAGCCACATCGAATTTCTCGATATAATTATCCATTTAATTCACCTCTGTTGATAAAATTGAAATTTCTTTTTTATTTTTTTCATTTTTTAATTCTTTGTGGTTGTCATAATGGTCACAAACAGCAGATAAGCCATCCACGGTTCTGTCTTTTAAAAGGCTATCGAATACGGTTTGTGGGTTTGGTTCTTTCTTATCGAATTTGCCCCCATGAGTATCAAATAAATGTTTCCAAGTTTCGTTTTTGTGAGCTGTTTTCTCAGCCCAAATACCAGGGCCATATTTTTTGGCAAACCTTTCAACCATCTGCCCGAAAATTTTAGGGTCTTTAATCTTTGCCAATGAAGCGTTCAGCGTAGCCCTTACTGGTTTAACTACGTTTTTGGTGGTTTCTTTCTTTTTCTCTGTTGTTTTTTCAGGTTCTTCATCAACGTGTAATTCTCCCTTGTGCCATAAATCAAGAGCCATACCAAAACGCATTCCGGCATTTCTAAGAGCATCACCGATTACTTCTTTTTCTCTGCTGCCAACATCTTTAAAAGACACGCTTGCAGCGTTCCCATAACCAAGCCTTTTTAAACCCAAAACCTCTAACTCAATCCATAAGCCGCCATTTTTATCAAAAAGTGGTAGACCGGTTTCCTTGTCAAAACATAACGGCCTCCAATCCCAACCAGGATCAACATCTAATAGCCTATCAGTTATAGCTGCGTGGCCCACATAATCCAAATGAATCACATCTTTGTGGTGTTTTTGATTACAAGCCTGGCAATGGATACGGTCCCATTTAGGCCCCTTGGCCTCTTCTGTCTGCTTTTTGGTGGGTTTGGGTAGCTTCCCAATTTGGTTTTTTGGAAAAGGCTTTCTTAGTTTTTCTAGCCCTTCCCTTTGCTTTGCTGTGGTTATTTCTTCACTCATATCTGTGCCCCTTTAAAATTATCTGGTGTCATTTTGCCATCAATACTATACTGTTCATGGTATTCTTTTAGTACTCGTTTGATTTGGTCTTTTGCCCCGTTCCCTTTGATTCTATCACAGGACAATAGGGTACTTAGAATCAGTTCCATTTGCTGATGGTTATCCATTTTCAACCCCCGATTCAATCCAATTACCTTTTTCATCTTTGGTAACTTCTATTAGTTCTCTACTCCACTGTTCCCAAGTGGAATTGGCATCAGCTAGGTAATTATCCCCCCAATTTTCGAGGGTATCTATTGATCCGGTATTTTTATTCATTAAGTAAGTCATTTTTATCCCACTCCCTTGGTTTCAGTGTAAAATTCATGAATATCCTCGGCCATTTCATCTAGATTATCTATATGGAAACCAGGCTCTTGTGTATCGGCACCCTCGCAATATTTTAAAATGATTTCTTTTATATCACCAACCCTGAATTTTCTCTCTTTGTCTTTATTCCTACAATCTGGACAAAGGCCCCTTATTTGAATTCTTTTAGAAACCCAACATTTACAATTAGAGCATTTTTGGTTGAGTCCGTTATCCATAAGCTCATCAGAACTTAAATCTGGAGTTTTAAAATTATCCCATAATACATCTTTTTCGTTTGTCATTTTTGCCCCTTTTGTTAATTCCTTATTCATATTTATATAATACAATAAATTTAATTATATTACCACATAATAATAAAAAAAGATTAAAAAAAACACGGCCATTTCTGACCGCATTCCTAGCATGGGAATAAAAAGCTATTTAAGCGGGAAAAACTGTGATCCTAAAATTTGCATCTTCAAGATCAGCGGGTGGAACGGTACTTACCCCATTAGGGTTTCCGACTAAGATTTTCATAGTATTAGGCGCAGTGATTATACCATCAAACACGCACCATTTAGCATTATCATTAACCCCAAGGGAGTTTCTATTTAGCAGTTGCACCAAAACCGAATCTGAAACAGCGGCACCAGTAAAAGTGAAAGTGTCACTTTCACCAGAACTATTGACCGCGATTGTGGAAGGAAAGTTTATAGACCCTGGCGCTTTATCCTCTCTTAAAGGCGTTTTTATAGCAGCAAGCAAAGCATTCAAAGCCAGTTGAACATTAGCACCGGCTACACTTGAAGTATTTGCAATTGCGGTGTCATTATGTGCGCCGGCTGTGTCTGCAATATGGCTTGTAATAAGAGTATTATTAGCACTAATGTTTGTCTGGTTAGTTGCAATGTTACCGGCGTTAGTACCTATTTGAGTATTGTTACCACCAATAAGGCCAGTGTTTACACCAACATCGCTATCAAGTTGATCAAGGGCTAGTTTTACATTAGTGCCAACTACGCTTGAACTATTGCTGATTGCTGTATCTGCATGGGCTCCAACAGTATCAGAAAGATGATTATTAATATCCGTATCTACCTGATCCAAAGCCAAAGAAACATTTGCGCCCACAACTCCTGAAGTGTTCGTAATAGCGGTGTCATTATGTGCGCCGGCTGTGTCTGCAATATGGTCATCAATATCATCTTGAGCGGCCCCTGCCGCTGCCGTTGCAGCTACAATATTACCGGCATTAGTAGATATATCACCAGTATTTGTAGCTATATTAGCAAGATTATCATCCGTTGTTTGCTCAAAATAATCAATCCATAAACCAATTAGATTCAAAACCCAATTAAAATCCTGTCTAGAGGGCTTCTCAAGCCTTAAAAATCCACTTGCCTTTTTACCGGCAGTAGGCTCAATAATAGCGTCCTGTAAACTTGTGGGGTCTTGTGGGTTTGCTGTGGCCCATTCCACAATAGTTGTTGGTTTAATAGCCATTTTTATGCTCCTACGAAAATTTTTCTGATAATTGACCACCCAGCCCGGCATCAAGCACATAATTGGGTTCTGAAAATCCAGATACAAGTGGTTGAACCCCACCTTCAGGATCAAACCCGAAAAATATTTGTCCGGGCTCTGATTGGGTTATTTGAATTTGAACGCCTGCCGGTGCGATCCGTTCTGTTTGGGCTAAAATATCACCTGGAATATCTGATATTAAAGCTTCGATATTAATAACAACTTTAGCCGGGTAACTCTCTTGATATTGAATTGAAGTTGCGTTTGTTTGTTGCTTCAAAAAACCAATAATATCTTCAGGTGTTCCATAGCTGTTATTCAAAGAAATCTGGAATCTTATTGCCGCCCTGTAAGCATCATCATCATCGGTAAATCTAGGTAACCCAACTAAATCACCAATACCATCAAGCTGAATGCCAATAGCAGCATTTAAAGTTGTCCCGTTTTCAATATCATTAAAAACAAACTCAAGATATTGAACTTGCTTAATTATCGAGGTTAATAGGCTTTTTAAATTTACACTCATAATACATCAAATTGAAATTGTTCAGCCAAGCGTTTAATCGCGGCATCTGTATGGTCTAAAATAGAATCACTTGCAGATTCTTGAAAAGCCATTCTGCCAAAAGTAGCATTTAAGCTCATAAATATAGGAAGGGAAGCGGATCTATTTAACCCTATATTAATCATATTAAGGTTTTCTTTTATTGTCGGACCTGAAATTGGTGGTGAAGCCACTGGAGTATTATCAGTGATCGGCATTGATAAATACTTTAAAGTATCATTAGTGTCATCATAATATGCTATGTGAGCGGTTAAACCATCTATGAAAACTGAGCTAAACCTACCAACATCAGCAGTATCATCAAGAGTCTGGATGTTTGGGGGGAATGCTCCGCCATCATTATTTGTGTACTTTAGTTCAAGTAAGTCTGATTGATACGTGATTTGAGAAAAGTCGAACTGATCAAGAGAAAAGCCTAAAAACGGAAAATTTGCCCCGTTACTATCAATAGTTTGAACGTTCCATGAACCGCCGATTCTATCAGCATATTTTAAATCTTTATTATCAAAATCAAAATACAAAATATGGGGAACCCCATTACTATCAATATCTATACGTGAATTAATGAAATCAGCGCCAGTATCAACAGTTTCCAAAGCCCAAGTATTAACGCCCGTTCTTTTTGCATATTTCAATTCATCAGTGCTTACATCCACATAACTTGCATGCGGCCTATAAGCGTCATTTTGATCTAAAGCAAGGGATGAATACCTACCATTCAAAACTTCAACCACCTCTTTATTAGGGAGCCATGCCCCGCCAACCTTACTTGTATAAAGTATACTGTTGACCCCAACATATCCAATATGTGGAATGTTGGAATCATCAATAACTATTGTGGAATACTCCCCCACAAACCCGTCTGTATCCACAATCTCTTGAACCCAAGTATTAACGCCTGTTCTAATTGCGTATAATAATTCATCATCAGTATTATCATAAAATGATATATGAGGTACATCAAAACTATCTAGTGCAAGAGAAGCATGATTCCCAACATCTGGCGCAAAACTAACGCCCTCAATAACCCAAACAGCCCCATCCCAAAAAGCATATTCAAGAGCGCTGCCAACCTCCCTCCTGTAAGCTATATGAGGGTTTCCCAGTGAATCTATAGCTATAGAATTGAACCGCCCAGGGTTTCCTGCAGCTGTTACTATTCCATCTGGGGGCAAGCTCATTAAAGCTCCCTTGTAATCTCAGCTTCAGTTATTTTTACAATAGAAAGCGGAGTGACATTATCTCTTTCATAAGTAGTAAGGTGTCCATCTGAAGGTACGTCTTTTGCTTGCCTACCATCAGCCATTCCATTAACTTTTTGAAGAGTTTTGTTAAATGAAACCCCATCAGCAGTTGTTAATCCATTTACTTTGACTAAGTTTGCATCTATAACACCACCAACAATAGTTAATCCGGCAACATTAGTCGCATTACTTAAACTTTCTACGACACCATAACCAGGATCTCTAACAAATACACCAGTGAATCTAGGTCTAACTCGATATGAAGTTGTAGATCCATCCCAACCACCAACAAGAGCATATTCATAAACTCCGTCACCAGAATGACCGCCAGAATCGTTTAGTACTGGAGATCCAGAAGCAAAAGCCGCCCCATCCCAATATTGACCAGTAGTGTAATCGAATATAACGAATTCAACCGTTTGCCCTGCCGTAACTGGGTTTTCTGATCCATCTATTACTGTGGCTTGGACAATCAGGTCGTTTCCACTTACTCTAATTGTATCACTCATAATTTACCCTAAAACTGGTTTGATGTAAGAAAAATCACCGTCATGTACCTTTTTCTCTTCGTTATATGTTCTTGCATCAACCAAGTTATCTAAATATGCTTTCAAAGAAGCATTATCAACTTCTGATGGTTGTGTAATCGTTTCGCTTTGTACTAAACCAAACATTCCGGTTTGTACTTTTAATTTGTCATCGGATGTAAGTGAATCTAAATCTATTGTTATTAATGACATGATATTTACTCCTGTTTATTGTTTAAATTATTATACAAATGCTATTTCGTGTTCAGTTCCTGCTCCATCTTGGAAGTAAAGTTTATTATCTGATTTTGTATAAATTCTTCCATAGTCTGTAGCGGCTGTTGGTGTTGTGGTTTCTTTTAATGAAAGAACCCCTTTTTCTACAGACATTACGCCCAGTTCGCTGATTCCTACTAGAGTCTCCCCACCCCCAACACCGGCAAGTATTTTAATTTCTCCATTAGCGTCAGAGCTTCCTCGATTGACTTGAAACTGGCCTATAGCAGTCGATCCGCTAGTAGCGTCTTCAACCGCAAATATAATACCAGACCCAAAACCTGTGGTCATATTGCCAGTGGTTCTGTGCCTTAAAATAAAGGGTTGGTAGTTTCCATTTGTAGAAGTTGTTTCCCTTTCAAACAGAGTGATTCCAGTTGAACTTGTAAATTCGTATTGAAAAGTGGTTGGGAATTTACCAAAACCTATTCTGTTGTTGTCAGCATCCGTATGTATCAAACTATCAACAAGATCACCCTTAACTTGAAAATCACCGTTACTAGCGTTGGTACTGTTTACCGTAAGTTTTCCTGATGAGAAATTCAAAGCATTACTGCTACCTAACTTACCATTATTTATGAATGTTACGTCTCCGTTTCCACCTACTCCCACAAATGGAGCCAATGCACTTTCTGTTCCGGCCCCGTCTTGGAAATAAAGTTTATTATCATTTTTAGTATAAACCTTTGCATAGCTAGCAGTAGCTGTTGGTGTTGTTGTCTCTTTTAGACCTAAATATCCACCATTATCTAACATTAGATCGGCATTTACAAAAGATGTATTTGAACCAATAACCATTTGTTTTGCGCTTACATCAGCATAAA
>Ga0098033_1000518_pt1 | contig 17504 bp, 15 predicted proteins | sample 1_EtaG_FD_75049 | JGI IMG/M metagenome (GOLD analysis project Ga0098033, IMG submission 75049) | Marine viral communities from the Subarctic Pacific Ocean - 1_ETSP_OMZ_AT15124 metaG | ecosystem: Environmental > Aquatic > Marine > Oceanic | place: Pacific Ocean | collected 2015-01-07
GAAGAAGAATATTTGTGTGTTGTGAACAACAAAACCGGCAAGAAATATAAAATGAACTTGATTCCTTTGGATGACGAGGGATAATTGGCGCATTATTGGCGAAACCAGACCACAAATTAAGTCTTTTAGATTTTGATATTACTATTTATTTTGAATTATTATGTTTTTAGGAGTTAATTTATGTCCACGTTGCTAAAGGAAGCTATTGTTGATGCTAATGCGCTACGAGATGCTGCGCTTAAAAATGCGGAATCTACCATTATTGAAAAGTATTCTGACGAAGTGCGCACAGCCTTGGATAATTTATTAGAACAAGAAGAATTTGGAGTTGATCCGGCCGTCGCGCCCGCGCCAGACCCAATGGCGTTAGGCGCCGACCCAATGGCGTTAGGCGCCGACCCAATGGCGTTAGGTATGGAAGAAGATGTTCCAACTGAAGATATTGCGCAGGACGTACCTCTTGGCGCCGCCGAAGGCGAGAAACTGTGCCCGTGCCCCGATGAAGGCGAAGAATCTAAAGTTACTGTTGATCTAGACGAACTTCAAGAAGCCGTAGATGCACTTCATAAGGAGCTTGAGGAAGATTTAGATGATGAAGAAATAGATATTCCCGCGGAAGACCTTATTGATATACTCAAGGAAGCTGAAGAGGACGTCGATGTTGAAGCCGACACGGCCGGCGAAGCCTCAGCGGAAGAAGAAGAGGCGGATGTAGAGGCGTTAGAAAGCGAAGAGGGGGAAGAGTCCACCGAGAAGACTAATGAAGAATTAGAAATTTCCGACGACCTTATTAACTCTATTCTGGAAAAACTTACAGTCGATATGGGTGCTGAACTATCGGGCTGGGCAGGACGATCTTCTTATGATACGAAGTGGGAGATGGAAAAAGAACTTGCCCACCGTCGTAGCACCGACGTCGCAGAAGAATTAGAAATTTTGAAGAAAGCTCAAGAAGAATTGGTTTTTGAAAATAACCAACTCGGCGAGCGAAACAAACAATATGAGCAAGCAGTTGAAGAGTTGAAAGAGAATTTACAAGAAGTAAATACTTCCAATGCTCGCTTGCTTTACACGAACCGTGTTTTGAGAAATACCTCCTTAAATGAGCGGCAAAAGAATAAAATTGCCGAAGCTATTTCAAAGGCTCGTTCAGTAACAGAAGCGAAGACAATATATAATACACTCGAAAGCGCAGTGCCCGTTCATTCACGTAGTGGACCTCAATCACTGAGCGAGGCAATTAGTCGACCGTCTTCCGTTATTCGTGCGACTCGTAAAGAGACAGCACAACCATCTGATCCGTTTACAGATCGGATGAAAAAACTAGCAGGAATAAAATAAATACATTATAGGAGGTATTAAAAAATGTCTAGTATCGTAGAAAGGTTGACGGAAGGTATCGTCAATCGTGACATGCGCGCCGAAGGTAGCGCATTACTTACCAAGTGGGAAAAAACCGGTCTTTTGGAAGGGATTGGTAATGAACGTTCCCGTCATGGTATGGCTCGCTTGCTTGAAAACCAGGCGAAAGAGCTACTCCGCGAGGCCAGCACAATGGCTGGTGGAGATGTCGAAGGTTTTGCAGCCGTCGCTTTCCCCATCGTTCGTCGTGTTTTCGCGGGACTGATCGCTAACGATCTCGTTAGTGTTCAGCCAATGAGTCTACCCAGTGGTCTCATTTTCTTCCTGGATTTCACCACATCCACTAATGGTCCAGGCGTTCCCCGTTTGGGTTGGGGTGGATATCAAATGGGTAGTTCCGAAGAATCACTATATGGTGGAGGCGCCATTGGTAGCCAGATCACCGGCGGTGTAGATCTTACGGGAAGTTTTGCAGAAGCTGGTCCTTATGCATTGAACAATGGCTATGCTTCTCCAACCGGTTCGGCCCTTGGAGGCGCTTCTGAAGGTCTTATTCTTGTTGCATCTGGTGCAGTTGGTGCTGTTCCTGGTACATACCCACAACTAAGCGCGAGGGATCAAGCAACTCTCAATAGCTTGTGCCAATATGATCCAGATCTTTCTGGTACATTGGTTGTTGTTGTAGAGCAGACAGGTTCGACCGCGGGCAACTTTGAGCGTTTGGATGTTGACAATTTGGTTGGCGTTAACATAGTGGCAGCCACGGATGCTGATTTCCAAGACAAGCTGACACTCGTTCGTCGTTGCACTAGAATTGCTTCCGGCTCAGTCGGCAGCGATCCATCAAACGCAAACTGGAAGATGACCATGGTCTTCGCCCAGACTAGCGGATCTGTGTTGTTCGATAACGGTGTTCTAAGTGATTCCATGGTATCCATGGTTACTGGTGCCGATGAGCGCTATGGGTTAACTTTCCCCATAAACGATAACATTACTACGAGTAATGCTGTTGGCTCTATTGTCGGTGCTACCCCTTGGGACCTTGAAAACAACCAACTCATCCCCGAGATTGACATTAAGGTCGACTCAGTGGCTGTTACCGCACAAACTAAGAAGCTCAAGGCTAAGTGGACGCCAGAGTTGGGACAGGATCTAAATGCCTATCACAACCTTGACGCCGAGGTCGAGCTTACTAGTATCCTCTCTGAGCAGATTGCTCTAGAGATTGACCGTGAGATCCTTGAGGATCTTGTTGTCGGCGCTAAGGCGGGTACTTATTATTGGTCTCGTTCTCCGGGCCTTTTCGTCAACCGTACAACGGGTGAAGAAATTGGTGCATCTTCGGCTGCTCCTGACTTTACTGGTACGGTTTCTGAGTGGTATGAGACTCTTGCTGAAACCATCAACGATGTATCTGCACAGATCCATCGTAAGACTCTACGCGGTGGTGCTAACTTTGTTGTCTGCGGACCCGAAGTTGCCAACATCCTAGAGTTCACCGCTGGTTTCCGAGCTAGTGTCACTGCAGACGATGAGACTGGTTCTATTGGCGCCGTGAAGGTTGGTTCACTGACGAAGAAGTTCGACGTCATGGTGGATCCATACTTCCCACGCTCTGTGATCCTTGTTGGTCGCCGAGGAAGTTCTTTCCTCGAGAGCGGTTATGTATATGCACCTTATGTGCCACTACAGACCACTCCAACTATCTTTGGCCCCGAAGACTTCGTGCCCCGCAAGGGTGTGATGACTCGGTACGCCAAGAAGATGGTGCGTCCCGATATGTACGGTGTAGTCATTGTACGTGGTATCATTGGCGAGGCTGGCGCTACTGCCTAGTTAGAAACTAACATAGCAAAATAAATGTAAAGCCTCCTTCTTCGGAAGGGGGCTTTCGTTTGTTTGGGACTAATTACAATAAAGAAAAACAAGGAGAGTTATAGATAATGGCTGTTACAGTTACTAATCAATCAAATCCTCTTGCTTCAAAGCTTGTGCAAGATACCGCAGCCACCAATTCCGCAGCGGACAATACGACAGGAACGTCGGGAACTTTATACATGGTCGAGATCGATAATTCAGGCTTTGGAGCGGCTGTCTACTTTAAGCTTGCTGATACTGACGACGCCACAGCCGGCACGACTGCAGCCACAATAGTGCTTTTTTGTCCCGCCAGTGTCAAGCGAAGCTATGTATTTCCAGAGGGAATTGCTTTTGGTACTGGATTTAGTCATTGGTGTACCACGGGTGCTGCTCAAGGTAATACTGGGGCCCCTAGCACCACCCCCACGGTGCGATACGTCACCAGCTGATAGGATAAAATAGATAAATGTAAAGCCCCCATAATGGGGGCTTTCGTTTGTTTTAGCTATTTGCAAATGGAAAAGCATTATTTGGAGGGATATATCAAATGGGCAGCAAGAGGACGTCCATAGGAAGAATACAAAAATTAATAGAGACTGCAGTTGAGGATTTTATGATACAAGCAAACATTGTTCCCAAAACGAACTTGGGCGCCGATTTGGGGAACTCGTCGCTTCATTTTAATAATATATTCACAGGCGACCTTCATCTTAAAAATGATCGCGGGAATTACACTATTATCGAAGAAGAAGAATATCTTTCGATTAGAAACAACAAAACAGGAAAGTTGTATAAATTTGTTTTGGAAGAAGTGAAGGAAGAATCAGAGTTAGATGTAGTTGAACCCGAAGAAGTGAAAGAAAAAACAGAAACTCCACGTACTAAAAAGTGGTGGCCTTTTTAACGAGAGAAATTAATAGAATAGTTTTTGTATCTCTTCCAGACAATAGTACTATTTATATGTGAATCGAAAGGTTTACCCGTGTTTCTGACATGATTATAAATGGCAATGCCAAGGGAGGGTTTTAAACCATGGGAAGTAAAAGAATAGGTCTCGCGAGGGTCGAGGCATTACTAGAGAATTTGAAGAGAGAGATTGATTGGGGCGCAGGCTCTAGTTTTAAGGGAGCAGTCGGCAGCGTTGCTTCTGGCTATGTAGATAATACAACGGCGTTTGTTCAGGACAGTGACTCAATTGTCACATGGACACAGCCTGCTAACTCAGTATTACTAAACATTTATCTTGTTTGCAAGGTCGTACCGGTCACCGCCGCTAGCGCGGATCTTGGATATGAAGTTGGCACCACAAGCTCTGGAGGTCAGATCGTGACCGCGATCACGGATCAAATTATTGACGCTGGCGCTGATGGTTCGGATTTGACTGTGGGCGCGTTTGTCCATGCCGCTGGCGTAGGATACACTGCGGCAGGTTCGGTCGTTGCTGCACTTAATAGAAAAACGACATCAGCTACCACCTTGGCTGCGGATGTTAACTATACTGGCGCCGCCCGCTCGCTGTATTTCAATACCACATGCACAGACCACGCGGTGACCACCGCCGGAACGATGAGATGGATTATTGAATATATAAATGTGTAAATAATAGGACGAATTAATATAGTTCTTTCATTCAAACCCCCTTCCAAATCGGTTGGGGGTTTCTTTTTTAAAACACCGATCTGCTTAAATTTTTCGTCGGCAATTTTTTGAGATTTTCGGTTTTGTAAAAATAAGACTATTTACTATACACCAAGGAGTATACAATGGGAAAAAAAAGAAGATTAAAGTCTGCAAAAGTTAAGTTTAGCGGCAAACACTCTAATCATCCTCGCATGCAAATGTTGTTGGGTAATCAAGATACCGAGGAGGCTGTAAGAGAGTCCTCGCACGAGAAAACCGTTGAATTACAGCCAAAAGTTGATGTGCGCGAAGAAACTGCAGCGCCACCTCTAAAAGTTGCTTTGCACGAAGAAACCATTGCACCGGAGCCAAAAGTTACTTCAAGGTTTAAAAGAACCAAAGAAAAAACGAGAAAAAGAGCGACTAAAAGAACAACGATATAAAATATCTCTCTTTATTAAAGAACGCCATCGATGCGTGGGGTTTTGTGCAACGAGTCACTAATTAAAGAGGGAGAAACTGCGGATGCCAATCGATTTACGACCTAGCTCGCAAACTAGCGCTATAATTTTAACTAAAACAGGTTCTGCGGCCGCCGTTGCCGCTGCCGTTCCATTTGGAATGTATACGGGCTCGTTAGAATTTTTAACAGGAGCCAGTGCTCAAGTAGCATTCGTATATAAGAAGCTTGGCGGCGATGTCGTTGATATTGAATTAACGCCCGCCAATGTGTATGCTGCATATGAAGAAGCAGTTTTAGAATACTCATACATCATAAATCTTCACCAAAGCAAAAATATGCTTTCAGATGTTCTTGGAAACGCCACAGGAACATTTAATCATTTAGGAGAGATGGAGACGAGTACATTGTCGTCTAGTTTAGATGGTGACAAAGTTGCTCTTAAATATCCAAGATATCAATTTGAATATGCACGCAATGTAGGCGACGGAATGATATCAGCAGGAGGCCTAGGCGGTACAATAGCACAATATTCGGCCTCTTTTACGCCCTCACAAGATCAACAAGATTATGATTTGCAAGCTATTATTTCCGCATCTTCTGCTGACGGTGTCAACGATGCAGGACTCGCTGTGCCATTTAATGATCTAGTGGGAGATAATCGTGTTATCGTCACCCAAGTTTTCTACAGATCTCCGAGGGCTATGTGGCGTTTTTATGGCTATTATGGGGGTATAGGAGTTGTAGGCAATTATTCGACCTACGGTCAGTTTGCAGATGATTCCACATTTGAAATTATTCCTACTTGGCAAAACAAGTTACAATCCATTATGTATGAGGACTCAATTTATACTAGGACATCACATTATTCCTATGAAATTATAAACAACAAATTGCGTCTTTTTCCGAACCCAAGCACCTGGGACCTCAGTGATTTAGATCGAATATGGGTTAGGTTTTATGTTGACGGTAATGCTTGGGATGAAGATAGTGGTTATAGAACAGGCGTAAACGGCATCAACAATGTTAATACGCTTCCGTTTGATAATCTTCCATATCGAAATATTAATTCTATTGGAAAGCAGTGGATACGAAAATATTGTCTCGCTTTGTGTAAAGAAATGTTAGGACAAATTAGAGGAAAATTTTCGACATTACCCATACCAGGAGATAGTGTTACCTTAAACCATTCAGAGCTACTTTCTCAAGCAAAAGACGAGCAGACTCAGTTGAAAGATAAACTGAGAGAACTTTTGAAAGAGATGGAATACGCCGAATTAGTTAAATTGGATAACGAAAAGGCGACAGCTACGAGTGAGATCTTCAGGCATGTGGGGGTGCCAATCTTTGTGGGGTAATAAATGATGTCTGATAATTGGAGAAAACCAACAGCGCCTCCGCCGCCGCTATTTCTCGGCAAAAAAGAGCGAGATTTAGTTAAACAAGTTAATGACGAATTAATCGAGAAAGTAATTGGTCAACAGATACTTTATTATCCCGTTGATCTAGAAAGAACAAACTTTCATGAGCTATACGGAGAGGCTATAAAAAAAACCTTTTTGCCTCCCATTCGGGTGTATGCTTTGGTTGAATTTACGACGTTTGAAACAGAATATATGCCAAATGCCGGAATTGATAAGATTTGGGAAATTAATGTCCACTTCCATAAGAGAAGATTGGAAGAAGACCAAGATATGTATATTCGAGAGGGTGATTTTGTTTTGTATGGTGAAAGTTATTATGAAATAGTGAAACTTGTCCAGAATAAACAGTTATTTGGTCAAGTTAATCATATCTTTGAAACATCAGCTGTTTGTAAGAGAGCCAGGAAGGGGTTATTTGATGCTACCTGAAAATTTTGATTTTACAATGCTACCAGATGACGCGTCAGACACCACTTTAAAAGTGGTGGGTATGTTGGCGTCGACTATTGAAAACATAGACTATGCGATTACTTCATGGTTAAAGGAAGATTTAGATTTAAGAGCCAACACAAACGAAGGATTTGTCAGAGTCCCAGTTCTTTGGCAGGTTCCCGAGAGATCGTTTCAAATTAAGCACAAAAGAGAGTTAAGAGATGATGATGGCGCTTTAAAATTGCCATTAATAAGCATCGAAAGAACAGGAATCATAAAAGATCCTAACAGAAAAGGTTCCTTCCAAGCTCATTTATATTCTGAAGATAAAAATGGGCGTAGTGGTCGCATCGTTATTGCCAAAAGGATAGTTGAAGACAAAACCAGAAACTTTGCTGTGGCCTCAGGCACAAGAGGCGAAAGCGACACAGGGGGCACCAAACAGCGTCATTATCCGAGAGTTAACAAAAAAATTGTCATTAAGAGTCTTTCTATTCCCATCCCTGTATACGTTAACATTGATTACAAGATAACACTTAAAAGCGAATATCAGAAACAAATGAACGAAATGTTGGCGCCCTTCATTTCCAGAACAGGTCAAATTAATGCCTTTACGATGAGACGAAATGGTCATTTATATGAAGCATTTATTGATCAAGGCTTCAGCCATTCCAATAATATTGATAATCTAGGAGAGGATGTGAGAATGTATAGCTCAGAGGTTACAATTAAAGTATTGGGTTATCTTATTGGTGAGGGCGATAATGATGATCGACCAATTGTAAGAATCCACGAGAACATCGTTGAGATAACTTTTCCTAACGAAGGGGCAGTTCCTGAGGGTAATGAGGACTTTTTTCTTTAGTTCAGGATATACTTTTGAGATTAAAAATACTATTTAATTAATGATCAGACCATCATTTACCCCTATTTTGACAAGAGGAGCAGAGTAATGTCAGTTAAAAGTTTTAAATTTGTATCTCCTGGAGTGTTTATCAATGAGATTGATAACTCTTTCATCCCCAGCACACCAGATGCCATTGGCCCGGTAGTAATCGGGAGATCCCGCCGCGGCCTGGCAATGCAGCCTGTAAAGGTTCAATCTTATTCAGATTTTGTTGAAACATTTGGCGATACAGTTCCTGGTATGGGGGGTGGGGATGTTTATCGCGACGGCAATTATCAATCTCCAATGTATGGAACTTATGCGGCGAAAGCCTTCTTGAACGCAAACGTTGCTCCTCTTACATATGTTAGATTGTTGGGCCAACAAACTTCTCAGGGAAGCTCCGACGGCGGCGATGCAGCTGCTGGTTGGAAAACCTTAAAAAGTCTCAACGCCGGCGGCGCATCACCTCTCAATAATGGCGGCGCTTATGGTCTTTGGTTGTTCACATCCGCCTCTGCCACAGCCGCCAACATAGGAACAGGTAGTTTAGCTGCTCTTTGGTATGTTAGTCAGGGAGAGATATATCTTAGCGGCCCAATTTATGGGGGAGACGCAGCCGTGGGCGGTGCCGGCTTCTCGGAGAACTGGACAACTGGATCAAACAACGTTGTAATCGGGCCCGACGCCGAGTCTGGGCTTTTTACGCTTGTTATCAGTGGAGGAATTGGTCAGAGTGAAAAAATTAGTTTTGGGTTTGACGACTCAAAAGAAACTTTTATTCGTAAGGTTTTTAACACCAATCCGCAGCTTGTGAGCGCTTCTTCATTTTATGCTGGAAGCACCGAATTCGCTAAAAGCTATTGGCTGGGTGAAACCTATGAGCAAGAACTGAGAGATCGGGCTTTACATACGGGCTCCGGTGTTATTGGTTGCATGTTTGCCATTTCCAAGGGCACCACCACGGGTCCATATAATATGAAATCTAATGCATCAACAGAAGCAAAAGCCGGATGGTTTATTGGGCAGGATCTCGGAACCCCAGCTTCTTTCATCTCTTTTAGAAAGCAGAAGCTTTTCCGCTTGGTCGGAAGGGGTCATGGTGAGTGGTTGCATAAGAACTGTAAGGTTTCGATTTCTAAAATTCGTACTTCCACCACCACTGCAACTGAATACGGTACTTTCTCTCTTGTTATTAGAGATATAAACGATACCGATAATGCTGTGGAAGTCCTAGAAAGGTTTGATAATCTCAATCTTGATCCTACATCGCCAGACTATATTGCGCGCCGAATTGGCGATAAGTACACGACCTGGGATACAACCGATAAAAGACTGAAGACATACGGTGAATATGACAATAATTCTAAATTCGTTTACGTTGATATGAATTCCGATGTTGATGCTGGCGCTACTGACGCTACGCTTCTCCCATTCGGTTATTTTGCGCCTCCTCGGTTTAGAGGGATTTATAATCTCCAAGATACTGGCGCCTGCTCCGCGTCTCCAGATCATATCCACACTGATGCTTTGTCTAGTTTCTTTTTAACAGGCGGCTGCAGTGTTACAGCCCATACAGCTGCGGTTGGGGTAGGTGTTGTTTATCTTTCCGGGGGCATCGCTATTCCGACAACGACTGCGACGGGCCCGGGCGTTTGCACAGGTTCTCTTGAATTTCCGAAAGTGAGACTTCGTCTTTCCGCATCTGACGGTGGCTTGAGCGATCAAACCGATGCATATTTTGGGATGCAAACAACTAGAACGACAACCAGCACAACCCCAGATGCAAGTATTGGTGATTTCCATAGATTGCTCTATGGTGGTTACTCGGGCGGTGGTGGTACATATCCAACTGCTCCATATACCACTGCTGGTGTTGAGGATTACTCATATGTGTTCTCGCTTGATAATGTGAAAACAGGAAGTTCTGGTGTATATTATTATAAGTCAGGATCCCGTGCAGCTGGGACGTCGACGACTTCCGCTTCTATTAATGACCTACTCGGTAAGGGCTATAACAAGTTTACGGCGCCTTTCTTTGGTGGTTTCGATGGATTTGACATTATGAAGCCAGATCCGCTTTATAATAACGGCATGGCCTCTACGTCGACCGAGGATAACAGTTATCCTTATCACACATATCGTAGAGCTATTGATACAGTCGCGGACCCAGAGTTTCTTGATATGAATCTTCTAGCAGTCCCGGGCTTGACGACTGATTCTTTGACGAATCATATGATTAACATTTGTGAGGATCGAGCGGATACCATGGCTCTCATTGATCTTGCTAATGTATACATTCCACCTCACGAAGCATGGTATTCTAGTAAAGTTAGTAGGATTGGAACAACTCCATCGACAGTTGCGGATTCACTACGAGATCGACGAATCGATTCTAGCTATGGTGCAACTTTCTATCCATGGGTTCAGACACGCGATGAAGAAACTGGTATAATGCTGTGGATTCCGCCCACTGTTGCAATGATGGGTGTTATGGCGAGTTCGGAGGCTGCGTCCGAGATTTGGTTCGCACCGGCCGGGTTCAATCGAGGTGGCTTATCGCAAGGAGCCGCTGGCCTCCCAATTACGGGAATTACACAGCGCTTAACCTCCAAGGAACGCGATACTCTTTACGAGAGTGGTATTAACCCCATCGCATCTTTCCCCTCCAATGGAATTGTAGTCTTCGGTCAGAAGACACTTCAAGAGCGACAATCTGCTCTTGACAGAATTAATGTGAGAAGATTAGTCATCTACATGAAAAAGCAGATTTCTATTCTTGCCACACAAATCCTCTTTGAACAAAATGTTCAGGCAACTTGGAATAGGTTTGTCGCTATGATTGAGCCGTTCCTAGCCAATGTTAAAGTTAGATTTGGTATTACTGATTACAAGCTTATTCTTGACGAAAGTACAACTACCCCCGATCTTATTGACCAGAACATTCTATATGCAAAGATTATGATTAAGCCCGCTCGAGCCATTGAGTACATTGCCATCGACTTTGTTATTATGTCAACAGGGGCCTCTTTTGAAGATTAAAGATGTGGGGGGAATTTTTTCTTCCACTGTACTATTTAAAAATAGATTATAGGAGTTACCACACATGCCATTCTGGTCAAGCAATTTCGGTGAAGATACCACTTTAAAAGATCCAAAAAGACAATTTAGGTTTTATGTAGAATTTTTAGACAACAGCGGAAACGGCGGCATCGACGCCCAAACGCTTGGTGGGAGTGTTCTTTGGTACGCAAAAACAGTCACTAAGCCAAGTTTTCAAGTGGCCTCCACTGAACACAAGTATTTGAATCATACATTCTTTTATCCTGGCTCTGTTACGTGGCAGGATGTAACTCTTACTTTGGTCGATCCTGTAGATCCCGACATGTCGGCTACTCTTTCTGACATCCTTGTTCAATCTGGATATTCACCCCCCACCGATCCCGCCACTGGTGCTTCGATGGGAACCATTTCTAAAGCGAAGTCTGCCGGCGCTTTGGGGACTGTTGCCATTACGCAGATTGATTCAAACGGCAATGACTTAGAAAAATGGACATTGTGGAACTCCTTCATTACTGAAGTTAAGTATGGCGATTTGGCGTACGGCACAGATGATTTGACAGAAATGTCATTAACTCTTAAATATGATTGGGCAAGAATTCAGACGTTCGTGAACGGCTCCGTGGCCGGTTCCGGCACCGGCGCCAAAGAATTCTTTAATCTTTAATATATAGACAAAAAAATAGACGAGGTGTATATTGTCGCGAAATAGAGAACGTACTAGAGGCGTTCAACAACATGATACAAGCCCCCCACCGCAGATAATGCAAAATGAAGGTGGAGGCGGATTTTCTTTTGTTGTTCCAACAGAGTTTGTAGAATTGCCATCCGGTGGCAAATTTTATCCAGAAGGCCACCCCTTACATGGGGAGAGTAGTATTGAAATTCGTCAAATGACAGCAAAAGAAGAGGACATGCTTACATCGAGAACTCTTCTTAAAAAAGGAGTTGCCCTAGATAGAGTTATTGAAAACTTGATCGTAGATAGGCGAATTGATCCCGATAGTCTTTTGGTCGGAGATAAAAATGCCATTGTGATCGCAATGCGCGTTTCTGGATATGGAAACGAATATGATACTCAAGTCACATGCCCTGTTTGTGATGTTGCTCAAGAATATTCTTTTGATTTAAATAAAGCAAAAATATTCCCAGGAGAGCTAAAAGAAGGTTGGAATATTATAAATAATGATAATGGAACATTCAATGTTGCCCTTCCTGTAACGAAAGTTGAAGTAACCTTTAAGCTCTTAACCGGTAGGGATGAAAAAAATCTGCTAAACGGTGTAGAGGTGGATCGCAAACAAAAAACCCATGAAAAAGGTATCACAAGACAAATTATTAGCATCGTAACAGCAGTTAATGGCGATTCTTCCGCAGAGGCGATCAATTATTTGGTCCAAAATATCCCTTCCATGGATTCCCGACATTTAAGGCTTGCTTATAAATCGGTCGGGCCAACCGTCGATCTCACACAGCATTTTGCATGTGAAGAGTGCGACAACGAGCAAGAACTGGAGGTTCCGCTCACCGCGGACTTTTTTTGGCCTGACAGATGAGTATATGGAGAATATCTATGAGCAGTTTTTCTTCTTAAAATATTCAGGCGGCTGGTCATTCTCAGAGGCTTATAATTTGCCAGTAGGCCTCCGCAAATGGTTTGTTGAGAGGCTTATAAAGCAGTTAGAAGCTGAAAAAGAAGCTATAGAGCAAGCGTCCCGCGGCGGCCCAACAACACAAACGCTATCTGCAAATAACCAACCAACACCACCCCCGCAGATGATGGGCGGGAATAGACAAAGCTATTAGCTTTGTCTTTTTTTATGAGAAACTATTTATGTTTAGATAGTTTAAAGAGGGTTATTTAATGCCACCAGTCTGGGATCCTGCACAAGAAGCAGCGCGTTTGAGCGCGCTCGCCGACCGACTTAAGATTGAAAAGGAAATTAATCGCTTAAACGCGGAACAAATTGAGCAGTTAAGGAACATCACCGCAGCTCAAGTCACTCAGGAAGCCACCCAAAGGGCAGTGATCGAAGCGGAGGTTGAAGCGCTTCAAGTTGAACGTGCCCGGTTCCAACAGCTGTTGGATACTGCTAGGGCCGCGACCTCGACCTCGGCCGCCCACCGAGAGCACATTGCCGATCTTGAGGGGGAGATTACAATCAGCGAGATTGCCATCCGGACGCGCCGCGAAACAATCGAAGGCATCGACGCCGTCGCGGCAGGTTACCAACGCATGGTCGACGCGTCAAACCGGGTGTTCGTCGAGCGTCGCCGGCTTCTGCAGCAAGCTGAACAACATCAAAGTGTGGTTGAAGCAGAACTTAGACAAGCGCCAACAGTTGAACGTAGGATTGCTAAACAAATTGAGCTTAATAAGACAAGAGTAGAGACGATGAAACGCCGGATAGCTCTTGCGACATCCCCCTCCGCCAGGCGCGCCCTCGAAATAGAAATTCAAAATCTCGAAACAAGAAGTAAGCTTTTGAGAGAGGGGGAGACCGCTGCAAAAGATTTTGGAACCGCAATGGGGAACGCATTCAGAATAAAAGAAGCAGTCAACTTTACTGCGCAAATAGACAAAGTAGTTAATGCTTCAAAAGCCGGTACCCTTGGCTTAAGTTTGATGGCCAAAAAGGCCATGTTCGCTTTTGGCGCTACAGTCGTAAATAATATGATTGGTTTGGCGCTTGAAATTTATAATGTTGAAAAAGCTTTCATGAAGACAACGGGCGCCGCAGAGGAGTTTGCGAAAGGAGTTACACGAACATATGAGGCCACGCGCCAATTTGGTGTGACCGCAAAAGAAGCATCGGAATCTTGGGCGGCTCTTTATGAAACGTACACCGATTTTACGGCTCTTGCTCCAATCACACGAGACGAAATGGCAGAAATTGGCGCCCTTTTACAGGAGCAAGGAGTTTCTTTTAAAGCATATTCTAGTGGTATCCAAACCGCCACAAAGGCCTTTGGGCTTGGTGGTTTAGAAGCTGCAGACATGATGGTGGGATTAACCGATCATGCCAGAGCTTTACGAATGCCCGTTGGTGCAATGGTAGAGCAGTTTGCTTCAATGGCACCAGAACTTGCCGCTCTTGGCTCTGTTGGCGATAAAGCATTTAAAGACTTAGCAAGAACCTTTAAACAAACTGGTTTCGAAATGCAAAAAATTCTCCAGTTAACAAACAAGTTTGATACTTTTGAGAGCGCAGCAGAAATGGCTGGAGGGCTAAATGCAGCTTTGGGTGGCAATTTTGTAAATGCGATGGATATGATGATGGAAACGGATCCAGTTAGAAGGTTTGAGATGATCCGAGACGCAATTTTAAGCACCGGGCTCTCTTTCGAAAATATGCATTATTATCAAAGAAAGTTTTATGCAGAACAACTGGGTTTTGGAGGTGACATTCTGAAGCTATCCATGTTAATGTCCAGAAATTTTCAAGGCTTGGATGACAATATTAATAAGACAGCAGATGACTATGAGCGAATGGCCGAACGTGCCGCAGCACTTCAAACCATTCAAGACTCTCTTCAACAACTGCTAGTTGCTATGGTTCCAATACTAAAGCCCTTAATTGAGGGTCTCACCGAACTTATACCAAAGATGCACGAATGGACTACAGAAAATAAAGAAGGGGTACAAGCTTTTATAAAGGTAGCCGGCTCAATATGGCTAGTATTTAAGGCTCTCGGCGCGCTCGCTGCGATGATCACTGGAACAGGCGGCATGGTGGGTATTGGCGCTATTTTTGGAGGCTTCGCAAGCGCCGGCGCCGCGACAGCAGCCATCGCAGCCGGTACGGTATCACTTGGACCAGCCATTGTCGCCGTGTTGGCGATCACTGCTGCTCTTGTGATACTTTGGAAAGTTTTGAATAGAAAAGGCTCTTTTAGCTTGCTAGATATCCTCGCTGGCAGTCGGCTCGGCGATTCTCCTAAGCTACAAGTAGGTCTCGAAGCTATAGGTGCCGCGGCCCGCCGAGCCGCCCCAGATATTGGGAAAATATCGAACGTCTTTAAAGTTGGCGGGGCTGAGACAGCGATCAAAGCCTCTGCGGCCGGCCTTCCAAATACAGCCGCGACTGCAGAGCGCGTCGCGAAATCCGCAAAAATAGTCAACCAACATCATAAAACCTTGATTCGCTCCATCGAAAATAACCAAGCTTCCATAGAGAATATGACAACCGCCCAGGCAGGCGCCCTCAGCGCGCACTATAGTACGATGAACACCGTATTGACAACAAACAATACAACGCCCACAGCCCCGCAAGGCGAGACTCACATCCATACGACAGTTCAAATACCCGCGGACAAGGTGGGAGATTTCCTTGACGGAAAAGCTGTCGAAGCTACGACCAAAGCTATCCAGGACCGCGCCCAGCGCGGCTTAGGTATGGGTAGATACGTGTGAACACATGATAAAGGAGACAAAATATGGCGAATAATAACAATCGCGACTGGGCCAATGCTTCCAAAACTAGGCCAAATTTTAACGCAGAAAAACTTAATCCAGATCCGGTAGTGGGCGCGTCATATATGGATGGATCAGATTCTTATGCCAATCTAAGAGGTATGTATATATCTTTTGAGCACGTTGCAAGTAAGTCTGTTGTTTCCTTTAAGGCGTTTATTACAGCATATAATGAAAACTATATATCAAGTTGGAACTCAGAAGAAGTATTTGGGCGCGCCGACCCTATCCACATGTTTAAGAACACCCAGAGAAAAATAACACTTGCATTTAACATTCCGGCCGCAGCCGAAAGTGAAGCATTTGAAAATCTTGGAAGAGTTCAAAAACTAGTTCAATTTCTTTATCCGAATTATACAACTTTAATAGACCCAAGAACGGGTCGCCCAGATGCTTATGGTCAAACTATTTCACAATCTCCTTTAGTTAGGATGAAGGTACTTAATTTAGGTCAAAGCCATCGCAACCTCCGAGACTTCACCGCGGCAGCGGGCGCCGATGCCCCTTACCCCTTTCAAAAATACGGTGAGTTACAAAAAAAGGGTGAATACGAATCTGGTGGCGCGTCTACTCCGCAGATTGGTATTCTTGGCGCAATAGACAATCTCACAGTCAACCACAATCTTGAATCTCAAGATGGCGTCTTTGAAGAAGGTTACGGAACAATTCTTCCTAAATTTATAGATATTAATATGTCTTTTTCTGCCATACACGAGCACACAGTAGGCTGGCTGGACGATCCTGCGAGCGAAGGTGAATCTAAGTTCGCGGCCCCCAATTTTCCGTATTCGGTCAATATGGAAGAAAGCTTACCTGGTCCTCGCGTTACCTTTCCCCCGGCACCGATTAGCACCCGGTGGTCCTCCCGCGCGGTAGCGGTCACGGCGCAGATTCCGACTGTGCCGACGGAAGTAGTTATAGGCCTTCCTGACGCTCCTAACGCCGGCGCCGCAGATGATGATGCCGGTGAAATTCCCGATGCCGTCCTCGAGTCGGCCGGTGCCCGGGCAGACGGCTTGCTGCCATCAATTTGGGATGTCATTCACGAACAGGAAACTCCAGCAGGCGAAGTATTTTACGGTGATCTGCCTGGAGGGTCATCCGCCGGCGCCGTACAGTATGGTCCCTCTGCCGAGGATGAAATGTTCAATATACTAACCACGTTGATATAGGAAAAATTAAATTATGGGAAGATATGACGATTATAGAATTTTAACAAACGCTAGCGAATATTACAAGCCGCTGCGACAAGAGAGAGACGTTAAATTTATAAAACATTATGAAACGCCCGTATTGCATCACCCTACACGCTCGCAGCGACGAAAAACGATAACAACTAATTATATTTGGAAGTATGGTGATCGTTTATATAATTTAGCCGACAAACATTATAACAGTCCTCGACATTGGTGGGTAATAGCATGGTATAATGGATATGGCACAGAAGCCGATATTCCTAATGGCGCCATTCTTTATATCCCATTAAAACTTGAATCGGCACTGAACGCACTGGGGGTATCGTAAATGCCGACATCTGCTGAAGCGCGCGCCAGCGCAATAGTGAAATGCCAAGATCAAGGAGGATCAGCTTGGGCGTCTGAGGAGACAATCGCCATGGCCCAACAGTACGGCGGGACCTCCATAGCTGTCGGCGTAGGCGCGCCCAATCCAAGTTACACAACTTATGAAACTTGGATTGATGACCACTGTACAAAGTGGGTAGATTTATTAATAACAATAGAAGATACTTCTGCAGCACATAACCTAGAAACAGAGAGCCTAGGTACCGATTCCTCACAAATTATCCCACTGGAACTTTATGCGTTTAATGATGGAGAGGGAATGTCAGCCAACTCCGAGAATGCGTTGAATATTCGGGACGGCCTCCATGGTGATATACGCGGCATGTCTTATTCTGAGGCGCTC
>Ga0098033_1000523_pt1 | contig 17438 bp, 24 predicted proteins | sample 1_EtaG_FD_75049 | JGI IMG/M metagenome (GOLD analysis project Ga0098033, IMG submission 75049) | Marine viral communities from the Subarctic Pacific Ocean - 1_ETSP_OMZ_AT15124 metaG | ecosystem: Environmental > Aquatic > Marine > Oceanic | place: Pacific Ocean | collected 2015-01-07
GCGTGTGAACGAGAAGTCTGATGAAAGAGGTTCCTTTGAATCAAGAATAGTTTTAGAATCTGTAGAAGAGTGATATGGGAACAATTTGTATATGCTAGCTTAAAATTTTAGCTAAAAAAAAATCCCAAATTTAAAAAATGCATACTTTAATATTACTACTAACACTTATAACAACCAATCCTTCAAGTTATGACATAGCACATTGTCATATAGAATTTGTAAAAGCATACAAATTGGCAACAGAGTGGGTATACCCCGATAACGCTTATATTGGTGAGATCTTAGATAAGGGGGAACATAATTGTAATAGTTGGTTACCGCCTTATTGGAACCCGGGACTAGTCGCAGTAAGGCCACTATACAATGACAGTGGGTTGCCATTGTACGACATATTCGAGGAAGAGTGGGAAGTACTTGTAGGCTTTGAGTTTAGATCTTGGAATCGGATTGTTCGAACTTGCAAATTAATAACCAAAACAACATGGCATTGTTGGGAAGACAATAGAGAATTATGGCGAGGATATTCTATAGCATTAACAGAGAGAGAAAAATTTCTATATGCTATAATGGATTAACAAAAATATGGCCAAAAAAATATTTGCAAATAATTAGTAATAGAGGAGAACACAAATATGATACATTACGATAGAAAGTCATATGAAGAACATAGAAATACAATTATAAAGTTTTTAAAACTATTCCATATTGGTATATTAGTATTAGCATTGACAGGTTGTTATAATGCAGCAATGATGAGGGCCAGCGGCGAAAGCAGACAAACATGTCAATCAGAATCCGATTGTCCAGCGGATTATATATGCGTATTCAACATTAGTCAAGATAGCGTATTAGGCGAATGTGTTGATCAAGATGCATATGATCCATGGGCCAATAGACGATTAGAAGACATTATTAGGCTTAAAAATAAAAAGAAGGAAGAGAAACAATGGAAGCCTATACAACAGAACAAATAAATATTATAATACTAGTATGCGTTTATATGTTTACAGTAGGCGGTATAATGTGGAAGATGTCAAAGCCTAAGTGATAAAAAGGATTTAAATCAATGGGATTCGAAGAACCATCTCAAAAAAATAGAGGTTATTATGAAGAACAAAACTATAGTTGTTAGTGGGGGTTTAGACCCCATTCATGTTGGACATGTTAAAATGATTCAGTCTGCAGCCGAATTAGGCGATGTTGTTGTTGTGTTGAATAGCGATGCATGGCTTAGACGAAAGAAAGGCTACGTATTTATGCCTTTTAAAGAACGCAAATACGTCTTAGAGCAGCTTAAAGGTGTTTCTGAAGTATCAGCCGTAGATGATTCCGATGGTACTGTTTGTGAGGCGCTCTGTCGCCTTAAACCAGATATGTTCGGTAATGGCGGCGACCGGACTTCTGAAAACACACCGGAAGGCAACGTTTGTAATAAATTAAATATTGAAATGATTTGGAATCTCGGTGGTGAAAAGATTCAGAGCAGTAGCGGACTTATTAATACTTTGTTTGCTAGCAAACCAACTAAGTCTGAAATGGCTGAATTCGAAAAGCTTCTAGAAGGCTTACCTTAAACTTAACTCATGAGGTGTTTATTATGAAAGGTCTATTAATAGCTAGTATTGTTACGGCGTATATTTTTACTGCGCAAGATCCACAGGTTGTTCTTTCTCAACAATATAAAGCATATGCTATAACTCAACAGCTTAATCCAAATGGTATTATCAAAATGAGAGATCGCATCTTAAATGATAAAAAGAAGCTTCCTCGTGCAGCGAAACAATTTTTGGATAAGAATATTGCTTGGGACGTTTTCGCCAAAAACACACTTAATTCACAATGGGGTGAGTTGGGGAAAAAGCAAAAGAAGGAGTATACTAACGCTCTTAAGAAAATGATGCTTAAACGTTATGCGAAGTACTTTGACCCAAATAAAAAATTTTCGGTCAAGTTTCCCAATGCAACTAACTATAAAATGCTCCGAGGAGAAAAATTTGCGAAGGTCAATACAACTGTATCTAGCCTTGCCGATGAATCTGAAATTTCGGCCGGTTTTATCTTTATATTCAAAGACAAGCATTGGATGCTGTGTGACGTATATATTGATGGCGTGTCGAAATCAAGTAGTTATCGCGCCGCAATGCGTAAAATATATAAGAAACATGGCTATGTCGGTATAATGTCTAAATTAAAATATAAAACTAGTAAATTAAAAAAAGCTAGTTAATATTAATATTAAACCATGAATAACTATTCTCCTTTACCGCTTGAAGTTACGATCAAAGAATCTCCTATACATGGATTAGGACTGTATGCGACTCAACATATTGAGGCGCGCTATACTATAGGAACCTCACACATAAAAGATGATCGATTTCCGCAAGGATGGATTCGTACACCATTGGGGGGTTTTTATAATCATTCTGACAAGCCCAATTGTAAACTAGTTGAAACGGGAGATTTATTACGACTCACAACAATCCGACCTATTGTGCGCGGCGAAGAATTAACAACCATTTATACCCTTTATACTATAAGCCCCGATAGCTCAGCTGGATAGAGCAACAGACTTCTAATCTGTAGGTCGTAGGTTCGAATCCTACTCGGGGTGCTCTAATATAAAAATTTTCGGTTTTTTATTGCTTTTTCTACGATTATATGTTATATTATATTTACGTGTATAGTTATTTATAAGAGGATAAAATATGGACATTCAAAACCAACAAACCATTAAAGTTAACTTAGACGATACCTCAAATATAAAATGTGAAGAATGCGAAAACACTTATTTTGTCCCCGTTTTTGTGGTGAAGAGAATATCGTCTTTGATATCGCCGAATGGTAAAGAAGGCTTAATGCCAATTCAAACGTTTCAATGTAAAGAATGTGGGCATGTTAACGAAGAGTTTCAACACAATGGAAAGAATAAATAGTCGTGCAAATACTAGTGTGATTAGAGAAGCAATTATTAGGGAACAATTTAAACGCATGTTTCCGAATATTGAGACAATTGAAATTATTTTTTGCGCTCATGAAATGAGTAAATTAATTAGCAATTTTAATCTAAATCCACAACACGATGGTGGAAAATGTTAAAGGAGAACAAAAATGCTGTTAGAATATTATGAAGAAGCACTTAAAGAAATTGAAGAACTTGATATTGATTTAGATAACTTAAGCAACAATGAACTTCGTCAAACGCTTCGTTCAATTGTTAGCAAAGGATGGTTGCAGATTGAAACTATGTATGGCGCGCAACAGAATAAAAAATACAGCAAAGAAGAAATTCAAGAGCATTTTAATAACATGTTGGCTGTTATACCAGTGACAAAAATTAAGAGGACTAATGATAAAACTTAATCAAGGTGACTTATTGATAGAGAAAGATGGATCTCACGCCGTTCTCATGAAACGTGTAGATTCTTTAGGAGTCCGAGCCTGGAGAGTGTATTGGAATAATGGTATGGAAGATCTTTTTCCATGGTTGGAAACTTCTATACAGGAACAAGTTCACAAAGGAGACTTAAAATATATAAAAGGAGGTTACTAATGCAATGAAAAAAATAACTCGTTTTTTCGAGTTTGATATATTTGATGTTGGCGTTATGATGTTTGTGATGCTAGTTATCTATTCACTAATATCATGCGTTCAATAATTAATACATTATTTCGTTTTCTCAAAAATCTTGACATTTTTGACATTATGATATTTTTTTCATTTATAGGCTTACTGATTTATACATTAAGTTTTTTGGGTATATAACATGAAGATTTTACTTTTATTAACAACTTTTTTAACAACTGCGGCTGTTTCTCCAACCGGTGACCCATTAGCAGATCTATACCTTAAACAGTTTTTGGGTGTCAAATTTACACCAAAGTTGATATCTAATCAATTTTTTAATCGTCAAGTAGAATTCAATACAAAGTTTATTTCTTCTGTCGTTGGTCCAGAAAATATGGTTTCCGGCACCGTCACAACAAATAAAAAAAAGAAAACAATTGTTTCTTATAACGTGCACACAAACCCACAAAAATTAAAAGAGAAGTTAACAATAATGACTCACTTTACAAGAAAAAAATATCCCATGGGTTATAAAGTATATAAATTACAATTAGTTGGGGAAAACGATTTTAAACTTCATATGGAATCGAGAGCAAAAAAAATGATATTATATTTTAAATATAACAAAAGACATAAACTATTTAATGTATGGATAAAATAGAAAAGAAATGGCATAGTTTTTTATCGGAGAACGAAGAAATACCATATCAAATATACTGTGATATGGATGGAGTTTTAGTTGATCTTGAAGCTGGCATTGAAGAGACCTTAACATTTGCAGACATAGAAGATGATGCTAAAGAACAGGCAATTCAAGTTGTAAATTCTGGTATGCTGTGGCAAACACTAAAGAAAGATCCTAAATTTAGCAAAGGCGCTCAGGCCATATTTGATATCCTCTCTAAGGGCACTGAAGCAGAAAGAGAAGCTTGGTGGGCAAATTTGCCACCTCGAAGTGATATGCCGGTACTTTGGAATCACATAGCTGCATACAATCCCACGCCTATTATCCTATCAGCCCCATGGTTAATTGATGGAGTGATAGATGAAGCTTGTGTTCGAGGAAAAAAAAGATGGATTAGAAATTCATTATCTTCTCGACCAAAAGAAATTATAATAACTCCAGATAAAAAAGCATATGCAGGCCCCAATCATATTCTAATCGATGATATGGATAAATACATTGGGCCATGGCACGCAACGGGCGGAATAGCTATAAAACATGTTTCAGCATCAAATTCGATAGAAGTACTTAAAAAACAGATAGATAAGAATATATAAAACTATTTAGATTATTGATAAAGGTGATAACATATGAAACCAACAGAAAACTACATTGACTCTATCATCCTGGAAGAGGCTAAAAAATATCTTGAAGAAGCTCAAATATTTTTTGAACAACCTGGAGTTGTAAAAAATCTGCAGAATGTGGGGCGAATGTCAATAGAAACTTTTAAAAAGTTTATCGGTACTTTGACACAGGAAATTTCTCTGTCACCGGTAACTGCCATGGACAATTATATAGAATTGGCACTTGAGTTAAAGGAAACTGGCTGGTCTCTGAAATATTGGGAGAGTTTTTCGGAATCAGAAAAACAATTATTTCTAAGAACAACTTATCCAAGTACACCATATCACGAATCACTAAATATGATGGATCAGTCGTTTACAAGTCCTAATATAGCACAACTTATATATAAAGATACTCTTCTCGCTGTCGAAAAAGTAAACGAGCTTAAAAAAGAAACTCAACCCGGTGAATATCTTGGACCAGAAGAACCGGGTGGTGCACCAAAAAGTCCTTATTGGAAAGAGTTTTTAGAAGAAGCTATTGAAGAAGAAGTTGTTAAATATTTAAAAGAAAATGAATAAAAAATGGAATAAATTTTTATTAGAATCAGAAGTAAACAATAACATTGATTTACCTTCTCTAGAAATAAAAGATTCATTAAATATGAATGTTTGGCTCACAGAAGATAATATAAAACCAGAAATAGGAAGCCGTTTAATACAGATAGCTTTAGATTTTATGGAAAGGCTTGAAACAGAATCAGACATCATTCAAAATATTATATTAACCGGATCTTTAGCAAACTATAATTGGACTGAATATTCTGATATTGATCTTCATATACTTTTAGATTTCACGCATGTTAATGAAGATATAGATTTAGTACGTGATTACTTTAATACAAAAAAAGCAGATTGGAATAAGAGTCATCAAATTATGATTAAGAATCACGAAGTCGAAATATATGTACAGGATATTCATGAGCCACATATTTCAACAGGTGTATACTCTCTATTGGAAGATCAATGGGTTACAAAACCAAACAAAGAACGGCCAATAATTGACTATAATTGTTTCAGCATTAAAACAAAATCTTTAATGGATCAAATTAATAGACTCGAGGACCTTTATAATAAGAAAAATTATGAAGCTGTATTTAACGTCGGAGACCTATTGAAAAATAAAATTAAAAGGCTAAGAAGATGCGGCTTAATGGAAAAAGGGATTTTTTCCACTGAAAATTTAGTTTTTAAAGCTCTCAGAAATAAAGGATTTATTAGAAAGCTTTTGGATTTTCGAAGAGACGCATACGATAAAATGATGTCGATAAACAATGCTGTATGATGTTCTAATCGCTTATATAATTACTTTTAATATCATTGATGTATACGCCACACTTTGGTTCATAAATAATAAACTTGCTATAGAAGTTAACCCCTTGATGTGCGAGGCCTTAGAAATGGGTGTCGCATTTTTCATTTGCATAAAATTATTTCTTGTTACTGCAGGATGTTATATTCTTAAAAAAAATCAAGACAAGAAAATTGCTCGCTATTCAATATTAAGCGCTTTTATGGTATACTTTACATTGATGCTGTATTTTTTGATTAATACTATTTTTATGACATAGTTATTAATATATGTCTAAATACTGTAAAATAGTATTAATATTGTTTTTATTTGTTTCTTGTGGGAAAGTTAACCCTAGATTGGTTGAAGGAATTCCAAAAAAAGATGTTTGGATAACTATTGAACAAGATGCTCGAGCTGATTCAAGCCCAGAGATTGCTCCACCCCCTGACGTTTTTCAAATACAGGACATTCAAAAAAAAGATCCAGATGCAACTGATGAATACAAAAAAAACTGTTGGGAATCTGTTTGGTTACGATGTCCTCCATATGAAGAATATTGGATTGCGGAGGCGATTATTGATACGTGCGATGACTTTAAAATTGTTATGATTGACAATTGCAGATTGAAACATGAATGCGATCCCACAGAACCAATAATTGCCGTTCAAACGTGTCAAACTGACGACGGATTTCCCGGACAACAATATGTGGTTTGTGATAAAGGAAAGGTTGATTTAACAGACTGTTGGAAATGCGATGATAACGAAGTATGTGATTTAGAAGACAACGATTGTGACACCTTGATTGACGAGGGGACATATGAATGTACAACAGTATGTGAAACTGCGCCGGCATATTGTGTCGAAGGAGAAATAATTTGTACCGCTGAAGAACCAGAAGAAGAGATCTGTAACTATCTCGATGATGATTGTGATAATGATATCGATGAACATCAAAGGAATGCATGTGACAAATGTGGTCCGCTCCCGGAAGAAGTTTGTGATGGAATTGATAATGATTGCAATGGCTTTATAGATGAAAATTTGCTTCAAGAATGCGAAACTGTCTGCGAAAAAGGGTATGAGATATGTTATGGTGGTATGTGGGTCAGTTGCACAGCGCAACAACCGGTTGAAGAATATTGTAATGCTGAAGACGACGATTGTGATGGAAACATTGATGAAGGTCTAGACTGCGTTTGCGGCGCGGCAGACGTTGGCATATTAATACCTTGCATGGAAAACCCTCTAATCTGTGGACAAGGATATAAGACTTGTGAATGCGCGCACTTGCCGCTCGAAGGGCAACTATGTACTGAATTTGGAATGACACAGTGCAAAGCATCTTGTTTTTATTTTCCTCCTCCACCAGATGTTATTTGTGATGAATATAAAGGTATTATAATATCGGAAATTTGTAATAATCATGATGATGATTGCGATGGACAGATAGATGAAGATCTTTTCAAACAGTGTTATACTGGTGCGCCAGAAACATTAAATATTGGAATATGTAAACCAGGAAATCTTATGTGTAATTCTGGAAAGTGGGGAAATTTTCTTGATGAAATTTTTATCGACGACATGTGTTTAGGAGAGGTTTTGCCTTTGCCGGAAGAACTTTGCAATGGACTAGACGACAATTGCGATGGTGAAATAGAAGACGATATGGAAGACACAGATGTATTATTTATATTAGATACATCTGGCTCGATGAGCGATGAAATTGAAGCAATCATATCTGCCCTTAGTAAATTTGCTCTTTATTATAGTGATGAAAGCGTTATTAAGTGGGGATTAATATTTGGACCGATACATGAGGTTGTTAAACAGGATAGCGGACCGAATATAGCTACGGAGTCTTTAAAAATAAAACATGACTTTTCTGGCTTTGGTTCATTCTTGACAGCGTTGACTACAACTGATTTCACTGCAATTGATGGTTCACGTGAAATGCTGTATGACGCCATATATCTTTCCCTTTATCCTCTCGCAAATTCTAATTTTATTGAATATGATCATCTCGAGATGGCATGGATGACAATATATTCGAACATGTTAATATATTCAGATCCTCCGATACCTAGCTTTGTGTTGAGTTGGAGAGGGTATCCAAAATCGGCAAATAGAGTTGTTGTTGTTTTGACAGATGAAAATGGACAAAGTTATATGGAACCATTGATAACGAATGATATTCTATTGAAACTTGAAGGTGGCGTAAAAGATTTGAACGTATTTGTTTTCAGTCCCAGTTCTACAGCAAATTCCATGACTTGGGCCGGCACTTCTGTAGGTTGGGAAAATCTTTGTCAAGTTGGGAATGGTCAATGGTTTGAATTAACAAATGACCCAGAAGAAATATTTAACAATTTAATGGATATAATAGATAATACAGTTTGTGAATAATATTATAACAGTGGTTTTTCGAACGATCCAAATAAAATATAAAATAGAATTATGCGTTTTAACAAACTATTTATTCTAGTTGATTGTTCTGCGCGCACATATATATATTTTAAGGACCTATTGAATGAAAGAAAACAAAGAAAAAGATAAAAGCATTATCTTAGGTGAACGTTGGTTTGATGAACTAATTAACGAGAACGTTGATGTTAATGAAGGGTTTGTTGATAGATTTGTCGCCAAGTCAAGAAACTGGGGTTTTCAAGATAAAAATGATTTAAGACAATTTGAAGTTTTAGCCGACAGCCTAGGACAAAAAATTGGTTTTGCCTTAAAAGATATAGAGTCGACACTTGAAAGTTTCACTACAGATTTAGGAAAATTAAAAAGTAGTGTAACCGGTGGAACTCTGGCAGACGATCCAGAAATAAAAAAGTTAACCGATCAAGTAGCGGCCCTTATGAACGACGCCAAAGCAGGCCTAGGAGCTGTGCCTACCATCATACAAAGATATAAAGAGGGCGGCGGTGTGATGTCCCCGGAAGAGGTTGGAACGGATTCCGGGGCAGGTTCTGATGAAAATATGGACGAAAGAATTTCTAATATTGAGAAAGCAATTTCAACTGCGACGGACCCCCGGGGCGATATACGGAAGAAGCTTTCTGATTCACAAAAAGTGATAATTTTAAATATTGAGAAAGCAATTTTATCCATGAAAAAAAGTGAAAAGCTCTCTGATTCACAAATAATCAAAATTTCTGAAATTGAAAAATACATATCAAAAATTACCGGTACAGAACTAGGCCCTGGAGAGCCTGGAACTGAGCCTGGAGAGCCTGGAACTGAGCCTGGAGAGCCTGGTGGACCGGGTGAACCAAGCGAAGAACCTGGAGAGTCAGGAACAGCGTCAGTTCCGAAAGAAACGCCACTTTCACTTACAAAAAGACAAAAAGATGTCGAAGGCCTACGCTCGGAAAAAGGCGCTGTTGAGGTACCATTAAACTCTTATATTCAGAAAAAATTAGGTTTGTCAGATAAAGCTGCTCAACAAATTGTTAAAAATATTGGTAAAGGACTTAAGGCAAAAGGTGTTGCAATTGCTGAATCAAAGTTACATGAGACAATTATTAAAATAATTGAAGCATTTGGACCTGAAACTCTTGATCCTGCTACTTTATCTGGAGATCCGGACCGGCTAAAAATATACAATGCCTGGAAGAGACAATCAAAAGAAGATGCTAAAGATACTCCGGAAGAAGAAAGTGGAGAAAAGCAAGGAAAACTGAAAAAGCATCTCAAAGATCTCGGATTAGTTGGTACCGCTTTTGCTGCATATGTTGACCGTCAAGGTGGCATGAAGGATGAGGAGTTTATGCAAAAGTTTACTACAGATAAAAATGCGCAAAGAAAAATCATCCAACAAGTTAGAAAAATGCTTAGACGTCAACTAAAAAGACGCGGGTTCGAAGATAATGAAATACAAAGGGCTCTTGCTGAAAGTGTTGCCAAAGAGAAAGTTTTGATTGAACGGATTGCAGAATTCTATAAAAACACAGATTTTGAACAAAAGGGAAAATGGCAAAAATTAGCAGGAATAAAATGAATTACAATATAAAAAATAATACAAATCAAGATTTTTCTAACTTAATGCAACTGATTGAAAAATTCTTCCCATTTGCGCAAAAGAAAATGGGGTTTAACAAACCTGTTGATCTTGTATTACAATCAGATATGCAAAATTCAACAGATCCATTTGGTAAAACAGCTCATTATGAGCCAGGCCAAAGTAGAATTGTCGTTTACACTGACGGTAGACATCCGAAAGATATTATGCGTTCTTTATCGCATGAGTTAATACATCATACACAAAACTGTAACGGACAATTCAACGAAGACAGAACTACGGAAGAAGGGTATGCTCAAAAAGACCCACATTTAAGAGAGATGGAAAAAGATGCCTTTTTGCGTGGTAACATGGTATTTAGAGATTGGTGTGATTTTCAATTAAACGAATTAAAAGGAGAAAAAATTATGGATAATCAACAACTAAAAGAGGTAGTTCGCAAAGCGATTAGAGATGCTATCCAAAAAGCAAACATCTCAGAAAACATTAAAGATCTGGAAACAGATCTCGAAGAGGAAAAAGAAGACCTCGAAGAGGAAAAAGAAGACCTCGAAGAGAGTCCAGGCAATAAACGAGATCCTCATGCGAAGCCCGGCCGGGGACGTACAGATCCGTCTGGTAAAACTCCTCGAGGAACGATGAATGAAGATGAAGCTGAAGAAGAACTTGAAGAAGAACTTGAAGAAGAACCACTTAAAGAATGGTGGGACAATTCACTTTATGGTAAATTACTAAAAGAATACACAAAGAGGTAAATTATGGGTAAAAAAAGAGTAATACACTTGGTCAAACAAAGGTTGTCTGAAGAACGAAATGATGCCATTAAGTCTTTAGAAGAAGAGCTTAGAGTGAAAGATATTGTTATTGACAATCTAAAAAGAACACTATCTAAAGAAAGAGAAGAGCAATCAGCAGTTGTGAAAAATATTTCTAAAACTAAGAAGGTTAATAAAAACATTCAAAGTGAATGATTTAAATTCTATAACACGTAAATTTTTAATTGGGGAAGGTCATAATCCTCCAAGTGTGCGTAGTTATGTTCAATCATTAAGCGAAATACTTAGAAACCTTAATCCAAAATCTCAAACTGAAAAAAGAAGAGTTGAGATTGCCATGGAACATGTTCGTGAAATTAAACGTCACACAAGGAAACTTGAAGAAAGAGTTATGATGCTCGAAGAAAAGTTAAAGGTACTGGAAGAGGGTAAAAAATAATGGGCGGCTTAGCAGGGCACATGAGCCATCTTTATGAAGACCCTGATCTTACTTTTAAAGAAATAAAGGATGTTTTCGTAAAAGCATCGAATGGCGAACTAATCGGAACTGAAAAAACCGATGGTCAAAATTTGATGATATCATATTCTGTCAAAAACGGCGAGGCCCGGGCCGTTAGAAATAAAGGCGAAATAAAACAAGGTGGTTTATCTCCGGAAGGCCTTGCACAAAAATTTAAAGGCCGTGGAGATCTAACAAAAGCATTTGTAGAATCTTTCACGACATTTGAAAAAGCTGTTCGCTCATTGGAGCCGGAAGTCCAAATGATGATTTTTGGCTCAGATGCAGACATATATTATAACTCTGAAATTCAAGATCCGAGAACCAGAAATGTTGTAGCGTATGATCATAAAACTTTAAACATTCATAACGTTGGACATGTTTATTATGATAAAGAAACAGGTGAAATAAAAAGCGCCGATGTTTCAAAAAATGCCAAAACTCTTGACAAAGCTTTAGAAACAATGCAACAATCTATTCAAGATGAAGAATATAATATTCAAAAAGGCGCCGTTAGAAATCTTCAAGCTTTATCAGACGACACAGCTATGAAAATAGCGGTACAAAGATTAGAAAGAGAGATAAGTTCTGCTGGTATAAGCGACAATCAGACAATCCTTGATTATTTGAAAGCAAGAATTGAACCCTTCATTGATAATCAAATACAGCTTGATAAAGAACAAAAAAAAATGTTATTCTCGAGAATTTTCAACCTTAAAGATGAAAAGGGCGAAAAAGTAGGATTAAGAGATTTATATAAAGTTGTTCCAAAAGAACAGAAAGGTTTAATAAAAGATATTGTTGGAGAATCAAAATTTCTTCTTCAAAAAGCAATTGAACCTGTCGAAGTAATTATTCATGAATTCTCAGTAGAGATGTTAAAAGGATTGCAAAGCGCTTTTATTTTAGATAACGTTGCCGAAGTGGTTCGCCTGCGGCAAGCATTAGAAAGAGAAATTCAACAAATTGAAGCATCTGGCCAAGAAGAAGCCATAGAAGTCATGCAAAGACATATGAAAAAATTAGGAAGTGTTGAAAATATTTCCACAGCAGCGGAAGGCTTTGTGTTTGATTACGATGGTCATACTTATAAATTTACTGGAAATTTTGCTCCCGTTAATCAAATAATGGGATTATTAAAGTATGATAGAATTAAGATAGGTGAGGGTGGAGAAGTAGAAGATTCTAATATCGATTATGATTTACGTTGCAACCAAACAATTACATTATTGCCAGGAGCTTATAAGCCACCACATAAAGAACATTTAGGGATGGCAAAACATTATTCTAAAGTAACAAATCATGTGTACATTATCATTTCTCCGGGCGCTCGAGGAGACAATAAAACTCAAGCAGTTGTAACTCCGGAAAAATCTAGACAAATTTGGGATATATATCTTGAAGATGCTGGGCTAGCAAATGTTTCAATAGAAGAAATGCCATCTGAGCTGAACTCTCCAGTGGAAGCCTCTATAGAGTGGATGGTGGCAAATGCTGGAACTATTGCTGGAGATTGTGTTGTTCTTGGTGCGAGTACAAAGCCGGATAAACGAGGAAAACCAGATTACGAAAGATATGATAGAGGATATATTGAAGATTATATAAAAGGAGAGGGGGTTCATGATGTGGAGATATTAGATCCTGGACAACCTGGCCTAGTACATCGAGCAACAGTAGATATGAGTGGCACAAAGTTTCGCGAGGCATTAATGCAAAAAGATTATGAAGTTCTTAAAGAATATATTCCGGAAGAGTCTTTACATAGAATAGATGAGATACTTAGTATTTTAAACGTTTCGTCGGATCTTTCCGAAACCAAAAAAAAAGGAGACATTTCTTCCATTTTATATGGGTTAATAGAAGAAGTCTTAAACGAACAAACAGAACCTTTTCAAATTAAAGTTCGCAAAAAACATCCTAAAATGAAAAATCGTCTCATTGGCAAAGGCGGAAATAAACATTACGGCGGCGGAAAAGGACACAGTCGACCATCAATGAAAAGAGGAAAAAGCGCACCGCCTCTTGGAGAGGATTCTATCGACAGTAAAGAAGAATTGGTAGAAGGAGAATATTTTGTAGGAAATTATTGGACTGAAAGAGAGATGGAAGAGATATCTGATTTTATTATTACTGAATTTAGTAAACTGGCTATTGGTGGAAAACCTACACATACAATTTTCAGTGATATAATAACATTGAAAACAAATATACCAGAATTTATCAACAATGCTCCAAAAAATACAAAAGACTTAGATTTAAAATATAAAGTTGTAGAATGGTGGGCTGAAACCTTAATTCCATGGTTAGAAAAAATGGGAAAATTAGAATCTTATGAAGATAAACTGAAACAAATAACGCTACAAGACATATTAGATTTCGGTAATATATTGCATGATGCGTATATAAGTAGCGGCATAGGAAGTGGGTTAGGGCCAGATCTTATGCCTGAGCATGAGGAAAAGATAAAGAAAAAGATAGAAGAGATATCATCAAAAATCAGAAAAGAAGCTAGTAATCCAAACGCAATCGGATTTGTTGCCGGAGAAAAGAATGATTGGCAGGCTTGTTGTGATGATCCTAATTGTCGAGAACTCAAAAATCCAGATTGTGGAGAATTAGAAGAAGTAGCTACGATGTCTGGTGGCGCTGTAGAAGTGTCTGCTGTTGGTCGCAAAAAAAAGAAAAAGAAACACACAGAACCAAGTTTGATCAGAAGAGAACAGCTCATTAATGATATAATAAACTATTTACTAGAAAACGGGAGCTAAGTTGATGCAAAACGAAGAAACAGTTTTAAGATCTTATATTCGTAAGGCAATAAAAGTTGTTGCGAGTAGAAGAGAGAATAAAATATTGCAAGAAGAAAAAGAATTAAGAAGAGTAATTCGATCTATGATTCTTGTAGAAAAAGAAAGAGAACCTGCTTACGATGACACCGGTTTAAATGCGTTAAACGGTTTATTTCTAGATACAGGCTTTATAGGCCGAATTAGAATAGGTTACAAAGAATTAAGATCAACTGATGAACAAAGACAAACATATAAAGATCATATAACTTATCATATTTTGAAAACTCTTGAGATGTCCCGGATTATGGCGCAACCTGGAGATCAATCCAAAGAAGAACCCATGGTTCATTTACAAGAGGACCAATCTGAAGAAGAACCAGTGGTTTACTTGCAAGAGCAAGATTTCACAATGGACCTTGAAAAATCTCCTTTGATGGGTGAGGAACCAGAAAAAAAAACCAAAGAAGAAGAGAAGGAAGAGGAACTTGAAAAATTTAAAATCCCTGGCGAAGAATATGGGGATACCACTGGAATTAAACAAGCTTTTGATATTTTTAATGCAACTGAAGTGAAAGAATCTCTTTTAAGGTTCTGGGGGAAAATGGATTTAGAAGAAGATAGAGATATATTTTATGATAATATGAAAGAACAGTTAGAAGCTCACTTTGTTCAATGGGAAGAAGAAATTAAAAAAGAAGATGCCGTCGCTCAGGGAACTCCGGGGGAGGAAGAGCTAGAATTGGAACCTGAAATACCTACAGGAGAAGAAGAGCTAGAGTTAGAGCCTGAAAGAGAAGAGTTCTAATGGCAAAGGGTCGTGATAGAGGTTTTACTAGAAGGCTTTTTAGTGGTCAATTTTATGATGATGTGATATCCGATTCTGATATTACATCTGCAAATATCAAATACGTTAGAAAATCTGGAGATGATAGTAGTGGCGATGGATCTACAGGTTCGCCATATAAAACAATAGCAAAAGCTATGTCCGGAGCTGTTGACACTAGAGGATATGTAACCGGTACCGGTGATCGTTTTATGATAATTATTGGACCCGGCGAATATCATGAAACAATTGACTGTCGTCACCCTCATGGACATGCCGTTTCTACTCTTCGGGGACGTCCAATTGGGAATATAACAGTCAGAGGAGAAAACTTTCTCTCTGCCACAATAATTGACGCACACACAAATCCTCGTTCCAGATATCCATCAATTGTTTACGGATACACTAGTGGATCGATTTTCGAAAACTTGGTATTTCGAAATGTAACAGGTTCCGGGAACACAAGTTTTAAGCAGGGAAATAGTTTAGATTTACACCCTAGAATGGTTAATCACCCATGGTCTGGCGGCGACGGCGATGGCAATTGGACTTGGAACGTTTATAATGGCGTCGGCGGTACGATGGCCTACCACAATATGGTTAGATTTTTATATTGTGAACACAGTCAGAGTAAAGGTGGGCAGGCAAATGGTATTCTCGTAGAAGCGCTGAACCACTCTCTTCATGATTTAGATCGATGGCCTTTGCGAGTCGACAATTGTATATTTAGAGGCGGGGGCCCAGCCGCTAGCGCTATCTCGAACGCAGGGATTGCTATAAGCATTGGAAATGCCACCGGGGGCGGCGCGACAGGAAGTTTTGCTACAAACAATATAATATATTATTATGCTAATGGAATTTATACTGGAGGCAGCAATCAAGCCCAGATTATTAATAATACTATATTAAGCTGTAGTCACACAGGCATAGAAACATACAGGGCTTCAAAAATATATAATAATATTATTGCCGGGTGTGCGGTTCAGGGAAGCGCTGAATATGGATTAGTGTATGATGATGACTATGATGCAGAAATACGTTATAATATTGTGACTGGGAATGTATCTAACGCTGTTCCCAATGTATTACATGACATAAGAGAATCTTCCGACTCTACAAATAATTCATACCCAGAAACCAATTCGCGTATTGATCCTCAGTTAGCTAGTACCGGAAGTGTCGATGATCGTAATAATGGGGTCGCAGGTGAGATTGGAGATGGAGTATTTGGTCATGACGTAGGTACATTCAATTTTGCCCCAGCTAGCCCTACGGCTCGTTGTATTGATTTTGGATATCCCGATAAATTATCTTCCATAGGATATTCTGACGTCAGAGGCGTTTTAAGAGAAACAGAAAAGGACAGAAAAGTCAAACATATTCAAACTTTGGTTTCAATTGACGTTGGGGCTGTAGAACTTAGATATTATCAAGCAAGAGGTGGCAATGATGGTCAAAGTGGCCAGACAATGGACGGAGACTTTACAATAAATACGTATAATAATACATCAGCCGATTATAACAGGCCGGCCGAAGATAATGACGTTGGTTTAGAATTCCGCGCGCCGATATCTTTGTCTGTGGCTGGAGTACCAAATCTTCACCCTCCCACCGATGCAAGAAAAACGGATGCGTATCGGATAACACTTGGTGACAAATCTCAACCAGTAGTTGGTGATAAATCTTAACAAAACATGAAATGTGTGCTATAATATGATCGTTAGTACCACTTTTACATGTAAAGTAAATAATTGTAATGTCCTGGAATAAAAAGAAAAAAATTCAAGGAAAGAATAGATATTATTCCCTGAGTAATAAATTAAAGAAAGAAAATAAATCTCATGATGAATTTGAAGTCATGTTGAATAATTTAACTTTAGAAGAAGTAATTGGACTTAAGTTAGAATTAGCAGCCAAGTCTATAGGAGGTTATTTATATGGAATTCCTATATTCTCAGCAATTCCCTATTTAGTTAGAGATGCTATATTAAAATATGCTCTTTCAGCTACCAGATCTAAGAAAGAAGCGGCCAGAGCTTTGGGAATTAATCTAGATCATTTCAAAAAATTAATTAAAAAATATAACACAGAAAGTTATTTTATAGATCTTGACAATAATTAGGAAATAGTGTATACTTATATCAGTTCTTTTAAAATTTGGGGGCGATCTGGTTTCGACAGGGATTATGATAGTATTTCTGGCAAGACTGTGTGAGTGTCACAGCATAAACATTCAATTTTTTAACTGCCAACGATAATGTTGAAGTTGATTACGCCTTAGCTGCGTAATCTGAGGCTGCTAGTGGCCTTATTCCC
>Ga0098033_1000524_pt1 | contig 17432 bp, 20 predicted proteins | sample 1_EtaG_FD_75049 | JGI IMG/M metagenome (GOLD analysis project Ga0098033, IMG submission 75049) | Marine viral communities from the Subarctic Pacific Ocean - 1_ETSP_OMZ_AT15124 metaG | ecosystem: Environmental > Aquatic > Marine > Oceanic | place: Pacific Ocean | collected 2015-01-07
AAAAGATCCTAAGTCATTTATGGATGAGACGGTTGAAGCTATTATGGCTGTTGGTAAAGGTGCACCTCTTGGAGCTATTTCAGGTAGTTTAGTATTTTCTAGAGTTGCTGATCTTGCAGGTGTTCCAGGTGCTAGAGATGCCGTTGATTACTTAGATAATGTTGTTAAGGGCTACTATGAGAATCCTCAAGACTATCTTGATCACTCTTTAATGGGTGGCGTTTCAAATCTGTTAAGTAGCATTATAGTTGGTGGAGGTGGAGCTATTTTAGGGTCTGGAGCAGGTCCTTGGGGAGCAGTTGCTGGCTATGCACTTTCTTCTGGAACCCTATACTCCCTTGCTGAGTACCACAGCTTCATGGATGATGTTGTTGCCTTTGGTCGTGAGAATGAGATGTCTGAAGAGGAGATTAAACAATTTAAGATCGAGTCTATTCCTAAAGCTATAATTTCTGCAGTAGCTGAGGGTGGAATTGAGACTATACAGGCTCTAGTTCTAGGTAAGGTGTTAGGGTTCACAGGAGCAAGTAAGACATTAACAAAACCTGCTAAGCTAAAAGTTAAACAGATGGCATTTGATTTTCTTAAGAAGTTAGGTATAACGGCTCCTGTAGAAATAGGCGGTGAGGAGATTACAACTATCGTTCAGACACTAGCGAAAGAGGAAGCAGGTCTCCCTCACCCAGAAATGTGGGAAGCTATGAAACAGACGTTCGGTCCCTCTGCTGTACAAGTATTCCTTATGGGTTTTGGTGGTCAGATGATTCAAGGGCGTTATACTGACACAAGCCAAAATAGAGCTATATTAAAACAACAGATACTTGATCTTAATGAGAAGAAAGGTATAGATATAGATGAGGAGGTGGTTGACGGTTTCTTAGTAACTGTTGACTTCATGGCAGAATCAAAAGGTATGAACGTTGGCGACTTTATTGGTCAAGCGTTCGCTGACGTACATCATGGTGATCCTGTTGAAGGTGAGCTTATGCAGAGGATGCCTGATACCTTCATGACTAAAGCATCTAAAGTTATTGATGAAACATGGGATGAAGAGGAGACTTCTGAGAGTGCTCTTAGGAAGTTAAAGAATGGACAAGTTAATAAGCATGAGATGGAATGGTTTGGAATAGAAGATTTTATTGAGGCTATAACAGTTGACGGCGAGTTTAATATTACTAAGTCTGAAATGCATGAGTATCTTTCTCTTATAGGGATTCAGGCAGGAGTTGAAGAGAAGATTTTTAGTTCTAAAGTACTTGATTTAGAGAGTATGAAAAGGAGCTTTTCTGGTCGCAGACGTGAGGACGAGGACTTGACTATGGAACAGATAGATAAAAGGTTAGCAGAGTATGATGGATCACCTCACTATCAAGGTATAGGTATTAATCAAGGACCTCGAAGTGAGTATTTTGAGATAGTTCATCACATTCCTAATAGCATTCTACAAAATTTACAAGGTATTAAAGATGTCTATGATATCCCAGAAAATTATAACTCTACAATCGACCACTTCCTAGATATACAGAACGTTCTTGCTCATTCTAGAGGTACTGTTAGATCTGCATTTGGTGAGGCAGATGATATGCTCTTGATAGAAGAGATTCAGTCAGATATTCACCAGAGAGGTAATAGAAGAGGTTATGGTACTTGGGATGATCGGTTTGGTATATATGCTGAAATGGATAAAGTTGGAGAAGAGGCAAACTCAATAATAAGAGAGTATAATCCATATGAACATAATATAGATAATAAAGATGGATACTTTAAGTATAGCTCTCTTCTTGATATAATAGAGTATAATGAGAACGGTCAACTTGGAGTTAATCTTCCTCCTTTGGTTCTCGCAAAAGCTCATGAAATTATAAGTAGAATGAGAGAGATAGACGAGAGAAGAGTTTTGCCTGCAAAGCTTCCATTTAGTAAAAAGTGGATACATCTCGAGGTTAAGAGGATGATCACAGAAGCTATTAAAAGGGATCTAGGTTATATTGCTTGGAATGACTCCAAGAATATGATAAAAAAATGGGGAGATATAAATCTTGGTTGGAGAACAGATAATAACGGTGATATTTCTATTTTCTTTTCTAAAGGAGAGTTTGATACTATTGATCAACTTATTGAAGGATCACGAACACACGCATCCATAATGCTATTTAAATCCTTAAATAAAGCTGATGCCCTGGCTGAAATAGCTGATGTATTATCTCACTTTGGATTCGCTGATTCAGGGTTTGAGATAGCTTTATATAACAAGATAAACGAGAGCCATAAGAAAGGTAGCATGAGACCTCTTGAACCACTGTTTACCCATATATATGATAACTATATTCCTAGCATTATTAAGAAAGTTACAGGTCAGAAGATCATAGATATTTCTAATGATATGTATTACTCTGAATCTCTGCCATCTGGAGATGTGATATCTCCAGAACCCATTGGAGATGTTAAAGGAATAGCTATCACAGACAAAGTTAGAGATAAGTTCTTGAAGGGTAGTACGAGTATGTTCCAAGGAGAGAAAGGATCTGTTGAATTCTTAGAGGATGGTAGAGCAGTATTAAGAATGGCAAAAGGTGCAGACGCCTCAACTCTGTTTCATGAGCTTGGTCATATTATCAGAAGAACTCTCACACCAAAAGAATTGAAAGAGGTAGAGGAGTGGGCAGGTGTAGAAGATGGTGTGTGGACAGTTGAAGCTGAAGAGAAGTTCGCTAGAGGATTTGAAAGATGGCTAAGGACAGGCACAACAGAAAGAGAAGAGCTTCAAGGAACCTTTAATAATATAAGTAAGTGGTTGAAGAAGGTATATAAGAGAATCAAAGGAAGCCCTATTGAAGGTAAACTTTCCCGAGATATGCGTAATCTATTTGATCGATTAGTAGCAGAGCCTAATCTTGAGAGTGTTATTAATGGCAGAAAAGTTATTATAAACCTTGGTGGGCAGGTTATACTTGAAGATGAGGATGAAGATATATCTGCTATAGTATCTTATATAGCGTCCCCAGAATTTGCTGCTAGAAAATTCCCTGTTGCCAGAAAACTTATTGCAAAAATTATCGAGGCTGAGTTTGAGTCATCTGGACTATCTCAGGAAGACTATGCAGAGTTCCAGGAAGCTGAGCGTCTTGCGTTGTCTGACTTAGGGAGAATGGCAGGGAATAGAATTATTAGAAAGTTAACACCTGAACGTGTACGTAAACAGCTTGAGAAAGTTAGGGGAGCTCTTGAAACTATTACAACAGGGACAGAGGAAGATATAAAGAAACTACAGAAGGAAAGCCCTGGAGTATATGAGGCTGCTAAGATATTAAGAAAGTACTTTGATAAGATGAGGGAAGAGATCAAAAGCTATAAGAAAGATATGTTTATGCGTACCCTTCATAAACCATATCGAGAAGCTTTCGAAGAGGCTATTATTGCTTATGTTGAGACTGGTACTCTTACAGAAAAAGATTATAAAAGACTTGTTGAAAAGTATAAGCTTGATGAGAAAAGATTTAAAGAGCACGTAGACGGCTTTATTGATATAGATAATTGGGGGATAGATGACTATATTACAAACATGGAAAGAGGTACAATTAAGCTTATAGATGAAAAAGGTAATATCGTTGCTATTGCTATGTCTAAGAGGGAAGCTATTAGACTTGCGAAGATAGAGTTAGAAAAAGATCCAGATATTAAATCTCTTCGCCTTGACACATCAGCCCTTAATTTTGATCCTCATGCTGAGTTAACACGTATCCAGTATTGGATGGTATATCGTAAACTTTCCGACGGTTTCTCTAAAGACATAACAAGTATAAAGAATGAATTAGGTAAGGCACTTGGTAAAGTTATAAAGATAACACCTACTCATAAATTTGCAGGACCTCTTCAAAAGAGGCAGGACGTTCTTGAAGGTGAGATGAATATTCTTGATGTTGTATATACTTACTCCTATGTTATAAGAAAGAAAATATCTCTTGACAAGGTTGTTCTAGAAGTGAGAGATAAGATTGGAGATCTTCCAAAAAATGTAAGAGATATGATACTGAAGCAACTTGAATACGCTAAGGGTAAGTACTCCTTTGGAGATCGTATAGTTGATGATCTGTTTAGTAGAAAGTTAGGATTTCGACCTCTCTTATTTACTCGGTCTGTTGGAAAAATTAGAAAGGTTATGGCTAACCTTAAACTAGGTTATCGTCCTGTTGCTTCTTTTATTAACTTCGTCTCAGGTCAAGGTCATACTTGGGTTAAGTTTGGTATTGGTTACATGAAGAAAGGGAGACAGTTTCTTAAGACTAATAGAGGTAAGGATTGGATTGAACGCCAGGAGAAATTCCTTGGTACATCTTACGCTATTGATACAGAGACTAAGAAGAGTAAGAAAGGTTTTAAACTATGGCAACCTCTTGGAATGTTTAGCGCTGCTGAGGTTCCAAATAGACGTATTAACGCTGCAGCTGCCTACCTCTATGCAAAGGATCAAGGTATGCAAGAAGCAGAGGCTGAACTGTTTGCAAGAAGAGCTGTTAGAATGATTCAGTTCACATACAACGCAACATCACTTCCATTAATTCTTCGCTCTCCTTCTGGTAAGCTTGCTGGACAGTTTAAACCTTACCTTGTGAAGGAGATAGAGTTTATAAGAGGACTTAGAGGGACTGGGCAAATCTTGAAGTACTTAGGTCTTCAGATGGCTCTTGCAGGACCTAGAGGAATGATCTGGATGTTAAGAAGTATAACATTCTTAGGCTTAGCTGGTCTCTGGGATGAAGTTGAGGAGTGGATGAATAAAGAACATCCTGACATTCCATTGATAGGAGATAAAATACCTACGCTTTCGAGAGGTGTAGTTGGTATAGTTGGGGGAGATATAACGATGCCCGCTACTGTTCAACTTCCAAACAGGCCAGAGGATTGGGCAGGACCTTTCTTGTCTGATATGATTCGTCTATATACAGAAGTAGGAAAGCCCTGGATGGAGGGAGAGAAGTATATGGATATGAATTTAGAGGACTGGCTCCTTCGTTTAGCACCAGCAACTTATTACTGGGATCAGCTTATTCAATCTGTCGTGACTGATGATGGATGGGTTAGAGATCAAAGAAGCGGAAATAAACTTTATCAAGTATCAGGAAACTGGGATAGGATTCTTTTAAGTATGGGTGTATCTCCTACTAAAAGGTCTGAGGCTATATCAGCAGAACGTCTTTTTAAGAAGGAAGAGAATCTTAGAAACAGAAATGTTAGGAAGGCTTTATCAAAGTTTGTTGAAGCTTTAAAACGAGGTGGAGATATAGATGATGAACTGATTCAAGATCTTATTAATCTTGGAGTGAGTAGACAAGGAATAAGAGATGCGATTATAAGAAAGGAACTGCCTCCAAAAGTTCGTATACTGAAAGAGTCAAGACGTCTATCAAGAAAAAGGTTTCTAGAGCTATACCCTGAATAATACCGTGCTTTGATCGTTTATTGTACAAAGCAACCTCATGATCTAAAATCTCTATTATGTTTTATTTTTATATTCTTTCCTTCATGAACCATAGTGCAAAATCCCATAGCGGTTAGTGTTCCCACTATCCTAGTTAACGTGTCTTTATCAGCATCATAATAGAAGGCACTTAATAGATCTTTAAATGTAGTGCTTCCTCTGCTTCCTACATAAGCCATCACTCTACTCAGAACATCAGACGTTTCACTCTTTCCAACTCCACTGAATGTTAGTGGCATCTTCTTCTCTGTTCTCTCTATTATACTCAGAGCCTTGTCAAATGTACTATCTTGTATAACCATATCATCTCCCTTTGCTGCTGAGAGAATAATACAAAGTTTGAGTAGGTGAGTTGGTCGCCTCTCTGCATACCCACCAAATCTTAAATCTGTAAAGTCTGACTTGCTATGCTGTCTTGTATACCAATCAACATACTTATCAAGAAAATCACTGGTCACTCTATACTCTCCACGGATTCCTGCAATTCTCTCAAGGTCTGCAATGAGGTCACTCTTTAGACCTTCCTCCTTTTTAGTTAGGAAGGGAGCAGGTACTATCTTACCTTTCTTATCTTCATAAACAAATATAATTCTGCTTGTAAGACCTCCGCCAATAGCATCTCGGGGTAATGTTGATTGTATTAATTCTGGGGTGGTAGCACCGATTAGGTTCACCCATACGCCTATTATTTCATCCGTACCCATGTTTTTAGTCCGATATGTCCATCGGGTTCTGCAATCGTACCAGTCGGTCAAATCTGACATTAATGCCATATTACTGTACCCGAGGAACACAGTTAGTTCCTGGCTGTATATTGTTAGAGATGAATGAAGTTCAATGTTTCCTGTATTTGGGTCTATGTCTGTTGAGGTTGTTTGTCTTAACTCACGAATTAGAGCCTCACGAGTGATTGACTCAGCAGCCATCTTTACTCCTATCTCGCTAAGCATTCTATATCCAGGTCCCATAGCTGTACCTTTCCGACACTTACCAGAAGGTCCTACAAGGACTATGTACATATTAGGATAGAATGTTAGATCTCCCCAGGGAAGTGAGCACTTCCTCTGGAGAACAGATGCAACAACTGAGATAGCTACCCACAGTTTATATGACTCTGGAGGCTCACTGTTGTTGGTATATTTTAAATAAGATTCAATCCAGTCATCAAGTTTTCGTGCCACTCGAGATCTCCATAAAGCTACTTTCAATAGCGTTCTTCATTTCTTCTTTACTGTTTACCTTTTTAACATCTATCTCATATGTATTTTTTAAGTCAACTCCCATCTCAATATCCATAGGAATAGAGAATGTTTGTGTTCTCCATGTAATAGGAGACTCTAAAGATTTTTTAATTCTAATTAGCATTTCTGCGTGACTGTCTATTCCAGCTGATATAGGTATCTGGAAGACAATACTATCATGTACTTGATTTAATAGTTCAACATGTTTGAACCACTGCTGGTTCTGATATATATAAAGAACACCATCCCGATTGATCTTATCAGCTACAGTAGATTGAGGTACCCAACTATAAGCTTCCTTGAATAGATCATGTCCCCATCTCCCCATAAATTTTCTTTTTCTTCCGAATGGATTAATAAGGGTACGGTCTTCTCTTAACTTAGATTGTATCCACTCATAGTACTGACGTATTCCAGGATAGGCAGTATGATAAGCTGATACAATAAACTTAGATTCTTGCTCTGGTATCTCATAATATAAAGCAAAGCTTTTATATCCAAGATCATAGTTCAGTCCGTGGTTTGCTTTCTTCCCCCAGAATCTTTCACTATATCTTCCACCACCTATAGGACAAGAGTTATCCTCATCACTTACTTCATCAATAGGTTTCCTGAATATAAGACCTGCTGTTTGACTATGAATATCTATTCCTCTTTCAAACGCTTCTATCATAGCGTGTTCTGGTGATATATATGCAACAACTCTATTCTCTGCTTGACCAAGATCAACGTTGTATATAATGTAGTGTTTATCAGCCAACATATACTTCTTCATTTCTCTAGGCTGATTCTGTAGATTAGTGCCAGTCCCAAATATCGTTTTACTACTTGATAACCTACCAGACTTTGTTCCTACAGGGTTGAAGGCACATCTCAGACGTCTATCTTCATCAAGGTTGACGTCAAGATATGTTCCTTTTAGTTTAGATAGCGTACGAATCCTAAGCAGGATATCAGCCTCTTTATATCCCTTCCTACTCAGACGCTTTAGGGCATCTTCATTAACTGTAGGGTTGTGAGTTGACCTGCTTATGTAAGGTTTTTCTTTCTTCTCTTCATAGAAATATTCTTTGACTTGTTTAACAGAGTTAGGATTTGTTATGCTACCTTCAGTTAACATCTCAAGTTCAATGTTTAATTCATTTATATCTTGTCCTGTTTTTTTACTTGCTTCTTTTAAACCCTCATGGTCTACTCTTATTCCAAGCTCTCCCATAAATACAAGAGGCTCTATAATAGATGTCTGGTGTCTATATATCTCTACATTTCCTAGAGCCATGAGTTCTTTAAACATCTTTGGAAATGCTTTCATTAGGACAATACTATCCTTAGCATTATATTTCCAAAACTTCTCATCTGAACCAGCACCTGTTTTTATTCTAAACTTACCTTCATCTTTATAATAAGGTTCATTTGTATATATGCTAGTAATGAAGTCAAGACCTTTTGGGAAGTCTGGAATTATTATAGCTTGAGCTATCATTGTATCTTCTATAGGTCTTGTTCTTATTCCATACTTCCTAAATAGAAAGGTAATGTCAAAGGAAGCGTTCTGAGCGAGCTTAGTAACGTTCCTGTTTTCTAGAACAGTAGCAATACCTTTCCAAACTTCTGCTTCTTGATCGGGAGGGAAGTAGTCTCTACCTTTCTCAATAAAAGGTATACTAATTACTTCCTTGTCAGAGTAAGAAAAAGATATACAGGATACTTCATGGTTCGATACTTCAATATCAAAAGCAACAAGGTCTTTTGAGTTACATACCTCAAGGTAGTTAATGCTTTCTATAAACGAAGGTCTTACTATTAAATTATTCTCATCAAGGATAATATCTGAGAACTCTGATTCCTTCTTAACTTTTATTAAGTCGTATAGAATATAGTGTTGATATGTGTATTGTCTAAGTGCAGCAGCTGGATGAATTGTAGGAATAACTTTCCGTCCTGGGAGAAGTGTACTCTCATATATACTTCCCCGCTTTTTTACTATACCTCTCTCATTACATAGGGCATATAAAGGGACTGCACCAACAGCAACTATTACGTTGGCTTTACAACTATCTAATTCTTTCTTTAATATCTTTACATAGTTATGATACTCAGGTGTTTCCTTTACAACCTTCTTGCTGAGGTCAATAAATAGTTTAACGTTATTTCTGTAAGGCTGTTCCTTGATAACATTAGTAATGAAGCATCGAGACCTTACAATTCCAACAGTTGATAAGAGATTGTTAAGAAGCTTTCCAGAGCTACCTACAAAAGGTTCTCCCAGCTTCATCTCAGATGATCCAGGTGCTTCGCCTACTATAGCAATCTTGCAGTCCTTAGGACCTTTACTACTAACGGTTCTAATGTATCCAGTATTTACTATTACCATCTGTCTTGTATCTTATCAATAACTGTTAGTAATAGTAAGCATATAATGCAGACGAGACATACATCTACTAACACATACATTAAGGGAAGTAGTATATTTTGACTAATAACTTCTCCAATCATAGTTATCTCCTTTTTTCTTTATTATTTAATAGCTTTTAAAACTTCCAGGTCTTTGTTCATGTACTTTTATTACAAAATTATCTTTATACTGTGATGAAAGTTCAAAGCCAAAGCCACTCATATCCTTATTGTTTGCTGCTAAGAGAGTGTTTCCACTACCTAAGAACGGAACAAGAACAGTTGAACCTTTGTACCCAAAGATATCTAAAATATCCTCTATTAATTCAATAGGTCTTTCAGTTGGATGCGTCTTCTTACTAGGCGGAACAGGACGAAAGTCAAGTATGTTTGATCTTCCCTTAGTGTTTAACTTTATATCACCTTTTCTAACATAGAAGAACATCTCATAGGCGTTTCCCATATAGTAATTAGGTGCGTTTGTCTGTCCCTGTCCTTTAACCCAGATAGCTGGTAGAGCATTACCTTTGAATCCTTTCTTCATAAGAGCCTCATAAACTGTACTAAACCAGGGATCAGGACCAAACCACATTATAAGCCAGCTATTACTCTTCATCACCCTATAACATTCTGCCACTACATCTGTAATAAACTGTTTGTAATCTTCAGCGTCTACTTCATTATAGTTTATTGTAGATAGTCCGACACTATCACTACTCTTCTTCTGATCTGTTAAGTCGATTCCATAAGGAGGATCTATTTCAACTATATCTACTGTATTATCTTTAATCTTTTTTATACCTTTAAAGAAGTCGTCTAGTATGTATCCACTAATTATGTTTTCCCTTTCCTGATCTGAAGACGTTTCAGATTTCTTTGCCTCTATCCGTTTAGATATTTCCTGCTTAACAAGGTCTTCCTTTAGCTTATTAAATATCTTCTTCGCTTCTGTTTTTGTCTTTGCTTGTTTGAGTTGCGGAATCTTGTCAGCTACTTGGGCTAACATAACATCCTCACTAAATATTGAAGCGCTATCTCCAATCAGTTTAGCTACATCTCGTTTGGATGTTCCAGGATCTTCAGGGCTCTTTGTTGTCTTCTCTCCATATATTTCCTTTTGGAGTTCCCAAATCTCTTGTTTTATTTTAACTTCTTCTTGCCAGTCAAGGTCTTTTCTGTAAATGTTTTCCGCAAGTTCTATACTCTTTATATCTACACGTGTAAGTTCATTATCATAAATACGTACAGGTACTTCTTTTATTCCTGCCTTTGTAGCAGCATTGTATCTTCTTCCACCTGCTAGTAGTAGATACTTACTATGTATAACCTTATCCTTATTCTCATCATACACTATATCTCTCACAGCAAGTGGCTGAATTATTCCTTCCTTCTTGAATGACAAAACAAGATCGTCAATGTCTCCGTAATCTTGTCTTATTCTTTCTCCAAAGTCTATATCATCTAATTTAATCACATCAAGTTTCACGACTTATCCTTTCTTCTTATCGAGTTGAGCCAGTAAGACTTTAGCAGCTTCTGGCGATATTTTGCTTACAAGTTTCGTTAAGTCAACTACGTTAGACTTACTCTTTCTTTTAGTAGGCTTTTCTTTTCTAATTCTTCTATTTGATCTTATAGACATGACTAAGTCCATAAGTTGTTCGTCTGTCATGGAAGATATACTATCTTTCAGATCATCAATTATTGCCATCTTTACTCTCCTTACCCTCTTCATTATATACAAGGCGTACCTTCCCAGATAATATAGCACCAAGAACCATAGGTCCGTTCTTCTCAAGAGCCTTAATAAGGTCATCTATTATAATCTTAAACAGTTGGTTCTTTACCCCCCAGGGTATTAATTTTTGCAGTTTTTTGAATTCCTCTTCGTCTATCTCAATAGAGAGTCGAGGTCTCCACTCATTGTGGTAAGTCATTTTATTCTATCCTTTCATATTACTCTCCTCCTTTTCCATACTAAGTTCTGGTCCTGAGTAGTCCTTATTCATTAGGTCCCAGTCTGGTTCTGGTATTGGAAGATCTTTATTACAATCGAGACAGAAATATCCTTCAGGAACATTAGTATCTCTCTCGTGAGGTTGGTATTCTTTGTTAGTGTGTTCACATTGCTTAGGTTCAATATCTTCTGATCTGCCATTTAGTATTTCCCATAAAAGTTGAACATGGCTGTCACTTACCTCATCTACTATGTGACTATAGCACTCTTTAAAATATATCTTGATTTCTTCTATTTTTATTTCTTTATCTGTTTTCATTCTTCCCCCTTTTCCTTACTATATACTTCTTATTCTTTAAGTCCCAGTCGGGATAGTGAACCGTAGTGGATCTCCGTATACTAGGATCACGTTGATCTACTACGACAGCGTGTTCTTTACAGGTACTACAAATATCTGTAAAGATTATTCTTGAATTACAGCAATTACTTATTCTCATAATTTTAATCTTTATTATATGCTTGAGTAAAATAACGGAGGCAGACGAGAAGCCCACCTCCGCATTCTCCTTCTACAGACTGCTTGTTACTTCTGTTCTAAGAATCGTTTGACTCTATTAGAAGGTCCGTACTCTTCGTCTTCTTCCTCTGCTATAATAGCATAGGCAGTTTCCCCAACTACTAAGTCAAGGTCAACAGGACTGTCGTAGCTGACTCCGAAGGCATCGTAGAACTCTCTAAGGCGACGTAGTTTTCCGTTTGCTCTCCCCTCATCATCATCCTCTGCAGGAAGTGTAATGTAGTGAAAGCAGGTTCGGGAATCTACTTCATCAGGAAACCCGATAGCGACTTCTATCATAGGATTTCCTGCTTGAGATGTCTTAGCCTTCGCTGACAGTATCTTAACGGAGTATTCTCCTGCAGGTACTATCTGCTCATCTGGGACATCCTTTAGGTTGTAGTCTAGTATACTCATTGAGCATCCTTTTTGTTTATGTGTGCTTTGTTCGATGTTTGCACAAAGCAACACGTTATTGGATTAGAAGGGATTTATCACTGTCGTCAATCCCTGCTTTTCTCAGTAGCGCTTTGATGTTGGGCTCTTCGTATGTGTCAAAGATTTTATTCCTTCCGAGCCTGGTACGAGCCTTGTAAAGACCAGTGTTTCTCGTTAGAATAGAGTACTCAACACCTTTGCTACTCTCTTTTGATGTAGCCATGTAGACTTCATCCATTAACAGTGGGAGTTTTTCTTTCAGTTTCCCTGTTATCATAACTCCTGTTGTTAATCTTCCAGTTACTTCATCTTTTTCACTATCTACATGACCAGTTAATATAACATCACAAGGGATAGATGTTATAAGTTTTATGGCGTCCCTTAGGGTATTTATTTGCACTAGATAATCTTGCATCTGTGGTATACCCGCTGCTCTTCCATTTGATTTTAGTATAGCATTCATGAGAGCCTCAGACCATGTTGTTACACTGTCCAGAGCGTAAGTCCCTATACTCTCAAAGAATCCTTCCATGTGTCTTAGTCGATCGAACTCCTTTTCCCAACTCCTATATGTAGTTGGACGCTTAGCGTCTTCGTGTTGAAAGGAGCTGTTTACCATAACCTCCCCTTTCTTTATTTGATCAACTAAAACCTTCTCACCTCCAGGATCAAAGGAATGGATTAAGACAGGTTTCCGAGCAGTGCCCAGAATTGTTGTCTTCCCTGTTCCCATATAACCATAGATGAGACTATTGAAGTAATCTTTAGCGCGTGATTTGTTGTAGTTATCACGAATGTTTTTGAACTCGCTAAGGATACTTTTGTCTCCTTCTTTGCTCATGTTGTTTTCTCCTTAATATACATTACTGTACCTGCAGTTTCATCTCGTTCACTTGGATTCCAGTATTTCTTAACGAACCCAGTTGGAGTTTCACTGCAGTGTTGGAGAGGATTAGACCATACAGAGCAGAAGTCCATGAACTTACAAGCCCTACCATAGTTGATGCAGGACTCTGTATTCATTGGAAAAGCATTGAAGACAACTTCTTCTTCTGTTGATTCCATCATCTCATTCATGTTCCACTCAATTAGGTCAATGAAGTGATTCACATTCCATAACCAAGTGTTCATCATATCAACACTTTTTCTTACAGGCACTCTTATATACTCATTGCTAGTCTTCCGAAAGATAACACCATTTACTTTAATGCCGTATACTTCAGAAGGATCATACAAAGAATGCAAGACGTGCATATAAGTTCCTATCTGTGTCTTTAGTGTCCACTGGTCAATCCATGTACTCATTAAACGAGACCCAGTCTTATGCTCTAAACTAAAAATACCTTCATCTCCTTTTACAATAGAATCAAGCCGAAAGTGTACCACTCTTTTTTCATTGATCGGTACAGTTCCTGCAATCTCTGTGTAGAGAACCTCAAAGGTATCTGTTTGTTTGTACTTCTGTATATACTCAACAAGGGTGGGCACTACAGATGAAGGAGCCTTCGGGAAGTTGTTAGCGTCCTGAAGTTCAGTGAAGTGCTCTCTATAATATGAGAGGAAACGATCATAGGCAATTTTAACTGCCTGATTAGTGTACCCCTCATTCAAGAGAGTCTCCATTGCTCTGTGCCAACCTTCACCAAAAATAAGATGTATGTTTGGCTCATCTGTTGTCCATCCTAGTATATACTGATAGAAGTACATCCTTGGGCACTGCATAAAGTTTTGGATCTTTGACGAATCATAGATCGCCCAAGTTTTATCTGGAACTAGGTTGTTTCCCATAGTTTCTCCAGTTTTTGTTACTTCTACTACATCCGCATATTTCTATGCCTGATTAATCGACTCTTAGAGTCAGTTAATTCTTTTTTAATTTTCTTAAGAACTTAGCGTGCTGTAATGCAGTTCTGCCTTCTACCTTATTCTTTTTATTGGCAGCTGCTCGAGTCCGTTTTCTAATCTTGGCTCTTTTATTAGGCACTATTTATCCTACCGCCTCGAGATATCCAATCCTTTGCTTTGGAGGCGAAGGTAACTCGTCCTCAACATCAAGACATTTCTTAACATTCTTCATAGCCTTGTCCATCTCGTCAATAGACTCTCCCACTCTCGTCTCGATACGGAGTAGATTAGCGTTTACTTGTAAGAGATTATCTTCAAGTGCTTTTATTACTTCTTCCATATGGTCAACTAATACGACGAGACCTTTTAGCCAGTGAACGCTATTCTCTATAACGTATCTCATTCCTGCCAGCTCTGCAGCTGTAGTCATTACTTCATTACCTACTGTTAAGGTAAATAGGCAAACTCCATCTGCATCACATAGACTCCATGAGTCTTTATTTATTGAGTTATGCTTGGCGTTAGGTATTATTTTTAGAGGAGCTTTAGGAACTGTCATTACTTTAAGGCAATTCTCAACTTCTCTGAATGGCTTTATTATTTCTCTCTTCATTATTACTCCTTATTATCTTTTAGGGGCTGGGCTTAGTAATTTTTTAAACCCTTTTATTATTCTCCTCATAAACCTATCTTCATTTCTAGGTCTGCCAGGAGACACTTTGTACCCATTTGCTCTTGTGGTACCTTTAGGTCTTCCAACCTTTCTTTTTTTACTCATCTCGCTCTTCCTTTTTTACTAGTTCACCCAGTATGAGACGCCTCTCAATATACCTGTTATTCTTATATAATAACAGATTTAAGCAACCCCATTTATAGGCAAATATTGAACAAGCTATGGAGCACATACTTGTTAAGCCTGTAAGGAGAATATAATCTTCTCCACTTGACTTGTCAAGAACATCTGAGAACTCTCTGTAAACAGATGTGATTGCATATCTATCCATCTTTCCTTCTGATAGATAAACAAACTCGCCAAACCTTTTTGCATCTTTGAAGTCATGCCCACTTTTATTAACTATAAAAACTTTACTCATCTTCTTTTATTACTCTTTCTGGCGTGAGGTTATGGGTTAGTTCATATGTATCTACTTCATACTTTACAAATTCTTGCTTCGGATCTTCTATTCCATATCCAAAGACTATAACATAAATTGCTCTTTCTGATGTAAGAGATTCAATATATGCAGTTATAAAACTTTTTGGAACTGTTCTTAGATCTTTCCATATCTTGTTAACTGATCTCTGTATTGATTGAGATAGATATTCAAGACCGTGAGCGCTTACTAGGGAGGAAGAAGGATAGGTAATACTTACCTTCTTTATTTCATTGCCTTCTAGGACACGAGGATACTGTTTCATTATATGACTTATGTGGAATACACTAGAAAGAGATGGAGAGGGGTATGAATGTAATAGGACTATGACCGTTCGAGCCTGCCAGCTTTTGCTTAGATCCAACCACAGGAAACTTGACAAGTCCAGAGTACCCCTCTCCTCTACCACACAACAAAGGAGCGATATGGTAATTCTCTATATGGTATTACCCAGCAGCTTCTTTAAGTTGCTCGATGAATCGCTGCTGTTGATCCTCAGACATCTTCTCAAAAGCACCCATTGCTTTCTCTACAGGGCTCTTACCACGTCGGGTAACCTGTCCAGGTTTCCAACCGTCTGCGGCTTCTTGAACATCTTGTCCAAGTTTAGCGGCTGATCTCATACGAGACTGCAGAGATACAACTGCGTGGGCTTTAAAATGAGCAAGAACAATCTCTTCACTGAAGAGTTCTACTGCATCATCTAAAGTACTGCCAAAGTCGTATTCGACTGACAGTTCATGAGAGTCAACTGTATTACCGTCTTCGTCCTTCTCATTGTAGGTGGCTGTGTATAAAGACATAGCGCCTCCTTCTACTTCGTTTTAGAGTTACGCATTTGCTCTGCAAGAGTGTGATGAATTAGATTCTTACTCCTTTTAGAGTTCATGCACTTTATTACTACTTTCTTATACTCTTCCTGGAATGAAAGAGTTGGAGTAGTCTTCTTTATTACCTTTGTCTGTTTGGATAACTTAAGGAGCTCCTCACTAGACAAACTATTTAGTAATTCTTTAAACTTTTTTATCGTTGTGCTTTGATCGTTCTTCGCACAAAGCAAATCACTCATTGGTTTTCTCCTCAATGATTTCACAGTGTTTTGAATTGGAGATTTTATCCTGTTTTTTCATACCATAATTTACAGCAAATAATTGTAAAAAGCAACAAGAGGAACCCATTTATTTTTCATCTATATCCTCCCTTAATATCTCCATAGCCTCATCAAACTTATCTTTATCTACACCTGCCATGTCGATTATAGTATCATTCGCACCTTCGAAGTTTTTAATCGCTTCTTCTTGAAGCGCTCTGATAATAGACTTTCCTGATCTTGTGCCTTGTTTGAATACTATACCCTGATTGTGTAGATATTCGATAGCATCACTTTCTGACTCGAAGACTTCAACATTCTTGTATGAGCCTACGATACTAGCGTACACATTTATAACTGTGCGAATAAGTGATGATCTATCACGAAGATTATAACCTCTCGAAGAGAAGTATTTGTGGATTGTTGCTAGGTGAGTAATGTCAATTCTAGACTCGACGACAACCTTACTCAATTATTACTCCTTATCACCTAATTATTAAAATTTGTGTTAATTGTAACGTATGAAAGTACGTTAAATAATTGACAACTGAAAGCCACAATTTCCCACATTTTATCTAGTGTTACTTTTAATGCGTTCTTGTTTTATTTTACTAATATGTTCTTCCAACTGTTCAAGAACATCTTTTTTGCTACCTTTAAAGTTAAACTCTTTCTTTATTAGTGAGTATGCAGATGATCCTCTGCTTCTCTTTAATCCCAGTATTTCCAGTTCGAGTCCACCTCTTAACGAAAGTATGCGAAAGAACTCTATTCCATTCATGTTATCTCCTCTTTCTTTATTTGTTTATCTTTAATTAGTATTCCCTGTAAGTGATCGTACTCATGTTGAAACACTAGAGCATCAGTTCCAGTTAATAATATATCTACGTGACTAAATTCTTCCATACAGTACCAGTAGTATTCAACATCAATCTTTGGATACCTCTCCACTGCATATATATGCTTCTTACCTGGAATGGATAAGCACTGCTCATGGTTAATATAAGGTTTACCATAGTAAGCATGAATTTTAGGATTGATGTACTGATACCATACACCACTACTCTTTATAGAAAATATTGAGTTCTTTTCTGCAACTTGATTTGCAGCTATACCAATAGCATTACTACGATATGGTATTGAGCGTCTTAAGAAACTCTTTAATGCTGATAATGTAGAATTATAATCATCTATGTTACAATCAATAGTAGGTGTCATTAGATGATCGTGTGTTTTCTGCTTGTTCTTAATAGTTACTATCATTACTTTGTTGTATTA
>Ga0098033_1000527_pt1 | contig 17304 bp, 14 predicted proteins | sample 1_EtaG_FD_75049 | JGI IMG/M metagenome (GOLD analysis project Ga0098033, IMG submission 75049) | Marine viral communities from the Subarctic Pacific Ocean - 1_ETSP_OMZ_AT15124 metaG | ecosystem: Environmental > Aquatic > Marine > Oceanic | place: Pacific Ocean | collected 2015-01-07
ATATATCAAGACGGGTTTCACCTTCACAACGCGAGGTTGTGACCGCAAATGCCCCTGGTGTCTGGTGCCACAAAGAGAAGGCAAACTGGTTGAGATCCCAGGATACCCAGACGGATGGATCATACAAGACAACAACTTTCTGCAAGCAACACAGGAGCATCAGGCATCAGTCTTTGAGATGCTTCGGAGGATCCACAGAGATAAACGCCCAGACTTCATGGCAACAAGGGGTGTTGAGTTTGCTGGTGGACTGGATGCACGTCTTGTAACGCCTTGGTTTGCTGAACAACTCAAGACAATACGGTTGAGTCAATTGTTCCTGGCAGCAGATACAGCACCATCCATCAAACACTTGGCAGTAGCCCGTGAGATCCTCAAGGACCAGAGCCAGAAGAAGATGCGCGTCTACGTTCTCATTGGGTTCGGAAACGACACGCCCGAGAAGGCGGTCGAGCGCCTGGAGCGCGTATGGGACTTGGGATGTATCCCCCACGCCCAACTCTACCAACCCGTGGATTCGTGGATAGAATACTCAAAGGTCTGGCGCAAGATTCACCGGACATGGTCGCGTCCTGCCGCCATGTACGGCCTGCATAAGAACAACCACACCGGACAGTTTTTGGTAGGGTGACAGGTTAGGATTTAACTAGGAGGTAGCATGGATAGAAGTGAATGGTTGAAGCAGAGGAAGACAGGACTAGGAGGGACAGACGTTGCTGCGGTAATGGGCATGTCGAACTGGCGCAAGCCACTGGATGTTTACAATGACAAGACTAGCGATGAGATTGATTTCTCTGACTCGGAGCGCATGTACTGGGGTCGCACCCTGGAGGCTACGGTTGCAGAAGAGTACACCCGAAGAACCGGACACCCTCTCACCCAAGGTCAGTTTACCCGACATCCAGAGCACGACTGGGCTGTGGGTACGCCTGATTATCTAGCTCAGAGGTGGGGCGTTGAGGTTAAGACAGCAGCCAATGAGATCGGATGGGGTCCAGAAGGGACTGCTATGATTCCCAAACCTTACCAAGTTCAGTGTGCATGGTACTGCTTTCTCACTGGCATGAAGAGGTGGGACGTAGCTGTGCTGTTCACGGGTCAGAGGTTCTGTGTCTATCATTACTTCCCGTCGCCCACCTTTATCGACACGCTAAAGCAGACAGCGCATAAGTTCTGGACAGAGAACGTAACCAAGGGTGTGCCCCCACCTGCTGAGCCGAGGGACCATGCCCTGTCCCTGGCTGACCTGCCTAGCTCAGACGAGATCATGGAGTCAGACCCTGAGATAGACGAGGCTATAGTCCGCTTGCTCAAGACCAAGCAGGAACTAGCTGAGGTGACAGAGCGCAAGGAAAACCTGGAGGGCATCATCAAGATAGCTATGCAAGAGAAAGCTATCCTCCTGTCAGAGCACGCAAAGGTATCATATAAAACCTCACGGGGTAGGACAGTAGTGGACTGGAAGAGTATCGCTGAACGTCTGTTTCCCCTTCATGTTGAAGAGTACATCGCAACGCTTATCGTGGAGAACACGGTAGCTAAACTAGGAACCCGTAGGTTCTTACTGAAGGAGAAGAAGAGTGGGAAGGTTTAATAAAACAGACACACCAGGGATACTACTAGGACCAGACGGAAAGGAGTATCACAACGTATGGAAGAGGGTCTACGACTTTAGAGAGGGTCACCCCATAGCAGAAGGGTGGTCAATCGTTACTGAGGTAGTGAAGTACGAAGGCTTAGACGCTCTGTGTTTCCGTGGTCAGGTCTGGAAGGAAGGGGGCACGCGACCTGTAGGGGTAGGGCACAGCGACCCACTGCCTGCGAATCTTAGACAGCATGAGTTTAAGAAGTACGAGACAGTCTCCATCGGTAGAGCTTGTGCTTCGTGTGGGTTTGTCTCTGAGGGTTCTTATGCCAGCGCTGACGAGATGGAGGATGTAGACCTGTCACCACACACCCCAACCCGTGCCCCTGAACGTACCGAGAAGCCATCGCACAGGGCACCCCTACAGTCTAGCCCTCCTGAGTTTGAAAGTACGCCAGAGGGTGTAATCTGCCCAAAGTGTGAGGGATTCATGTGGGACAACCGAGAGCAGAAGGAACGTGGTCAGCGGAAGTCAACCTACCCAGACCTAACTTGTAAAGATAAGGCATGTGATAACGCAATCTGGTTAAACTAAGCTTATCCCTCCCCCTTGTTTGTAGGTTGGGGAACTGAGTGTCGTTAGGATGCAGGGGGGAGGGGTTTTCCCTAGTTCATAAACATCTGGAACAGTGGCCCGCTTCCTGCCCCAGCAAGGACAGCCCCACCAGCGATGTAGAGTAGCTTTTGTAGTTGAGACTCGATGGCACCACACTTGACCTCGATGTCGCTTACGTTCTTTTGTAGACCAGCGATAGACTCTACTTGCTTGTCGCTTCGCTCACGGAGGTAGCGCAGTTCGCTGAGTAGGAACTCGTTAATCTGTTCCATCGTGCCTCTCCCATGCAACGTAAGTACCGTCTGCTCTCTTTAATAATAACTGACGCCTGTTCTTTTTTCTAGTGGTGTGGCTGATATGGATGTGCCCGGTAGTCTCTTTGTACCAGATAGCCTGGTCAACGGGCCAGCCCATGCCGACCATCTTAACGATGTAATCCCATACGTCATAGGTTGGCTGAGTAGGACAGAAAAAATCAACAGCCTCGGCAGTAACATGCTGGCTGGACGGGGCTCCCCCTACCTCTTGGTTCACATGGCTGCTGCGGTAGCCACTGGAGATTTTAACGTAGCCAAACCTGTCCCTAATGGGCTGAAGGATGGCTGAGCACAGGCACATGAGCCTCGGAACGTACTCTTTAGGGACGAGGTTGACAGCAAGGACCGAAGTTACCTCGAACTCCTCAGTCCTGAAGTTTGGACTTAGCTTCATCTGCGTCACGCCTCTCCATGATTCGCTTGGCCCGCTTGCGTAGCCTCTCGGCCCGCTTCTTCCTGCCCTTCCTGTTCGCTCGCATGGAGCGTGCGAGAATCTTGGTAGGGTTGGGCTTGAGAAGAGGGATAAGAGCCCGCAGAAACGCCTCTACAGCAGGCCCGTCGCCTCTCTCCAGGCTCGCGCCCAGCGGACCCTTTACAATCGCTCCTAGAGGCAGCAGCGCATCAATGGTGTCGGCTAGTAGCTCGACTCCACGATGGGGTTCCATCCCCTCATCCTCAATGAACTCCTCAAGAGCCTCGACCGCTATCTCTTCGATCTCTTTCTTGATTAAGGGGGTTAGATTACTCATCAACCGCCTCAGCTAAGGCGTTGCCTGCCTTCCAGGCTTCTCCGAAGTCTACTAGACCTTGAGCACCTACGAGTCCAAGGACCATAGTAGTGATAGACTCGAGTGTCGCCTCGGTTAGAGGGATGCCGAGCAGGTTGACTGCCACGACTACGCCAATGGTGCCTACTGTAAGTAAAAGCTTACGGGATAGAAACTTTTTCATGGTATCTCCTATGGGGCTGGTTCTATTAGGGTAATCTTTACGCCGAAGCGCGGGGTACGGGAACGTGGGTAGGCTTGATGCTCATAAAACTCTGGTTCAGTGGACGTTAAGTAAGTCTCAACTGCGAGGCACGCATTGTAAACTACGGGAGGGTCAGCAATAGTGCCGTCCAGGTATTGGATCTTAATGAGCAGTTCACCATTCGCGGTCTGTACAACACCGTATATCTCACCCACACAAAGCTCAGGCGTTAAAAGCGGTGTTTCTGGTGTTCCTTCTGCAACAACGTAGGAAGCTACGCGCATGATCTCTGTGGATTGAAGTTCCCGCTTGAACTTGTTGGTGTAAAAGGACCCTCCCCGCACCTCTGTTGCCCTCCAGTAGATGTTCAGTCCGTTGCCGTAAGAGGTAGCTATTTCGTTGACTTGACAAACGGGAGGCTTAACAACGCTCTGCTGGGTGAACGTTACTGCATCCTCAAACCGACATTCAACGATTGCGTCTCCGGTGGATGCTGGAGTATCCTCGTCTGCTATCACAACGTTAGCGTAAGTAGAGGGTGACTCTATACATACCCTTAGTTGTGAGAGGGGGGTGGCTACGGTTCCCTGATTGTCAACCGCATCGGGGTTGCCCCAATAAATCCAAACGAAAACCAAGTCTGTTGTAACGCCGGTAGTCGAAGAGGCCCGGTTTTCAAGTTCCGTCCGATTCGTTGTATCTGAGTCATTAAAGTCTATGAAAGACACACCAGGCTCAGCAACAAGACCAAGTTCGTATTCAAGTTCTACGTTACCAGTCCAGTCCGTAACCCTAATGTCTGCGCCACTTGGAATGATGTTATCCCAGAAGTAACTCCATTCTTTAGGGAGCCAAATCCTGTAGTTTTCAAAGTTGCCGAGCGCTTGCCGCGCAAACGGGACAAGAACGGGATAACGATAGTTCCATTCCTTAGACAGCCATGCCATTTAAGCCCCCAACTTCCCCAAGATAGTCGCTTTGGTATCTGCTGACGAAACCTCTATGCCGTTGCTGTCGGCAAACTCTAGCAGTTTTGCCTTTGTCCAGGTCTTGTCTGGTGCTGGCTTGCGGCGACGGATGACTGGCGTAACTCGAGGCGGTTTGCCTGCCTTTCTCTGTGCAATGATGCGCTGGATTCGTGTGATGCGATTGCTCATTCTATCTCCTCTAGGTTTTTTTGTTCATCGTCTGGAAGGTGGCTGTCTATTTCTTGTCGTATCCTTCTCATTTGCTGAGTCGCCTTACGCTTACTCTTAGCCTGTAACTGTTCCGCTGTTGCGTAGCTAAAGGGCTTCATCAACAAGGTAAGAAGCGAAAAGTTGCTTTGTCCCTTACGGTCTTCTTCTTTCATTTCATCTGAGATAAAGGGCGCAAGCATCCAGAGGTCTTTGTAGGTCTGTACTTGCCTTAGCGAAGATCCTAGCCTATCAACGATCCACTTTTTAAGCACAGGGTGTGCCTCGACTACATAAGGTTCACCCAACTTGGTGTAGTAGATGTAGTCTGGGTTATCTAATGGGGTTGCTGTGCGCTTTTTCACATACTGTGGAAGTACCTGCTCTAACCACTGAGGTACACCTAACGCTGGCTCTTTCTCGCCTCCTCCTGTGATAGCTGTAAAGACATCGTAGGTTAGCTCAAATGCGGGCGACATCTTGCCACCGATCTCATGCTCCAGCGCACGACGCTTTGCGTAGGGGTCTAGCGATGCCATTTCAAAAAGCGATGTAAGAATGGACGGGCCAATGTCGAAGGTGCCAGGTCCGGTTGTGTGAATCACACCCTCAACTATCCTCTTCATACCCCAGGGGGTAGTCTCATTGGGTTCCTCGTTGCCTAGCCACGCTCCGCTGAGGTTGTATCGAGAGATGCCCGCCTGCTCCTCCCGGTCTACTCCCCAGAAGTCAGCCTGACGAGCCTGTAGCTTATGATAAGCCATAAGCCTCTCAGGATGCTCAAGCCCAAGTCGTAAGTAGGCGGCATATTGGCGTCTAAAGAACGTGTAGAAGACAACGTACTTCTTAGCTACTGCCTTCTCAAACTTTGTGAGGTCGCCAAAATCAAACTGAGACTTGCGTGCCACGTCTGCCGCCTCAGCTATAGAAAGCCCATCGTCTAGCGCATTGAGGAAAGCTGAACCCCTGAAGTGCATCTCTATTCTGCGTAGAGCGTCGTTAATAGAGCGATTCATAGAGCGAAACATAAAGGTTGTGTTCCAGCCAAGGTCCTTTAGAGGTTGTGCAACCTTGAAGATGCCTACCCCCTTCTCCATGTCCTTTCGTATGCTTTTTTGTAGCTCAAGAGCCGCGTCTGCCTTGCCGACTAGATTCGAGAACGTGTCTGTAACTCCCCTGGTCAGTATCTCCTGAGCCAGAGTGTCTATGTCATAGATTCTGCCGTCTTTTGTGATGTAGTTCCTACCTATCGGAGCGTTGCGTTTCCCTATGACAAGATCGTCAACGCGACCGAGAAGGGTGGGGAGAACAGGTGCGGTTTTAGGCGTTATCCCCATGTAGCTGGCGACCCGTATAGGAGCGCCTGCGACGCCAGAGGCGGCTGCCCTACCTATCTGCTTTACCCCATTGACTAGACCCTGCCTGCCGTAAGCCATCTCTATCATGCCGAAAGCGTTAGTAACATAGTAGTTAAGTCGGATAAGGGGCACGAACCCGTGGGTCATCAGCGTCTTGCCCGCACGGTTTACCCAGTTCCACCATCCAGAGTTGTGAAGCACCTGGGCAAGCTTCTGTCCTGCTGCTCCTTTATCCGTCCACTTTTTGCTCAGTAGAATGTCAGCACCCTCTCTCATGGCGCTTTTAAGTTCTGTTGCAGCCCATTCTGGCAGGAATATCTCATGCCCGTCTACCTTCACTGCTGTTAGCCCTTGCATTTTGCTTTTGTCTATCGCTCCGCGAGGACCGACTGCCCATGCCCGTTCCGGTAGGGTGTCAAAACCCAAGCCTCGTGTAGCCTTGATAGCGTTCGACTGAACGTCAACAGGTAAGTTAAAGAACTCCGAGTCGTACTTGTAGATGTACTTGTAAACAGCCTCAGCGTCCTTCTTACTCAATGTAAACGGCAAGTCTTCTGCTAACTCTAGGACCCCCTTTACATATTTTGCCCTCTGTAGTCGCTCGATCATTACTCCGGTGATTGCGTCTGCAACCTGAGCAGACCTCGACTTGAGCAGTGTCCCGCTATCAATGGCACCGTCCGTTACTTTGGTGAACTCAACGAGGTGATCCATCGTGTCCGCAGCGTTCATGTGCAGTAGTTCCTGGTAGACTCGTTCTGCCGTTTCCTGGTTATTAAGTTTCTTCTGTACCTTGGCCTCCCATTCTCCCCAGGACTTTGTAAGACCCCTCTTGCTAAGCCGAGGGATGCTTAAATAGGCATGGGTTCCAAAGGAACTTACGAAGTTAACAATCTGTTCGCTGCGCTCTGATGCCCACCCGTTCATAGCCTTAACAAGAGCATCCTCGTCGTTGATGATGATGGATCTCATCAGGTTGCGATTGGGTGCTGTCGTTGGATCTCCGATATACTTCAAGATGTCAGTGCGTAACGCTTGAACCTCACCCATCCAATCGTCTAGTTCTCCCTCTTTCAACGTAGCTCTGCGCTTCGCTAAATCGCGCCACTTTCTTACCCTGATAAGCTGAGCACCCGTTACAAACTGTGGGGTTTGAGAGTAGAGGCGGGAGAGGGCTTGAATGGGACTCTTCCCTTCTCTCGTGGCTTCACGAAGGACCCGTCTAATATCGTCCTCTGCGCTCTCGATGCTTGCTACCATCCTGCGAAACTTCATTCGCACGTTCTTGGGAACAGTGTATTTCTGAAACTGCCAGATCAGATTTGTAAGGGCTGTCACTGGTCCCTGTTTGAGTTGGTCCCTTTTGGTTAGCCCTAGTGCCCAACTTTCGATAACTCCTGTGTCTCTTATTGCATACTCCTGCGAGGTCCACTTGCCTCCGATCCCTCTAGCTACGTCAGTCTGGGCCTTATCCCATGCCCCTGTCTCTAGCGTCCACTTGCCGCCTATCTCAGCAACCCTCACCTTAGAGTTGTACTGGTCAAAGTAGTGGTTGACTCTTCTGGCTGTTTGTGCATCCATTTCAAGCACCTTGCCAGCCGCGTGAACCTCGGCAAACTTGGCCCAGGAGACACCAAACTCGTCTTCAAAGGAACTAGCAATCCTGGCTTTTAGGTCCTTAGCTATATTAGCCGGGACGTAAACTCCCTCCCCAATGTCCACGACCTTCTGGTTCGGTCGCATTGAGTTGAAGTACATCGAAAAGGCGTCTTCTACGAGATCGAGGCCCGCCTGCTCTGCTGCTGTTTGGGGCTTAGCCATCGGCTGTTTTGTCTTGAAGTATCTCTTTCTCCATAGCCACTGCGTAAACGGAGCACCGGAAAGAATGTCAAGCGCTAGCGCTGGAGTAAGCTTCGCCAGCGTTTTTTGAGGGAGGACACCAAAGGGGTCTATAGCAATCATTGTCGTTGTTGTGTCTACTGCCGTGCCCCCCTTGTCCACCTTGGGCTCAGTCTCGTCAAAGACTTTCTTCATGGATGCCCTGAGCGCAGAGGGGATGGTTGGAAGTTCTCCAGCCTCGTCCATAAGCAAGCCCCATTTTATCCCTTGCTCGTCAACGTGCCTGCCAGTCTTTAGTTTTCCAGCAGCGTCCGTCCAGTTCTCGTATGGATACCATTGCTTAGATATGCCGTCCCAACTGATGCCTGACCTTTCCCTGAACAGCATACGCGATTCAACAGGGTTAAGGTGCTGGTTGGCTACGGGGTACATAGCACCATGCTTCTTTCCACCACCCTTACTACCTGGGAGAGATCGCCTCCATCCAGCTAGAACCCTCGTTGGCTTCATCGTTTTTGCCGGGTCGAACATCTCCCTGTGCTTAGCAGGGTTGGCTGTTACAAGTTGGTCGCGCCAGTAGCTTGCTTTTGGGTCCTCTAGGAAGTCTTTGGCTGTTAGCTTCTTACCCTTCTCCCATTTCTTGAATCCCTTTTCTGTGAGAGAGCGCTTCATCATGTGCGCTGCTGCCTCTTCCAAGGTCATCGGGACAGATAGATACTTGCCTTCGTTATAGACAAAATACTTCCTTATTCGTGTGGCCTGGACAAGATTGCGGGTGTGTACGTCGGACTTGGCTGAGTTTCCACTGGCGTAGGTTAGAGGGTCTTCCCATTTAGTCCTGGCAATAGGGTTAGCCTTATTCCACTCTTTAGGGTGTGTCGCAATCCACTGCTCAAGAGTTTCGACGTAATGTGACTTCTTAGCGTTTTCGGTAAACGGTTCCTCTATGCCAAGTTTCTTGAACTGCTCTTTGAGTTCTTTAAGGCTTGCCTTTTTTGGATTAAAGATTTGGTCAGGCCAATACTGAACGTAGACAGGTGCGCCGCTCTCATTGTAATGGATGCCACCGCTGTCTCTAAGAGGTGTCTCGTGCGCGATAACCCTGCGTTGCGTGTAGGCTTTGCTAAACCCAGGACCCCCACCTTTAATCTCACCGAAGTATTCTTTTGCTGTGATCGGGTTTTGAGGGCCAATGTCAAATGCCGTCGCAACGGTCTTCTCGTTTGCTCCAGTCCACTTGAGAATCCAGGGCTCGCCACTAGCAGTAGCCTCTGGCATCATCTTTAGACCGTTTATTTCGGAATAAACGCGGCCCATGCTGTGCCCGAAACTCCATTTGGGATCCAGGGTGATTCGTTGGGAATCCCACAGACCATCTGAGTCACGCCAAAGTACCTCAACCTCGTCGTATTCACCCTTAGAGATAGCTTCTGCGTTAACTACGTCGGTGTTAATCTCTAACTTTGCCGCCGCTCTTGCTTTTGCCTCGTTCGCTATCGCTGACTCTAGCTCATTCTGGAGGTTGTCTATCTTGTCCTGTACTCCCTCTGGACTGCCCTCTTTCTCTGCCTTTTTGAGATCCTTTTTAGCTTTATCGAGGTCCTTTTTTAGCTTGGCTTGCTTGGCTACAAACGCCTCAACACGCTCTACGGGTGTACCTTCCTTCGCGCCGCTTGCTATCTTGTCCAGGGTGTCTTCGATTGCTTTAATCGTGCCCTGTGCTTCCAGTAACTTCTGCCCCTGGAGTTCGAGGTCAGCGAGGTAACCGCTAGTGTCTTCCCACGGAGCGTCTGCTATCTCGCTCTCTAACTCGGCAACCTCGTCGGCTAACTTATCTGCACGATTCTTGTAGTGGGTGAACGCTGGCTCTACGCCTTGTGCGCCCTTTGCCGCCTCTGCGTCCTCTGCTCGTTTTAACAGGTCCAGGCTTTCGTCTTCCTGTGCTTTGAGGGTATTTTTAAGCCACTGCATGTCCTTGTCGGTGCGAGCCTTACCCTTGATCCACCTCTTCTGCATGTCCTGAAGCTTCTTCTCAGCTTCCTTGGCTCTACCTAGCCAGATGCCAGATAGCTCAGAACTAGCCTCCAGTTCTCCAGCTACTCTTGTGGCGTGAGCCAGTTCTGCCTGCCACATTCTCCGTAGCCCTTCGACTAACTGCTCCAGCGCTAGGACTTTTTCGGTTGAGCCTTTTTCTAGGCTGTTGTACTTCTTTCGCAACTCATCCAGCTTAGCTCTTGACTCCAGCCAATAACGGGAAAAGCTCTTTGCCTCGGCTTCTGCTTTTTTTAGGAGGGTCGATTGGCCTTTCCAGGCTTGCTGGTGGCTAAAAAGTTCCTCCTCAGCCTCAGCCAGTTGTTTCTTGAGTAGCTGTTGGTAGCCACGAAACGCTGGTTCCGTGCCCGCTTCCATCGCTTTTATTTTTGACTCTGACAGCAGCAGGTGTCTCTGGGTGTCTTGAAGTTCGTCTGCTACGCGAGCCTTCTCTGCCGCGTCTGTCTCCTTCTCGAGCTTCTTGGTGAGGTTTTGAATCTTCTTCTTGTGAGACTTTATGAGGGCACGATGGTTCTTTTCAAGCTTGGCGTTGCTTTTCGTTAGCTTAGCTAGCTTTTCCTCAATAACCTTAATCTCGGCTATCTTTGCATCGGCTGTTTCTGTGACTTTTTTAAGGACCTCTTCGATCTTCTTGACTCTGGATACGTCCGGTTCTGCTGGCTTAGGCGTAGGTTTGGGTTTTGCCCCTTGAGCCTCTGCCTTCGGTGGTGCTCCCTCGATAATATCTTGGGTGGTTTCAGTTGCTTTAGTTGCTCGCGCTGTGCTGGATGCTTCTTCGGCAAACGCAGCGCTGGAGGGTGATGCTGGTTGGGCTTTCTTTGCAGTTGAACCAAGATCGGGAACGAAGTTGGGAGCGTTATATTCACGATTATACCATCGCATGTACTCATCGAAGTTTTTAGTGACAACTCCGTTTGAAATCCCAAGGTCCATCGCTAACTCGTCCATCCCTCTTTGCAGGTCTTTGGGCATGTTCTTAAAAAGGACGTTGGGGTCCACTCCAGCCTGGTAAAGCCTAAGCCATTCATTAGCGTAGGTTTCAGCTAGATCCAGCACACCTTTAGACGGGTCGCTTGTTACGTTGATAATGTGCCTTTTCAGTTCAGGGTCAATCGTTACGCCCGCTGCTTTGAAGTCCTTTTCAACTTGGCTCGCTGTGCGAAATCCACGATTGAGTCTTACTGCATGTTGGGGTCCACCTATGGCTATCTTTTCAGCTACTCCGGTAAGAGAGAAAGCCATGCCCGCTGTCCAGAACATATCCGCTACGAATCCAGCCTCCCCTGGCTTTAGAAGCTGAGAACCTGGGACGTGTCCAGGGTTGACATACTCCTGTGCCTCCTCGTCCCAATGGGCGTTTAGGTCACTCGCTACCACGACCTCCTGAAAAATCTCTGGGAATCCGTTTAAGGTAGCGGATCGGTCAAGAGAACGAACCATAAAGTTTGCATACCAAGTATCGTCAACAGACTTTCGCCCGCCAATGTCTTCCTTCGTCAGCGGATCGTGCTCTGGGTCGATAAGGTGCAGCCCTTCCCCTACTGCATGTAGAGCCTGCCCCAGACCCATACCCACTCCCTGTATAGCTTCTGAGCCGAAGGCTTCTATGGTATTGATGAGCCTAAAGGCACGCATTGTGTTGTTTTCGTAGACGCCAACATCACCAGTTAAAACATTCTCATAGGGGTCTTGCAGTAAATCCCCTAGTATTCCCATCTCTGAATGTGCCTCAGCACGCTCCTGCTCTAGCAGGGTTCTCGCCATAGAGAGTCTTTCTTCGTCAACGCCAGCCATTACCAAGTGATGGAGATACCCTCTCTTATTGTTCTCTCCACGGATTCGGGACTCGTAGGTTGGTTCTGCTCCCACTCCAGGCGTAAGAGACTGACGTGCTAGGGTCTGGTCTAGTGCGGCACGAACAGTAGTTGTGCCTTTTCTTTCGCTGCCGACTATTGAGAGGTATTCCCCGGCTGATTTACCAGCGGTAGTGCCCTCAAGCACATGGTATTGCGTTCTCTTTGCCGCTTCTTTTTGCACTTCCTCCCATGAAGAGTTCCCACCTCCTGCATGGTCTTCCTTTATGACCCTTTCGAGTACATCATTATACAGGTCGCTGTGTTCCTTAGCTACGTCCTTCGGATCCAGGAGAAGATCGGGGTCTTGCCCACGATACTCAAGCGGATCTTTAGCTATTTTATCGTCCCCTCCAAGAAGCAATAAGGGTAGTATTGGGGTTGCCATGCTTTACCAGCCTGTTCCTGTGTCGGATGTGTCCTCAGCAGCCTCATCAAATAGCCGCTTCGCTTCTGAGTCTAGCCATGCCGCCATCTTTATGCGCTCAGGAGATCCCCTTACACCATTGTTGCGATCATTTACCCAGATTACATAAGCAGACAACTCTTCGGGTCCCATCTGGCTCGTCTTTTTGGTTGGCTTTCTCTTGGGTTTCCTTCTCTTGGATTTAGGGGTTGCAGGTGCTGGTGCTGGTGCTGCTTCTACTGCTTCTACTGCTGCTGGGGATTCGGGTGCTGGTGCCGGTGGTGCTGTGGACTCGTCACCTGAGATAAAGAGAGCATAAGCTTCGTCAGACTCTCCTTCTTCCTGGGTAGAGTATTCGTTGCCCTTGTAGAAAAAGGTCTGAAGACCCTCTAGCCGCGCCTCGTCAAAGGCTTGCGTGAAGTTTGAGGGTTCCTGGGTAACGTTTACGTTCGCTGCGACCGCTTCGTCTACTTCGTTCTCCTCTACAGCGTCCTCGTCAGCAATAATGTTTGCAGCACTGATTACCTCATCCGCCTGCTCCGCAGCAGCAGCCTCATCCTCAGCTAACGCCGCAAGCTCATCCATGGCTGCATCCATACCGGGTCCTGGGACCATGGCATCCTCATCCACAATACTGTCTTGGCCTGTGGCTTCATCCATCTCTGCTCTTAAATCACCCAGGTTATCAGGGGTTTTACCTTTCCCTGTTTTTTGCTTTCGGACTTTCCCGGTGTCGCTCTGTTCTTTTTCTCTTTCGCTAGCCTGTAGTGCTTTCTCCTCTTTCGTCACCTGCCTAGCTAGAGCCTTCGTTTCCCTTCTTGTAGGTTCAGGTAGACCAGCCATGAAGTTTGGTATGCCGTAAAGCTTGTTAGCCATTGCTAAATCAACCTTTAGACCCTCAAGATAAGCCTTAAACGGTGCCTGCATCTCCGCTGCTTCTGCTTTGGTGATAGGCGCGATGCCGCGTAGCCCCAGCGATCCGCCAAACCAAGACCGTTGGTAAGGTGCGCGGCTATCCTGAGCCTCCACCGCTGCGTCCCCTGCCGCAAGTGTCTCTGGGGTATAGATGGAGGGGAGATCCCCTCCGGTAGCTACCGCATCAATGTAGTTGTCAATGAAGTCATTTATTCTGCCGCCCGCCAGATTGTCTGCCGAAACGTGGTATGCCATTTTATCGTGCTGCCATGCCGTTTTAAGGGCGGCTTTTACCATTTTTAGTTTTATGGGATCTTGCCTATACTGGTCACCGTAAACCTGCATAACGTTAAGGAGAGCACCAACCGCCCGCTTGCTACGAAGGTCGGTGTCGTTGCTCCTCTGTTGCTGCCCTAAGACTTGGTTAGCTAATGATCCAATGTCATTTCTAAAAGCATCGGTGGTTTGGGAGTCTCTGGAGGTTTCCGCCATCAGGTTTGTTGCGGTTTTCACCGCTGGCTCAGGATCGTATGCTTTCGGTAGTCTTGAGGTGCTTGCGCTGTTGCTTCGGCCAAGGGCAAGTCGCTTCTCTGATATTTCCTGGTTCTCGAACTGTCGTTCGGTTCGATTTTCCAGGGCATTTGCTTTGGCGATGTCGAGCCCGAATCTGCCCTCAGCAGCCCTGCTTCTGTTTGCCTCCTTAGCAGCGTCCTCTTTGCTGCCCCTTACGCGCTCTCCGATTGCAGCAATCTGTCCCATGGTGTCGGCTATTGCTTTCTTTATTTCTCTAGGCGAATACTCTTTCCAAAGCGCTAGTTGGTTTCGCTTAGCAGACTCGGCACGCACGGTGTACTTGGCAGCGTAGTAGTGAACGAAGGGGTTTGCTATCTCAGGAGATACGAACCAAACATCTACTTCAGGCTGATACTTTCCTTTTGCTACAACTGACATTTCATCTCCTACTGTGCGGGAAGGTCGTAAAGGCTTAACGCATCAAGCTCAAAATCATCGTCGGTAGCATTAGGGGTAATGTTTTTGTTCTTCAGCCATAGTCGTGCAGCAGCGTCACCCCACCCCATGCGCTTCAGTATATCGAACTTAGCGTCCCAATCTACACCCTTTGCAACCATCCCCTCAACCTGCCCTGCCTGCAACATGGTCTGCATCTTTTGAAGCTGAGCCTCCTCTGCCCCCTGCTGAGCCAAAGCCCCGGCAAGGGTAGAAGCGTCCTTTGCAACAGCGCCCGCTGCGCCGCTTACGACCTGTGCTCCTGCGTACTTTAGAGCCTCTTCCTCTGCTCTTAGTGAGCCTGTGGTTTCCGCTATGTCCGCTTGTCTAGCCTTTCCTACGTCATAGGAGGTCTTAGCTACTGCATCAGCACCCGCATCGTAGGCAGCAGTTGGGTTACCAGTTTCGTTAACAGCCTCCATTCTCTGTATCTGGGACGTGATTTGATTGCCCATTTCTGACGCTTTCATGTTCATTTCTTGGTACTGCTGCTCCTCGTTAGGCGAGAGAACCACACCCGATTGTATCTTATGCTTTACTTCTGCAATCCTCTTGCTGAGCCTGATCAGTTCCGGTATGGCGGCGACTGCCTGAACGGATGCGCCGCCTAGCATCATTAGCGCTGAAGTTGTCATTGGATTCATTGTGTTTCTCCTTCTAAACCGAGTCTTCTTTTCTAAAGACTTCTACCTTTAACGAACGTGGTCCGAAACTAAACTGTTGAGAGGCGACCTCTTGGGTCCCCTGGTAACCAGACATGGCATTATACTGCTTAACCCTATCAAAATCGAGATAGACCCCAATGTCAACCAACCCATTTATTGTGGGAGTGGAATCCGTAATCTGAAAACAGCCAGCAATACTGAAGTTCCATTTATCGTGAGGCTTAATCTGGATTATCGGTTTGCCTGCCCCTCTGTTGTCTGACCTGTTTCTGATATAGTCCCAATCGGTGTCCGTTGCCCACACTGTCGCCCGGTACGATTGCAGGAGCGCTCTTTTAACACCAAAGGGTGCCCATTCTCCGCTCTCTCTGTCAAGAAGGTGCCCTAGCTTTAAGTCTGCTGCTAGATATGGCGCGAGGCCCGCAATCGCCATCTCCTTAAAATCCTCAGATAAGCGGCAGTCGCTCCATGCCCCCACTGTAATGTCAGCCTGAACATAAACGATTAAATGGTCAGTTGAGGTTAACGCACCCTCTCGGTTTGTATCTATTGTGGCAAGCATCCCTGGAACAGCCACTTGGTAGGTTGTGTTCTGGTCAAAGAAGACATCCTTTCGGTCAGTGAGCCTGTTCCAGAAAACCCCCGTATCTGGGTTGATTCGCCAGCTAGCCTGCTGAATCGTTCCATCAAAAATGTCAAGGGGTCCCTCGGCAACGTATGGGCGAACAATGTTTTCAGAAGTCACGGTTCCGTTATCAACGTCTGCCGCCTGTGCCCTTCCGTTAAGCCACCGCAACCCCCCAAGAGCACCCTTCGACCATGTTTCCCAGGCAGACCGAAGCATCGTGGTTCCGTTTACAAATGCTGTAGCGGCAAAACCCATTTACTTTCCTAAGTGAGAGTCATGGCGATGTTGGAAGTATCCACAGCCCGAAACTTAACAACGTCTAGGTGGCACTGAGTATAGAACACTACGGGCGCAGTGAGAACGACAATGCTGGAAGAAAGCGGAGGAGGGAAAGTAAAAACGGGCCAGATGCTTTTAACGCCCCTTAAAGAGAGCCCCGGTGGCTTTATCATGCCCAGAGTTGCCAGGTTGCCGCCGCTGGATTTTCCTGGTGGATACCCCACACCGACTGTCCCTGCACTGTTTCCGAGAATCCGCGTTGTTCCCTCTATATCAAAGTCTACAAAGGTGGCAGGGGTAGTCTCCAGCTTACAACGCAGTCTTACTGTGGCTATTTCGGATCCAAAGATAGCCCAAGCGCTGGGTTGTGGAGGAACCACCTGGCAGTAGAACCTAACTCTCATAACTTCGTTTGTGTTCAATCCAATTGAATGGCCAAAGGTTAAAGACAACCCAGGCTCGTCCGTTCCATCTAGGTTCCATTCACCAGTAAAATCGTCTGCTACAGCAAGATCGTCTACATCGTTGAACCACCCACTAGGATAGGATGAGTCAGAGCAGAGGGTTGAACCTTCGACGCTTAGGGAGGTCCTATCGAACCCCTCTCTCTTAAAGTTCTCAGTGTCCAGGGTGCTTGACTGATCGCTCATCGCTGTGGTGACGGTGTTTACCGTGCTTGCGTCCTTCGTTTCTCCTACTTGCGGCTCTACATAGTTTACTATTCCCATGGCTACCTCAAGATATTTCTGACGTAGAGGTTTCTCTCTCGCCAGTTAAAAGTAAACTCACTTGTATTGTTTACTGGCTTTCCTATTTGGATAAGACGGTAAGCTATACTCACCTTATGTGAGCCAGCAGAGATAGGAACCATGCAGTTGCAGTGAAGCGTATTTGACCCGATATTCCCCTCAGCCACTGCGCGTGGCGGGATAACGTGGGTAAGGGACATGGAATCGTCATTTAATGACCCTTTATTTTTGGTCTTGTCATAACGCTCGCTGAGTTCTTCCTGAGCCTGCTCGTTGACACCCTCTGTGGTGGTGGCACCTAAAGCCCAAGTGCTGCCTTCTGGGAAGGTGGATGCCTTAACCGAATCGTCAACAAGCACGACCATTTGAAAGCGAGGTCTTTCTCCTGGCATAACGGGTCCCTCCTTCACCGAAACATTAAACCCGTTGTCGCTCACAACCTCGATGCAAGCGCTTGCTTCAATCTCTAAGACGCCAGTTTTGCAGTCAAGCTCAAGTGCTACGCTGTCTACTTGACGAAAGTTGCTTGCTGTTCCGTCCGTTGGCTCTACAAGCACCGTGTTTGTGCTAAAGGTGTACCACAACTGGTTAGTGGCATCGTCCTCTAGTTGTCGCTCTGTTAAGAACGGTGCAGCCTGGAAGTTCGCACGGTCGATAAACCCGTTCATTTCGCCCGTTACGACTCTACAGTCAGAAACGATCTCGTCTGGAGTTACAACATCCCCATCTTCAAACGAAGTTTTGTACCACTTGAATCCCATCTATTTCATGTCCGGTGCTAGGGTTAGGTCTAGCTTTCTAATCTGTGTTGCTGCCATATTGGGTGCCACCCCTATGTCGTAGGAAACTACCAGCATTTTAGTCGCCGTTATGCTGAAGTCCCATTC
>Ga0098033_1000529_pt1 | contig 17283 bp, 37 predicted proteins | sample 1_EtaG_FD_75049 | JGI IMG/M metagenome (GOLD analysis project Ga0098033, IMG submission 75049) | Marine viral communities from the Subarctic Pacific Ocean - 1_ETSP_OMZ_AT15124 metaG | ecosystem: Environmental > Aquatic > Marine > Oceanic | place: Pacific Ocean | collected 2015-01-07
AATCCAGAAGAATTTACGTTAATAGTTTACATTCTCCCAATCATTGTCTTTAATTTTTTCATATATTCCTGTATCCTGTGTTATAACAGGTCCAGCAACATACATCCATGCATCTACCGCTTTGCTATATGGAAGGTCTATAGTTACATTTTCTCTTTTATACAGTCCACCTTTAACATTCTCATACTTATCGTATTCGCCAATTTCATAATCTTCAATTTCTTTAACTTCAACAACCAGACTTTCGTTCTCTTCTCTGATAGCTACTGGGAATGCTTTAGTCATGGCAGGGAATACGAGGCTGAATCCGTTGACTTTTCCCTTCTTAGTCTTAAAATCACGTAAAGTTCCGTATACTGCTAGATTTCTCTTCATGCCTTAGCCACGTTAATCGCAAGCCCTATATGTTTAATTTTAATATTCCTATCATATACACTTAAGCAATTAGTACACTGTATGTGCAGTTCGCTTGTCAGCTCGTTTAATTCCATAACTGGAATTGAATTATCGTACAATGGGTATGAACAAACATCGCACAGTCTATTTTTCAGTTTCTCTCGTAGCCTCGGCAAGTTTTTTGACATCTTTTCCTTCAATTGCATTTAACTGTTCCTTTGTAAATCCCTGAAATACCGTTACTGACTCAGATCTCTTCTCAGTGTCCTTCATGCCAGCAACTGTTACCAATTCCTTGAGTATACTGACCTTATCACTGTCACGAGCTCCAGGATTCTCTATAATGTCCTTCATTCGCTCAAGTATGTAAAGCGGTGTTATTTCTGCTTCGTTTAATACTTTATCTATTTCTTCTCTTATCAAACTCTTAACTCTTTCTGTGCTTAATAATAATCTTGATTGTCTTTCTGCATATTCACTGTTATCTGACGGGTATGCTCTTTTAAAGGCTTCAACGATGTCATCGCCCTTGGCAACATACTTTGCAAACAGAAATTCACGCCGTGTTGGTGTTTTTCTTGTTTTAATCTGTTCATACGCATAACTTCCACTTGGACTGAATGTATATATGTTCTGACGCATCTCTCCCTTCATTTCCGTGTCTGGTCTACACAGAAACGTTCCTATCACAGTTCTTACGTAATAGTGCGTCTTATATTTCTGCTTTGCCGCTCCTCTCTTAAGTATCTGACAAACTTGACCATCATCCGTAAGAATCCAATCATCCTCTTCACCATTACGCCAATTTGGCACAATTTCAGTTTTTGGATTATATTTATTGAATTCAGCTTCATTATCATATAAGTGATACTCAGTCTTTTTTATTTTTCTTGTCTTCATCAGATTCTAGCTTATAATCAAGAAGTGCCTGCTTATAGCCTAACAAACGATTATATTCTTCGTTAAGCTGTACTAGTCTGTCTTCTATCTCTTTTAGCTTTAATTTCTGCATCTTTTTCTTCTCTTTTTTTCCTAAGGTACTTTTCTATCTTTTTATCATCTTTTTTCATTAAGATGTAATTTTGGATTACTGTTTCTAATATTGACAGCCTTTGGAGTATTTGACCAAGAATTGTCTCAATTCCTTGGATTCGATCTTCTACCCATCTTTTTGGCTTTACTCTCTTCTTCATTAAACAGGAACTACATTAGAATTACAGTATTCTTCTATTTTCTTATGAAGACGTTCAAGTATCCTTACATCAGCTATGTTATGATCTAAGACATACTTAAGAGCTTTTGGTTCTCCGTATGTGGCATCTCGCCATACACGAGGATCTAAGTTAGTTTTACCACCAATACCAAGAAATTGCGTGGCTGCCTTTAGGCTGCTCCTATGTAATTGCATCTTAGATCTTACCAGATAATAGATGTCTTTATGCGAAACTTCCCTAAATACTGGAAATCTTAACTTCCACTCCATTGCACGTGTTCTCATGAACGGAATGTCAAACCCAGTACCGTAATAGGTAAATATAAGATCATACTGATTAAGAGCGTCTATAAGAGTCTGCACTATACGCTGATCGTATTCACCATCGAATATTTCCTGCTTAGTGATGACATCCTTGTGGGTTTCGTTCTTATCCCTTGTTTTTATCGCCCAAGACAGCATAATGCCTATATTTGCCTTTAAGTCGGTAGTTTCAATGTCAAGGTAGCCTAAGCGACTTTCGTGCCCAGTCACATATCTTTTTGGCTTGCATAAGCCTAGTTTTTCAATTTTCCTTGATATAGCCTTAAAAGTACGATTATAACCCATATTCCGAAGTTCATTGTATAATGCATACCTTGATTTGCTTGTATTCTCAAACTTGATGAGATGTGCTATTTCTTGCTCAGACCACCTTGGCATTTTCATTTTTTTCTTCTTTCCCTTAGTTCTTCCCATATTGACTTAAATACGTATAATACCATTGCTTCAATCAAAAGGAAGAAGTTTTTAATTAAGCTCAAGAGATCTTTGAGCATTTTCCTTGTTTCCACAGGTAGTCACCTACGCCTAGCTGGTGCAATCCGTTGGAAAGACTGTCTATCAGTGTCTCATTATGCTCATTTCCTGTATTTGCTAAAATAACATGGATAACTTCATGCAGAAATGTCTCCATTGTCCTTGTATGGTTCATATCTGTATCAAGGAGTATTTCACAATTCTTGACATCGTGCTTCCCTAACAGGAAAGGACCGTTCTCTTTGACCGTTTCTTGCTGCATTCCCTTGATTTTGTAATTATGACCACCTATTGTTAGTTTTCTTGTTTTCATTCGTCCTCCGAACTCATGCGTTCCCAGCAGGGAACTGTTTGTCTTACCACTGTAACTACATGCGAAGTTCTTTTTCTCTTCGCATCCTTTAGCATTTGCTCTGCTAATCTTACTTTTTTCTTTAATTCTCTTTTTTCTTTCTTTGTCATTTGCTAATTCCAGGTAAAGCTACATTTTCAAAATATGGACAACCTTCTTTAGAGTCAGCCACACATTCTTTGTCTGAAAATTTACTATCTATTACAAATCGTAGATTATTATTGATATCTCTGTAAAACATAGCTCCTATACACTTTGTTGTAAACCAGTTTGCACATTCTTTTTGCGCTAATTGCTTTTTATTCTTTATAAACACTGCAAGGAATTTAAACACAGTGAAATAACTATACAAGCACTATTTTAAATATATTTATATTTTTATTAAAAAAGTATTTGTATTATTGTTTTGTTATGCTTAAATTGTAAGGCCGCCGAAGGCGCTTATATTATACTTATATATATATATTATATTATAATAAGAGTATATTTCTTTTCTTTTGCTTCTTTTCTTTTCTTTTAAAATCGCATTTTTTTTATAAAGGCTTCTAAATTCAAAAAAATAGGTCAAAAACAGCTACATTGGTATATATACCCGCATAAAGCACTAAAAGTGGCAATATGGTACCAAATATCAACAAATCAGGGTATTTCAGCTATGGACTTAACATCTCTTTTAATACTCTAGGTACAAAAAGCAAAGAAAAGACTCTAAAACACTGTATAGTACCTTAGAGACTGTCGGCGTAGCCGCTTACTACTAGGTTTAACCCGCTGCCAATATGGCAGAGTAGTAGGAGAAGTAGTAGTTTAACCTCTATTCTACAAAAATAGGGCTATAATGTGTGTAACCCTTTTTTCCGCCGCCAACATTCCCCGTTGGCTTGGATTGGATTTCTCGATTTAGTTGAAATTCTCATTTTGTAGGTGTTTCCCTTACATCTTTACCGAGCCAAAATGACAGACTCTCTATACTATAAATCCCGAGAAAGATTTACCTTGCATATGAATTTACTCCGCCGTAGATTCTTTTATGACAAGACAGAACGTCATAGAACCTGACAGAATGGCAGACAAGCCAAAATGTCAGACTTTAACTCTGATTATGGTAATTGGAGTAAATAAAAGAAAAGGAGCTCAAAGTGAGTAAAGACACGAAAGTAAGTAAAGATACACGTATTGCATTACCAGCCGAACAGTACGAGGCTGGATTGGCGAACGCATTGGATCAGGAAACATATAAATCCATGTTCAGACCTAAAGGAATGCGGAACGTACAATACCTATCTGATGAACAGCGAGCAATTTATAACAATGCTCGGCTCGATCTGAGCAAGGCTGGTACAATTGAAGGAGCGGATGGAACGAGGCTCGTTATGGGGATTTATATCAAGAAATCCTAACACCTGACACCTTGACCGAGGCTACTGTGGAGGCTCTGACATTTTGTCGGAGCTTCTGCTGTAACCTCTGTACTAACTGAATCGAGAATGATAGAATAAAAGAGGTATAACTTGAAAGAGAAAACACCTATTGACTCCTTCGTTAAGGAGAATTATAACGAACCGAGCCCAATAGAATACTCCTATGAGAAGATTGGAGGAAATAAGTTCAGAGTAATAGATCATCTCCAGAATAATTTTACTCTAGATTCCTTCAAGGATGTAAAAACGTACTTGGAGCATCATAGGAAATTGGCTCGTAAGGAACATCGGAGACTTATTGTTACTGATGTTAAGCAGAAGATCAGAGCAACAACACTCATAGAGATTAATAATCTTATTGAGAATTCACATGATCGTATTAAATTGAACAGCGAGGTGAATCGCTGGCGGAGACTGGTAACAAGTCCTCACTTGCGAAAGAAGAGGGATAAAAAACCTATTGACACAAGAATTTATGAGAGAAACTATTAACTGGAGATTTTAACATGAGCTCCCTGGGAGTTGCATGTCTCCAAAACAAACAACAGAATAAAAGGAGTAAGAGTAGTGGATAAGAAAACAGAGATACCCAAGAGAAGACAATTTGTATATCGCTCTGAATCTGGGGTTAGGAGAGGAATTGGAACAGTTCCTAATTTTTATATTGATATTGGATTCTGGCCTCCCTATAACCCACCAGAGTTCAAAGACTGTAATACAATGAAAGAATGTACAAAAATGTGGTTCGAGATAAGAATCTGTGGTTACGGATTAGAGATTAATTATGGCATAAATTATGAGACTAAATCACCCAAGTTATCTCTGGGGCAATGGTATCATAAACATTATTTATAATAAACAAGAAAAGGAGTAAAAGTTGACAACTAAAAAACAACTCAAGAAAACAAGACGAGCAAATGCTTGTAAGTTGAGCGTGAATAATAGAAGAACTGCTCGTAGAAGAGAAAAAGAACTTAAAAAGAAACAGGAAATAAGGAGTAAAAAATGGATTTCTACGAAGTAATAATAGCAGGAGGTTTACTGCTAATACTCCACATATTTGCACTCTGTATGTGGATTAAAGAGATAAAAGAAGATTATGAGGCAATTGAACCTCTCAATTCCGATGACGGGAGCTGGGTAGGTAGATAACTAAGAAGAAAAGGAGTAAAAATGGATAACATAGGAAACCATCTCGTGGAGAATTGGTCAAGAATGATTAAATCTCCACTTGCAGTAAATAAGAAGCAGGGATTTCTCCTAAGTAATGGAATGAGAATCCTGTTCGCTTTTAGTGATTTAAAACTCTCAAACAAGGCAGTTGAGATACTAAGAAGGTTGCGTAAGTAAGTAAATTGATCCACATACCAAACGGAGTACGCCGTAGAGAGAAACGGGGCTGGAGACAGTCCCGTTTTTTCTTTTAGGTGTAGAATGAATAGAATAACAGAAAAGGAGTAATAAATGATGCACATAGGAGAATCAAAAATAGACGAAAAAGGCAGAATTACACTGCCTAAGTCATTCAGAGATGCTAACAACATAGAGGAAAATTCTACTGTATACATACAGACAATAGCCACTATGGATAATGGAGTTAGAATAGTATTTAATCCCATTAGACAAATCAAATGTCTTAATAAAGGAGCACAAAAAGTTATTGATGCATTTAAAGAGAAAGCAGGTAAATAGATGTTATACATAAACGGGATGACAGACAAAGCAGTTGAATTAGCAATAGAGGAAGTAGGGAAAGACTCTGGAACTGGTGGTTTGATTAAAACACTCTATGAGGAAGTAAAAAGGCTCAAAGGTATACGAGCCAAAATCACAGTTGATGAAGGCTATCTAAGGCATAGACTCAATCCTGATGGATTTGAATACGATGAAATGAATGTTAAAGATATTGGATATTATGCCATGTCAGAGGATAAATCACTTTTTAAATTCACATGGACACCATCAAACGACCTCTTGATTCTAAAGTCGAATGAATGGACAGAGGTTAATTCAAACGAGTATAAAATTGTCGAAATTGGTATTATTCACGATATTAACTAAATCAGGAGAATAAATGAGAGAACACCCAGTAGTAGATGCAGTTATCAAGAAGGGAGATTTATTTCTTGTTAATTTCAAGCACAGAATAGAGGATTCACCCGACGGAACAACTGTTTATACAGAGAATATGTGTTCTGTTGGAAGACTCACGGAGATAGACTACCCATATTTCAAAATAATAATAGATGACTGTCCATATTCGGAGTGGTATCATAGAAAATATGTCTGTTATCTCCCAGAAAAACAGGTAAAATTAGAGTATACTGATCTTCTCGCAAGGGCAGTACAAGTACCAATAGTTTTTAGAGATAATGCACAAGAAATTCATGATTCATTAGGAGGACACATCGGTCTCGAAACTAATGCACCTCCCAAAAATCATTTAGATTTACTGATTATTTGCTCTGACACGCCAAATTTATCTGGTGATTATGCAGGATACAGAATTAATGCGGAGGAAAGAACAAGCGAAATTTACTGCAATACAGAACAACAGAGAATTGCAAGACTTGACAGAGATTATGAATTAGACGATTTAGATATTCTCTTAAGTAAATTTCACTCAATGGGCAGAATACTCGAAATGCATCATAAAAATTGTATGATATGCGACAGAATATCTCCTAGAAATTTTGGTAGTATTATGAACTCCAGAGATGATTATGTATGCAATCTGTGTATAGAGGAAACTGGTATTCAGTGCGGATTTTGTAACGAGGTAGAAAGGTTGCATGAATTTACTCTTTCATTCCACTCGCTCTTTCCGACAGATCTTGCGAGGAGTTCAGTTGGTGTGTATTGTAATAAATGTTTAAGAGATCACTTTTTCCACTGCGAAAATTGTAATACTTGGAAGGTGAGTACAGGAACAGACTACTCCGAATCAATGAGAATAGATGGAGAAAGAAAATGTGGTAAATGTTCAGATACTATAATAAGAAATGTCTCAGAAATGCCTATCAGAGCATTTAGTCCAAGATATTTTAAGACTTCAAAATCAAACAAACTAATAAAATATAAAGAGCACGCAGGAATAGAATTAGAACTAATAAGAGATGACGGTGAATACTATGATAATGACGGAGACTTACGAGGACTCCCAGTAGGGTGGTACTGGGGAAGCGACACCTCTATAAGTAGTGAAGAGTATGGTGTTGAACTGAGAACAGCAGCTCCAGTAAATGGAGATGAATTGCACTTTAATATAGCAGATATAGTGAGATATGTTAAAAATAATCGAATGTGGCACGATTCCTCCTGTGGAATGCACTGCCATGTAGACGCAAGAGATTTAGGGTACATACAATTAAAAAGAATATTAATTATAATGCTAAGAATGGAGAGATTCTTATATCAATCAATGCCTGTACATAGAATGCAACGGAGATATTCTAGACCACTCCCACGCATGAACCTACATCTTATGATTGAGAAAATTAAAGCAATAAGGAGTATGAAAGACTTTGCTAAGTTATGGTATGAAGATATAAGCAGCTCCTATATGACAACAGAAAAATATAACGAGTCCAGGTATCGTGGGTTAAATCTCCATTCAAGGTTCTTCTTTGGATCTGTAGAATTTAGATACTTTCCAGTGCAAATTAGCGATAGTTTTATATCAAATTGGCTCAAATTTTGTCTTGCAGTGGTACATAAATCTAAGAGAATACTGCCAAAAGATTTTGAAGATGCAAATGTTATCCTCGGACTAGAGGATTACCTTGACATACTTGGTGAAAAAGAACTCTATCAGTTCTTCCTCGATCAGAGGGATTACTATAGAATGAACAACAATGAAGAAGTACAGAGGTACTTCAATGAACGATAACAAAAAAAGAAAGAGAGTAATAATATGTGTGGAATATTCGGGTTAGCAAAAAAGGCTGACTCACAAAACGATTTCCATATTGAGAAATCAAAGGAGATGATAGCAAACCTTGCAGAAGAGTCGTCTGTTAGAGGCATAGATAGTACAGGACTTGCTTTCATATCTGAGGATAGTAGAACAATATGGAAGTCAGTTATGCCGTCTTACGAGATGGTGGAGCATCCAGATTGGGATAAAAAGATAATCGTCCAACTTGATCGCTCTACAACTGCAGTAATAGGACACGTAAGATTAGCTACACACGGAACTGTCTCTATAAGAAATGCTCATCCTTTTCAAATGGGTGAAGTTATGGGAGCTCACAATGGTGTATTAAGCAACCATAATAAACTCGCAGATAAGATGGGCAAGAAAATAGAAGTTGATTCCGAGGTAATATTCGGTGCTCTGAATAGGTATAAAATGAAGACTGCACTTGAGAAACTTGATGGTGATTATGCAATCACATTTGTCAAAAAGGACTCAAGTGTAGTACACCTTGCAAGAGAATCGTCAAGACCTATGAATGTAGCTTACTGGAAAAAGGCTAAAACTCTGTTTTGGGCAAGTACAGAAGAAATACTCCAAAATGCACTGAATCTTTCAGGGCTTGGGAGTTTGAAATGTATATCCATAAAGGATAGTGTAATATATTCTTTACAAACAGAGAAGTTTGGCAAAAAGCCTGTGTTTCTTCAAAAGGTTTTCAAGCCAAAGGAGTCTTTCTATTCCTATGGTTCTTACAATACGAACTACTACTCAGCTTACTCAGGATCTGGAGAAAGATGTAAAGAATGTAATGCAGTAACTTACAATAAGGAGAAACTCTGTTGGGAATGTAGGGAAGTACATAAAAGTCAGAAAAGCTCTACTGTAAATAAACAATGTGATAAATGTAGTTGCTGGACAGAGAAAGATAACCTTACTTACCTGAAGGATCTCCGTTCCAGTGTGTGTACAGACTGTTATGAGGAATACCTCCAACCACTAAAAACATCTAAACATCACGATCAATGTGATTGGTGTGGAGATTGGATACAAATAGACGAAATGGCGATGTACGGAACTGACAATCTCTGTGTTGATTGTGTTGTAGACTACGAGGACGCATTCGGATATAGTACAGATGTACCCTTGCTCAAGGACAGCACAATAGAACGATTCGATGTGGAGGCATAAGATGAATAAGAAAAAAGCCCTGCTCGTAGGGCTAGCCAATCCAATAAAGATAAAGTCAAAAAGGTATGTATTGGAGAAGCTATACCAAAGAGCAAAGAAGAATCCCTTCGTCAATACCGATAGTTTCGAGGATTATATGGAGTATGTTAAAAGCCAAATAAAAACCCTCGAAGGTAGAGATGTTGATGGAGGGGTTGATGAAATCTATGATACACTCAAGAAGATAGGTTGGATAAAAGAGATAAGTGTTTGGGTGTTCTCATTAATCACAACACATAACGCATTGGCATAGGAGGTACAATGGAGAAAAATCCATTTAAAGATAAAAAGAAACCTTGCACAGAATGTGGAGATTCCTACATACCAGCAGGCATGGTTAAAAACGAGAATGGTGATCATTTCTGTGAAGATTGTTATAACGAGCAATATTATCACTGTGAATCATGCCATACTGAATGTAAATCTGATCACATACACTCCGATGAATCTGGAAATGCATACTGTGGGGATTGCTATAATGAGTACTACACTCGGTGTTACGATTGTGATAATGAGGTAAGTAGAGAATACGCATTCTATGATGACAACTCAGGCGAGAACTATTGTGAAGATTGTTATAGGGAATCAGATGTTTCACTGGAGAGTTTTCAGGGAATACACTATGTGATAACTGATAGTGATACATTCAGAGAAAATCCATTCAAAAGACTCGCCTCAACGGAGATAGAAACCATACTTGGAGGAGAGACGAGTTTTAATGATGTAGAAGATGGAATGCCCTCCCAGTGGATTCTGGATAACGATGGAAGTATCAGCGGCAATGGTGCAGAGTTCTATCTACGAGGACCACAGAATGGAGACAAACTGTACAAAAGCATAGATGATTTATGTGAATCATTGAGAAACTGGGATTGCTCTATAAATAGAAGTTGCGGACTCCATGTTCACATAGATGCAAGAGATCTGTTCTATAAAGAGCTAAAAGGAATGTTACTTGTAGGTAAGAAAGCAGAAAAGTTCATATACAGTATGTTGCCACCATCAAGAGAAACTTCAAATTGGTGTAAAAGGCTACCTATGTCTGTTGAATCTATACTCCGTATAAATAGCGATAGCGACTTCATAGACCTCTGGTATGATTCTTGTGAGGTATCTCGGTCAATGGACAAGTACAATGATGCTAGATATCATGGTATGAATATGCACGCAAGAGTATACCTTGGCTCTGTAGAATTCAGGTATCACTCTGGAACTAACAATCCAATAAAGATAAAGAACTGGATGTACGTGTGTCAGAGTATAACTAGAACAGGGATAATGCTTGGAAAAGCTCTATGCAAAGATAAGTCTGCACTGACTCCATTCGAAAAGAGATTAATAGATGTGTATACCAAGCCACACGATAACGAGTATACATATAATGACTTCATTGAAACACTAGAGCTTCCATCGGAAGTGTCTGGATATGTTGATATGAGAAGAGAACTGTTCAAGGAGCACTATATAGTATCGCAGTCATTATAGAGCAAATTAGTGCTTGTTTTACACATTCACTTGTTGTATATTCAGTTAGTGTTTTAGGGCAAATTGTATCCAATTCGTAATCAGAAAGGAGAAAAATTGGAAGCCACAGTTACGATTAGAATGTCAGAAGAGGAGGTGCAAATGGTGTATGAATCGCTCTATTTTATAACAAGTAAAATAAAAAAAGCAGAGGGATACCAAAAACTCACTGATGATTTTTTGAACATATATAATATGGTAATTGAAAAAAAGGAAAGGAAAGAATTTGAGGAGAATAAACGAAGAAGTGCTGAATCTGATAAAGAACAGACTTGACAAGGGTGCAAAAAAGTATGGAGAAGAAATACTTGTTACTGACAAAAGGGATTTCACAGTTGAATCTCTTGAAGAAATTCTCGATGCTTGTGTGTACCTCGCATGTAAATTAATACAGTTAAAGGATAGGAGATAAAGATGAAGGAATACAAGGGGTCTTGGTTTGGCATCAAGCCATTACCAGAATATCTTACAATTAAAGAATCAAAGATAAATGGTCTTGGTCTATTTGCTACTGATGATATAAAGCTCAATAAAAGTATAGGGATTACACATATATACAGATGGGAAGGTGTGATACGAACTCCCTTAGGTGGTTTTATAAATCATTCTAGTGAACCCAACTGTATACTTGTTAGAGAAGAAAAAAGCTCAGAGTCTACATTAATGACAATTAAACCAATTTCAAATGGTGAAGAATTAACACTTAAATATGAAATGTATAAAGCAAAGGAATCAGAATGAGAAATGGTACAAAAGATTACTGTGATATTTGTGGTAAAGAAGGTCTTGTAACTGAGAAAAAAGACAATAACAGTCTTAATTATTATAACATTTGCGATAGTGCTAAATGTAATACTAAAATAAGTAAAGGAGAAATAAAATGAGTGAAGTCAATGAAAAAATAAAGGATCCAGTATATCTTTATGTGAATGGCATGTACGAAGATAGAGATGGCATAGTATATGATGGTGAAATAGTTAGAGCATTAAAATCAATTACATTAGAGGTATCCGTCCACCTTCCAAGAATAGCTGATGCTCTTGATGAAATAGCACTGGGGCTGAATTATTTAAGAAGATTAGAAAATAATGAAAAGGAGTAAAATAAAATGCCAGCAGTAGGATTTAAGTACCCATCTGGAGTGGAGGTATCTTTCGAAGCCTGTTTCAATGGGTTGGTTGATATGGAGAATATGGGATGCACCATAGCAACCTTAAAGTATATGGCAGAGCAAAGACCTGACGATAGGAAGCCAAGCACAACAGAGCTACTTATAGGTACTTGCGAAGCATATCTTAAGAGAAAGACTAACTACTTCATAGATCCACAGGCAAGAGCTTTTGCATTAAGTGGAACTATCCATCATGGTAAACTTGAAGATATGGATGAAGAAGTTATGTCAGAGGAAGCACTTGAAGCTCACGGAATAACAGGTATACTTGATATGTACGATCCAAAATCAAAGATACTCGTAGACTATAAAAACTGTGGATCATACAAGATTGTAAGAGCTCTTGGAATGGATTTCTACCTAGAAAAAGATCCGTCTGGAGCAGTGTATCAGCGAAGTGGAAGGTGGGGAAAGAAGGGTACTCCAAAGAAGGTTAAACAGTTCTATGAGAATGAAGAAAAGGCAGACCTCGGAGATTGGAAGTGGCAGTTAAATTGGTACAGATATATGCTAGAGCGTGAAGGATATGAAGTTAATAAAATATATGTACAGGCTACAGTTAGAGATGGTGGCATACAGATGGCGAGGGAACGTGGTATTGATAAGAACATCTACCTTATAAAAGTACCCATGATAGACAATGAAAGACTTAGGGAAAAGTTTATAGAGAAAAGGGACTTACTACTTAAGGCTTTAGAGACTGGTGAATTACCAGAGAAATGTAATGAAGAAGAAACCTGGGCAGGAGTTAAATGTGAAAAATACTGTGATGTTCGTCATTCTTGTCCTTACTTAAGAGAGGAATCAGAATGAAACTATATAATGTATTTTACATAGACACTACTTATGGTGATCTACCTCATTATGAAGGCACAACAGATAATTTTGAAAAGTGGCTTGAAAAACATAATGACGAAAGATGGGGTAGTTTTGAAAACGCAGATTGTGGCGAAGATGAACAACATAAAAACAGAGATTGTACTTGCATAGAGCGTGAGGACGATTTCGATGTTCAAGAAACGCATCTTGTTATATTCGATAAGGAGGAATCAGAATGAAATTCAGAATAATAGCACACGAAACAACAGAACACGAATTTATTGTTGAGGCAGATGATTTTGAAAGTGCAACAAATTGGACATCTCTAATTGATGAAAATAGCGAAACATATGATTCTACACAGGTATCTCCAATCTGGGAATGCGAATCAATAACCAAAATAGATGACAAGGAGGAATCAGATTTAGACTGGCCTTTAGATAGGAGAGGAAAATGATACACATTGAAATGGAAGATAATTACAATCAAACTACATATTATTATGGAACTGCAGATGGTAAAAGCTTTACAGTTGTGTGCTACTATGATAGTAGTGTTGATAATTGGGAACTTGGAGAGATTACATGGTCTAATGAAGATTTAAGTACATTGCCTTTAGATAAAACAGAATCAAAAATAAGAGATTTTGTATCTAAATGGTTATTTGATAAACAAGAAGATAAGGAGAATGAATAATGGGAAGAGCAATAGAAATGGAAAATAAGGTAGATGAAATGCTTATACGACTCAAGAAACTAGAAGAGTTAGTTGAAATGCTAGAGAAAGTTAATTCAGTAGCATACAGTATAGCAGACATCGAAGAAGATAAAAAGGAGAAAGAAAATGGCAAAGGAGTTAGTAAAAGTAAACGGAAAAGCAAAGTCAGAAATAAGGCAAAAGCATAAGGAGATTTCTAATAAGAATACTCCAAGTTCTTTTGTTAAGACCAAGCCTGATGGATTTGAATACGTTGATGAAGGCTATCTAAGACATAGACTCAATGATGAATATCCTATATGGTCTTGGTCACCTGCTGGAGATAAACCAGTACAGTTCCTCGGTTCTGAATGGGTGATTATAAGTGGAAAACTGGCAATAGAAGATAATGGAATTGCGAGAGAATTCTTCAGTCCTGGAGCTGCAAGAATACAGTTCAAACGAGGAAAAGAACACATTCCAGAGAATGTCATAGACATAGACAAAAATGTTGCTTCTGCAAATACAAATTCTTTAAAGAGAGCAATTAACAGGCTCACTAATATAGCAGATGATGTTTACAGGAAGCAAATCGAAGACCCTTTTCTGAAAAACGATGAAATAGAAATGGTAGAGTCAATGATGGAAGAGCTTGATGATGATACTAAAAATAAAATCAGAGAAAAGATAGAAAATGGTGATATACATAAGGGTAACTTACAAAGAACAGTAACAAGAATAGGACAACTAATAACGGAGAAAAGAGAAAATGCCTAATATAGATGACGTTTTAAGCGGAACATCAATAGAATCGGGAGATTCGTACTACGATCCCTCGCTTGACTTTGATGGTATCGTACCCGTGGGTGATTACTATGCCCACATAACTGGTTTAGAAGTTAAGAGGAATATTGTCGTAAGAAATAAGTTTCTTGCTGATATATATGTACCTGCCTTCAAGCTATCAAAAGAAAACTCAGATAAAGACTTCGGCTCTAATGGGACGATGGTATCTGGTAAAGCCTTTGTAGGTAGGGAGATACGGGGAAAAGGATTCTTCAGATTTAAGAATCCTGACAAGGCAAAGTACCCTAATCTTTCTGACAGTCAAGGTTCGAATAAGAGGTATATGGAATTTGTTGAAGCCTTGGGAATAAAGACTGCTGAAGACGGAGGACGGTTTAGGCTACCAGAGGTAACCGAAGATGACATATACGGACTACCTGTGTTGGCAAAGGTTATACACGATAAGTGGACTACTGATGATGGCGGAGAGAAATCTACAGCAAAGGTTCTGAGTCTGTTTAACTGGTCTGAAGGAAAAAGAGAAATGCTTGATGTACCATTTTAGTGGACATAAGCAAGTGGAACAAGGCGATGGAATCGTTCCAAGAGCTCCTTGGATGGGAAAAAGGTATGGATATAGTGGTGGATATTAAAAGGACAGCTTACGGAAAAAAGAGTATCCTTGACATAGAGAGCAAGGATGAAAGACGGTTAATGCACAGGCTCAGGAGGGCGTATGACAGAGCTAAACAGTATAAAGAAAGCATTTAAGAATGGAAGGAAAATGACACACCTTGATGCTTTAAAGAGTTTTGGTACGAATAGACTTGCTTCATATGTGAGAACATTAAGAAAAGAGGGAATGGATATTGTATCAGAAGGTAAATGCGGAACCAATTATTATACTTATTGGTTAAGTGACGGTAAATAACTCTTATTTACGAGTGGGCTTTTATTCCTTTCACCACTCGTGGCAGGAGGCAATGGTTGTAGGGTGGTTCGATTCCACCCGCCTCTGCAAAAGGGTTTAGTAGTTCATTTTTTGTTCATAAATAGTTTTCTTACCATATGGATTGGAAGTGAAAGTTCGGTTGGCTCTGAATACTAAACCCTAAATTATTATGACAAAAAAAGAAAAAGAGTTTACTGAGTTATGTAATAAGCATTATATTACTCTTAGAAATATAATGAGGAAAATGGTATCTGATACTTATATTGCTGAGGATATAGCTCAAGAAACATTTATTAAAATATGGAAGAAAAAAATGTGGAGAGAAGAGGGGTTCTTTTCCTTGATGGTTACAATTGGAAAGAACCTCTGCTATGACCACTTTAGAAGGGTAAAAAGCAGAAGAAATAGAGAAGAATATCTATCAACAATACATAAGCCCGACTATGTAGAGACTAGCCCTGAACGTTTATTTTTTCTAGAAAACATTTCTGAAAGTATTAGTGATGTTTTAGAAAATAAAGTTTCCGAAAGGAGAAGAAGTGTATTTAAGAAGCATGTAATTAACTATATTAGTAGTGGTGATATAGCGAAGTCGCTATCCCTGTCTAAGAGAACTGTTGAGAACCATATATACAGTACAAGGGATACGCTTAAAAAGATTAAAGAAGTTAAAGATATTTTTAATAAGAAAAAGAAATTTATTTTAAATAAAGGTGCTGAAGCACAGAAATCCTGACGAGGTTATATCAGCTTAATGAACACGAAATACACTAGCGTAGTGCAGTGTTCGCCTTTAAATTATAAAGGAGTAATAAATGACATCACCAAGCAAAGCAAAGGGAAATAGATTTGAAAGACTATGTGTAAACATAGCCAAAAGCTTAGGCTTCACAGCAAAGAGAGCTTGGGGTAGTGACGGAAGGTCTTTAGGAGAGCATTCAGAGGTGGATGTTATAATAGGAGGATATAAAGCACAATGCAAAACAAGGAAAAGGATAGCAAAATGGATCAAACCATCGGAACATGTGAACATACAGTTAGTAAAGGAGAATCATGGGGAAATATATGTGATTCAGAAGTACGAGAACTGGCTGGAAATGATGTTAAAAGAATAATGAAAAAAAGAAAAACCATTGCCAGTATTGATAGATACACAAAATGTTATGCAACTGAAAGGGAAAGAGAATACAACCTAACCCTTTCCCTTGCCTACTTTACTGGAGAGTGGAATATATCTGAAGATGGTAAAATAGACATAGTTCCAGATATGGAGTGGTTTGACTCTGAATCAGATCATAGGGCTTATGCACTTATGAAATCAAAAAGAAACCCTTCGCATGAGAGGTATACTCCATTTAGATGTACCGAATGCAAGAAAGCATGGAGTAATATATATAATTCGAGATCATATGCAGGTAGCACTTATGAATATCTGTATGGTGTATTTAGTAATATGTATCTAGAAAAGAAAGTGTGTCCGAACTGTAATGGGTAAATGCCCTACTTGTAAAAGAACTGGCTGGAAGATAAAGAATTTTTCCAAGCAGATAAAATCTTTGAGGGATAATCTTTCAAGAAAGACTCTCGATATGGTAGATGATACTCTTAAAAAAATAGAACAATCCCAAGGATATGAAAATAATAAAGGAAATGTGTATTTTCTTTTTAAAGAGATATCAGAACTTCAGGGAATAATTATAAGAAGAGGACTTCATGTTTTTAACGATAAAAGATTCCACGAATCTGGATTTGGTATAAAATATTTAGTCGGAGTTATTAAAACAGAAAACAGAACCTATGAAAAGAGGCAAGCCTTTGAAAGAAAGTATCTTGACAGGCTGCCTCCTTTGGTAGGAAAGGAGAAATAATGATAAAAAAAGTAGCAAATAAAATAGAAAGGCTCTTATTAGAAGAGCCAGTATTAAGGGATAATGATAGCAAGCTAGTGGCAAATGTGTGGTATTCTCTTATTGGAGATTCAAGAATAAAAGATATGTCCGCTATGGACT
>Ga0098033_1000530_pt1 | contig 17269 bp, 15 predicted proteins | sample 1_EtaG_FD_75049 | JGI IMG/M metagenome (GOLD analysis project Ga0098033, IMG submission 75049) | Marine viral communities from the Subarctic Pacific Ocean - 1_ETSP_OMZ_AT15124 metaG | ecosystem: Environmental > Aquatic > Marine > Oceanic | place: Pacific Ocean | collected 2015-01-07
GAAGGAGAGTTCCTTTGTAGTCCTGCTCACTTTGATTTGGGTCTACGGTTATAAGAGCTTTTGGAAACTCAACACAGCCATATAAACTGTCCTTGGAGAGAGACTTTTGTTCAATCGTAAATGTTTTAATTCCTGTATGGAGACGCATTGGGTGAATTGGTTTTTTTAGCCGGTTCATGTCGTTTTTTGGTGGATTGTAAGCTTGGAATAGTCTATAATGGAAGGTATTACATATCTAGACCTCCCATTTCTAGATTTAATAACGTATATCCGAGCTTCTCCTTTGTCAAACTCTAATTCGTTCTGATTAACCGAAAAAACCAAATCACACACGCGAGTTTTTCCATAAGAATCGGCTAATTCTGTATCTGTGATAAGACTAACTCGTTTTCCTTCCCGGTTGGTTTGAGTGGCAGTCCAAAGCAAACACTTATGTTCGATAGCTAAACCACGAAGCTCCTGCGCTAGTCTCTCCTGTGCTTGATACTCCTTAAGAGTGGCGTCTGTCGAAAGAAGTTCAAGATAATCTACAATAATCACATCAGGTTCGAAGTCCTCAGCGTTTCGTAACTGAGATAAAAAAGACCTTAAAGTACTCACCGTAGCTCTTTTCGTTGGGAATTCCTTTATCCTGAGGGAGCCCATATTAGGCTTCGCTTTCTTAATTTTGTCAAACCTTTCGATAATAGTTGACCTTCTGTGTTTGAGGTCAGATTGTTTTACCTGCGTAAAAATACTATCCATTCTTTGAGCCACTCTGTCTTCAGACATTTCTAAGGAGACGTAAAGGACATTGTGACCGTCTATTACAGACCGAGCAGCTTGATTGGCTAAATATAAAGATTTTCCAACCCCAGGAGGTGCAACAACCATAGCAAGCTCTTTTGCAGCTAACCCCCCTTCAAGCGACTCATTCATAGAATCAAAAAGAGTTCGGAACTTGTAGTCCTGCTCATTTTCTTCCTTGGAAAATCTATCTTCAAAGGAGCTGAAATAGTTGACCCCTAAATCAAGATTTCTAGTGACGGTAAGAGCCCCCCGAACTAAATCTTCGATGTCGTCGTATTTTTTCTGTTCTATTAGACTTATAGATGAGAGGACAGCGTCCGTTATAGCTTGCTCTTTGGCAAAATTCTCAACTAAATCTAGGAGGTAGTCCTCATTATCCAAGGACTTTTCATCAAGATTATTAATCTGCTCCAATTCATCTTTGTAATCAGAGAGAAGCTCAGTCGAAGACATTAGAGATTTAACTTCTTCTAGAATGAAATCGTCAGTTGGAAGTTTTTTATACTTTTGATAGTGGTCAACAACAACCTGAAAAAACTTTTGGTGTGAGGGGTATTCAAAATACTCTGACTTCACCATTGGCATAGATTGAATGAGAAAAGTGGGGTCAGACTTTGCTAGGTAAATAATCCCCCTCTGAATACTGTCAGCTAATTCATATGCCATGTTACCTTATTAAAGGCAAGTTATCACTAAAATTGACCAGTAGATCCGAAACATCCGCACCTTTCGGAATTCGAAGCGCTCATTGACCGGGACCCATTGAATTTCCGGAACCCCTGACCGCATGGTCTTTTTCTGCCCCTGAAAGTTTCGATACCGCATCCTTTGTAATCTTTGTAGCCTTCTCCTTATGGTCCTTCTGCTGTTCTTTTGAGGCTTTTTTTACAACTCCTTGCTTTTCCAACTCCGAATAATTCGGTATCATTTTGGAGTATGGAGAAATTCCAGTCTTGAAGTCAAGAGCTTTTTCGGTTTTTCGGACTTCATCATCGTGCCATCTGGTTGCTACACCACAGTCTTTTTTATGGTCCCTTCTTTTGTCGTAAATAGGAGTTCCTCCTTGTACGTTGATTTGAGTCCCTGTAATTTCAAATATTCTGTTTGCTCTTTTCCCGCACTCCGGGCATTTAACCCATTTTTTCATGTCCTTCATAAGACAATTAACAGTTTCGACGTTTTCACACGCTTTACATTTATAAGAATACAATGGCATTAAATTTCACACATTCCTGACTTGCACGCGTTAACTGAGGCAGCACTTTCTTCAAGCGTACCTTTTTTGATTAAAAGGTCCAAGTCTATCGTAGAAATATCTAGTGCTTCTAACGGTTCATTTCCCCGAGAACCAGCACGATAAAAAGTAAAACCTTTCATATCACTAGCATACGTCAAAAGATCGTCATATAGACTGGAAGGTTCAAATTCAGAAGGAAGATTACACGTTTTTGACACAGCTGAGTCAATGTACGTCTGTACGACTGCCTGAACTTTAATATGTTCTTCTGGGGTAACATCATAAGCCCCAACACAATGGTTGACACTACGACCTCTAAGGTATAAATCTTTAAAGAGTGGGTCAATAACGACAGTCTCATTCCAAACACCATCAGTACTTGTACGCCATCGTCGTTTATACACAGGAGCAAATATAGGCTCAAGACCCGTAGATACCCCTAAAATCATACTAATAGTTCCAGTAGGTGCAACTGTAAGTAGAACGGCATTACGCAAGCCATTTTTTTTAACATCCGAACGAATCCTAGAAGGTAAAGTTTTAAAGAACTTTTCATCCTTCAATTGACTCCAGTCATACGCTGGGAAACTTCCTTTCTCCCTAGCCAAGTACATAGAAGCTTTATACGCCTCATTTCTTATCGTTGTGAAGAGCCGTTCCAAGAATTCCAGGCACGACTCTGATCCATATCGAAATCCTGCCTTAATGAGGAAGTAGTGAAGTCCTGTGATTCCCAATCCAACCCGACGAGATCGCATTCCTCCCTCCTCGCATTCCGCAATCGGGAAATGATTCGCCGTAAGTACGTTATCAAGAAACCGTACCCCCGTACGAACTGTGCGAGCAAGCTTACGCCAGTCGATAACACCATCGACATCCACCATATTAGCGAGATTAACATGACCGAGACAGCAATTGCCGTATGCTGGTAAAACCTCCTCCCCACACGGGTTAGTAGAAGGCATATGCTCAAAATAAGATACGTTAGTATATTCATTCGCAAAATCTATATTAAAAATACCCGGCTCTCCTGACTCAATCGCATTATCTACGATCCTAGTCCACAAGTCTCTCGCGAATATTTTTTTCTTCTTGGGCGCCTCAAATGTATCAGAATAATGCTTTAGCTTATGTAGCTGTGCACGCCCGAGTGCATCCTCTTCGTCCTTAGCAACAACTTCAACTACATCGTTTCCTTCCTCTGAAATACGTTTAATCTCATACACAAAATACTTGTTCTGTCTTCCTCCGAACGTGAAATACCATTCATCGTTATTTTCTACAGCCTCTAAAAAAGGCTTCGTAATTGCAACAGAGATATTAAAGTTTGTCAACTCCTTACGGTCTAGTTTAACCCGGAGGAATTCAAGAAAATCCGGATGGGTAATACTTAGAATAGCCATCAAGGCTGTTCTTCGATTTTTTCCCGCCCTTACATGATTCCCTATTTCGTTCACCATTCTCATGACGGACAGGGAACCCGGAGCGGAGTTTCTAATATTTTGTATGTCGTCACCGAGAGGACGAATCTTTGAAAAATTAAAGCCAATACCTCCTCCCCCGCAAGAAATCTTGTACATATCGGATATAGTTTTTCCAATGCTGTCTACGGAATCTTCAGGGTCTAAAACATAACAGTTTAGTAGGTTTTGCTTACTTCGTCCAGCCCCGAATAGAATTCTTCCTCCGGGACAAAAATCTCCGGAGTTTATAGCCTCATAAAACTTCTGCTCTATCTTCTCTCGCTGTTCAGGGAACTCTGGGTCTGCGGCGGCTCTAGCGACTCTCTTTGCGCATTCCTTCCAAACAGTCTCTCCCGGGTAAGCGTACTTTTCCAAGAAGATAGACTCAGATATCGTACCGTTTGGGATTTCGTACCCCATTTCTAGTTCTCCAGTACAGCGTATACAGATTCCTCAGGGAGGACTAAATAAAATTTTCCTTCGTACTCATACTCTCTTCCACTAAACTCTTCGAACAAAATAGTTTGCCCTTCTTTCAACTTCCCACTAGTATTCTCGCCTACGCGTAAAATAACTCCTTGGTTAGTCTTAGTCTCTTTTGAGGAATCAGGGATGATAATCCCGGCAGTGGACTCAAGTTTGTCCATTTGTATTTCTACTAAAATTCTATCGTTATATGGTATAATGTTCATTCTATTTGCAGACAGTTATGTTATTTTTTTTATGCACAAACAATCGTTTGGCATCGTCTTCTATTAAAGAATTGAGATACGAATTATGTGTTATTAAAAACAGCTTTTTATTGGTGGATATGTTAGAGATTAGCTCGTATAAACCTTTAACTCCTTCCCGGTCCAAAGAATCTCCAACTTCATCAAAGAATATCACATTGGACTCATCCTTACCAGACAAAAGGAGCAAGTCATTTAAAGCCATCATGACAGAGATAGAAAACTTTTTCTTTTCCCCTCCCGACAGGGATTCAAAATGTATGATATTTCCTGCAGATTTTATTTCCTCAGAGAGAGAGTCATCAAACGTAATAGTAAACGAATTATTTGAGAGGGTGCTAAGGTAGTGATTAGCCCTTTCGTTAAAATACTCCAGCACATTTCTAATGATATATTTAACAAGCCCATGCTCCGAAAATGCAGATTCCCAAAACTTCATAATATCGTACTTTTTCTGCGCTTCTTCCATCTGCTTGGAGTACTTTCTAGAGAGGGCTTGCTGCTCTCGTATGGACTTTCTAAGTAGTTCCATCTTAACTCCAAGCAGGTTCAACGTCTCAACTAGCTCATAATCTGAAGAGGATATGGGAATAAACATTCCATCAAACTCCGTTGAACTATGTTTAACTTCTTTTCTAAGACCGGAAATTTTCTCATAAAGACCTTCAAGTCTTTTTTTGTTTTCTTTTAGTTTTACTTGAATTGCATCGGGCTGCTTCTGACAGTGTTCACATATGGAATTTGTACTAAAAAACTCTATGTTGCTCTTGCTTTTCTCTGTTTCTCTAAGAGTAAAATTAAGTTCATTTTCCAAGTCTCTTAAGTCCAACTCTTTTTGTGTTTTCTGCGCTTCTAATTCTTGTATTTCCGACAAAGAGTATTTTGTGATAAACTCATGCTTTTCCTCGGTGAGAAGGTCTTTCGCAGACGCCTCTTCTTTTTTGCAGTTTTCTAATTGCTTTTTTAACTTGTTTGTTTTTTGTAGGGACTCACTTTGTAGAGTGGCAGCTATTTTCTTAGAGGAATTAAACTGGGATTTGAGAGACCTGATTTTAGACCTGTGCTTAAACAAATCTGTCAGGTTTAAAAAGTTTTGAATTATAGACCTCTTCTCCTCAGCCGTACATGAAAGAAAGTTTATGTTGTTTTGTTGTCCAAACACTATAGATGCAAGGAATACGTGATAGTTTATATTTAGTATCTCCTCTAAGTAATCCTGTGTTTGGGAAACGCCTTCCTTTGTGACGCTTTTTCCTTCCACTTCTACAATTAGAGACGGTGGCTTTTTAGTTCTGGTTATTACTACATTATCATTAACGTGTAGAACAACTTTGCACCTCCCTTTCGTAAATGCATTCACCAAACTTTTTTCAGACGTTTTTCGTATGGTTTTCCCGAACAGCGCAAAAACTACAGCTTCAATTAAAGAACTTTTTCCTGCGCCATTAGAGGAATGTGGAGAAGTATCTCGGTTCTGTCCAATAACGTGAACGAGCCCCTCGTACTTGTCAAAGTCCAATTCGGTTTTCTCTACAGAAAGAAAATTTTCAATGATTACTTTATTAATCTTCATCTCGTATTTGCCTTAAAGCACCCATCAAGTCCTCTTTGCTGAAGATAGAGTTTCGAGAATCAATGTAATCCCCTATGACCTCCTCATTTAGCGTGAATAATTTTCTATCCGGTGAGTAATCAGAAGTGAATTTTGGGAGAAGGTCTTCAAAAGAAAATTCCAAATAATCTACTTTGTACTTGTTCAACACTTTGTCATGTATTTGCCGCTCCACGTACTCATCTAACCTATCCAGTTTTATACGAAGCATAGTAAAAAAATTAGAATTTATCAGGGATTTTCCTTTTGAAGGTAATTCGTCTATACTACACGTAACGTGTCTGATTCCAAAGTTTACTGGCTTTCTAATCGGTTTTATTTCTCCATCCTTGATTAAGAGTTCCATGTAGTACTTCTGCTCGTTAGCTTCTCCAAAAGAATTAGAATACTGCGTCCCTATAACAAACACATTATCATACTTTTTTGCTTTGTGTATATGCCCTAAAAAAGTGTATTTATTTTTAGGAAAATGCCATCTCTTAAGACGGGACTCGTACATGTAGGAACCATTGGAAACACATCCATCAAACCCAAAATGACCAAAAACATGGTTCTTTGCTTTTTTAACCTGTGAAATTATTTTTGATTCACTCTCGTGATGGGGTATGAAATCAAAAAAGACTCCACCAATAGCAATAGTCTTAGGTTTCGTTACAATAGTAGCTTTATCTGCAAACAGTGACAACGTAGTATCAGACGAACCGTCCTTATGTACAGTATCGTGATTACCTCTTAGGATAACAATATTGTCGCACTTGACGGAATCCAAAAATTTTCTAAATGCAAGCAACTCGTCTCCCTTCGGATTCCTCTTATGAAAAACGTCTCCTCCTATAATTAAAGTGTCCGGAGGTTTTGCATTTACCAACTTTATAAGAGTTTTTACTTGGGTGTCCAAGAATCCAGGAATATAGTCACTTCTAAAATGAGTATCACTAATTACAAGAGCTCTATGAGTTTTCGACATAATTTAAAATTTCACTATAGTTAGTCAATGTCCCATCCTTATTAAAAACAGCTTCAGTTGCGTCACCAAAAGACCTCCCAACTTCAATATCCACTTCAAAAGGGACTAAAAATTTTAAATTGTAATACTGTTCTAAGTCTTTGGTTTGGGTCAACTCAAACTTTAGAATCTCAACAACTTCTTTAGTGATACTTTTATCACACTGTACCTCTACACTGTCATGAACAGTAGCTAAGATTTGTGCATCTAGCCCTTCTTCGTCAAACCTGTCTTGGAGTCTTTTTAGTGCATGTAACATCAGATCTGATGCAGAGCTTTGAATTACGAAATTCATCCCTTGTCGAAGTGCCCTAAACTTGTACTTAGACACTGGGCTATCGACATTGGACAAATTCCTTCTGCGACCAAAGAGACTTACAGCGCATTTATTTTTTGCGATGTATTTGTGAACGAACTTTATCCATTCAAAAACTTTTGGAAAGGATTCCTGGTAGGCAGAAAAAATACCTTTCGCATACCCAACACTTTTTCCTATTTGCTGTGCTAGTTTAGCAGGACCCCCTCCATACACAATAAGAAAGGATACACTTTTGGCGATCTGCCTCTGCTCCTTGGTGATACTGGACACAGGCTTATCGTAAATTAGAGAGGCTGTGTACTTGTGCAAATCCTGCCCAGATTTAAAAGCGTGGATTAGGCTTTCGTCCCTGCAGCATTGAGCCAAAACTCGTAATTCCGCAGTTGAAAAGTCTGCCGCTATAAACACTTTATCTTTATCCGAAATCATCAACTTTCTAATGTTTACATCGTCATCACTCGGGCGGGGGAGAGTGTGAAAAGAAACACCCTTCCTCATACCTCCTCCAGCGTTATAAAGGGAACAACTAAGTCGCCCAGTTACAGTAGACGCAAAATTATAATTAGAGTAAATCCTTCCGTCCTCATTCCACTCAATAGCGGATTCTACTCCCTTTACATACGTATTATACTGCTTAGTTTTAGTTTTGTACTCAAGTAAAAGGTCCACGAATGAGACGACGTCTTTGTTATTACTTTTTCGCTTTACGGCCTGTAGATGCTCCTCCGTGATAGAGGGCTTTTTTGTCTTAGCTGAAAACTCTAGGGGGATAATATCAAACCCTTCATCGGAAAACAAAACTTTCCCAAGGTGTGCAGTGGAATTAGGGTTTATCCCAGAAACTGGGGAGATGGACTCCAACTTTTCCCTTAGACTCCCCAACTGCTTAGAAAGCTCTTTCTCTAGAACGACCAAATAATCCTTGTCAATAGTAATCCCGCGATTCTCAACGTCTCCAAGGATTACAGCTATATCCTTCAAAAGATTATAATATACATGACTGAGACTTAGTCTTTTTATATCCTTGGATAAAATTTCCCAGCTTCTCAGCGTAAAATCACAATCCATGGCGTTTCCAAAAGCCATGTCAGACAGGGGCATATTTCCCCAGTCATGCGTTTCTGCATTGGTTACGGTTAGCATTTTACAACGTCAACCCCTCTATCTTGTAAAAAAGAAAGTACGTGACTAAACACACCATCATCATGCCCTACTAGCTCTCCTGGGTAGACGCCACTCTTGTCCCACAGTCCAGAAAGAACAGCTTCCACCATAGCACAGCAAGTATATCCCGTTGTACGCGCCATAGATGAAATCCTGGTATTAGGGTCCGTTTCATCGTACAATTCCCAAACATGTGATTGGGATTCTCCTTTTATTGTAACTTTCATATACGTAAACTCGTCATCCTCCCGAGAGAGCTTCCAGTCATTAAAGAGAACTTTAGACGTAAATTCAAAATTTTCATTGTCAAAAAACCCTGCATCCCGTAAAAATTCCATATGGTTACGGTGCCCAGGATACCGCAACGTTTTCTCATTCATATTAGGAATATGACTCATGGTCTTCAACAGAGAACGCAAACCGTCAGTATTGAACGCCTCCAAAAAATAACCCTCTCCCTCAATATATTCCGGTTCAGATAGTGCGGGTAAGACGATTACCTCTCCATTTGCAAATAGTCGTGCTGGTCGGAGATACTCTTGAATCACATCAGCCGGAGAAAAGGGGGCTTTGTAGGTTCCCTCTTTGGTTGGTAACCCTCCCACTAAACACTCAAACGAGTCTATTTTCATGGAATGGTTGTGGTGTCCTAATATCAAGTTATCCAGTCCGGGAGCAACTCCCATATCGACGACAGCGGTTACGCCCTTCTCTATAGCGAGTTCATTTAGGGCGAGTGCATCCTCCGGAAAGAATGAAATATCTACCACATTCACCCCAGCCTCAATAACAGTCTTCAGCGTCTCAAACCCAAGGAAACCGGGGACCGCACAAACAACTAAGTCAAACTTACTAACCTTTTGTTTTAGTGAATTTTTCGAGGCAACATCAAACAAAAGAGTATCGAGCTCCGGAACCAAATCTAAAGCCTTCTTTGAGTTGTCCGCGACTAATACATCGTGTCGTTTAGCCAAATCCTGTGCTATTGTTCTTCCGACCAAGCCGCATCCTAACACTAATATCCTCATTAAAATGTCTCCAATTCTTTCGGAAAATACTGTTTTACAAGGTCCATTAAGCCGTGAGGCAAATTCTCATCAACCAGGGAATGCATTATCTGTGTATCCTCCATGTTGTTAAACTCTTCAACGCCCCACGAACGCAGAAACTTGTAATCAAATTTTAGGTTGTGGGCAATCTTGACTATGAGAGGATTTTTCATTAAATTTTTAACACGCTCTTTAATGCGGTTCAACTCCACAGGAGTAAACTCACACTCAGCATGGTAAATGGGAACCACAAAAGCATTTTTCTCTTTGTAGGAAATGCCTAAAGTCATAATTTTGTGCTTTTTAAAATCTAACCCATTGGTTTCCAAGTCAAATGCGATAGCTGGACTCTTCTCCGCCTCATCCATGAGCTCATCAAACTTGGAAATATCACCGTTAACCAATTTATAAGGAGAACCGTCGAATTTATTCTCTTTTAGTATGAACTTGTTGTATGCATTATTAACATCTTGTACGAAAAGAGCTCTAAGCTTAGGCTCTACATACAAAGAGAACGGATGAAGAGTTGGAACTACAGGAACTTTTTTACCTGACTCGAGCTCCACAACGAATTCTTTTCCTCGTTTAGAAGATATTCCAGATTTCTTAGTAATTGCTTTTAAAGCGAGATTCCCTAAAGGTATGACCAAATCCGGTTGAATTTCCTCTAAATCCTCGGAAAGATACTCTCTGTGGGCAGCAAGAATAGTTGTGGTTATGTCATCCTCTTTGACGTCAAAACCTTTTAAGGCTGCAACAAACTGGTACGTACCGGAAGGTAACTTAGTTTTCCCTAGCAACGTGGACAAGATATCAAATTCCTTATCGGAAAATTCATACACGCGACCTCGTCTTTGTGTGTAGGAATCGTGAACAAAGACAATCTTCTCCAGTCCGGTGTCATTTCTGAACACACTAGCGACCTCTTCTTCTTTTTTAAAAGAATCAAATATGTTTTCTAAATCTTTCATCTATAATAGAATATGGCTAAATCCAAGAAAAAAAATCATTACCTAAACAACAAAGAGTTTGAAGAAACAATCAAAAAATATCTAAAAAACCCTTCCAAACACGAAGATGATTTAGTAACAAAACTAGACTTACTTATAACAAACATTTTACACACCTTCAAGTTTAAAATAGACCCAGATGATGCAAAACAAGAATGTTTTATGTTGGCTTTTAGAGTTTTAAAAAATTTCAACCCTGAGAATGGCTCTGCTTTCAACTATTTTACTACAGTTTTTGTAAATAACCTTAAGTTAATGTACACCAAAAACAAAAAGTATTGTGAAAAAATACAAAAGTACCAAGAACTTAGGACTCCGGAAGAGTTTCGACACAAGTCTTAAGGTAAGAGTAAATTCCTGGGTAGTAATCTATTACTTGAACTCTACCCTTAATAACTTTAACCAGCGTCGGGGTTTTAGTCACCCTAAACGCGGTAAAAGCATGGGGAAGATCCCAACTATTAATCAAATATAGAATTTCTCCCCCCTTGTTCTGTTTCCACTCATCAACAAGTTTTAAAACCTTGTTGCAAGAATCGTCCCACAAACTGTAATAAAGCAGACTAAAGTCTTGCCTTCTTTTGTTCTTGATTAAAGCATTAAGCTGAGTTTCTTTTTTCAGCTCTTCTACAGCTCTATCAGTCATTAGTAGTCTCTGAGGCGCCGGAAAAATCAAAAGAAGCAGGCTCAATACCACTCTCCTTTAAGATGTTTTCCTTTTCTTCTTCCGTCATACTGTTAATACGGTCCGTAAGCTCTCCCATAAAAGAATCAATTCCTTTATAGAACAAAACCTTAGCGAATTCGTTATCGTTAACATCCGGTGGTTTAATCGCTTCTTTAAGGGCATCCCATTGGTCAGTCTGAGCTTTGCTCATTTTAATGTATAGTTTCAATCGTCTATCACTCCTATTAGTTTTAAATTTCCAATCAATTTTAGTTGGGTCAAAGGTAAATAATGGAACACGCATCTTGTCCATGCCTTATTAAAGATCATGAGTAAGAAAATAAACACAAATAAATTACTAAACTTAGAGAACGAATTTTACAAAAAGCCTCGAATAAATAGCAGAGCCAAAGGGAACAACTTTGAGCGTGCCTTGGCTAAAAAACTAAACACGCGTTTCAACACTAAAGAGTTCTGTAGAACTCCAGGTTCAGGGGCTTTCGGAACCACACACACGCTTCCTGAGCACTTAAAAATTCATGGGGATTTGATTACTCCAGAAGCATTTAAGTTCGTCATAGAGGCTAAGAAAGGCTATGACGTGAAACTAGAGGATGTATGGAGAGAAAAGAGTGATTTGTACGCCTTTATAGAACAAGCCAAGAGGGATGCAAAAGCATCTAAGAGAGAATGGTTGCTAATATATAAAAAGGACAGACAGAAGGAAATCGTAATAACTGAGAAGAATCACCCAGCGAAGGAGCAACTTAGGATACACGAAAAATATTATGTTTACCTATTAGAGGACTTCTTGAGCCTTCCCAACGAACATTTCTTCGAAAATTTCAACGATGGTTTCTCGTATTAGAGATCTCATCTCAGATCTTTGAGACTCTCCTAACCCCCCCCTCTTTCCTTTGTACCTTCTTTGAATCTCAGAAGGAGACACCTTTATTTCCAACATAGCGCCTTTTCTGTCATCCGGTTTTCCTCGATAACGAATCTCAACAACTGCTCCTCTTCCCGCTCCTATACCACCCCTATAAAGCTTGAAACCTTTAGAATCGGAAACAATTTCAATACCATCGGGGTTTGTTACACTGTCGTAAATCCCAGTCCCAGTTAATATTTCCTCTGCAAGGTCATCAATGACAGCGCTCTGGGGTGCAGTAATCAAGTCGTTTCTAGCCCCCACCCTAAAACTAATAATCCTCTCCGCAGTAGAAGCGGCACCCTGCACCAAAGCCATTGCTGCTGCTGCCTGTACCTTCTCTTTACTTGCTTGAGAAGTACCGTCCAGCATGTTCATAGTATGCCAAGTCTTGGCGAACAGGATGCCTTTCTTCTTCTGCTCCTTGGGATCATTAGGATTTTTTTGGAATTTCTCCAACTGAGTTATAACATCACTCATTTGAGAATTGAGAGGGTAAACACAGTTATCTCTGGATGTTTTTAGATGTCCAATAAGAGAGTCTAGAGAGTCTTCGTTTTTCAGCCATTCATCGGGATCAGATCCTGCGGGTCTTACAGGCGAATTCAATGCTTTGTTAACTCTATCGGCGTTCATCTTTTCGCGTTGACGGGTTCCTATGGCTCTGTTTACAACCCTAGGGTCTAACCCCCTCCCTCGAAGCATTTCAATGTTGTGCTCAAAAGTTTGATCCGACGCTCTAGAAAAATATTTTCTGCTATTTAATTGAACCCTAGAAAATTGTATTAAACTTCTTTCGCGGTCTGGGTCGTGATTTTTCTTCTCCATAGGTATCATACAATACCCCGTATCAGGATCAATTTGCCAATCTCTTATCCCTCTAGCGGGGTTGGCGTTTATAAACTGTAGATACTTGAGAGCGTTATCCTTGCTTTTAAATACTAGTCCGTAGTCATTCTTAAAATTTTCAGCTTTTTGGTTGTGGCTTGTTCTCCCTCCAGGTTGCTTCTCGGCCTCCAGCGTACTTTTAACTCTGTTTAGGTCTGCTCCTCTCCAAGTGGAAGTCGCTCCCACGAACCCAGGATAGTTATTAAGCTCAACTAATGCTTCGATCTCTGGTATCATATAAGATGCTACTGTGAGGGTTGCAAGTTTTCTAACCTCTTGATTGCTTACAAGCCCAGCAAGTACAGAGTCTTGTCCAAACGCATGGTCTAAAAAGTCCGCTGCGTCTATCAAAACGTTAGGATGCAATTTTTCAATTCCATCTAATGCACCTTGAGCATCTCTAACAAGCTCTATAAATTTGTACGTTTTAGATTCTATAGCCTTGACAGAGATAGATATAGCCTTGACAATATCTCCATGCATTTTCTCCTTTTTACGTGATGGAGCGAGCTTCATCCAGCGAACAAATGCATCAGCAATAATAGGAGCACTCTCATCAACTTCAGATCGAATCGTAGACCAGTTAGACCCTCCTGCACCCCCCGTTGAAGATATTAGAGGCTCCTTGAGATCCCCGCACCTTTTAATGTTCTTAGCGGCGTCTATTATTTGTAAAATAGGGTTCTCTCCTCCTCCACCGATAAGATTTCTTTGGGAAAAGTAAGTCCCTTGGTAATCATGTGCCGTTTTGTTGTGTCGTAACTTCTCTGATTCTATGCCAGCAGACAAAGAGGGTGGTTCACCTTTTCCTGGGTCTAAAGCACCATATAAAAGTTTTTTACCTCCATCCCTTGTGAAAAACCTGTTGAGTATCTTTTCTCTTTCTTCTCTCCCTTCTATTTCAAAACACCCTTCTTCGCTATTAGCCGCGTCTCCAATAATAGACAAGAGACTTCCAAAGTCATCCATGAATTCTTTGACCGCCTCATCTCCATATTCCTCGGAATCAGGGTGAAGCTCATACACTCCCGCTAATTCCTGTGACCAATGACTTCTGCCAGGCTTCCTTCTATCTTGAATCGAATCGGCTACTATCTGAGTTGCTCTGGCAGATCTTTCTTCTAGATCTTCATCTGGGTCTTTTATGTCGAAGTGGGGGTTTTGGGCAAGATCCACGATTAGAGGTGTAAACCGTGCCATAGTCTGGGCTAAAGCATCTTGGTACATAGGCATTTCGATGCCTTGTCCTCCGGCTTGTGAGTCTTCCTCAGCGCCTTCTTCTTCTCCTTGAAGTCTCAGGTTTAAATAAGCGATGAGTTCTTGGGTATTAGCTGTATGCTGGTTACCCGCAAGATCAGTCCATGTAACGGCTTCCGGATTCTCTGGTGATTGAAAAGCGGTAAACGCTTCCCCGGGAGTCCCGGCAGGATCCCCTCTTAACCCTCCGGCTTCAGCCATCTTGAGCAGTCTTTCTAAATGCTCAGGCGTAGACCCGTCTCCCTCCGGAAACTCCCTATTAAGTGCTAAGTCCCTAGACCCTCCTTGCTCTTTCAATAACGCTTCAGACAGCGAATACCTTCTCTTCCTGAGTTTAGAGTAAGTGTCGAGAAGATCTGTAAGAATATGCATTAGCCCTCAAAAATAAATAGGGGATGTCCCGGAAGGAACATTCCCTATTATAGTAATTTATTTAAAATATTTTAATCAGGGCCTGCATATTGCACAGCAAAGTCATATCTCAAAGCGAGCTCAATAGTATGGAACTCATTAGTAGCATAATTGAACTCTGCAGTCTTCCAAGATTTTGGATATGCACCGTATAGGTAAATCATCTTAACAGGGGTCATAGTATTGTCAAGTTGGTAGATTTTAACACGGGTTTTAAAGCCACCCGTAGGATCACCTTGAGTAAAATGGGGAGTGAAGACTCCATTAATAGGGTCATATGTTGTACTCATCCAGTTGAACAAGGTTTCAGCAAGCTGTCCTCGAACTAGGTTATCGAAAGTAATCGTAACTTCTTCTGGGGTAACCTTTCCTGGGTAATAGAATTTATCATTAACTCTGTCCGCGACGATGTCTTCCGAAGTAAAACCCAACTGGGTTACTTGCTTCGCTGCCAAAGTTAAAACAGTATCGTCAGTCCCTCCCATTCCAGGAGGCATTGCGATTTCTACTTCCCATTGGAAAGCACGGTATGATTCTAGACCTTCAGATAAAGTCGGAAGTTCTCCTGTGTTAAGATTTCTGTCTGTTTGATTTGCGTAGTATCCTCTAGCCATTAGTAAGTGTCCTCTATATTATATAGTTTACGTGGTTCCGAGATCAGCGGATTGGTTGGTAAGGTTGAGTTCGATTACGAACACCTCAGCGGTCTTGGTAGGTTTAAGAAGAATCTTGCACCATAGTTCATTTCTATCAACTCTGAGAGGTGTGTTAGTAGTTTCATCACACACGACTCGGAATTCAGAGATACCTCTACCGTTCCTAATGTTGTTCAAAAGGGGTTGAACAATGTTGGTTACTCGACTCCAAGTAATTGGGTCGTTAGGCTCGAATACAAGCGCTCTGGTTGAGGATAATAGAATCTTACGCAGAATGATCATCATACGTCTTATATTAACTCTATCAAGAGAGGTGGGAGTCCTCTGTGTGGTTTTCTGCCCCCAAATTACTATGCCGTCTCCAGCGAATTTGACAATCGGGTTCACACATTCTCCTGCGCCGTACAAAGCATCCCTATCACCTTGGTTCAGGGAAACTTCGACATCAAAAGGTCTTGTAAGCCTTCCCCTAACCAGACCAGCAGGAGCTGACCAGGTGTTTGCGATCCTATCAGTTTCACACATGGCACCAATAGCAAATGCGGCGGGATCAATCCACGTATCTGCAGCGCTGAAAACATCAAAGACTTTGACCCAAGGCCAGTAAATAGCAGCGTAAGAACTGTTTACTGAAGTAGTTCTTCCCGTGTAAACTCCGTTAGTCCAGTTTATTGCGTCTTGAGCAGTACTGAGACCTTTTGGAGGGGATATGACAGCCAAGAAGTTTTGGGTCTTTTCTGCAATTGTAACCAATTGATTTTGAAGAATCTGGTCAGTAATTCCAGGGATAGCAGCCATAGAGATATTAAGGGAATCATCATCAAGAGCCCACATACCAGTTTTGGTTGCCTGACTTCCGATGAAAGCTCCGCGAATAACATCATTGAAAGATCCATTATTGTCAGACAAGTCTCCGTTGGTTCCACCATACAACCCTGAAGTTCCATCAATGAATTTGACGAATCTGGTGGGAGCACCTATTGCACCTTTCTCAATACCATCTCTGGCTATCTCGTCGCTGTTGGAGACTACCATCTGGTTATTTGTCAGAGCGAAAGCCGTTTGGAATGACGCAGGAGCAGTCCAACCTTCTGATAACGTTTTCGGAGGGGATGCCGTGTCTTGGTCGCTTGCGCCGTTATTGTAGAAAGATCCTTTAATAAAGTCAGATTTTGGATCGATAGTTCCAGCTTGAATCGTATCCTCTGGGTATTGGCTATTTTTAACAAAATCCATTGTAAAGGATTCTTCAAAGCCACCATCATTAAATACTTGGAAAGTCCAATCTTTTCCTGCTTTTGAAACAACCTTTACTTGGAGGCCATAGTAGTTTGTATTGTTACCTACTGTTATAGCGCTGTAATTGTATCCTTTACCAGCCCAAAGAGATTGGGTGAAGAAAGTCCCTCCAGGACCTCCCCCTGATACGGTTCCACCATAAGCTGTGGCGAAGTCCTCAACCGATAACCCTGAAACTTCTCCAGTGGTAGCGGAAACAGGCTGCAAAATTTTGCAGTATCCCATGCCAGCCCCTCCGACTAATGCAGGAGAGGTTCCACTTGCAGCTGATACTACCAGATTGGCACCAGAGCCCGCGTAAGTGCCCACGAACCACCCTATAGGACCAGTTCCTGAAGTAGAAGAAACAAAAGTAAAGGGGAAATCGCTAGTTTGTTTAGCGGACATCGCTTTAACAATAGAAGCGGCTCCGGCTTGTCTGGTTCCTACAGCAGGAGTTGAATCTGTCCATTTATCAACATTTAGTTCATAGTAAGACGAGTGATTGGCATTCCGACTTGTATTAGGAGTAACGTTGGCAGAAGCGTTATTAGTAATTTTAAACAAGAATTTGCCGTATTGCTGGCCTCTCCACCCAGATCCCCCAGCTGCAAGGTCGCTAGGAACATCCCCAGAAACAGCGACGGCGGGACATGCACCAAAAGCCACCGTAGCGGAGGCATCAATACCAGAAGTATTGATGGCACGAACAAAATAAATCGAAGCAGTCTTGGTAAGCATTTCCAGAGCACCTAGAACTCCTTGACCTCCAAGTACTCGATCTGGACGTCCAAACTCCTC
>Ga0098033_1000533_pt1 | contig 17160 bp, 17 predicted proteins | sample 1_EtaG_FD_75049 | JGI IMG/M metagenome (GOLD analysis project Ga0098033, IMG submission 75049) | Marine viral communities from the Subarctic Pacific Ocean - 1_ETSP_OMZ_AT15124 metaG | ecosystem: Environmental > Aquatic > Marine > Oceanic | place: Pacific Ocean | collected 2015-01-07
AGGTCGTCTAAGAGAACCTTTCTGTGCCCGGTGCCACTGATGTCAACCGCAACATAGTCCGTCGAGCCGGTGACGCTCGCCGATGAATCCAGATCCCCGACGGGTGCCTGGTATGTTCCATCTGTCGGTCTGAGATCCACGTCCTGATCGGGGACAGTGATCACGCGCGTTGTGGCCGTCGACACGTACGTGTCGCACTCGAGCCGGACAATCTTCGTCGCATCAACGGATCCTTTTGCGATCCCTGTTGTGTCGGTGACCGGCAAGGTCACCCCGCCCCCGGTCACGGTAACGTTCGCAATCCCGGAACCCGCACTTGCCGCGGTGATGTCTGCGCCTATAAAATTCAGCGCGCGAGCTGACAAGACAACCGCGGTGCCCTCTTCTTTAACGTCCATAGTTTCTGAGTCTCCCTCGATGCTTGGACCAGGCAAACCTGACGTTATCGTCTGGTCCTGAATCCGAAATCTGCTTAGGTTTATGTCGTATGTGCCGGTGAGTTTTTCGATCTCGACTGTGCATAGTTGCCAGCCGGATCCGGTTGCTGACGTTGCAAGCGTTGCTGTTTTTTCGACCCCTGAATCACCCGCCGAATGGTCAAAGCTCAGTGTCGTACTTGTTGAGCCTACCGTGAATTTTACAGCGCCGGTGCCCCCGAGCATATAGCACTCAGCGCCGCATGTGACGTTGACCGTCTCGGCCAGTATGTTGACGTAAAACCGCAAGACCTCGACCGAGCCCGACGCAATGACGCGAAACTCGAGCGACAGACTCGACGGAGGCGTGTCCGCATTGCCTACGCGCTTGCCGCATCCTTGATTGATGTGGGTTTGGGGTCGGTTGCCGAATGTGTGGTTGGCTTGCTTGATCACGGATTGCCCGTGCTCGGCAAAGACAGGGGATCCCAAAATCATCATTGTGGGACTAAGAGACGTGGTCGCTTGTTCTTTGCTCACTCCGCACGAACCTCCCAGTACAAACTCACAAAGTGTGGGCGGTAGGATTCCGCTTGATGGTTCGACGCTGCGTCTAGATGATATGCGTGCGCGTACAACTCGACCATACAAAGCTCGTCGAGTTGAAACGCCGGGACACCTGCGGACTCTATAACCACGCTTACCGACGCAACATCAACGGGCTGATAGTCTATTAGATTAACATTTGCCAAGATCGGCGGGTAGCCCAGGTTTGAGTACGTCAGCCTCGGACTTGTCGCAGTTCTCGAGATCGGTGATGTTGATGTGGCGGTCTGAGCCTTGCCCGGCTCTGTCGTGTTGGTGACAACGATCTTGTGGTCGACTGAGCCCGCTCGAGACGACATCGCGCCGAAAACCACGTCTCCGCAGACGTCGGTCACACCCTCCGGGATCAGTGCGTAGCCTTTAGCGATCAGAACGTCAGTCGACGCCTCGATCATGAAGTCGGTTTGATTATAAAACGATCTCTTAACGTTTGAGATGTATGGTTGCTGGAGAATCATCCTAGAATTCTGTTGCGCTGAGAAGTACGCATTTTGTAGGCAATTCGCGACAGCCTGGGACTGGAACGGTGCCGCTGGATGGTAATATGTCGGCAGAGTCATCGCCGCGTCGCGGTATTTTTTGCCGTCGAGCGACATCAATCCAGCCTCGAGTAAGCCGCTATGTTTGCGACCCTGAATTCGGAGATCTGCGTTATCTCAAATGTCATTGTGGGATCCGCTGGATCGTTGGTGAACAAAACGCCAAACGCCGCGGTGTGTAGTGGGGGCCTGACGAGGTCCAGGTACTTTTCAGTCGTCGCGGCCGTCACCGCGGTGATCTTCATCGGTGGGAGCATCAGCGTTTCTACGGAATACGCCTTAACAAGAAGAACATGCTTTTGGTCGTCGGCGAGAGTGGGGGCCGTGGTATTCCATGTTGCGGAATCCGCCCAGAATGTTCCGGATCTCGTGTCGACAAAAAACTCGCCGCTGCCAGATGTCGGGCCGCCGTATGTTCCGCTTGCCGGTGTTGAGCCCTCGATTGAGCCCTGGATCCACACATTGACCGCCTCGATCTCTTGGTTGCTCGCCGGAACGCCGTCGACGTCATAAACTGCCCAAGCCCCCGTCCCCGTGACCTCGATCGTTCCGGGTCGATCTGTGTCGCCGACTGGATCAAAGTGTCGGGCGCTCGTGCCTACTTGGATCCGCACGGTTTTGTCCGCTGTGATGTTTGCAATGATCTTTAGATCCAGATACCGGTGGTTCGCTTTTTTCGGAAGCATCATTGGTGCAGGAAGCAGAGGCCGCCATTCGTAAAAGCTAAGATAAGCCTCATATGCCCCGATCTGTGCTTCCGACTGATCCGTCGACGCGTCGAATACGAGGTTGACAACCGGGCTCGACTGCTCAAGCAGTCGGTTTGTACTGCGCGCCAGCTCGCGTAGCACATGTGAGTGACCCGCGTCTCCATCAATTACCGCGTTGGTGTCGAGGCAGCCATAGACGGTCGCGATCTCGGCATTCAGGGTCGAGGTCATTATTCGCCATACCTCCACGGTTTATCCGTCGAGCTGCCTATGTTTGGTGGGCTGTCGGTTTGCCCTGCGAAATAAACATATCCGTCATGTTGATCGGAGACCGCCGACGCGCGATCGGCAAAGATCAAAACAAGCCCGGTTGCGAGTGCGCTCGAGAAGTTGCCATCAATCACTACCTGCGTGCTCGAGACGCTTTGAACGATCTGCGTCGCTGTTGCTGCCGCATCAGACCCGTCCAGGTTTTGTAGCGTCACCGCGTCGCCAGCGCGGAAGCTGGCCGCGTCGGTCGTCGGCAGTCCTCCGACGCTATGCGGATCCGTGTAGACATTTTCGGCGATGTCGAGCGTATAATCGCCTGAGCCATCGGGGCCGCTAAGGCCGGTGGTGTAGCCCGACGCGGACACCCGTCCGACGCGTGTCGTTGTGAACGCCAGCAACTTGAACCCTAGACCAACCCCGCCCTCATTGACGGAGATTTCTCGATCTGTGATCTCGCAGGCTACGCTGGTCCATCCCCTTGTGCCGTCTTCAGTGTCCGGCAGTTCGGCGTGAGTAACGCCGACGAGATCACCCGGTGTTTTCGCGTATTGATCTAGACCCGTCGGGACGCTCAGTTTCCACATGGGCCGACGGAAACGGAAGAGTTTGCGCATTCCTAGCCGTTTTACAAATGCTTCGCTTCCCTCGATCCGGATTGACGGCACAAAAAACTCGAGAGGTTTCTCATCGCGAGCGTAATAGCTTCGCCCCACCGACCAACCCTCGAAGCCCACATCATTAAACGTTTGAGTCGAGAACCCTCCGGAGGCGTTTCGGACCTTGAAGTTCACCGTGGTTGCGATCTTTGAGACATCCTGGCTTGCCTTCATGTCGGCGACCCTGCGCCGGTCTCCTGCACGCTTACTCAAGACAACATCATCGTCCCAATTCGCGACAGCCTCGTCTTTGAGCGGTATCGTGGGCATTCTGAGTGAAATATGGCCGGTCTCGGTTGTTATGTACGCGCCGATCGGGCGCAAGATTTGCTCAGAGATGATCTCGCGCACGGGCTGCGCCTCGTGGCCGATAAAAAATGACTTGAACAAAAAGTCTGGGGTCTCGTTTTTGATCTTAATAAAGCTCTCGAAGTCGATTTTGTTCGACGGAATGCCTAGGCCGTAGCCGACGGGCAAGCTCGCCCAGTTGCCATATGTGTCATCTCCATTAAGCAGCTCAAGCTCATCGTCACCGGCCGACGAGGTCATTATGCAAAGAATTATGTCCACCCAGTGGGCCGACTTTTGCCACAGGTGGCTAGCCCGCGTGATTGCGAGCTTTTCACCGCTCGAGAGTTGAGACCAGTCACCGCGATCGATAAATCGAAAACCACCGGGGCCGTCGGTTTCTGCGCCAATGATCCAGTTACCCGGATCACCCATCTCAAAGCCTGCAACCCCCGCGGTGATCGCGGTGCCCATCGCGCCGCGCTTCGTAATTTTGATAATCACCTCTGACGCGGTGTCGAGCGAGGCAACGACAACCTCATCGCCGAATTTAAAGTATCCCCCTGCGCCGTCATCCCAAGGGTTGAATGGACCGGGGACAGACAGAAAAAGCACCCCGCTGCCCTGGTTGGTGTTGATGATAAAAGGCTTGACCGGGTCGTGCGCAACCAGCCGGTCGAGATATTTAAGTTGCGACCGGCCCTGCAAAATATAGCCATTAAAGTCTGCGGACATCGAAAAAGAGTCGACGTGATAGACCCCAAAAAGCTGCAAGTCCGACGCGCTGCCCGCATCCATCGGAATGACATACATACGAATCCGTCGGCCGCGAAGATATGGGGTCGACAAATACACTTCCTCGTCATCAGTGTGCGCAATCGCATCAGTGTCCAGGTGCCCTCGGGTGAGTGTCTCGAGGGTGTCGGACGTTTTTCCGCCGACGAGAATCGCCTCATTGCCCATGTAGATCACGTCACCGGTTGTGATGTTTGACGCGTCGTTGACCGTGATCGACGTCGCAGTTGATGTTATCGCGCCGTTTGCAAGCGTCGTTGGCCCGCGTTCAGTTCGCCATTCACTCGTCAACGTGTCATCGATGTCGACGAGGTCGAGGCTTATATTGCCCGCTTGCGGGAGACCACCCATAGGATTGACCGACTCGCTCATGATGTCGGGCCACGAACCTGCGCGCAGCCAGGGCCGATAGTTTGAGTCAGCCGCGGCATAAGTCGGGATGGTCGAGCAATAATAAAAAAGCCCCGACGAGTTGCCCGAGCCCTCGAGCGTGACAACCACCGACCACTGCGAGCCGAGCGCATTTGCCGCGGTGGAGAAGGTCGTCATGAGTCCGCCCTCGCGCAACTCAGCGTCACGTCAAACCGGGTAGGGGCTGCGCTTCTGCGCACTGCCTCGTTCAGATTTCTGGTCCTGTAGAGACCATAGCTAGAGCCTGTACGCGTCGAAGCGTTGTCATAGATCCGGAATGCATAGCCCCTCGAGATTGCGTCAACCCAAGCAGATTCAAATGCCCCCGTTGGCTCAGTGCTGACCGCGTATTCATCAAGCACTTTGGCTTGGGGGATGAGTTGCCAGCCTATTTCGCGAGTTTTTTTCGGCAAGCTCAGGCGACTGACACGGGAGAGACCGCTGATGGTTTCGGCGACAGCCCCAACGACCGTCTGGCGATCTCGGGAATCGGTTGATCGCATCTTTGCGGAGTACCAGATCCCCATCGTTTGATCCGGGCCGGTGAGGCTTGACACGTATGAGACGGAGACCGGGTCAAGCCCAAAGACAGCCGAATCAAGTGTGGTGCTGCCATCAGCGAACGAGAATAAAAATGTTGTGCTCGAGTGAGACACGGTCAGCACCCCGGTCGATGATACCGAGACAGAGAATCCACCGGCCGCGAGGGTGTGCGTGTTAAGCATAGTCTCGAACATCTTAACAAGGTCACCGACCCCGCCGTCGGTCGATGCGTCGGCCTGATCGTCGCCAGAGACGAAGTAGTTTCGGCCCGCAGTGGTTGGCAAAGTGAGAACCTCACCCCCTGCGCCGGAAGTGACAAAGACAACGAGTGCTGGTGAAGCCGTGAATCTTACCGGCCACAAAATACAATCTTTCTCGATTGCCATTATGCGAGCGCCCCCGCCATCTCGTCATCAAACACAATGCGCCGGATCTCGCGGGCTATGCGTCGCTCGCTGCCCGGTAGGGCACCGTTAAAGTTTATGTTGTAAACCGTCTGACCGTCGGCGGAAGACACTGCGCCGGGCCTTCCGCGGTCAGTTTGGGAAGAGAACGCGCCGCCAAACGTCCCCGATCCGGTTTTGGATCCTGCCGTGTCAGATCGTCGCGACCCTGCCGAGCTTGCGACATATCCACCGACCCCGGTAAGCAGGCCACCCGCTGCAATCAGTCCGAGACCTGCCGCAACACCGGCAACCGGGCCACCAGTCGCCGCCCACGTCCCCGGTGCTGGCGTGCTCGCGAGTGCTGCCGCTACTTGTGCCGTACCCATTGCGATCAACATCGACCCGAACGCCTGTAGAATCTGCCCAAACATCGCCTGAAGTACTGCACCAATGTTCGCGTTCCCTTCCATCGCGGCTTGAGTAACGCCAGCGATGGCATTCCCCAACCCCTGCATTCCAATTTGCGCGAGCTGACCCCAGAACTGCGTTTCAAGTTGTTCGACGGCTGCATTTTTGCGCTCAATCGCGCCGACCGTGACGTCGTGCATCAACCTGGCGTTGGACTTTTTTAGGCGTAACTTCTCATCGAAGCGCATCTGGTCTGCCTCATTGCTGAGCTTTGCTTGCTTGCCGAGTAGAGTCTGAAGATCTGCGTGGAATTTTTTCCACTCTTTCATGCCCGCCCACCAGCGACCCCCGAGCATGAAGCCCTCACCACCACCGCCACCACCGCCACCACCCGTCGGGGTTGGGGGCGCTAGCTTCTTAAAGGGGGCTTTGGCTATTTTGCTGATCATTGATGCAAATGATTCCGCGGACTCTAGCGGTGTCTCGGGCATTTTTTGGGCCACAAACGTCGAGACGGCCTTAGCCAGTTCGCCGAGTTCCGTTGGTGTTAGAGCGCGACCGAGAGACTTCTCGCGCTTGGCCCTCATCCCCGCCATCATCGCCTGAGCTTTAAGTTGACGCTGGACCTCTATCTGCTCCCCGCCAAATACGGACTCTGCGGATCTCGACATCCCTGCGAACAGCCTAATCGCTTTCGCACCCCACTCTAGGAGCTTCTTAAACCAGCGATCGATCGCTCGCGCGCCAGCATCGGAACTAAAGTAGTTTGTGATCTTCACCAACGACGCATTTAGCGCCTCGAAGCTCGCGGTGATTCGGCCGCTTTTTGCGACACCCATGCCGAGGTTCTCTTGCAGATCGCCAAAGTTTGCGGCAAGGATTTTGATCTGACCGCTTAGCGTCTTTCCACGATCTTTCGCTATCTCAAAATTCTCGAGAAGCATTTTCATGGCCTCGGTCGAGTTTTTCGCTTGAATACCATACCGCACAAGCGAAGAGGTATTGCCCGCGAGTGTTCGCGCCACAATGCGCATTGAGGAATTTAGATCGGATCCGGTGGCTTCGCTCAGGCCGATGGTTGCCCGTGTTGCCTCGACCAGTTTCTTGCTGTTCACCCCCATTAAGGCCAGCTGCGCCTGCAAATTAAGTTGAACTTCGTCGCCAATTCCCGTCTGAGATTGTGTTTCAGCGTTCAGCTTTTGTAGGTCTTTGAATTGCTGCCGAGTGAATTTGCCGCGCATGTTTGCGGCCGCCATCAACTTGCGCTCGCTTTCTTGCTGCGTCATCGCGAGCTTGATTGATTCTTTCGCGAATCGGATCACGCCCCTTAGCGCCTTTCCAAGTCCTGCAAACGCCTTTGAGGCTAAGTCGATCCCCGCTTTGACGTCAGCAAAAGACTTGAACATGTTTTTTGCGAGCGACTTAACGTCTTTTTCGGCTTGCCCTTTCTCGAGCTTGACCGGAATCTGAACCGCTGGGGCCTTAGTTGCCATGATTGCGATCCTCGTTTGTCCGCTTGATCTCGCGCATCTCTTCGCGATGACTCGCGGCGCGTAGAATCAACCACGCCTCGAGTTGAAAGTTCGACATCGACTCGTATTCCGCGTGAGTAATGTCCTTGTTTACCCCGCAACAAAACCGATCGACTGTGTCCCAGAGATCTGGATCATCCCTGAGCATCGCCCGGGGGTGTCGCCTTATTTCGACGCCTCGAGCATCTTCCCCCTCCGGTCTTTCTCGTGCATTTTCGATCGGGTCGAGGAACCCCAAAATATGGGCTGAATCATGCCCGGGAATGTGGCCGAGATCGGCCAGCTCGTCATATGTTGACGCGGCCTTCGCCTCTAAAAACATTCCCGGTCGCACACACATGACAGCCCTCAGAGTTCCCCCTGGCGAGGGCTTGGGGTCTGTGCATTGGTGGCCGCGAGTGCCACCTCATGGAGCAGGCCGCATCCGTCGAGAGCATCAATTAACGCAGTCGTCTCGGTGATGTTTTCGATCATCGTGTCGCCGTATTGAATGCCGGAAACCTGAACGAGCGAATCCTTTAGAATGTCGCGCTGGATTTTGATGAGTTCCTGAATCCCTTCCTGGGTGTAGTCGCTTGGAACCTCGCCCCTTTTTTTGGCTTCCGCGACTCGCTTCTTATCGCGCGCCATTGTTGAGTCATAACGATAGCCCCAACCCCGAGCACGCTCTTTATCGACCAGCCGAACGGTTATTTCTACACCCTGGAATCTGCGCCAGTTCTCGACCCGGCCCGCAAAGTCTTCCGCGGTCTCTTCCGACTCTTTTTCCGGCTCGGTGATCAGTGGCACGATCTTCTCGCTCCCTAGTTTGGGGAATTTAAGCACGCTCGCCATTGTGCTGCCCTCCTCGTCGCGGTCTAACCGCGTGAAAATTGAAAGTAGTTTGCTATAATCGATCCTGTGAAAATGCCCGCGTCTACACACTGAAACGTGAGCGAATTTCGAAGTCTTCCGCCATCATCTGCGGCATTAGACTCCGTCAGTCTTGCGGACTCCATAAACATCGAGCACGCATTCATCGCGCCACCGGACACAACCCCGCTTCCGAGTTGAATTGATAAAATGCGCGCGGTGCCTGCGCGGAGATCTGTCTCGTATGTTGTCGCGAATGCCGGCTCAACTGTTACCGTCGGATATGTGCTAATCACATCGATATCCGATCGGCCGTTTGCCGTCGAGACCGTCGAGTCGGGTTGCGCAGTGATCCCAAAGTCAATCACCACACTCTTCGCTGCGTACTCGGTCGTTCCCCATGCAAATGCACCGAGTAGACCTTTAACTGGTGTTCCGGCGAACGTGCCGATCGTTGGGAGTGCCGTCTTTGTAGCGTCAACGGCTTTTGAGTCAAAGTCCATCGTAATGGATACGGTGGCAAGTTCTCCGGCATTCATCGTGATAGACATCGACGAGATGCGACCACCTAGAAGCAGGTAGATCGTGCCGTCGAGATCGTAGCACGCGCTGAGTGTCGCGCCCGGAGTTCCGGGTCGATACATCTTTGCCCCGTATGAGACCTCTGTGCCGTCTAGGTCACCACCGGCAAAGTCCCGATCTAGGGTATAAGGGCTCGCCGTACCGGTGAGTCTTCGCCAGTTGACCTTGCCGCCATTGTAGCTAGCGCCCTGGACGGCCGCCATGTCCTGATTTGTGTATGTATCTGCGTCGGTCACGAGACTGCTTGCCGTAGCTGCCGCGTCAATGCCCTCACCCTGCGTCGTGGTTGCCGCGCCGAACACGTTTGTTAGCAGCATGTCGAACCAGTCGTTTGCGATAGTTGAGGCGTTCGTGCCATCGCCTGCATGGGTCAAGAGACCTTGCACCGGTACGGAAAAAGAGACCTGTGCGCCGTCGGGACCAACCTCGGGAGCACTTTGCCTATTGCGACCGGTCGCGAACGCAGTGTCGAGCATCTGGGTTTGGTCCGTCAAAAGGTCGAGCGACAAGCACTTGACCGCCGTAAAGCCGGATCCGTCGGAAGTGCCTGATGTGTCTTCCGAGCCGTATGATGTTTCGGCCTTGAGATAAATTGCAGATTTTCTTGTTCGTGTTGCCATTAGGTTTCCTCTACCTCTGCCGTGATCGGCAAGACTAAGTCAAAATCGTCTGAATCGGTATCTTCGACCGTGTATCCCTCGCTCGAGACACTCCGGACACCACTTGGCCAGCTTGCGCGATTGTTCACCGCATCGACGAGCAAGATCGCCTCGTCGACAATGTCATCAAACTGACCGTCAATTCCCGCGCCTGCTGTCGAGAGTCGGATTCGAGCGTCAAAGTCGTACCGGTAAACCGAAAAACTCGAGGCGAATTCGCTGATCACTGCTGATGACGGCGGCGCGAAAAAAAACGTCCGGTGGCCGGATGCTCCGTCGAGAACATCTCGCCCGGTGAGCTTTCGATATGTTCGATTTGTAAAACTTGGGGGCGTGAGTGCCTCCCAGTCTGTTGCGATTTGGTCACGCGCAGACTTGAGCTTGGAAGCCATTACCAGGCCCGCCGGGTCTGAACCGTCGACCAGCCGCCGATCTCTGTGTCAGGAATCCCGTCCTCGTTTGAGTCAAATGCCAAGCTTCCCATTTCGTGAAAGCGATCGAGCGCCTCCGCGGACCAGTCGTCGAAGTTTTGTCTTGACTCGGAATCAATCCCGCCACCCTCTGCGCGATAAGCCCGGGCAAGTGCTCGAGCGACCACAACGCGCTTGAGGGCTTCACGGTCAACGATAAGCCTCGGCAGGATGTTCCCCGAGGCTTCCGCCGAAGATTTTAGCCAGCGCCGGAGATCACCCCACGCCTTAATCGCTAGGACACTCGCGTGCTGTTCAGCCGTTCGACCGGACGCCTGAGCCTCTGCTTGACGCGTGAGACGCTCGTCCATGTCAACGACTTCCTCGATGAGATCATTGAGCGTCACCCCAAGCCCCGGCAGGACGGGCTCGAGCACGCAGTCGAAGCGAATCGTGGAAACATGCGTCATTGACGCGTATTCCCACGTGAAGATTGCCGAGTAATTCTCCTTAAGTTCGTATGTCGTCGCGCTCGAGGCATCTATGCCGACCGTGATCTTTGTGACTCCGTCAACCGTCGTCGCTGTTGCGTTTCCACTTATGATCGCCGCTGTGGTGTCTTTCCGAATCTCGTATGTAGGCGTTCCGGTGACCAGGACATTGCCTGCACCGGCCGCACTCGGCCAAAATGCGATCACGTTTGACGCAGATCCCGCCCCTTGCCGGATTTGCTGTCGTACATCGTCGAGTTCGGCCGCAAAAACCATTTACACCCTCGTTCTCTTTTTTGTTTTCGCTCGCTTTCGGCCCGCAGACTTCCCCGCTGCCCGCAGGGGTTTTGATGGCAGCGGAGAAGACGCGGGTTTCGACTTGTCAGAACTGGCGAGCGACAATTCATCACCCGCGCCGTCCCCTTTCGACAAAACCGATTCCGAAAAAAGTATTGTTTCTGAGATGTCGGGTGAGCCTTCAGGCGGATCCATGATTCGATAATTCTCCGCCTGATACTTCCAGGCGAGATTGATCGGAATCAGTAGCGACGGCGAACCGGCGCGAACCGCTAAAAAGCACCCCAACATTTTGATCACCTAGATCGCAGACTTCGGTGAGCAGACAACTATCGCGCGACCAACGCGCGACACCCGACCCCAAATGCTGCTGATTTGTAGCGCATCCCCTGTCGAGTCCGAGAGTGGAACGATCCGGGTCTTTGGCAACTGCTGTTGCGCAATAAAAGTATTGCTCTTTGAAACAAGCAAATTCTCTGAGCACTCGAGGGTTACCGTGCCGGCCTCAGTCGCGCCGCCTGCGCCCCCCGAAGCACCTACCGTGATAGAAGTCGCGTCGGCCGCGGTAACGGCCGTGGCCGTGGAGATATCGTTGGCAGATGTGACGGTTGAGAACGTCACTTTCTGGCCGATGGCGATCCCATGTCCCGCTGCCACTGATATCGATGTCGCGCTTCCGCTGTCTATAAAAGCAGTTGACGCGAGCGTGCGACCGTTTCCGATCGAGCTTGTTTGATAACACGGTACTCCGTAGATCGTGCCTACCTGCGGGAGACCATTCACCCCGGTGGCCGGGGCCATGTTAGGAACGAAGCCCGAGATCGAAGACAACGAAGCCCGACCCCACGAACTGAAGAGGAAGACGAGATCTTGTTCGTCCACGCCTTTATTATTTGTCAGAGTCGCAATCGCATTTAAGACGTCGTCTGACGTGAGCGAGTCACCGGCCACGTTGGTATGGTAGGTGGCCGCGGCTGTCCAGTTTCGCTCAACGAGGTACTGACAAAAGTCGCTGTCCATCGAATTTTTAAGCATTTGGACGGCTTGCGCACCACACTGAGCTGCCCATTTTCCGTCGAGAAGTTGCATAGAAGCCAGCTGCGGAAGGGCCGCATTGATCCAGGGCTCGAGATTGGCATTTAGGCTAAGCACGTTCGTAGTGATTGCCTGTGGAGACGTGGTTGTGCTTCCTGCGGCTGTAACGGTCAGCGCCGAGATGTCCGGCACGTCAATTACGTCTCCCCTGCCTAGTGGCTCCCGCATCGAACTTGCTGCAAGATCAATTGCATAATTCGCTTCCTCAAAAAGTGGTGCTAGTGTGTTGAATACGGCTTTTGCACGTCCGTCGGCCATGGTGATACCTCTGCCGCGGCCGAGACCGGGCTATCTTGATAGGTGCCGAACTAGCCCCGCATGGGGAGCTCTGTCGGGTCGAACGAGTCGTCAGCTGCGAGCTGCGCATATCGCCTTGGATCCGAGTGTCGAAGAGAAAGGTAATCTTTCTGGCTTCGAGGGAGTGGCACCGAGTCGCGAGTTGCACTTGTGGCGACTCGCTGGATTTCTCGGGCATCTCGCCCCTTGCTTGCTGACCGATTTGGAGTGCCATCTATGATGGCCTCGAGGATTATCACTTCCTGTGTGGGGGAAAGATCGAGGGCCTGAATCGCGCTGGACGTCTCGTCTGGCACTTGCCCTTGGAGTCTGCCGAGCTTTATCAGCGCTGAAACATCATTAACGGTGAGTTGATCGCCCGAAGCATCGCGCCCGTTCGATTTCGACTCTTCCGCGCTAGGGGGCATCTCGCCCCCTTTGATCTTTCTGCGCAAGCCCGCAAATTCTTGATTCGTTTTCTTCCGGTGCGCGAGCAGTTGTTCACTGACCGCGCTTTGGATCGCCTCGAGCGTTTTCGCATCCAAAGAATCGCTTGATTGCGTCTCAATGTCAGCTGCTACGGCCTCGACGATCTCATCGGGAGAATCCACCACCGGAAAAGCCTGACGGTTCGGACTCGGGCTGTCTAGGGTCAATTCTGGAAGCCCTGCGATCAGTTCGGATCCCCGGAGGTATCAAGCGCGACTCTGACCGCATCGGACACGCTTGCACCCTCTGTGCTTGTCTCGATCTCAGGGTTGAATGCGCCGTCAACCTTCTGCGCGCCGTTTGGGCCGGTGGCCGCATGAGGTCCGCCGTCTGTGACTGCGGCCGGATTTTGTTGCTGAAATACTGGGTATAATTCCCGATCGCGCTGGACTCGATCGTATTTTTCGATCGCCTGGGTTCTCGTGAGCCCGTCTTTTACCTGCAGGTACGAGATCAACGACTCCCCACCGACCGAGATGTCTTTGAAATAAACTTCCTGCATCTCTTTTTGGTCGATCGGTTGCCATGTGGAAGCCGCGGTGACTTTCAGCGTTGCGTCATCGGGGAGCATCGGCAAGCCCCAGAAGTCTGCGTATGTGTTGTGGACCACAACCAACTTTTCGTAGGCCCGCGCTTCGTTGGGCGCAACCATCGGCACTTGGCGTGCTCTGCGCCTGGCGAGTGGAAGCTGATGCACCTTCAATGCCGTCCCCGTGACTGGTGTCTTGGTTTCCTGGAACGCATCGGAGGGCAATGATTCGGAATTCGCCCAATACCTCAAAACCCGATCGAGTTGCTCTGCGCTGTCTTTGATCTTGGGTGATGTCGCAAGCGTGTTGATCGTGGCGTCGCCAGGAAGCACGAAAATTTTGCCGGGGCCGGTCTCGGTTGGGACTCCTCGAGTGTCGTCGCTCGTGATCGCTAGAGATGTGTGCGCCTCGAGTTTAATCAGGTACATGATGTCGTTCAGTACGGCAGCAAGGTTTTTGGCGTAGCCTAGCCGGTTTGCGTTCATGGGCAGATATGCTCTGTTTCTCGGAAGCTCATCGTAAACCATCATAAACGGTGCGACGGTTCCAAACGGGCTCACCCCGTCGTCGCCATATGGTTGAACGCCGGACATCTGCCCGACCCCGTCGATCACATTCATGCGCCATGTGCCGTCATCTTCATGCATCCATAGCTCAAAAAGCTCATTTTCCGGCTCTTCCGCGGCAGAAATTTGAAACGCCACGGCCTCGTCAGCGTCCATGATGTCTCGCGCTCGAGCGTCGGTCCTTCTGCGAAGGTTGAATGGCTCAAAGATCCGCATTTGCACGCAACCGTGCGGGCCGGATTCGGAGAACAACACCGCGACCTGTCGGTACAGATTCCTCAGTTCATCGATGGTCTGCCAATGCACCTGATAAAGCATTTTTTCGAACACTTTCGCCAGATCGCGCATCTCGCGCGCATCGTCTTCCAGCTCAAGGCCACCGATCTCGAGTGCTCGAACCGGTGGCGTTGAATAGACAACACTCTGCTCGTCAATCACCCGCCTCATCGTTGACATGCTCAAGGGATGCGGATTTGAGCTGTCACCCATGCCCAAAGTGCGCAAAAAAGAGCGGATTTCTGTTTGGGCTGAGTCTTCGTAGTACTTTTTAAGCATCACAGAGTCGTCGTCGTACTTCGTTCCACCGGGCTTGAGTGCTCTGTCGGCCTCGAGCAGTGCTTTCATATCGTAAAATGTCATTTAGTCCTCACCTTTTTTGATCGCTTTGATTGCAGCCTATATTTAAGAAGTTTTCGGGCTTTTTCGCCTCCGATCTTCATGTATTCGTCGGACGCCTCAAACACCCTATATGTTTTTCGCTTGCCCGCTCTAGCACGCTTGTCTTTTGGCGCAACGCTCAAGATCCCCGCCAGTGCTGCATTTGTGTCAGCCGTTCGAAGCCTTAGGCGCGTGAGCTTTATCCCTGCACCCCTTTTTTTGGCCTCGAGACCCTCGCTAACCCCCCGACCGGTCGCAAGGCCACCAAAAGCCTCGCCAATAACGGCCGCGGCGCGCATTTGTTTCTGCTTTTCGCGGGCTCGCTTTTTTTTGCCCGCTACATTCTCGTTCTGGGGCCGTTTGCCTTGCGCTTTGACGACATACTGCACGGGGCCGGTTTTTGCGGACTTTGACCGGCGGGCTTTGCTTTCCGAGGCCGCGATCGAGCGCAAAAATGTGCCCGAGCGATCAAGCGTCTTGCCGTTTGGGTTTTGTTCTGTGCCGGAATCTTTTGGCGTAGCCATTCGTCGGCCGTGAGCGTCTTTTGCATTTTTTGTATTTTTCTTGACGGCTTTTGCAATGCTTGTCGCCATCGCTTCAACCGTAGCTCGCTCGTTTTTGACTTTCAGCGTGAGGTCGGGAACAAAGATGTCCACTGCGAGATTGAGCCCCTTCCCCACGCCTCAGGAAACCAAACCCGTGCTGGGCTGTCCAGGGTTACGGCCTTTGACGCACTTCGATCCCTGACCGGGTCGAGGGCAAAACACCCTGAACCAAATACCTGATTGCGTCGCATTTATGGTCGATTTTGTTGTCGCGCCAGATCTTGCCGGTGCTAGCACGCTTGAAGTTCAGAACCGAATGATAGAGGCTTCCGGGTTCGCGCGACAGATCGGCGGAAAATGTCAGCCGGATGTTTTTGTCAGCGTCGCAAAAAGCAGAATTGATGCACAGGTGGCCGGTCTCGACGAGGTCTGAGTTGCCCTTTCTACTGCGCTTGATCAGCGAGATGTTGGGGAAGACCTTCCGAATTGCTGCGATCTCATCTCGTCTGATCGTCGAGTCGGGAAAGATCGCGCTGTCTGCATTGATCACCCAGCCCCGATCGCGAATCATCCGACAGACTTCCTCTGTGCTGACGTTCGTGGGAGTTATTTCGTCGACGATGTGTAAGCCCTTTTCTTTGCGAACTCTCCCGTATTCGTCCTTAACCGATCGGCTGACAACTTGACCAAACACACAAGCGGACTGATCGCCGATGTCGAGACCGACGGAGACCGGTGTTCGCCGATCGATCGGCCGTTTGACCATGTGTGAGATGGGGTCAAACTGGTAGTAGACGCGATCCTCGGCTGTCTGCCACTTCCCCTCAATATATCTGCGGACCATTGACGCTGGTGCTGACCGACGGAATTGCTCGAGCACTTCCGGGGGGAGATAATGGTTATCCTCAGTGCTCATGAAGACGCTCAGCCTGTTGGGGTCTTTGTGATGCTCCCCAAACACACTTTGCAACCATCCGGCCTCTGGAAGGCCACTAGCCAAAACCATCCGGCAATTAGCGCGCGGTTCGCGGGCTCGAGCCTGGTAATTGAGCCAGACTTTCTCGTCGGGAACCAGATGCACTTCGTCCACGACGACCCCAACCGCTGAAGCCCCTTCGAGCGATCCGCGCACGGTCCTCATGTGGACGTTGTGGCCGTTCGCAAGCGTGAGCTTCCAGTCGGGCGATTTGACTTCCTTGATGATCAACTCAGGGGGACAGACCGCCCTGAATTCACGATAAGCGGAGTCAGCCAAAACTTTGTGAGTGGGGGCAATGAGCAGGGAAAAAGGCCGATCGGCACCATAAGCCGCGGTCCACGGGTTTCGAAGACAATTGACGAGTAGAGCCAAACACGACGCCCGAGTTTTACCGCTACCCCAGCCACCCCCAGCGAATCGGACAAGGGCTGTTGACAGTGCTAGTTCCTGCTGTTTTGGCAAGAGCGGAGACCCGCCGAGCATTGTGACATCAGCTGTCCGCATCAATCACCGAGACGGGCTCGCCATCTGCGCCAATAATTGTGAGATTTATCTGCGCAAAGTCGGAGCTTTGGTCTTGCCCAACGAGCAGGTCTCGGGCTGATGCGAGCTGGCGCAGTCCGTTGATGCGGTCGCGCGGAGAGATCTCGTCGATGGCGTGGGCTGTCGAAATCAAGATTAGGTTCATGATGCCGACGAGTCGCTTGCCCAGATCTGTGACATTGCCCTCAATGATCTCTTTGTAGTGGGCTCGAGCGAGATCAGCCAGTCGTCCAACGTGCATCACGTCCGGCTCGATTCCGGCCCACCGAGCCGCATCTTCTGCCGACGCGTGAAAGCTCATCCCAACCGCAAGCCGTCCAGCATTTTGCATGTCGGCGGCCGTGACTTGTCGCCTCCGGCCCTCGACCCTCGATCGCTCGCGCTTATTTTCGCGGGCTCGAGTGTCTCGTGTGCGTGGATTGCACTTGTCGCAGTAGACCGGCAATCGGCCGACGGGCGAGCTTGCGCGCTTTTTTTTGTTGCATTTTTTGCAGACAAATATCCGCGGTGATCCCGCCATCACGTCACCCCAAATCCGCGCAGACCCACCAGGTCATTTACCACCCGGGGGTGGTCGCTTTTTTTGCGCGAAAACGATCCGGAGTCCTTAAGGGGCTTCTGCAAAGAGA
>Ga0098033_1000538_pt1 | contig 17062 bp, 9 predicted proteins | sample 1_EtaG_FD_75049 | JGI IMG/M metagenome (GOLD analysis project Ga0098033, IMG submission 75049) | Marine viral communities from the Subarctic Pacific Ocean - 1_ETSP_OMZ_AT15124 metaG | ecosystem: Environmental > Aquatic > Marine > Oceanic | place: Pacific Ocean | collected 2015-01-07
TCTGGTTTGTCTGTAACATCTTTATATTTTCCGGTTTCTATAAACTTGGAAGATTTACTTGCTTCACAATGTGCTGTAAACTTAGGTGTGCCACCCTTATGTTTAAACATTTCTGTTTTAATAACCACGTCTGTCGCCCACATTATAACATCCATCCATGCCGGAACATCCTTTTCTGTTACTACTTCCCCATCTTTTATTATCTTACTTTTTTCGGTATATGTGGTCCAGATAACCCCTTTCTTTGCAAGTTTATGTAAAAGGTATCTTATACCCCTCAATGTTCGTTTTCTTAATTTCCAAACATTTCTATTTTTTGTCCCTTCAATCTCTCCCAAATTACAATCATATCTCATTTTCATTTCACCTATTTCGGAGAGTATAGAAAGCCCATCAACAATCACCCAGTCATACTCAACTTTTCTATTTACTAAATGATTAATCAATTCCCTGAAATAATCAACCGTTATAGCACTTGTTACCATCGTATTTTGCATATCCCAATATCTTGTCACTTCATAAACGGTTATATCATCCGACTCATTAAACATTTCCGTTTTTGTTCTTATACTTTTTTCGTCAAGTTGGAAAAATGCTTTTGGACCGGGCAAACCCATTAAAATAGCGGTTTTACCAGTATTTTTTTCGCCATAAACCATTATTTCTAATTTCTTCGAAGATTCGTTTATGGGGCCATAATCATACTTAGGCCTAATACCCTTTTCAAACTTCTTTACAATTTTCTTTAAGTTGGTATCGGGCCCGGTAGATTTCTTTTTCTTGGCCTTTTTCTTTTTCTTTTTTTCTTTTTTAAAGACCATTTATATCACTTTTTTTTATTTTTTCCGGATTTACTTGTCTTGGATGCACATTTTGATGCACCTTCGGGGTCTTTGTCTAAACATTTAACACATTCTGAATTATTTGGATTAAATGCTTCTCCGTACATTTCACATTCGGTCGCAACTATTTTTTCGGGTACTAACTTCTTTTCCTTCTTACCTTTTTTTTTATTCTTCTTACTTTTCTTTTCCTTTTTCTTTTCCGCTAAACGTACTTTGTTCTTTTTTATGGTAATACGATCTTCTGCTAATAATACAGAAAGCCCCCTATAAACATCCTTTTCTTCGTATTTACCATCAAGTTTTTTAATAATTTTCTTTTCTGGAACTACCTTATCCTTACCCCCCAATTTTTCTATCGTTTTTTCTATTTTTTTAATATCTTTTTCGGTTAATTCAACTTCTTCTTCTTCTTCCTCTTCATCCTCATCTTCGTCGTCCTCATCCTCATCATCTTCTTCTTCTTCGTCATCATCATCATCGTATTCCTCATCTTCGTCGTCCTCTTCATCATCATCTTCTTCTTCATCCTCATCCTCATCGTCGTCATCCTCATCTTCGTCGTCCTCATCATCATCCTCATCATCGTCATTCTTACCCAATTTTATTTCGTTCATTATGTCATTTAATTCCTTGGTTGAACTTTTTCCTTCTTTTGATGTTACTCCAGATTTTGAAACAAGAACATAACCAGAAAGAGATAATGTTGGGGGGAATGATGGTTCGTTTTCTTCATCGTCATCATCATCATCATCTTCTTCATCATCTTTACTTGGTTTCTTTCCCCTTCGTGGTCGTAATGAACCAAAAACTATTATTTCATCATATTTATTAACTAAAAGAGTATCCTCTTTTGCACAAAAACACATCAAACTCGTTTCTCCTTCATAATCAGGATCCATAGGAACAGAATCATCAGTAATACGAACATATGCACCATTAGTAGTCGTATCTACTGCTGAAACCACACCATTAAATGCGAACCAATCAAGTGCGGCGTCTACCTTAGTCTTGCCAGTAGAATGCAATTCTCCGGTTTCGGAAACATCTGTAAACCCGAGTTCTTTATCTATTATTTTGGAAGGTTTCGGAAATTTCTTTTTAAGATCTTTCCTTAATGTTATTATACTATCCTTCTTTATCGATAATCCGAAAATTCCTTTTTTGGGTGTTCGATAATCATTTACCAACATTTCATAAACATTATTCTGTTCTACAACATCCAAAACGTCAGATGCCTCGTCCTTTCCGGTTATATATGCAACCTTGAATTTGTTACCAAGTTTCACAATTGAGGAAACGGTTGTACTTTGGTATGTTTCTTCAAGTCTTTTTCCGTCATCATCAAATTTATTTTTAAGTGATGTAGATTTGTAAAGAACATATACAAAATACTTTGCAAGTTCTTGTGAAGAAGAAGACTTAAAGTCAATTTCCATAGTTTGTAGAATAAAGTTCTTTGCTGCCTTTGACTTTTTTCCACCCAATTTCTTAACTGTTGCTTTGAATTGATCAGATTTAAGACGTCTTTTAAATATTTCTATCAGACTTTCTTTGTCGTGTATTTCCTTACCTATACAAAAAGCGAGTATTTTCTTGAACCGAGCCGTTTTGGTTATTTCATTTTTTACCATTTTATCTTCTCCAATTAAATTTTTATGATATTCTTGTTCGTTATATTATTAAAAATCCAATGCTTTATCAAGTTCATATGTTAAAAATTCCTCATCGTCAAATACCGATGAAAACACATCCTTAACTTTAATTTCTCTACTTTTCTTTCCCTTAACATAATTTTCATGAACAATCGAAAACCTCTTTTTATTCTTGGTTGAACCCTCAAGTATATCCCTTATTTTTGCTACTGACCCGCTATATGTTTTTATGGCTATTTTAACCTTATGTTTACCTTTCGTTAATGAGGATAAAACTATCTTTAATTCTGCAATATATTTCTTTAATAACTTTATAGTATATTTACTCCAATCCATTCCGGCATAATTTCTATCAAAACTTTCCCGTTTTTCGTGATACCTATATTTTACCACACCGGATTTTTTTGCCTTTCTAACAATACCTTTATTTGATAGTTTTAACAAACTTTCTTTTACAACTTTCTTTTCAAATTTTAATGCATCACATATATCAAAAATATCGGTATCATCATCAACATGTTCGGACTTTGCTATATCAAAAAGGAAATTTCTTATACTTAAATCAACATCTGTATAACCATATTGATAAAATTGAAGGTGGGAAAATAGTTCGTTTGCAATTTCAAAATCTGTTCTTGTTGCTATTATACTTTTATTAAATTCATCTCCAGCATCTATAACTATTCTTTTATTCTGATGTGCAATAGCTACAGCTTTCAAAACCGAAAAGAACTTTGGTAATTCATTTCTTTTTTCGATAACCTTTGGCTTTATCAGATGTGCAAAAGGAACCAAAACATTAAATGATTGTTTGCCCAATTCCTTTATTATACATCTTGCAGTTCTTATATCTTCATTAAGAACATCTTTATATATATTTTCAATTCCAAACCCGTATAGTCTTTTTTGAAATTCTGCTATATCAGAATCTTGTTTCATACTTTCATCAACATTGACAACGACGAAACGATTGGTTATTTGTTTATCTTGTGGCGGTTTTATTGAATTAACAAAAACCACCGGAAGACCTTCCATTTTAAACTCTTTAAATTGAAAATCTATAACTGTTTTATGTGTAACATCTTTTCTACCTTGTGTAGTTATCGATTTGATAAAATCATACACGTTTGTTTTGTCGAGAAACTCATCTAAAAGCATTACCTTACCACTAAATCTCTGTGAGTCTTGGGCGGCTTCATAATATAATGAAAGTTCGGATAATGAATTAACTACTTCACTATTGTTGTATAATAATAAACACATTTCTTGAACTGCGCTTTTTCCTTTTTGAGAACTTCCGACCATCATAATATGTAAGTTTTGTATTGCCTGTAAAGATGAAAGTATCGCTAATATACTAACAAGTTTTGGTATCCTTTCTCCAACAATATATTCCTTCAAACTTTCCATTAAAAATTTCAAAACTTTATCTTCTTTAATAACCTTACCTGATGCCTTTATTATTTTTTTATCAAATACTTCTTCCTTTTTTTCCTCCCCACTACCAGTTATCTTTTCATAATGAAATTTTCTTATTACTTCTGCTATTGTCAGCATAAGCACTCTAAAACATATTTCAGTAAGTTTTCCACGTTCAGATTCCTTCGTTAAAATCTTTACTTCTCTGGGCTTAAAAATCTTCCTCGCACCCAATTTCTGACCATTTACTGTAAGTATAACTGTCATCTCGCTACTATTGAAATTTTCTACAGAATCACAAAAAATAGTTACTTGTTTTTCATCTTCGTTATCGGTGGGATAATGGAATTTATGTCGGACATCAAATAATGAAAGATTTTCGACTTCATGTACAAGTTTATCCTCTAAGAACTTATTGACAGCATTTGATTTACTCAAATTATTCCCTCTACCACTATTGCTATATTGTATTTAATTATTTATAAACTTTTATATTACTCTTCTTTGTCATGTCATTACAGCTTGTCTAAACCATTTTGGGAAGTTTTTTAACTTCTTTCCATAGAAAGAAGGGAACCCCGAATCTAACATTTCTATCTTGCAATAATCTGTTTTATTTCTTACCGCCCTACCAGAATTTTGAACTATCACAACTATCACGAGTCTATAATACCAATCGAGACATTTCTGTTTATAATCACAATCTCTTTTACTACATAAACCATTTTTCCCGATTTTATAATTACATTCGTTCCTTCGTATAAAATCTGCCTGTTCCAGTCTACATCTTTCCAATATTCTTCCATACATTGGAGGATATGGTACTTTTGGCAAAATCAATAAACGACAAAGGTCATTCTTTAAATCTACTCCTTCCGACATGTAAGTTCCTATGTAAACCCCACTCTCATCCAAAAAGAAATTTCCTATTATAGAATCTCTTTTCCTGTTCAAATATACGTTTTTACATACACGACAGATAGATATTGGCGTTTCGGAGAAATTAAAAGTTCCACAATCGGTACAACCTATTGAGGGATTACCACTTCCATGAGTATGAATACGTTTTTCAAAATCCTTACTTAGACCATCTACGATATTATTCCTTATTCTGTGAGAATTACAAACAATAACTCCACGAACATCATTATATTTTTCTAAAAGTAACTTACATCTATTTACAACCTTTACAATTCCTTTTTCGTATCTTCTATAATCAAGATATGCTGTTCTTGAAGACCATATTCTTCTATTTTTAATAGGAAATGGGCTTTCGGTTATTTCAATATATAAATTCTTTTCGCTTTCAATACCAATATTTCGAACAAACAAATCGGGACCACAAATTGTCGCACTCATAAATAGTCTTTTAACCGAAATCAGTTCCAACATCTCTTTACCGAAATCTCCAACTCTTAAAACTTCAAATTTTGCAATTTTTTTATCATTACTAATAAGAACTTCAGTGTTTATTATCTTTGTAATTGCATCGAATAATTTAAAATCTTTTATTATTTCTCCCAAAAATGTCAATTCCTTTTTTTGGGATTTAGTCATAGTTTCATAACTCATAGCTGTTAATGCTTCTATTCTTTCTCTATGTTTCATAACTTCGTTATAGTATTGTTCATAATGTTTTTCTATAATTTTTTTCCACTCTTCTTTATCTTCTCCAAGGTAATTAATATCATATCTATCAAGTTCTATTTCACCATCGAGACAATCAAACATTATAGATTCTAAATCATGTGCTTCATCATAAACCGCAAGGTATCTCATACCAAACTTTTCAAGCCATACATTATAGAAAATAAATGCCGGATTTGTAATAACTTGTCTTGCCTCATCGACATCTTCTTTTTGTTCATAATAACCACATTTATGTTTATAATCACACTTGAAACCTTCAATACTGCAAGGGCCCTTATCCACTGTTACATCCCTATTCAATGCACATACAAAATTCTTTTTTCCTTTCAGTTCTTTCAAGTCTGGAAAATCCCGTCTATACTGCCCTTGCAAATTGATAAATGGTGTAAGAAGATAACTATTTCCTTTGTTTTTATCGAAGTAATTGGTTATAGCTTTTGCGATGGCAGATTTACCCCATCCTGTCGGTGCTTGTAAAAGTATATTATCATACTTTTCAAAACCTTTGACAAGCAAAACTATCAATACTTTCTGCAAATCATATGGTTCGACATCAAGCTGGAAATATTCCTTGAGTTTTCCCCAATCCTCATCCACACAAATGTCGCCGCTGGGTAAATAAATTTCCTTCATTCTAATCCCGTATATATCAATGAGAGTTAATAAACTCCTTTATTATTCGAAAGGATCGTCACCAAGTACCAAATCAAGAATGCCTTTTCCTGCATCAAGCACATCAACCGTTTTACAGAAAAAGAACTTTGCTACATTTCCGGTAGTTGTCATCTTAATAACTTGTTCGAAATACTCTACAAATTCATCATTCTCATCATCACAATTTGCAATATAATAATCCCGACCAAATTCCCACATTTTTGTGCTAATTGTTAAAAACCATCTATTAGTTTCGGATGGATTTTGTAAAATGGATGAAACAAAACTAAATATTATATTTGTAGATGTTGAATCTACAACATTAGTCAAGTCAATGTCAGACATAGAATGTAAAAGGTTTGATACTTTCATTAAAGTTTTTTGGTCAAATTCTAATTCAAATTCATCGAGAAACTTAACCGGGTCTTCCCTTATATCTTCTTTGGTACGATAAATAAAAGAATTTATACCAAATGCCATAAAAAGTTTTATTGTCCTTTTACTGTCCACTTTTTCTATTAATCTTTCTATATCTTCCTTCAAAACCATAAATCATCACCAACAAGGAAGGAGGCAATTCATCAAGAGGATATATTTTTATGAAACCCAAAGCGGCGGATTGGGATGCCTCCCTCCAAGTTCATGATAGGTATAAGGGTATATATAATTTTTTAAATACCTTCATGGATTAGGTGTAAAATTTCTCTTTGTCCCTTCTCCAATCTTGAACTAACTGTATCGGAAAAAATATCTAAGAACCCACCCCAGTCAACCTCTTCTTTTTGTAAAAGATGACTTTTAATTTCCCCCCTATTATTAAGTGATTTATCTGGATACTTCAACCTTGCAAGAAAAACTTCAACTATCCCTGTCCACCCATGAGGAACACAACCAAGATATTTTTCAATTATAACTTCAGAACCAATTTCTTCTTTCGTTTCCCGTATAGCACATTCCTCAATTGTTTCCCCTTCTTCTAAATGTCCTTTCGGTATACCCAACGTCCCATCCCATCCACAACCTGTCGGATGTACAAGTATTATTTCTCCCTTTTTATTGTGTATTACACACCCGGCTGTTATTCTTTTTTTCTTTATTGGATTCTTACTTATTTTCTTTATATTAAGTTCTTTTAATTCTTCATTATATTCGTCATTTATCCATAAAACTTCCAATTTATGAATTATTTCTGGTTCTATTTCAATCCCTTTCATATCAAACCATGATTTTTTCGTGTATAATGTCAATCCATCATCATCAAATGCTATAACTGTCATATTAAACTTTTCTGGAAACATCATAATTTTATCTATATCTTGTGAAAAACTTGAAAGCAAACATGCATCTCCAAACGCTTCAACCAAAACAAAAACCCTATTATCAGAATAAAATATACCCATTATATCAGGATATTCTTTTATTTCATTAACTAAATCATTTATATCCCATTCTCGTTTTGAAATACCTTTTGTTTTAACATAAGATACAGGTATGTCTTTAAAATACATAACAGCATTATCATAATCTGGATCTTGAACCAAATAATCATTATTCAATTTCTTTCTTTCAACCTTACATATAAAAGGTTCGCCACCAGATGTCATAGCTGTTATTCTTGCTGTATAATTTGCTATATCAATATCAGGGGTTAAAAATATGGCGTATGGCATACTTTTTAAAACAATATTATCACTTTGTGCTTTTGCCCTTTCAGTACCTTCTCTCCATACCGCAACTTTATTTTGTCGTTTCAAACCAGTCTTTAAAATTTTTTCTGCTGTAAAACTATCTGTACCATGATAATAATAATCTGTCTTGAAAATTTTCTTTTTAATAACATCTCCCGGATAAAAATTTTCCCAATTTATAATTCTTCTCTTTGAATTTTTCAAAAACTCCTCTTTAAATTTATCTTTTGTAAATCCTTTCTTTTTCATTTTCAACATAAATTCGAAAACTGTTTTAAAATCGTGTGGATTATTTGGTGAAAAATCGTTTATATTAAATTCCTTTTTGGAAGGATTACTTTCTCTAATTTTTAATCCTAATTTCCTTGCTACTTTATACAAACCACCATGATATAGACGAATAGAATTGTATAAATTTACTGGTATTTCTGTAGATTTTGGCATAAATCCATTTACACTATATTTCATAACTTCCTTTTTAATATTATCTAAACTTTTCCAATATCCAGAAGGTTTTCTTTTTGTATATTTTTCTTTTATAACTTTACTTTCAAATGTTGATTTATTTACTGTAGTTTTGCTTAGTTTTTCGTGGTCTAAAATACTAATTTGGGATGGTTTCAATGGAAGATATATATCACCAATTCCAGTTTCTTTGTCATTCATAATCAAACCATCATATCCCTCTTTTTCCATGAATTCATGCAGTGTAAAAGTTGACGCTAAGAACAGAAGTGCGGGATTATTTCCTATAGTTATCATTTCATATTCTACAAACATTCCTTTGAGAATGTCTTCTTTTAATTCATTCCAATTTTCTGAAATATAATTTTCCAATGTTGTTTCTGTTTCTATTAAACTAAATTCTTTATTAATTCGTTCTGATCGTTCAATTTCTTCTTGTAGATTTTCTGACCAATCGTAAAGATCGTCAAGAATTTCTATTATTCGTTTTACGCCAAAAATATCCAATATGTCCTCCCAGTGAAGTATGTCAGCATACATTGGTTGTGTAATATTCAGATTTACAGTAGTAATTGTGGGGTTTCGTTTGGGTTTTTCTTCCAACCATTTCATACGGGTATCATTGACACTATCTTCCATGTTAATTGTACCAACATAAGCATATCTCATCGCAACTTCTCGGTTGTCCGTAAAATATGCGCATCCCAATGAACCTCTTAATGGAGAGAAATTAACAAACTCCTTAACAGGTCCGTTTCCTCCGTGGTATACTGTATAAATTGGATTTGTTTCCATTTTTCGTTTATTCACATACTCCCAATCCCTTTCAAATATTTCCCTTTTAATACGACGAGACATAACCCTGTCAGTATTAAAACCCATAACAGCTATTTCATCTTCATCCTGTGCCCAAATTTCCCATGTAGTTTTGCTTCCTTTTCTACGAATAATTTTTCTTCTATCGTATTTAGATGAATTATTTTCTGGATTCTTAATGGTTTTATAATCAACTATATTATCCCATATATACCAGTCATCATTCAAAAAATAAGTTCCTATATTCTTATATGTGTAACCTTCTAAACTCTCATGATTTATTTTCCAATCCATATCTTTTTCTTTGTACCTTTTTCTAATATCTTTAATAACTTTTCTACTATGTTTTTCTTCTAAATGGTCCATAGAATTGGATTCCAATTCGTCTATATCTCCGTCTGTACCCTCTATAAAAATCCATGAACAAAACGGACATTTAAATGTTCTTTCATTCTCTTTATCTCTTTTTATTGTTGGATTTTTAACCGTTTTAGGAAATTCTCTTACCATAAAGTCTTTAAAAAATGAAAGTTCATAAAATTTATTTACACCTTTTGGAGTTTCTGCATCATAATGTTTACCCTTATAATAAATCCATGTATGAAGAGGAAAATCTACCCCGATAACATCAGATTGATTATAAGTTTTTCCTTTGATTATTACTTTATCTTTCCATATTAAATTCTCATCTGGTACTTCGTCACATTCTTCTGTACTTAATAAATATAAATCCTTTGTTTCTCCGCCCATATCATAAATAACATCGCTGGCAAATGAGATACACCATCCATGATTAATCTGATATGGTGTATCACCATAAGTATTCTCATAATATTTAATTTTTTCATTGATATTTTTTGTCATTATACTAATAGGATTTGATACAGCCCTCTCTCTATATTTATCTCTTGACCATTCCAAAAATTCTTCATTATTCCATAAATCTCGATTATCGAAACTATCACTATCAATTATCTTTCCCAAACCAACATCTAAAAGAACAAGTTCTTCTCCAAACAATTCAGTACCATGATAATATATTGAATTATAACCTAAACTTCTCATTTTTTTCCCAATCCAAATATCTACAATTTCCACATCTTTTTTAGATTGCATATTCCAAAACATATCCAATAATTTATCTTTTTCTACACCTTTTGCATATTTTTGTAATATATTTTCTTGATTGATTGCTGTATAAAATTTCAATTCTCCTATAACCTTAACTTTATACCAATAATCACCATATTCTCCGTATGGCGAGTCAAACGATAAAAATAAACCTTCCTTTCTATTTCTTAATTTTTTAATGTTTGGTGTATCAGAAGCAAAGTATAAATTGCTTTTTATTATTTCATCTTTTGTTAATGGTTTTACGAGATAGGAACCCACAGGATTCTTTTTCATTTTGGGTAAACATTGTGCTTTGCTACGGATGGGATTATCACGAACTAAATCCCAATCAATATCAACAATCTCTATCCTTTCCTTCGGTATAACAGGTTTATTCCAAACTAAAATATATGAAGTTGGATATTCATCGGTCACCATAACATTATTGTCATCAATTAAAAACATACCTTCTCCCATTATTTCTATTTTCTGTGCATCATAAAAAGCTCTATCATAATCTTCAACTAAAACAGGTAACCATTCTTCATCACCGACATGAACACCATATAACCCCTTATCATTTTCATCGTGAGTTAAACTTTCCAATGGAGACATTTCATAATCTCCACCATCGTATTCCCATACAATTCTTTCAGACATATCATTTTTCCCCATTATTCTCCATGTCTCATTCGGATATTCATCAATCAATTCTTCCAACCATTTCCCTTGTGCTTTGCTACGGATGGGATTGCTTCTCGGATTACCATAGTCCATTGTGCTTATTATTACTTTTGCAAATTTCCCATTCATCATTCTTGCTTTACCCTTTAATGGATTTTCTTTAATCATGTATTGTGCCGTTCCTCTTAAAATATTATCTACATTTTTTTCATTAATAAATTCTTCTAAGTCAATTTTTACATCATGTTTTTTTGCCAATTTCTTAATTATATTAATTTTTTTATTTTTATTTCTGTAATCTAAAATAATAACAGCCATCATAATTTCTTTATGTCCTTCATCAGAAAAATCTAATCTGTACGGTAATAAACCTTCATATTTTTTCAAATCTAAATATAATGCATTTTGTGATGGCAATGATGTGCTATTAGGATAATCTGAATTATGACAAACAAATTCTATTTCTGTATATCTTAACGGATTCTTTTTACATTCCATCAACCCCAATAATTCATCCATATGTTCTTCTTCTTCAACCATTATATGATTCAACATCTTTTTTTCTTTTTCATCATCACTTTTAATAATCATATCCTTATAATCGTTTATTGCCCATCCTTCACCTGCTAAGGCCTCTTTATAATCGTCATAACTAAGAGGATTTTGTGAAATTTTATCATAATTAATACTTGAAATACTAACATTCTTAAATCCTTTAAATGATATATACCAACCCAATTTTTTATTAATTATTTTCAAATCTTTCATTACAACTTTAACCTTTAAAACTACACATTCTTCACCATATGCCATTTCAAAAAGGGCTTTCCAATACTCAATATTCTTTTTTTCACATAAATTAACTACCCTTTTCTTTATTCCCATTTCCTCCATATGTCCATCACGCTTAGGTTTTAAACCATTTTTCAAAATATTATCAACATTACTTTCCACAGTTACATGATATAAATATTTTTCTGGATTTTTTTTCATTTTATTTCTATAATAAAATACAATAGAACGAGGCACATCTTTTCCTGCCTTTATAGCATCTTCAACAATTCTTTTATGTGTGAAAATTTGATTATCATTAAGTGTTACCATTATAGGTATTGAATAATTCATTATAGGATCTGAAGACATATAACCATCAAATCCTCTTCTTATTAGTTCTTTACGAACTTCTGGATGATATACAGAATCTGCTGGATTTTCACCACTATAATTCGAATACTCATCTATATCCTTTACAGTAATACCAAGTTCTTTAACTATATTTTCTAAATCGTCAAAAGATGCTGGATTCTTTATATCCAGATATGCAGTTATAACAACTGGTGTATCACACCGTTCAGAATACCAAATTGCATCTTCTTTTGATGGTGTAAAAAATCTTGGTATATCAAGACCGAGTTCTTCACTTCCAGTACCATGAAAAAATGCAAAATATTCAAATTCTTTTGGTGACATTTCCCAAAACTCTGTCTCTTTATATATTTTTGATGGAAGATTTTTTGGTATAACCATATTAAATTTATATTCATTTTTATTCCATCTAAAAGGATTTTTCTTCATAAAGGATGGTTTTTCTCCTTTCAAAGATGATAAAATACAATCCCAAACACTTTTATCGTCAATAAGGATAACATTTATACCCATTTTTTCTGCTATAATAACTACATCTCGATTATTATCAAAATGATACACAATATCTGCATATTTTACAATTTCCTTTAAACGGGCCTTTTTCCAACTAATTTCACCATCTGATAAATCTTCCCTCAAGTAATTCATACCCTGTGGAAAAATTTCATCAAAATACTTAGGATAGAACCGTCTACCCGAAAGATATATTATTTCGTATTTTTTGGAAAATTCCCACATAACGTCGACTGCGGGTTTGTAAGGACCATCTCGAAACCATACGGTATCGTCTATATCAAAAAGGACCGCCTTAATCTTATCCTTCATCATATAGTACCATACAGTAAGATAATTTAAAGCTTACGTTCCTAAAACAAAAAGTAATAAAAACTATAACCTTTCACCAAACGCACAATTTCTTGTTACTTTTGTGATTCTCACATCTATATTTTCGCCAACTTCAGTCTTCGGAATAAAAATTACAAAATTTTCGACTTTTGCAACTCCGTCACCTTCTCTGCCTATTCCTTCAATCATTACATTTACTTCTTCCCCTTCCCTGATTGGAGAGGTATTTTGTCCTTGTTCAATATACATTTATTTCACCATTTTAATTTATAGAAAGCGCCGAAAGGATTCGAACCCATATCGTCAGACCAAAAATCTGAAATGCTGCCATTACACCACAGCGCTATATTTTTATTAGGTTAAAAGGTATAACAACATCTACATATATATAATTTATTAAATACATTCTCCTTTCATTATAATCACCTTTCATTTTTAAAATATTGTCTAAACTTTTTTATTTGGGGAGATAGTTTTGGCATAGTCATACCTTTAATATTACTTCTTCTTAATCTATTTTTTATATATTGTCCTTCTTTATATTTCATCTTCTTTATAATTGATAAATTTTTCTTTATTGCTACTTTTATATCCTTTGTTCCAAAATCTCTTTTTATTCTCGACAAAACAAATTTTCTTATCGAACCTTTCGAACCATTCCCATAATATTCATTCCAATATTTTCTAAATAAATAGCTTTCTGGAGTTTTTAAATTCATATGTATAATATCTGGTCTTTCATTTATTAACATTGTTTCATTCGACATTGGTTTTGGAAAAACAACACAATTGCCAGACATTTGTATTATAATATTTCTATTAAAAGTGAAAAAATATGTTTCTATTCCATGTATAGGGCACAATTTATCAAGGGAAAAAGGATCCGAAATAAAGTTAATAGGATAAAAACAACCCCTCACAGCCTTAAATCTGCCAAAATGTTTGCACTGACTAATAAAATTCTTTATTGAGGGCAACAAAAACAGGTCTGGTGCCGTTTTAAACATATAGCCATAGCGTTTTATGGAGAACGTATGGCAAAACGTGAGCGCCCACTTGCAAAGGGTCAAAAAGTTATTTGTAGGATTAACAATAACATGTATTTTCTTATACTTAGATTCCATTTCCAAAATAAGTTCTGATTTTTCTTTTTCATTGTAGCATATAACTATATCATCACATACTAAGAAATGAGTAGGTAAAGAAAAGGGAAGTAACCATTCATCATCTTTTGTACAAAATTCAATGCCAAGAACAAGTTTTCCGACATTGTTTATATTTCTATTCATATTTATACTCCAAATAACCAATAATCTTCTTTGAAGCATTTCCATTTCCATAATGTTGATATTGTATTTTTCCTAATGAAATATTATTAATCTCATCAATAATATCTTCACATTTGCATATTTTATTCCATCCATCATTAACAGTTTCTATCCATTCTGTTGTTTCTCTTAAAGTTAAACATGGCCTTTTCAACCAATATGCCTCTTTTTGTATACCGCCAGAATCTGTTATAATAATATCTGCATATTTTATCATTGAAAGATTTTTTATATATGGTAAAGGAGATATAATCTCTATATTACTATTAAAAATTAAATCAAATTCCTTCATTCTTTTCTTCAATCTTGGATGTATAGGTAATATAATTCTTCTATTTACTTTATTTAATTCATCAACAATACTTTTTAATATTTTTCTATTATCTACATTTTCTCCTCTGTGTAGTGTTAAATAAATATATCCTTTTTCAGTTTGTTTTAATTTATTTTTATAAAACTTAAAATTATCAAACATTACATCTCCGACAAATATTCCGTCAAGTGCTTCATTATTAAGATTTAATAAATCTGATTTTGTTGATGTGAATCTAATCTTGCATAAATGGTCTGTAACAAATCTGCTAATTTCTTCTGGAGTATTAGAAAAGCTTCTACAACCGGCCTCTATATGACAAGGATTGTATTTTAATGATGCAATCAATCCTATTATTGTAGAAAATGTATCTCCATATAATAAAGTAAAATCTGGTTTAATTTTATTCAAAATTACTTGAATTGCAGTGACAGATTTTGTAATATAATGAACCTTTATATTAAACTCTTTAATAAAATTTTCACTAAGAACTTTATCATAATGCTGTCCGGTGTCAATATTTATAACATCATGATTTCCTAACTCTCTTAAAATGCTGGCCACTTTTATATATTGTGGTCTTGTTCCGAATATATTAATTATCTTCATTAAATAACTCCATATATTTTCTACTTAAATAATATACTTCTTATGTTATGATAAAAAACACATTCAATTTCCTTTTTTGTATATCCAAAATTTAACATAGTATTTTTGAGTATTTCTTTTTGTGTTTCATGATGATGAAAAGGTTCATCAGAACCATAAATAAGTTTGTCGAATGGAACAATTTCAAGAACCCTTCTCAAAACTCGCGGATTGTATATTCCCGAAGTATCAAAAAATAGATTACTTCTTTTAATAAATACTTTATTAATAAATAAGAAATCCATTGTTTTTAATATTAATTCTGTTGCGAGGCCACCAAGATGTGCTATTATAAATGGATTATTATATTTGTAAATAACATTCATAATATGCGAGAAACGACTTTTTTCACCTCTACCACAATGTATCAAAATAGGAAAATTATTATCATCAGAAAATGACAAAAGGGGCACAAATCTTTCATCATCTATACAAACTTGACTTATACTTGGATGAACTTTAATACCCATTACATTATTTTCATTACAAAAATTTTGTATACTCAATCTATCAATAGGATGAAGAAATACAAAGGGATAAATTTCAAACATATTTCTAAAATTATTTTTAATATTATCCAATTTTTTGAAAAAGAGTTTATTTCTTTTAATACTATCCTCATTCTCTTTAACAGAACACATCAAAACAATACCCTCAATATTTTGATATAATTCTGATATTTTTTCTATACTATTCGACATAAAAGGATAACGTCCAGATTCGAGAAAAAAAACATGAGAATCTATACATTTCATTAAGATCCCTCCAAGTAAATAAATTTTTCAGTATCTTTACAAGTTATTTCATTTATATTACCACGAACGCGAAAGGGTTGTCCCCATCCATATGAATTAGGAGGGACAGATTTAGTTACAAGACTTGAAGCTCCAATCAAACAATTATCTCCTACTTTGATATCTGCGAGAATTGTAGAATTTATTGCAATCTTAACATTATTTCCAATTATTGTTGGAGAAAAACACTTTCTTTTATCTCCACATTTTAACTTATGAATACACTTTAAAGCAGTTGTATTTGCAATAACAGTACCGGGTGCAAGAAAACAATCTTTACCAATACTAACTCCATTAGCGACATGAACACCAGATGTAATTCTTGTTCTATCACCGATAGTAACATTACCCTCAAGACGGCTATGACTTCCAATATTACATTCTTCACCTACTCTTGATCCATTTCTTATTACAACATAATGCCAAACATTAGTTCCTTTCCCAATTTCTACATCTTCATAAATAGTTGCTGTTTTACATATACTTATATCTTTAGAAAATTTCCTTTTTGAACCTTTTATAAGTGTATCAGATAGAAAAAAAATATTTGGTTTTCTGCCAATAAAGAAACATTCTTTACCTTTTGATTTACCAAATTTACCATATATAAATTTCTTTTTTTTCAAATTTTTTATAGATTTTATTACTCTAATTTTTTTAATTTTTAATTTTTTCATTAAAATATCAATAAAATATATATTTTTTCTCTTTCGTATTATATTAAACATTTTTCTTTGTAATATTGTTAAATTTCTTTCATCTTTAAAATTATTTTCATATATAGATTTAAAAATTAATTGTTTGTTATATCTTTCAATAATACTTTTTTTATTTTGAAAATATCTTACATGTGCAAAAGAATCAAAATTTGGTACACTAAAAATCAATCTCTTTTCAAAATCTATTTTATTTAATAATTTAAAATCATCTTTTATATGTTCCAAAACTTCACACAATATAATAACATTATATTTTCCAAATTCCCTAAACTTTTTAACAGA
>Ga0098033_1000543_pt1 | contig 17002 bp, 15 predicted proteins | sample 1_EtaG_FD_75049 | JGI IMG/M metagenome (GOLD analysis project Ga0098033, IMG submission 75049) | Marine viral communities from the Subarctic Pacific Ocean - 1_ETSP_OMZ_AT15124 metaG | ecosystem: Environmental > Aquatic > Marine > Oceanic | place: Pacific Ocean | collected 2015-01-07
AAATAGAATATCGGAATAGTGCTGGATGAATAATTCTCTTATCTATTTCAAAACCGCTCCCACTTAAGAAATAGTTGTTTTGAGAAAAATCAAAAACTGATAATGATCCATTTGAATCGGACTGAGTGACTGGCTGATCTACGCTAGCATCAATCCTTAATCTCTGCCAAGACCCAGAAGCGGCGGTCACAAAATTATAGTTTAATAGAGGGTCGGTAACACCGACGCTCTTGAAGTTTCTGGTATGCTCTTTAGTTTCTTTTTCTGTAAGGGCTAAAGACCAAAATCTAATTGCCGCAATTTTCCCTTTCAGCCCTGTCGTTCGGGCATCTTGATCTGTCACAACAGCAGAAGAATTAAGAAATTTATTTCCAGTAGTAGTGATACTAGCTCTAGAAGATCCTTCTCCTATTTCAAAATATGATCCGGACGTGTTCCAAGCATCTCCTGCTTGCGAGAAGAGATCAAATTCTTTTGCGCCGAGATTAAAAATTGAGGACGTACTATGAGATTCTGCAATTTCACCGTTACATGCTCGAGCAGCTCTTAAGAAATAAGAGGCCGTTGTAAAAGATCCTGTTGCCGAACCTATATCCCTTCCAAAAGAAATGTGCCATCGATTTTTATCAAAAATATCTACGCCCGTTAGTATTAATCGCATGGTTGGCGCAGCATCTGCAGAGTTGGGCCTTACGAATAAACTCAATGATCCAGTTTGATAATTAACGCTGCCCGTGCCGTATGCAACTAAATTCGAAATTAGACCACCCGCGGTGTTTGGGGCTGTCCAGGTGGTTCCAGTAACAAAGAATCGAGCTAAGCTTTGAGTGACTGGCTGGGTTTCTGCGAATGGTAAATCAAACTGATATATTCCTTCTAAAGTCCATGATCCACTGGTTAATAAGCCATCGCTTCGTCGCGGAGAAGCATAATCTGAAGGAAATGGGAATCCAGGTTCAACTCTAGAAGCGCTTAAATATGGGGAAATTATACTTGCAGTAGAAGAAGATAAAAACAAGAGCGAAGCTGTTTCTGATCTATTTCTTCTAGCGTCCGCAGTCGTTATTGTCCTCGATCCACCAAATTCTCTAAATCTAAACATCGTGTCTGGATTAATTCCGGCGGCGCGCATGACTGCTTTAATTGCTGATACAGTACCCTTTGATCTGATTATTGAATTTAAATTGACTAATATTCTTCTCCAAATTTCTGTTTGGACATTAAAAAGCGCTTTAGACGAAATTGAAGGTTCGGTCTCTAAATTTTCGCCCAATAGATACTGGCTGTAATCTGCATTAGAAAAATTATTAGGAAGAACAAAACCATAATAATTGCTTAAAAATGGAAGCATATAATCCGAAATTGTACCGTTTTCATCATAATCTATTCGCAATAAATTACCAAACTGGTCGATGAAAATCTTTATCTCATCAAAAAATTTAGCCCAAGTAAAAAGTAAAGATGCGATGATCTGTGGCTGACCAATTTGACCTCCACCGGGAAAATCAATTTGATAACCATAATCTGCTCCAGTTTCTGCAAATTGATCTGAAAACCCTTGTATCAAATCAGACTCAAGCAAGTAATGCTCTGGAATAAGCTTTGTTATTAAGTTTGGGTTGTTGTTATCATATTGGCTGGCTGAAGCAAGTAATAGCTGGTTTAAACTTACCACGTCTGCAACGCCTGGAAAAAGTACGGGGTTTATGTCAGCTCTCTCAAGAGGAAGCGGGGGTCGACCCATCCTGTAGTCTCTTGAAGAGGAATTAAAATTAGTAATATTTGCATGAAGAGAATTCCCAGAACTATCTAGAACAACAGCGTTATTAACATAAGACCCTGAAGCTTCATTAAATTTATAGTATAATTTAAGTGCGGAAGATGGAAAAGCGTCTTTGAGATAGTCAGAGCGAATAGACCGCGAAGATCTAGATCCATGATAGCAGCGTAAATCGTCTAAAGAAGCGCTTAAAGTTACTTCAGGTACGAAATATCCAGTGTCCAAAGCCCCCAGAGAATGTGATGAACCAGATCCAATATAAAAAGGAGCACTAGCAAAATTCATATCTCCAAAAGTTACAGTATTAGAAGAGGTGGCTACCAAACTACCAGTTTCATAAAGTCTCAAGCTTGAGAGCCCGGATGGTTCTCGATCAAAATATGCAGAAAGATGATTAAACTCATTCTTTAGAATGCTCCAGCTTGCAGACATTACGTTTGAGCCACTAGAAGCTATAAATTTTATATCTGCTTTTGTAGAATTGGATTCAGAAACGATCAACGAAAGTCCAGTGCTTCCAGACAGTTTTTGAAAAATAATTTGATTTTCTGAAGATTCAGGAGGAAGGTTGATCCAAAATTGAAAAGATATAGATTTTGTGCCTGAATCTAAAACATTGAGTCCAGAAGTAGTTTTAGAAAGAGATGGATAAAGAGAACCGGCGACGTCATAAACTTTGATGAAGGTTCCCTGTTCAGCCAGGAAGCTGTTGGAAGGATCTTCTCCTTTTTGAGTGCCAGAAAATAGCAAATATCCTAGTTGCTTGGGAAACCTATCGTAAATGTATTTTTCATATCCACTAAGACCGTCTAAAAATTCTTGAATTTCTGTGTTGCTGCCATCGAATGGATAATAGTTGATTATAGAATCAAACGCTACATTAACTTTTGATTCTGCAGAATTAAAAAATGTGTGATTTTCAAATTTAGACCAGTCTATCGGGATTTGCTGGGTAGATTTAAATGGTCCGCCGGGATCGTCAAAGGCATAAGAATTACTACCAGTAATATTAGAGCCAGAATAATTTTCTAAATTGGCGCCGAATATTGCGCCAGATCCGTCTAGAGCTCTTTGAATTACTATGGGAGTAAATAAATTCCCGTTTGAAAACGTATTACCCATTAAGACACCTTAAATTTGCCACTCGCTTCACTATAAATTCTATTTTCCCCGTAATCTTTAACTAAAAGATCGAAGACATAGACAAATCCTTTTGGAAGGCTGGACATACGGAAGAAGAAAGAGAGGCCGTTACCGTCAGAAGAAAGTCTTGTCGAATCTCTTACATCTTCGAAAGGAATCATGATCTGATTAGTAGAAACTTCTCTTACTCTATAGTATACCTTGCTCAAGCTTATACTTTGCTTGGAGTAAGGAATTTTATAAACTTTCTCATCTTCAGAAAAATCTTCTACAAATACGCTGAGGAATACTTCATCTTTGGTGGCATAATCAGTTTCTAGATTAATAAATCTAAACATTAAATCTGAAGGCTGGCGTTTAAAACTAGTCTTTCGAGAAGGATATATTGTAAGAGAGCCGGTGTGATAACCAACATTGGCATCTGTAGAAATCCAATAAGTATCAAAGGTTATAGACCCGCTCTTGTTAATTAAGTCTACAAAGGTATGATTAGAATTATTAACAGTTCTTGCGTCATAGGTCGACATTGCAAATGAAGCTGAATAAAGTCCTGTGATTGCAGTGGAATCTGTTCCAGCCGTATGCTGAGAACCGGTAAATATCTCAGTAAAATCTTGAACTTGCAATTTTAATAATATGGAATTAGCTCCGGTAATTCCGTCTGCGCCAGAACCAGACAGTAGGTTAGATGGAACGCCCCTCACATAATTTCGTAAAAATATAGATCCACTGTGATTAAAAACAAAGTCTCGGTGGTTGTCAGTAACGCTATCATCCCAAGAAATATGAATTTGGGGTACTTTAAGTGGATTAGAAGAATGTCTAGAAGCGAATCTTTTAACAAACCTAGTCTTAGCGTCAGTATCATTAGACCCCGAAAAAGAAATCCTCAACCCATAATTTGGAATTGTTTCTGCAATAGCTGAACTTACAAACGTGGTGATGTCAATATCTAAATTTTCATTACCAGTTTTAAAATATTGCCCGCTTCCGAAATCTAGCATAGTAGAATCAACTGTACCAGAAGCGATAAAATCCAAATCGTCGGATTTTAGCAACCCTCCTCTATTTGCGCCAGAAAGATTCCACAGCATGGCTGTATTATTAGATACGGACGCAGTTAAAAAATTACAAGAATCTAAATCGCTAAAAGCCGCAACATCTCTTCCAATTCCCTCATCAAAAGATCTGGAAAGAGGATACGAAACTAATGAAAAATTCGAAGGGGTTGCTTGGCCTCCCATAAGGTCGAACATTTTTAAGCGTGCTTGAAATCTCGAAGAATTGAGATTTAAACTTGAGGCTGATAGCGGAATGACCGTATCAAAATCGAACTTTATAAGCCCCCTAGAGATTTCTGTTACGGAGCCCGTAACTTTTGTAGATCCCGATATCCATGATGATTCATCATATAACTTGAAAATGTCTATCGTGCCAGCATGTCCAACGTTCGCATCTTTTGCCCGAAATCTATTGTCAATAATTTTATCAGTTATGTAAGTGTCTGAACTTGCCGTTAAAATTAAATACATCGCTACTCCGCAGTGCCAGTAATATCAGTATCGGGAAACTTTATCTCGAATATAGAGCCTGGAGCACCGACCACCAATCCCTTATAAAGATTTGCCGTCATATCAAATTGATAATCAGAATAAACCTTATCTCCTTCAGTTCCATAGGCGTTATTAAACTCTAGAGAAATTAATGAAAGCACGCCTGGGGTGTTGATGATGGCATTAATAACATCGGCTTCTACAATTGGCTGGTCTATTTGAAAGAATTTTAAATCGCTCACCGCTTTTATGGCAGAGATTGCATTTGCTAAGACAGTGCTTTTATTTGAAGACGGAGTACAAATAATGCTAAAATTAACTTTGTAATTGATAACTGTAGCGTCTAAAATATCAATGGCATCTGATATAAGCCTAAATTCATTTAAATAAGATCTCAAGTTCAGCTTCAAAGAATCTGGCGCTAGCGATAAGTTTCCACTTTTATCTCTACAGGCCAAGTATAGCTCGGTAGATAAGGGGTTTTCTTCATTTTTTCTCAGCCCAGCCCTGTATACTCTTCCGAACACCGAGGGGAGTGTGTATAATCTAGCCAGTAAATCTTGCTGCGTCACTATCCGAGACTGTTGGTTTCTCGTTGAGGTGGCTAAACTTCGTAATTCTTCTAATGTCAAAGGCGTAGAAGCTCCGGCCGCAGCAGCAATATTCTTAATGTCTATAGATTTAATAATTGAGTTTTGAATTTCTGAAGAAGGGGCTTGAGGGAACATGATTTGTAAGCTTGAAATATTTCTTATAGATTCTGCAGCCACATTATGATTCAAACCGCCTCCATATCTATATTCTGCAACAAGCGTCGTATTAACAGGAGAAATTCCTAAAGTTTGAGTTCTTAATAATTTGTTGGGATCAAGAGAAAACTTTGGAAAGGTTTGCTTTCCATAAAGAGGTAAAGCTAAATCACTGGGGTCGGGAATTATATCGTCATCTGTAGAAGCAGCATCTCCTGATCCAAATTGAATGGATGTTAAGCGAGTGGTAAAATCAGCTCTAGTTACGTAACGATATGGAGCAGGAATAACTTCAAGATTATCGGATACGTCATCTCTATCTGCTCCCAAATTTTGTACCCTCCTAAACACAGTGTCTTCTGTTAACGATTCTACTTCATAAAATTGATTTCCTGAAGAATCTTGTAGGCTGATTATCTCCGTTACATCTGGTCTAGTTAACGTAATCTTTCTAAAAGGAACCAAAGAATTGGGGATATTAAATCTATCTATTTTTATTTTTCCAGATACGCACACTTGATCTTTAGTCAAAATATAGGCGGTTGGATTTCCAGATGCGTCAGTCGATGAAATAGCGTAAGCAGATAACAACACGCCATTAGAGTCTGTCTCGCCGAAGTCTACATCTTCAGTTAAAGTAAAACTTATTCCTCCATTAGAAAGCAAGACTGTAGATGCTTTAATAATTGGAAAAGAAGTTGTGTCTGGAAAATAAGATCCATCTGTAAGAAGCGATGCTGGAACTTCAATATAAAAAGTTACTGTAGCAACGCCTGGAGCAGCACCAGCAATTTTTACTCCTGCGTTTCTAGCATGACTCTGAATGTTGCGCACTTCAATTGCGGTTTCGGGATTTAATTCGTTAAACTGATGGTCCAAGTAAAAAGACATAGTATCGCCTACATACGCGGCCAACTCTACGAATAATCCTCCCAAGCCTGCTTCTGAAAAATCTTGAATTTTATCTGAAAAATAATTTCTAGCATAGGTTACCAGATCAGACCTAAAAGACTGAAAGTCTTTTCCTAAATAACTTTTTGAACTAAGTTTTGATGATGATTTACTGGTATTAGCTGCCATTTTATCCTGCCGTATATAAAGTTATTTGAATTTGCTGAGGACCAGATTTAGACAACGGTACAGAATATGTTATCTTCAAACCAACTTTAGATATACCCCCTAGAGATTCTGTAGTTTTATCAACAACTGGTTCGAATGTACTAAGATTCAAATATGGCATATATTTTCCGCAAGCCACTTTAATTCTTCTAATTGCTTCAGTATCAAAAGCTTCAGATCCAAGTTCCATGGTCAGCTCTTGAAGATTGGCACCGAAATCATATAATCCTAGACGTTCACCATGGTTAGTCATTAATAGATTTTTAAAATTATCTTTTATCTGTTCAGTCAAAGAAGTGTTCATGACAAATAAACCTCCTTCTGCAGTGGCCATAGTCATTGGAGTCTGAATTCCAATTGGAGTTGGAGTCGATTCGCCTATTCTTCTGTTTTGTCTGAAAGATTCTAGAGATTCTCCCACAGACTGAAAATCATAGACTTTGTAATTTTGATTTTGTTCGGCCATTGAAACCCTTCCATTACCGTAAATAATTATCTTTCACGTAAGTTTATGTGGAAAGTTTAAGCGTTAGGTGAGCGAACCCGTTCCAGATGCAGTCGTCGCTCCTATACCTGTACCGGCTTGTGCTGCCGGGGAGCCAGCAGTTACAACCGCTGTATTCACCATTTGCCCGGGGTCAGTTATGACTAAAGCGCTGGTCGTATAGGTATCGATGGCGTTTGCTAAATCTGCGGCTAACTGCGCGATTATTCCTTCGGGGGAGGCTCCATCTTCCTTCCCTGCGTTTAAAACGTCTAAAAATGCGGCTTCAATGTCAGATTGAAGTCCTGGCTTTGCTGCTGCTAATGGCATCTCTTTCTCCTATTCTCCGAATATTCTCTCGGATTGTACATTTGCAATATCTCCCTTATGGGTTGAACTTATGGCAGATTTTAAATCTGTTGCAGCTTGATTTAGCTGCACAGACGGTGCTCCATAGCCCGGTGTAGTATGAGTCAAGACAGTATCGCAGAATGCAGACACTTCATCCATAAATGCTTGCCAGACTTCTTCAAGCTGCTGATATTTGACATATGGCTGAGAGTTTCCTTCCCCGGGAGCTTCATCATCTTCACCGACCCCACCATCATCCACATGTCTTCCTAGATAAATTTTAGCTCCGCTTATTTGAATTGTTCCGTCTGATAGAAGAACAATCGTTGCTAAATCATCATCAGGGGTGCCTTGTTTAACGATGCGTATACTTCCGTTGACATCATTGTCTTCATCTTTTCTTGCAATTAATCTCACTTCGTCTGATTTTATTACTACGTACGGGGACGCGTCTACATCTTCAATTGCAGTTTCAAAACCAGTCGCTATAGTAAATGGTTCTGGTAGACCAGCGCTAATACCAAAATTTTTATCTCCGTCAGTTTTCATAGAAACGTATACTCTAGAACAATCTCTCACAAAATCTGGATCGCCTTCTGGCGGCACATGATCAAGTTCATTTGCGTCTGGGTTTTTATCAACTTCTATATAACTGGTCCCATCTTTTCTTTCGTTGGCAGTTAGGCGGGGTTGAGTCATTTCCGGATCATCTCCGGCGGCGTCGGCAGTAGTCTCTCCGATTAATTCATCTCCAAAAAATCTTCCTCGACCAGCGACGATATCAATAGTGCCTTTAAAAGCTGGAAGATCTTCATAACCTTCAGTGGCATTACTGTGCTCGGCGTCGGTTGGGTCTTCTCCAGCTGGCCAGCCTCGATCTTCGCCCAAGATAACTGCAGTATTATTAGACCCCTGAAGTACCAAATCGCCTGGGCGCTTTGTAAATCGCGGAACTTCTTCTGGAGTAAAGTCAGTTGTATAGGCCACTGAATTTGTGACTATCACATCATAAGAATTATCTTGGTCTTCGAATGGAGTCTCTTCGTTGTTACCAAGTTCTGGCTTTAAGCTAGTTTCGCTAGCGCTTCTTCCAGTGCCGTTCGGGAATTTAGGTATAGTGTACTTGCTTTCATCTTCTTGCTCTAATTTTTCGCTAGTAGTCTGTGAAGTAACTGTAGATAATTTCCTATCTCCGTGGGTAAAATTAAGATCATCAACCTGAAGTCTTTCGGGGACTCTGCACATCCACATCGGTAATTCCCCAATGCTTGAAGGAGACTCAGTTATGAGCCAAACTTGTTCACCTGGCTTAACAGGAAAGCACAGGTGCGGTGGAAAAAATGCATAGGCCAGAATAGGCGGCTGTTGTTTATCAAATCCCTGTGATATAGGTCTAACCACGCAGGAATTTCGAGGAGCACCTGTGAGGAACTGCGGGTTGCTGATGCGAAAGGCTTTGTAGGAATCGTCCTCAGGGTCTTCAACGTCGGCTCCAAATTTCTTTCCTAGATTTTCTTCAGTCCAAACTGATGGGTCGTTTAAATATTCTACCACGACAGCCTTATAAAGTACTCTTCCGCCACCGCCGTCAGTGCCGATCATGGCACCCTTGACATCAGTCCCCGGGGTGCCCATTTTTGCTCTAGCGTCACCCATATCTTTTACTCCGTAATCTTAGAAAATAATTCATCTGGATCGATGATTGCAGCACGATCTTCTGCCCGAGCTATTAAATCAGCTAACTTAATAAGCTGCTCGTTCGAGCGCGTCATTCGCTCTAAGTATTTGTTTAAAATAGGTCCTACTGAAATATGCTCAGCCGCTGTGTTAGACATAGAGGCATACGCTTCATGAAAAAGAATGTATGCATTTTCTCTGTCATTAATTGCATTTTCATAAATCTCTTTCCAGAGCGCTTTTTTCTTGTCTGCTATAGATTCAAGTGAATCTAATAAATCTGAAAACTCTTTAACTTTTTGCTTTGATTTTTCTATTCTTTCAATTAAATCACTCATTTTCATGTCCTATAATCCTACAAAAAGAATTTCTCATCTTTCTTAATTTCTCGGTAATGCTTTCTTATGGTAGACATTGACGAAGAGAGCTGTTTGGAGTTTAACCCACTAATCTCTCTCACATACACAAATATCGCCCTCTTATTTAAAAAATCCAACTGGTCTATCATTTCAAAAACTCTAATAATAGCATCAATGCACGCTATATCATTCTTTTTGTCTATCTTCCCCTTAATATTAAATAGGACCGCCATGATTTCATTGCGATATTCTTTTGAAATCATTATATCATCTGGAGAAGGGGCTACTTGGTGACTCGCAACAGCGTTTTTATCTCGAGCATTCATGTATTGTAAATTCGATAAACTCAAGTGGCCATTAACTTGACGAGCCCGCCTTCGAGAATTTAGAATAAGCCAGTTTTTAGCAACTACATTAAAATATGAAAATGCCTTGGCACCTTTAGATTCATCAAACTTGGGAAGGGTTTCATAACAAAATGAAACACAATCATTTTTCAAGACATCAAACGATTCTCGCCTCGAAAATCCATATATTAAAATTAGATTTTCTACAAGCTTATCAAAAGCTGGCATGATTTTTTCTTGATATATGGCACTCTTTTCTTTATCGCAAAGAGAAACTTGAAACTCGACTATAGCCTTTTGAGTGTTTTGATCAAAATAAAGAACTCTAGACTTTCCTTTAGATCTTCTAATTATCCGTTTTTTCTTCATCTTCTTCCTGTCGAACAATGGTTAATATATTAGCCGATCTAAGCAGCGAATCTCTGCAAATTCTTATATCATCAATAACACTTCTAATTTGTGGACTATCAAAGAACAAGGGGGTTTCTAAAATTTTAGACATTGATGCATACTTTTCGTCTAAAATATCTAAAGTATCTTCAATGGCTTCAATAATATTGATCAATAGGATTCCATGACGAATATTATAGAGCACGGAAGTTCCTAAAAGTACTAAAAAAACTATATTAGAGCAAATGAGAATAATTTCTAGTGTAGTCATAAAAGCCCATTCAAAGATTGAGAATACAAATTATTAATAGAAGTTTGCGAAAAATTATCATGAATTGTTTTTGAAAGATTTTCTGCCCATTCTTTCGGCTTGTTGGGGGATTTATAGAACTTTCTTAACTTTAACTTAAAATCTTTTTCTTTAACACACGCCCACCGTGAACCGGGAATAAAAATTTGTTCATCGACCCGGGCTTGAGGTATTGGCTCTAAATCATAATCTAAAGAAATAAATTTTCCTTTTTTCAGAAAATCTAGATGGCCAGACCAACCAGTGGCAATAACTGGCAAACTCGCCGCTGAGGCTTCTAGCAGCGGAAGTCCATATCCCTCGCCACGAGTAGCTGCCACTAAAGCTTTAATTTTAGGGTTTTGATAAACGCTTTGCACTTCTTCTTGCTCAAGCGCGCCGTGAAGCATATACACTCGTGGATATGATCCAGGGCGGACCTCTGCCAAGAGTTTATCTAGCATGATAGAAGTAATTTGTCGATCTTTAGAAGAATTGGTGCCGTGATTGGTCTTAATAACTATGCCGACATCTTCATTATTTGCAAATTCTTCGCATAGCCACTTAATCATAAAAAAAGTATTTTTTCTATCAGTGAAGGGGTTACCTCCAGTTATCTGACCGAATATTAAAAAATTAAAATCAGTAGATAAATTTAAGTCTAGCTCCTTTTCATTTTCTTGATCTAACAAGCAATCATAAAATGCTTCTGGAATAACCTCTATAGGAGTTGTGAGCACCCCTGAATTTTTCAAGCACTGCTGAGTGAAACTGGAAGGAACGATTATTTTGTTCATTTTATTACAAGCTTCAATCCATTTTGGGTTACACCGGTCAGTTTCAACCGCTGCGGTAATTCCCACATTGAAATTTGCTAAACTGGGATCCCATTCATTTGGCAGCTGAATTTGAAAGGAAATATCAAATTTTGTGTGTGGCGGCGGAGATGCAGTTGACATTATTCTTCCGACCAATCCATCTAAAGCGGCTGGATTGACGTGCCACGGAGTAATTCCCCATGGTAAAATTTGCGAAGTTATGTTAACGTTTTTTGTCTCGAGCCAGCGAAACACTTGACGAGAATGAGTGCCATATCCTGACATTGACAAAAGTGGCGCTCTTATTAGAACATTTTTCATTATTTTTCCTCTATAGACCAGCGTTGATATCTAGATTCCCAATTTTCTATAGTGTCTATCAAAGACTCATGCCACAAATCAATTGTCGTGTCATAAGAAAATTCTGACATCACATAATCGCGGACCTGCTTGCTTAGTTTTTCCTTTTTTTCTTTAGACAAAGAATACATTTGGTAGATTGCGTCAGCAATTTTTTCTACAGAACAATAATCTTCATAGATATATGGAACCGTCTGAGATCCCACCAAGGTTTTAAACTCAACATCAAGTGCAACTCCATTTTCCGTTCCATCTCGATGATCTACCACTTGCCGCGTTAACCCCCCAGTTTTAAGAGCGATTATTGGAGTACCAACTTGCATAGATTCTAAAGTTGCTAATCCAAATCCTTCAGCATATGAAATATTAATGCAGCAATCAGATATATTGTGAAGAATATTAATTTTCTCGAAGTCTACTCTTTCAGTAGAAAAAATTATTGAATCTGACAGATCAAAGTAATTTCCAGACGCTAATAGGTCCGGACCTTCTGGATCTTTTGGTTCTGTGTGAAGTATTAATTTCGCGTCTGACTTCCCTTCTTCTTTAATTCGATCCATAAAAATTTTCCACGCCCATATTAAATCGTTGGGTCTTTTTCTTCGGGCATTACGATTCATCCAAAAAAGAACAAAGTCGTCTTTGCTTTCTTGCCCCAAAACTTGCTGGCGCGCTTTGTTGATTTGGTTCTTACTCAAGGGATGATAAATTTCTGATGGCAAAGCATGAGGTATAAAATTAGTTTTTTCTGGAAAATGTTCGCTGATCATTTCATAAGTGAGATGAGAATGACAGTTTAATAAATCGGTTGCTTCATAATAAGTTTCGTTAAATTTTGGATAGGGGTAATTGTCCCAAACGTGCCACCAAGCAATTGGACAAACTTGGTGGATTTCGTCTTCCATTGCAAACAGCCAGTCAAAAAATCTTGGATCTGTAAAGATCAATAAAATATCTGGCTTTTCAGTAGCCAATGTCTGCCGAATTAACTCTTGCGAGCCAAAACCATCGGTGGGCTTGATTATAAAATCTGGGTTAACCACTTTCACAGTGTAGTCCATATGTTTTATAGCTGCGCCAAACTGTCTAAAACTCCAATGGCCAGGGTACTTTTCTAAAAGGCCATGTATTAAATGGCGACTCTGAGTTCCAACTCCAGAAGTACTCAAAGCGTGGTCTGATAACATCAAAATTTTCTTTTTTCTCATTTATACTCCGAATATAAGAAATATATTGTAATTTTAAACAAAAAGAGACAGGCTTAAACCTGCCTCTCCCAAAATTCTATTTAAGCGGTGATTTATGTACAGTGCGGCGTGTCTTTGAAATCACAAAACAGGCACGAATCTCTATTCTTCACATAAAATCCTCGTCTCACCGCGCTGACCATACTGTTGATCAGTTTGGACACTCGCTCTTCCATTTTCGGGCCAGAAGAAACTGTTAAAAGTTCACAGGTCTTCCCTGGCTTTGCACCCCTCTTCAACAAAACAAACCCGCACTTAACTTCAAGGGGCTTTAAATCATTCTTTTTTCTCCAAAAAAGTTTATAAGCAGAGATTTGGGCCTGTGTTAAAAAATCTCGCCTTTTATCTCGATACCATCCACCAGCGTTGGCAGTCTTCCAATCCAACACCCAGCGGACTCTCTTTCCTTTGGGCCCGTCACATTCAATAACCGCATCTATAAATCCCTTAAATTTAATTTCGCGGCCTGGAATATCTTCATATAGCATCTCTTCAGCCGATATTGATTTCCAATTTGGAAAATTTCTATTTAGAAACTCAGGAATATCTTCTAAAGAATTTTTTGACCATTGAACCCATTCATCAATATAAACATGGGGCTTTGGTTTCCAACCGTTGCTTTTACGGTGAGCGGCTTGAGCTTCAATATATTCAACAGAATCAAAACCCTTTTCATCCCAAGCTTTTCTCAGAGAAGATTCAAGCTCTTCAAAATTCATAGTCTTAGTTAAGAGATACTGCTCAAGCTGCGCGTGCAAAAGAGTACCATAATCCAAATATGGAGAGTCAGACCCCAGATCAATTTTATCGATGTAAGACAACTTGTGCCTATGCGGACATTCTTTCCACGTCTTTACTTCAGAATAAGATACGTGGGCTTTATTTGTAGGAAAATTGCTCATTTAAAATCACACACTCCTACTATTAATATAACAACTTAGGGGTGTTTGTTCAACCAATCCGCCACATACATCTCAATATTAACTTGAGGATCCCACCCTGTCGCATCCTTCATTTCAGATGGATCAGCTAACGTAATCCAGGCCTCTCCGGGTCGTGCAGGAATATATTGAATTTCACCACCGAACATCTGGGCTAAAGTATTTATAGAATAATTTTCTCCAGTACCCAGCTGATATATTTCTGCATTATGAATTCCTTGGCCCAGGACTTCGAAGCCAGCAACTATGTCTGAGACGTGAGTAAAATCTCTTCTCTGCTCGCCAGAGCCCGTGATCGTCAAAGGCTTATTACTTGAAGTTTGACCCTCGAAAACTCCCACCACTGTAGCATATGCTCCCGACGTCGGCTGGCGATGACCATAAACGTTAAAAAATCGAGCTGTTACTACACTCATCCCATAAACCTTATTATACATTTCGCACACCTGCTCACCCGTATATTTTGCGAATGCATAGGGGTTTAACATTGGACCCGCATATGCAGAAGACGACCCCGCATAGACCACCCTAGCGCCTCTTCTCCGGGCGTAGTCTAGGACGTTTGATGTCCCCATAATATCTATAGACAAGTAGGTCAGAGGGTCCTTAAAGCTTGGCTGAATCCTTGCCAAAGCAGCCAGGTGATATACCACATCAAACTCTTCAGTTTCATACTTGTATGAATTGAGATTTCTCACGTCGTCTATCCAATATCTTACATCGTCCCGCATATAATTTCTGCTGCTGGACTCAGAGCACAAGTTATCTATTACAGTAACTTCGTGACCCGCGCTAGCCAAGGAATCCGTAAGATGAGATCCGACGAATCCAAGACCTCCGGTTATTAATATTTTGCTCATTTTATTCTCCAAATTATTCTTCAACAAAAAGTTCGAACTTGCCTGAAAGATTATCAAAGCAAGAATATCCAAACTTAGACTCATCTAGATGTGTGCAAATTTTTTCTATCATTTCAGAAGGGTGATCTCTCAATTTAATTTTTCCACCCAAGAGAGGAATTGCTTTTTTGAGCCAGTGGTTTTTTATATACTCTGTGGCGCCGGCACTTCCCCACGGGGCATCACTTTCTGCTCTGATGCCGTTATCGTGTCTTATGATTTTAGCCATCAAGTTTTCCTTAGTAAAGAAAAACATGTCATAAGAAATCGGAAAAGTTCTAAAATTATAGGTTAATGGTCTAGGGACAAACAACCGATTGTTTGGAAGCAAAAGCTTGTTTTCCCCTCGATGCGGAAGCATTCCTCTTACACCAAGATAATCTCTCTTAGCATCAAATTTAACTGCGCTATATATGTGAAAATGATCTGGTGGATCATATGGTAAAGTTAAAAATTCGTAAGTTATTGTTTTGGCAAAAGGAAGAAGCATAAATTCTATGTTATCATTTTGAATGAATCGAATTAACTCCGTTTCTAATTCTTCGATAAAATAATCAGTAAAAACTTGATCTGCAGAAAAATATAATAAAATAGTTGGCTGCCCAGTTTTTGCAAACTTACAATAATCATAAATTACATCATATTGATCCCACAAGTTTTGCCAAGTCCAAGTATCAACTGGCCACTTCTTTTTAGATAAAATCTTAACTTTAGAGGAAATGTTCGAATGTAAGCTTACCGTATCGTCTTCACTCATGCCCTCGGCTACGAGTACTTCATCTACATAGTCAGGCTTGCAATAAGTTTGAATTGCGACTTCTGATGTTGGATAATAGCCAGTTGTCACCGTGTTTGAAAGCGTAGTTGCTATGACAATTCTATAATCTTTTATCATTATTCTAAAATCTCTTTAGCGACTCTTTGCAACACGGTTGGCAAATTATGCTCTCTTTTGAAATATATTTTATAAAGCCGGATGTTCGCTATCAATGCTCGAGGGTCAGCAAATAACTCTCTAAGCGTTTCGATAATTTCTTCTACCACATAATCGCTAGGATCTAAGCTATTAAATGGAACTAGCTCTGCTATTTCTTTTGGAATATATGAAGGCATTAACCCAATCGGAAGCATGTTGGCATATGCAGCCTCTACAAACTTCATGTGTAATCCATCGTTTATGCCTACACCGACTGGCATTATCCAGAAATTTTCTAGAAGATTTAAAAATTTCTCTCCCACCTATGGGTGCCGTAAATTATCCAGTTCAAATCCAGGATGTGGAAGTAGAATTCCATCTTCTGGAAAACAATTGAGCAAAATATTGGATAATTTCCACCGATCTGGATAATACTGTTCGTGCTGCTGCCCAGCGCAGATATAAGTAGATCCGCCTGGCAAGTACCCCTTTATAAATTTGTCTTGTGAATCTTTGAAGTCTAAGAGATGTGGCCAGACTATGACTTTCACGTTTTGAGATTCTAAAAATGATATGTGGTCTTTATTTGGATAACATATTCCAAAAGCTTCAAAGCCCACTTTGTCGTGAAGGGACAGCTGATTTTTATAAAGAGCCATGTCCGATTTTGATGGATCTACGGACCTCAAAAATTTTCTTGCTTTACAGTCAGCTAGCTTTTCAATATTTTCTTCATCTTTGCAGTCTATAAAAAGAATAACAGTGTCGTCTCGAGTAAGAGAAGAGCAGATGTTAGCAAAAAAATCTTTTTGATAGCAAAAATTACCACCGTGTTCTCTTTCAAAATATTGAGCTGGCTGCAAATACTCAAAAGAGAATGGCATAAAGTTTGCCGTTGCGTCTGGAAAAACTAAGTGTAAACTCATTGGCACATCCAAGAAACTAATCTATATTTTTCACATTTTCTAATACCCTTTTTAAGGGCTTGCCAATCTTGATGAAATAAATCAATATAGCTTTTTTGAAAATAGGATTTGTTTTTTTGACTGGAAAAACTAGATAACAGTTTCTCCATTTTCTGTTCAAAGAAGTCTTCTATATCTAGCCATATATTTGGCTGCCATTCGTGGGTAGTTGATGGAGTCCAATATTCAAATATCGCTCCGCCTTTATTGCGAAGGCTAGATTTAGTAATGCTTGAAATTAATCGATGCTCTTGATTTGTATCTTTTTCTGGCGGAATAAAAATAGCGTCGTATTTATTCTCTGAAATTAAGCCATCAAAATATTTTACTGCTTCATGATATTCAAGCTGTAAAAGATTTTCTTGAATTTTGATTTCAAATTTTTCTTTTTCTTGCCAAAATTTGATTACTTCGCTTATTCTGTCTATTCCATTTGTCGGATCTCCAGCTCCGCCATCAGAACATATTAAAATTGTGGTAAAGGCTTCTACCGCTTCAATCATCCCGTAACAAGAATATTCACTGTCGTCCGGATGGGGTGAAATAACTAAAATATTTTGAAAGTCTTTTAAATTCATATCAGCATATAATCATTTGCGAACAATAAAACAGTCT
>Ga0098033_1000544_pt1 | contig 17000 bp, 21 predicted proteins | sample 1_EtaG_FD_75049 | JGI IMG/M metagenome (GOLD analysis project Ga0098033, IMG submission 75049) | Marine viral communities from the Subarctic Pacific Ocean - 1_ETSP_OMZ_AT15124 metaG | ecosystem: Environmental > Aquatic > Marine > Oceanic | place: Pacific Ocean | collected 2015-01-07
AGGCGGTCAAGTTCGGGATCCCGAACGTCAAGCACGTCCGTCGGGCGGTAGACGTCGAGGACGGGATCACGGTCTGCAACTACGAATCGCTGCACAAGCTCGACGTTTCGAGCTTCGCCGGTGTCGTGCTCGACGAGTCGAGCATCCTCAAAAGCTACGCCGGCTCGACAAAGCGCAGGCTCATCGAGGCATTCGAGGCAACGCCGTTCAAGCTGGCCTGCACTGCTACGCCAGCCCCGAACGACTTTCTCGAGCTCGGGAACCATGCCGAGTTCCTTGGCATCATGTCCTCTCACCAAATGCTTGCGCGTTGGTTCATCAACGACCTGTCGGGGATGTGCAAGTACCGTCTCAAGGGCCATGCCGTGCTCGCATTCTGGGACTGGATCACGAGTTGGGCGCGCTGCATCGGGCGTCCGAGTGACATGGGAAACGGCTACAGCGACGACGGCTACGTCCTCCCGAAACTGATCACGAAACGGCACTCCGTCGCCGTGGACATCGTCACGAACAGAGCCGAGGGGACGTTGTTCCGTACCCAGGACGGATCGGCGACGAGCCTGCATCGCGAGCGCCGATTGACCAGCCCCGACCGTGCCGCGAAGGTGGCCGAAATCGTAGCCCTCGAGCCTGACGAGTCTTGGCTCATCTGGACCGACACGAACTACGACGCCGATAACCTCATGCGCGTCCTGCCTGACGCCGAAGAGGTGCGCGGGCCGCATTCGGATCGGGTCAAGGAAGAGCGCCTGCTCGGCTTCGCCGATGGTCACGTGAGGATTCTCGTTACGAAGCCATCCGTCGCTGGGTTTGGGCTCAACTGGCAGCACTGCGCCAGGGTGGCGTTCGTCGGGCCCAGCTACAGTTACGAGCAGTACTATCAGGCCATTCGGCGATGTTGGCGGTTCGGCCAACGGCGAAGCGTGGAGGTTCACGTCGTGCTCGCCGCAACCGAGTCCATGGTCGGCGAGGTGCTCGACCGCAAGGGGCGCGACCACGAAGAGATGAAGGCCGCGATGTTCGCCGCGTCCAGGCGTGCGGCTGCAAAATCCTCGAAGACTCCGGACTACACACCAACCCATGTCGCCAGCATTCAGAGCTGGCTCCGCACGAGAGGACCATGACCAACTCCATCAAATGCCTCGATTCCCACCACGGCAAGAACTACAGCCTCTATCAGGGCGATTGCGTGGAAGTCGTCGAGCAGATGCCAGATCGAAGTATCGATCTGCAAGTCTACTCGCCGCCGTTCGCGAACCTCTACACGTACTCAGCATCGAATCGCGACATGGGCAACGTCGCCAACGAGGCAGAGTTCATCATGTCGTATCGCTACCTCGTGCGTGAACTCTACCGGACCCTGCGCCCGGGTCGGATCTGCGCCGTCCACTGCAAGGACATGATCCGGTACAAGGGCACGCATGGTAAGGCCGGGTTCTACGACTTCCCCGGCGACATCATCCGAGCTCACGAGGCCGAGGGCTTTCAGTATCACAGTCGGATCACGATCTGGAAGTGCCCCGTCACGGAGATGCAGCGGACGAAAAATCATGGCCTGCTCTACAAACAGCTCCGCAAGGACTCGACCATCAGCCGCCAGGGCATGGCCGAATACGTCCTGCTGTTTCGCCGTTGGCCGGACAATCCAGGTGACGACGAGATGGTCCTCCCGGTGCCTCACACCACGACGGAGATGCCTCTGGATGTTTGGCAGGAATGGGCGTCTCCGGTCTGGATGGACATCAAGCAAACGAGGACGCTCAACTGCCGCATGGCCCGCGAGGACGGCGACGAAAAACATATGTGCCCGCTACAGCTCGATGTCATCGAGCGAATCGTGAAGCTCTACAGCAACGAGGACGACGTGGTGTTGTCCCCGTTCGCCGGTATCGGCTCGGAGGGTTTCGGTTCATTGTCGTTCGGCCGGAAGTTCGTCGGCGTCGAGCTGAAACGCAGCTACTTCGAGGGCGCGATTCCCGTGCTCGACTCCGAGGACGTGGCGCGGCAACAGGGGCTTTTTTGATGTCGTCCCTTCACGAAGGTCACCCGAGCGTTCAGGGGGCCTGTTCCCTTGCACCCCCGAGGAGTAATCCGTAAGATGCCCGAGCAGCCATACGGGTGGGCGATGCTGACCCCCGAACAGGCCCTCGAGGCCGCGCCATGAGCGACGGTGTCACCATCCTGTTCTTCCTCGGCTCCCCGCACAATCCGCACAATCCGCAGAATAGGCTATTGTGCTCATTGTGCGGATAGTGCGAGGGGGGTTCATCAGGTAGACGGGGCTTGGAGGGCGTCCAGCCTTCTCCGTTCGCTCCTGTGGGAACTGCGTGCATTCAGCGCACGGCCCTGGCGCCTCCTTCGCGCCGGTTCGTCGTCGCGCGGCGTAGCCCTCGCCTCGGCCTCGAGGTAGGATAAGAACACCTTGACATCTACCCGTCTCTCTCCTCCTCCTGCCCGGCCACAGGTCGGGGCCCCCTGGTTGATCCCCGGGGGGTTCGGGAGGGGAGGAGAGGCACCGACCGGAGAACGACATGGACGACAAAATGATAAGGGAGCGGGGATTCGACCCGTGCCCCTGGAGTTCGGAGTGAACGGCGGCTGGGTACCGTTCAATGCCAACTGGTGGCCAAAGGTCGCCGAGAACATCCCGAAGCCCTGGCCCCGCGAGCTGGTCCTCTTCGACCTCCGATGGTGGGCAGATCACGAGAACATGCAGCGGGGTTCTCGACCTGGTCGGCCAGCTTTGCGCCGCCGCTGGGGATGGACCGACTACGCCACGAAACAGGCGATGAAAGCCGAAAACGAATGGGGAACCCCCATCGGCATGGGCAAGCCGACAAAGCAAGAATCACCAGCGGATCACCAGCCGGCAGACGGTTCAAAGCCGAATATCGGCCAGTTTTCACCAGCGAATCGCCCCCGGCGCGCACGCGCGCGTTCTTCTCTATACAGACCTACATACTCTTCTAGGGAAGAGGACTGGACTACCACCGAAGCGCACGCCACCTACTGCTGGTGTAGAGACAACGAAGAGCCACCCCCACACGCTTCCGAACAGGACCTCTCCGCCGCTGCAGACCACGCGAGACGCTACCACCTACCCGTACCGACCTGCCTACAACATCTCGCGAACGTCGTGCCGTTCCGAGCCTCACAGCAGGAGGAAGCGTGAGCCCTCGCCCAGGCCCGCCGGGAGGTCACCGCTCATCGGAGTCCGCCCGCCTCCCTTTTGAGCCATGAGGCACTAGTCGCAGCAGAAGCCATCTGGCTCTTGACGCTAAAGATATTGGTGGCAATAGTCTCCTCGGTGCTCGTCCGTTCAGAAGTACCCACCCCTTCGGCTCGGCTCCGTAACTGCGTAGGGTGTAGGCAAAGGTTCAACGTTTACTTTCGTAGGTGCGATATGTTGTATTCCAACCGCGATATGGACCGGCGCCTTGTGGCGCCAGGTGCGATTCTCTCTGTTAGCCGGGCAGCGCAGCTTCTCCCCATTCAGGACACTAGGGGTCGGCAGTGGCTCCGTGAACGTGGCTTGGTCAGGGACCTGGACGGGCGCCCTGTCGTGCTTTGGCGCGACGTGCTCGAGGCACTGGGCGACCCGCCTGTGGTAGCCGTCCCGACCCCCGCCCCGAACTCGATGCCCTCCTGACCCGTCGCGAGCTCGACGAGGAGCCCAGCGACTATGCTCGATCTGGTGATAGGCTACGGGCGCAGAGGGCTTGTCAACGGAGGTTCATCAGTACATGAGGAAATCCCCAGCCGATCCCATCACCGGAGTAACCCCGAGGGTTAGGGCGAGAGCCGAGGAGATAGCGGAATTAATCCTGGTTGAGGGCCGGGTATGGGATTCCGACCTGGTGAACGAGTTGCGGATCAGGTGGGGTGTGAGCCAGCGGACGGTCTATGTTTACCGAAAGGTCATGCTGTCCATGCACGCTCACGACCTCCAAGAGAAGCGGGAGGAGCTACGCGCGGAGTTCTTGGGGCGAGTGAAGAAGGCGCAGAAGAACGCCGCCGACTCTGCCCCCCGAGCCTTGAACGGCCTGCTGGGCATCGAGGCCAAGGTAAGTGGATTCTACGAGCCTCCCCCGCCCCCCAGGGGTCAGGACGTCTCCTCCGAGCCGATGACGGAGCAGGAGGCCGTCTCCATGCTGGCAGACATGCCGGCCCACCTACTCGAGGCAGCCCTGGAAGCCAAGAGGGCAAAGGACAAGACGACATGAGCGAAGACAGCGTGACCCTAACCATCGAATCCGGCGACCTCACCGTCTCGGGCTTGCGTGTGGGTCGTGTTGAAGGACGGGGCTCCTTCGCTGCCGGGACAGACATCCTGCTGGAGAAGATAGACCGGCTCGAGAGGGCGCTGGATGTCGCCTTGGATGAAGTAGGGACCCACAGCGACTACCAAGACCCAGGGGGATGTAGGCGCGAAGTGGCGGCAATCCTGGCGGGCAAGGATGCTCGGTAGCCTCGACTCTCAGCGGATTCGCCGGCTGGCTCTCCGGGTCAGTCGGAACCCGCTGCTCCACTTCATCCCCTCGCCGCCCCTCGCGCCCTTCATGCTTGACCCCCGAGACCGTATCTTCGTCAGGGCAGCGAACCGGGTAGGCAAGTCCCGGCACACCGCGAAGAAGCTCGTCCAGTCCATGCTGGACCGCCCAGGCATCCGGACCCGGGCCATCGCCGTCAACTTCAAGCAGGCCGTGAAGGTCGTTTCCCGCTACCTGGCCGACTTCATCCCCGAGGGGATGCTCGAGGACGACTGCCGCTACTCCGTTACCCGGGGATGGACTCACGGCCTGATCCGCCTTCGGAACGGATCGACCTGCCAGATCATGTCGTCTGATCAGAAGCCAATCGCCCACGCAGGCGACTCCCTTCACATCGTGTGGATTGACGAGGTCCCGCCCCCGGAGATCCTGGATGAGAACATCGCCCGGGTCATGGACTACGGCGGCGCTATCTGGCTGACGGCTACCCCCATCGGTCGCCCGGTCGAGTGGCTTCGGAAGCTCATCGAAGCCGATGACAGCGTTTGGACTGAGTACCTGGTCGAGTTCTCTCACGACAACTGCCCGTGGTACACCGCCGAGCAGTGCGCCGCCTGGATAGCCGAAGCGTCGGCCTCGTTCTGGACCTACCAGCAGCGGATCATAGGAGCCTGGGAAGGGCTGGCGGTTGACCGCCTGTTCACCGGCTTTGACGAAGGCTCCATCCTCTCCGAGATCCCAGATCAACCATACGAGTGCGCCCTCGCGTTCGACCACGGAGAGTTGTCGGGTCACGAGGTGGCCCTGCTGCTGTTGTGGGATGACGAGGTAGTTATCGCCGCCGGGGAGTATGTCTCCGAGGGGCGGACCAGCGTGACCGAAGACGCCCAAGGTGTCTTGACCCTGCTGGCCTCCAAGGGGCTGGACCTTCGACACGTCTCCGAGGTGGTGGGTGACGTGAACAGCGCGGGTAAGGGCGTAGCCAGGAAGGGCGCCGGTCACACCGTGAACGAACTATTCGAAGAGGCTTTCTTCGAGCTGACGGGTATGCGGGTTCGCATCACGACACCGTCAAAGGGCCCGGGCTCGGTGGACGCTGGGCACTGGGTCATCAACCACGCTCTAATGCAGCGCCGTCTGTTCACGACCGAGGCCACGCCCCAGCTCAACTACTGCCTCCGTCACTCGGACGGGAAGAAGAACCGCCACCTGGTGGACGCCCTGCGCTATGGTGGTGTGCCTCATCTCGACCACGGCGCGGACCAAGGCTTCGGTTACCTGTACCGCAACCACGAGCCCCCGCCTGCCTGGAGATAGCCCCCATGCCAGCATTCAACGAAGTCACCCTCGACGCCTTCGCCCTGGTACCTCCCAAGGCGCAAGACGCCGCCCGCTGGAACGAGAGCCGGCGCCGGCGTCGGATGCTCGAGGGGCTGTGGCAGGAGGACGTGAGGGAGCGGATTCGGGACTACTTCTCGAAGGTGCGAGAGCTGACAATGGGCGAGCCCGCCCTGGGTCTCAACCTCTTCAACGCGGTCGTTTCCCAGAAAGCAATTCTCTATGATCAGGAGATGACGGTGGTAGCCCCCGACGGCATGGGCGACGTGCAGAAGGCCGCCTTCGCCGGGGTGTTGAACGAGGCGCACCTGAACCAGCTCCTCCAGCGGAACTGCCGGAACGTGATCGGCATGCGCGAGGGGCTGATGAAGTTGGTATGGACGGAGAACGGGCTGCGCTTCAACGTGGTTCCTTCCGACGTGGTCACGGTCAAGACGGCGAAGCAGGACCCCAATACCTTGCTCGAGGTGGCAGAGGGAATCATCCTCTCCGACGGTCGCCCGGCCTGGGAGGTCTGGAACATCGAGAACCCGGCGAGCCCCTACCGGCGGATCGTCCTTATGGACCGCTCGGACGTGACGGCCCAGGTGCTCGCCGAGCCCGGCATCTACAACGAGCGGGACTCCCAGGGTCGCCCCTTCCTGCCTTACGTTCTGTACCATGCAGAGTGGTCGGACAAGACCTGGAACGCCTACGACAACAGCGAGCTCCCCAACGCCGCTCTGGACCTGGCCGTCTTGTGGACGATGTTCGGCGACGGAGTCAGGAACGCCGCGTGGCCCCAGCGGTACGCCATCAACCTACGCCTGGACGGCGCCACGGTCACCAAAGGTGCCGACGCCCGGGCCGGCTACGTTGACACCTCGCCCACCAGCCTGCTCATGCTCAAGCCCATCGACCCCAACGCTCCGGCCTCGGCGGGCCAATATGCCCCTGGTTGCGACCCGAAGGTATTGGGGGAGGCGATCATCGCCTACCAGTCCGTCGTCCTGTCGAACCTCGGCATCAACCCTTCGGATCTCCAGAGCACCCAGCAGGCGCAGAGCGGCTTCGCCATCCAGCTCAAGCGGGGCGCCCTGCGGCGGGAAGCCATGAAGGTGATCCCGAACTTCCGGGATGGTGATACCGAGCTGCTGGCGAAGACCGCCATGATGATCAACGCCTACGGCGAGGGCGCCCAGCTACCAGAGGACGACTGGGGCGTCTCCTACAACCTGCCCGAGATCGGTCAGGCCGAACTGCTCGAGGAGTTGGAGACCCTATCCGCCATGCTGGAACTCGGGCTGGCGTCGAAGGTGGACGTCTTCATCAAGCTACACCCCGACTGGGCGCCCCGTCCCAGAGATCAGGTAGTCGAGCACCTTCGCCTGATAGCCCGCGAGAATAGTTAGTTCTGACCCCCACCAACAAGAGGACAAGACACCATGGAAGACCCGCAGACCCCGCCCGTTGACTCTGCCACCCCACCAGCCCCCCCCCCATCTGTTCCCCCCGCCGATCCCCATGACTTGAAGGGCATGAAGGCGCGGCTGACGGAACTCACCGACCAGCGCGCCACCTTCAAGGGTCAAGCCGAGACCGCCTCGGCGGCCCTCGAGAAGGCGAGGACGGAGCACGCAGCTGCTCTCGACCAACTCCAGGTGAAGCTGGACGACGCCACCGCCAGCACGTCGAAGCACGACATGGAGCGCGCCTTGTGGCAGTCTCGAGTTGACTACGACGCAGACACCCTCGACTTCCTGGCTCTCAAGTATTCCAACGTGGAGACCCCTGAGGGAGGGGAGAAGCCTGCCTTCGGTGAATGGTTCGCGGAGTTCCGCAAGTCTTCGAGCCTCTTCAAGCAGCCGGGCGCCCCACCAGCCGATCCCCCTGCCACCCCACCAGCCGGCTCTACCAAGCCCCCCGCGAAGCCTGACCCGACGCCGGGTCACAAGCCACCGCCAGCCCCGGCAGAAATGACTACGGAGCAGATACAGGCGCTAGGTCACGAGGAATACGCCGCTTGGCGCAACGGGAAGAAGATCGTTGTCAGGTGACAGGTGACGGAGGGACGTGCTAACGTCCGTTCACCGCTCACGTGCCGACCCACTCCGACTTCGCCGTCGCTAAAGGCGCCGGGTCAGCAGAGCGCCCCGCCAGCCTACAGCCTGCTGGGTCCGGTCCCCCCGACTTCGCCGTCGCTAAAGGCGTCTACACCGGAAGCAGAGCGCTCGTATTCAGAGTGACCACACCTACCGGAGACGCCTACCATGGCTAACGAGATCACCTACGCATCCCTCGGCGACCTGCGGGTAGCTGCCCTGCTGCACAAGGAACTTCAGTACCTCCTGCACGACCCGACCGACCTCCGGACCACCATGTCGGAGGTCCCCTTCATATCCCGCGCTGGCTCCAGCGTGATGAAGACCGGCCAGGTGCAACCCGTCTACAGCATGAGCGCCCCCGGCGAGATCACCGGCGTGGCCAACACCGCGCTGACCGATGCCTCGTTCAACCTGACCGTCGCCAAGTACAACCTCCAGCAGGAGGTCTCCGACCTGGCCCAGATCACCGCCCCCGAAGGCGGCCTGGATATCGCCAAGCTGGCCTCCATGGCCGCGATGAGCGTCAGCCGGAACCTGTCCTCCATGCTCACCGCGCTCTTCCCCACGGTCACCGCCAACGTGACCGATACCGGTGTAGACCTGGACGTGGACGACATCTACGCGGCTCAGTACCTCCTGCAGTCCGCACTCGTTCCGGGTCCCTACTACTGCGTGCTTTTCCCCGAGCAGTGGAACAACTTCCAGGAAGCACTCCGCGGCGAGGCCGGCGCTACCCAGTTCTCCCCCGCGACGAACGAACAGCTCGCCATCAGGGGCCCGGGCTTCAAGGGCACCTGGAACGGGATCGAGTTCTATGCGGATTCTTCCGTGAACTCGGTCAACGCAGGCGCCGACTCTTGCGGCTGCATGTACGGTCAGGGCGCCTTCGCCTACACCGAGGCCGACATGATGAGCGTGGAGCCATACCTCGAGAAGTTCGCGCGTATCCCGGGCCTCAAGGCCCTGGTCGAGTTCCAGCGTCCCTACGTTGCCGCGACGGGTGGCATCGGCGGGACCGCGCTGGTGACTCACACCTACCCGGCAGTAGCTCTGGCCGAGGACGCCCGAGCTGTCAAGATCGTCACCGACCGCTAGCCCCTACCCCTGGTAGTCGGGGGCGGCCCTTCCGCTGCTCCCGGCTTCCTGCTGCCGAAAGGACAAGACAGCATGAGCCAACAAGTTCAGGTCAGAGGGCGCAAGCCCGAGCACAAGATCGCCCGAACCGACTACATAAACGAGAAGGTCACCCGCCCCTGGTTCTACTTTCACGAGCCTATGGGCTGGATGTTCGACGACCATGTGGGCTGGGTTCCTCTGCTGGGCTCCATCAGCCTCACCCCCGGTTGCAACGGCGTCGAAGCCGACAGCAAGGGGAACGTAGACTATACCAGCCCGCTGACCGTGCTGGCTCGCAAGGGCCATATCGCGATTCTGCCCTACGATAGGGGCCTGGACGAGCAATACCGCCCCTACTACCGAGAGTACGATTGCATCGAGGGCTCGGGCGGCAAGGGCAAGATCGGCCTCCATCACCGGTCGATGTTCGAGCGGGCCGTTCGTATTGGCCAGAGGACTCTCTGGACCCGCGACGACGATGCGTGGTACGCCTTCCTGCGTCACCTGGTAGACCGTGGACTGGTCGAATCCATGCTGCCGGAGGTGTTGATCCTCCAGATGGAGCTTCAGCAACACCGCATCGACCGAGCCGCCAAACAGACCTCGGCATTTTTCCGAACCAAGATGGAGATGGAGATTGCCCGCATGTCGAAGATGCGCTCGGCCTACGCCGAACAGTTCCCCTCCGACGCCCCCGCCCCCGAGCCCGTCACCGTGCAGGCTCGCACCCCTGCAGCGGCGCCCGTACCCGTACCCGTCAAGGGCCGTAAGCCCAAGGCCACCACCCGCAAGCCGCGCAAGTAGCGGCAGGAGTACAGCATGACCGGGAATACCAGTTCCGCTACACGTATCGAGCCGCGGTGGTGACTCACGCCATCATCTGATCATCTGATCTTGGGCGGGCTGGGAGGGTCGGTCCTTCTTGTCCTCTCCAGCCCTCCCGGCCCACCATTTCCCCGGCGCCCCTAATGCTCGTCCAGCGCTTCTCCAGCCCCCGATTCCTCCCGCAGGGATACGAGCGTGTGCTGACCTTCCCCGTCTACGAGGAGGGGAGCCTCGCGGCGCCGAGCAGCGGGACCTACACCCTTTACAAGGGCGTCACGAGCCAGCTCACCCCCGCCGTGAGTGTACCTGTATCCACGGCCCAGGTGACCATTACGGCAGCCGCGACGACCGCCTTGACGCGCGACACCGACTACCGAGAGGTTTGGCTTCTCACCATCGGTGGAGTGGTCTACGAGTTCGCCCGGGACGTCTACCTGGTGCGGCGGGAGCTGCGCCCGGTCGTGGCGGACCAGGACTTGATCAGGGTTCACAGCGACCTAACCATCCTGCGCCCGTCGAACCTAGCTAGCTACGAGCCATACCGAGAGGAAGCCTGGGACCAGATCGTCGGGCGCTTGTTGGGGCTCGGAAACCTCCCGCAGCTCGTCACCAACTCTTGGGCCTTCCGTACCGCTCATCTCTGGTTGAGCCTGACGCTGATCTCCATCGACTTCGCCAGCCAGGAGGCGGGCCAGGGCAAGTGGGCGAAGAATATCGACCGGTACGAGAAGCGCTACCAGAGCGCATGGGACTCCATCCAGTTGGAGTATGATACCGATGGAGACGGGGCGCCCGACGAACGCAAGAGCGGCACCCCCGTCTACTTCCTACAGGGTCGCCCCCAGCGCTACAACGGGGGGCTCTCGTAGTGGCTACGACCCGCGATATCCGCGTAGCTACCGTGGCTGCCCTCGCCACTATCGACGGCCTGGTCGCGTCGGGGCTGATCTTCATCAACAAGCAGCAGCCGGCGTCCACCTTGCATCGTAGCTACACGGTCCTGGCTAGCCAGTCGAAGAACACGAAGAAGTATCGCGACCGAGACCTCGTTCGGGTCGCTCACACCGTCCAGGTCCAGCTTTCGCACGTCGTAAGGCCCAAGGACCAGATCGACAGCCTGGACACCGCCCTGGACGACGGAGACCGGGTCGTTCAGACCGTGATGACCAACCCGGGCCTCGAGATGATCGCCCGGGTAATGTACGTCGGCACGGCCCGCGCGTTGGCTTCTACCGGCGACTACATCTACAGCCAGATCACCTTCGACGTCGAATCCGACGCCCCCCTCTACTAGGAGCCTCCCATGGGCGATGCATCCGCCATAGTCAAGCTGACAATCGAAGCCCGCGAAATCCTCTCCAGCGCTATCAAAGCGGGCGTCGTCCCTTCCACCGTCCTGGAAGACCTGGACCTCCGGAACGGAACTAGCGATGGTCAGATCGACCTGGCTTTCGCAAGGACCGAGACGGCCAAGGCTGCTTCCTCCACCACGACCTACGCCCTCGACGGCACCGTGACCGACAGCTTCGGCATCGCCATCACGTTCGCCGAGGTTGTTCTGGTTCTCGTGCGAAACCGTCGCACCACCGCCCTGGCTTGGCTGCAGGTCGGCCCCAACGCCGCCAACGGCTTCGGAGTCCTGAACGGCAACAAGGGCCTCTGGAACGTTGCCGCCGACCGCTCCACCGTCGGCCCCGAGGGCTGGTACTGCGCCTATGATCCCGTCGGTGTCGTGGTCGATGGTACCCACTCCGACCTAGACGTGGACTGTTCCGCCGTGGCCGGTGCTACCAACTCCTGGGACATCCTCATCCTGGGCCGCTCGGCCTAACCCCTCCCGCTCCACCGGAGACTCATCATGCCCGAATCCACCGTGGTCCGCGTCAAGCGCGACGGTCAGATCGCCCTGCTCGACTCGGGCGGCGCCAACTCCTACACCGTAGCCTACGAGGCCGGGGACTTCTCCTACGATTGCCCCGCCGAGGGCGTCAACAACTTCCTGGACCGCGGCAGCATCGGCGCTACCCCGAGCCTACGCCTAGGCGATGATCAGCCGGTGACCTTCGGCTTCTCGGCGTATCTGCGGGACGTGGGCGACCCGAACGCGGTCTATGCCACCCTGCTGGATATCTGCCAGGAGTTCGCGTCGGGCGGCGTAGCCGCCAACTGGACCAGCACTCTCGGCGTTGCATCGGACGCTTTCACCGTCACGGTCACCCTGACTATCGACGGCAGCTCCTTCGGCGAGGCGGACAAGACGCTGACCTTCAGCTATTCGGTGGTGCGTTCCTCGGTGTCCGAGGGAGATCCCGACACCGTCACCGTGAGCGGGACCAGCTACGCCGTGAGGCCCGTTCTCTCGTAGACACCCCCAATCCGGAGAGTTTCGCATGTCCTACTCCGCTTCGATTCCCGACCTGGAGGCCGAGCTGGATCAGCTCTGGCCTGCCTGGGATGCCGTCGTTCCCCGCTCGGGCGGACTCCGCGCCAAGGGTCGCCCCTTCCACCACGTCGCCTACTCTGACCTGGCTCGGTTGAAGTGGCTGCTCAAGCGCCGCCTCCAACTCCTCAAGGGGCAGGACGCTTGGGGAGTTCTGGTCGCCCAGGACGGCAGGAACCCTCTCAAGTGCTACGCTCACCCGGTGCCCCCCCTTGTAGATGGCACCCCTGCTCGACCCGAACCCCCACCAAGGACAAGACCATGATTGCCCGCTCTACCCCCAGGGTCATCCCCGATAAGCGTCGTTACTGGACAATCCAGGTGGACGACCACTCCTCCATCGCCTTCCGTTTCCCCTACTATCAGACCGCCTACAAGGTGATCGAGTTCGTCTCCAACTGCCCGACGGATGGGGCGCCTACCCAGGCGAAGATCGCCGAGATGCTGCCCTATATGGGCGCTGCCATCGGAGCGGCCTGGTTCCACGAAGCCCTCGACCTAGAGGCCGAATTGGATCTAGGTGCTCTGGCCGTCTTCGGGGTGAACGTCGCCGACGAGCTGCAGGAAGAGGAGTTCACCATCCTCCAGATCGTCAGCCTGTTCAACCAGGTAGTGGCAGAAATGCAGGACAGGATGAGGATCACGGTAGAAGCCGAGGATGTGGCGGTTTTTTCCGAAGCCCCAGCGGGGGCACCGACTACCTGATAGCGGAGCTCGAAATCGTCTACGACGTGCCATGGTGGGACCTCGACAGCGAGGCGCAGGCCCGAGCCCTCGGGTGGGCCCGGGCTCGATCTGGAGCCAGCGTCATGGGGGTGACCACCTTGGGCATGACCGGAATCGAGTTCTTGCGGCTGCACAACGGCCCGCGAAAGCGGAGCGCCGGGGGTGCCGCTGATCTCGCCTACCTGGAGGGAAGCTAATGGCCCAGTACCTTCTGACGACGAACCTCCGATACGAGGGGATGGAAAAGACCGACCGTCAGGTAGTCGATCCCATCCTGGAGAGGTACGCCCGCAAGGCTCTGATCCTGGTACAGCACCACTGGTCTAACTGGAAGGACGGCACGGGGCGCTCACGGGCTGCCTGGTCAGCCAGGGTCCAGGAGGGGAGGATCGTTCTGGAGAACCCCCTCGGCTACGTTATGTACGTTCACAAGGCCGGTGAGGCCGGGCTGTTCGTCGAGACGGTCATGGCCAGGGTGACGGCGACCCTTGCGCCAGAACTGCAGAAGGAAATCGAGGGGGCCTTGCGGGAGGCCATGAAGCCCGAGACCACTGGGGAGATCAAGTTGTGAGCGAGCCTGTCACCATGATCGAGAACATCGACTGGACCGGGATGCTCCAGGGCATCGACGGCGCCGCGGGCGAGGTCTTCGATACCTGGGGCCAGAACGTCGTGGACGCTATCCGTGACGTCTGGACGAACTGGGTAGAGGAAACCGGGACCAGCCGGGCCGCCTGGTTCTACGAGACCGAGGGGAACAGCCTGATAATCAGGAACGATGTTGGCTATGCGGGCTATGTTCACCGGGCTGGAACTCCGGTAGACGATCTCGAGGCCATCCACGTCTTCGACGACCTGGTAGCAGACGACGGCCAAGCCCTTCGTGAGGCTCTGACTGCGGCTATCGCCGAGGCATTGGGGGCTACGACATGACCGAAAAGAATGTTGTCTTCATTTTCAGCGGCGACAACGACGACCTGGAGAGCAGCGTCAACGAGGCCCGGGACTCTATCGACGGGCTGAAGACCTCCACCAAGCAAGCTAGCGACGGCATGAAGGACGGCTTTGGAAAAGCCAAGAAGTCCGCCGACAACCTGAAGAAGGGGACCGCCGACGCCGCCAAGTCCACGGCGGAAATGAAGACGAAGGTATCGGAGGCGCAGGAAGCCCTAGGTGCCATGGGCGCCGCTATCTCCGTGGTCAACCCCGAGCTGGGCATGATGATTCAGCAGTCGTCGGCGTTGGTCGGCGGCATCAAGGGACTAATCACCGCGGCCAGTATGCTCAATATCGCTTTCGCCCCGCTGGCGATCACGGTTGCCGCTGTTGGTGCGGCGTCCTTCGCTCTCTACAAGGTTTGGGAGGCAGGCAGGGCCCCGTCCCGCGAACTGCGCGCCGAAGTAAAAGCGCTACAGGACGAGCTGGACCCTGGGAAGATCGACCTCGCCACCGCGTCCTGGGAGGGCTTCATCCGCTCCATCGAGGACCTCGAGACAAATCTAGGTCTTGTCCGCGCCGGGTTCAGCGCCGCCGAGATCCGTAATGCGAAGATGGTAGGCGCAGCCAGAGAGTTGGCTGCCACCAAGGTCGCGGGCATCGAAGAGAACATCGCCAAGCAGCGGGAGATCCGTGCAAAAAAGGTAGCGGAACTGGAGGCCCTCGGGGGCGGTGACTCTTCCAGATTCATAGCGCTGGACGCAGAGATCGTGCAGTTGGACGAAATCGTTCGAGGGTATGAGGGGCTGATTGTTGTCACCCGCGAGGAAGAGGCGATCACGGTGGAGCGGATCAACTCCCTGGAGAGAGGGACGAAGGCCACGGTCACCAACACTACAGCGCTCAAGAAGGGCACCGAGGCCGCCAAGGAAGCCGAGGAGCAGGCCAAAGCGCTGGCAGAGGCCAAGGCAGAGGAGAAGCGCCGACTCTCTGACCTGGGCGCCGCCATGGCAGCTATCAGCGCCATGGAGCACGACGCGACCCAGTCTACCCTGGAGGGTATCGACCTCATCGAGAGCAAGCGGGACGACGCCCTGGATGCCCTGCGAGATCGGTACATCGAAGCGCGAGCCCTCACCATCGAGGACTATGACGGGCGCCTGGAGGCTACGGTAGCCTATCGAGAGGCCAAGAAAGCAATTGAAGACGAGTTCGACGAACTCCGGACGGAGAAGGAGCAGGAACTCTCCGGTCAGCGCGCCGAGCTGCAGGCCCGCGAAATCCAGAACTCGATCACCGCCGCTCAGATCACCGCCGACGCTATCGGGTCCATCGCCGACGATATGTTCAGCCGCCGAAAGTCGAACCTGGACTCTCTGCGTGAGTACCGCGCGAAGCACGGGCAGGACATGAGCAAGGCCGAAAAGAAGCGGCTAAACAAGGAGATCAAGGAAGAAAAGAAGGCGATGAGGAAGATAGCCGTCGCCCAGAAGGCAGCCGCTCTCATCGACGTAGCGATCAAGACGGTACAGGGCATCATGTCAGTGTGGGCCACCTTCGCCGCCGCCCCGCCCGTAGCTGCCGCCCTGTCTGCTGTCATCGGCGCAGTCGGTATCGCCAGCGGCGTTGCCATCGCTTCCCAGGCCGTCGAGTTCCATCGTGGTGGCGTCGTTGACGCGAAGCTGCTGGACGGTGAGTCTGTCCTGAACCGTCAGGCGACCCAGGCGCTAGGTAACGAGGGAGTAGACGCCCTGAACCGGGCAGGGTCTACGAGTCCGGCTGCCATGGCGTCCTCGGTCACCCTGATAATCGGGCGCCGCGAGGCCCGCGAAATCGTGCGAACGGATGTGAGGTCCGGCGGGCTGATCACCCAGGAGATCGGGCGAATCGCCAATACCTACGGCAATGTCGGCCTGTCCGGCCTTCCCGTGCTGGCCTAGGAGCCCTCCATGAGCATCGACTTCATTTGGCCCGGCCACTCCATCGATCCCGACAACGTCTTGTCCTGCACCTCGGAGGCGGGGCTCATCGTGGACGTGCCTGTAGCGGACGATGCGAACCTGGGGGCCCTGCGCCTGCGGTCCAGCGGCAACCCCTACTCGGAGCACACCCTGGACCTCTACCTGGTCGGAGGCGGCAACCCGACGGGGTACAGCTCCTCCGACAACTTCTACGGGGCCGGGGCCTCGATTCGCTGGAAGGAATCCACCGACGCCTCGGACGAGTGGCGGGGGTACAACGACACCATCTACCTGGTGAACGCGGAAATGCCGTTCAGTCACCTCAATGCAGGGGTGTCTCCCTTCCCTTCGAGCCATCCGCGCGAACTGCCCGACGGAAAGCTGGGGCTGTTGTACGGGGCCGATGGGAACTCCTACCGCTTCGCCCGCTACGAAGCGGATGGCACGGTGAACCATACGAACATCTCGCAGTTGAACCCCGGTTCCTATCAGCCTGACTTCGTGGTTCTGCCTTCGGGGCGCCTTGTCGCTCTGATCCAGGCTACTTCCTACTATTCCGATGACAACGGGACAACCTGGAACGTCCTAGGCGAGAACGCTCTTTCCATCACTTCGGCGCTATACTACCAGTCGCTCGAGTACGTTCCTGTTGTTGATATGCTGGTGTTGGTGAAGGCCGACGATAACGCGCTTGTCGATAGTGAGGTCTGGGTCAGCCGAGACGGTGGCGTCCATTTCACCCAGGTAGGCACGGGCGGCCCGCACCAAGGCGGGGCTACCTGCGTGACCCCTGACGGAACTGTCCTTTTCGCCACCCCCGCCGCAGCTCCAGCGAACGTTATCGCAGTGCTCCCCATCGCCCCTGGCGGTGGCTTCGGAGAGGCTGTGCTGACCACCTGTTCGGCCAATACGTCAGCCCTGCAGGGCGCCCCAGGCATCGTCTGCCGGGACGACGGGACGATCTGGGCCTTCGGGATGAACTCCGACGCCACCAGCATCAACATGGACGCCAACGTGAGCCGGGACGGCGGGGCGACCTGGGAGGAGCCAGCCAACACGCTGGCCCTATGGGATACCGACTTCG
>Ga0098033_1000546_pt1 | contig 16998 bp, 22 predicted proteins | sample 1_EtaG_FD_75049 | JGI IMG/M metagenome (GOLD analysis project Ga0098033, IMG submission 75049) | Marine viral communities from the Subarctic Pacific Ocean - 1_ETSP_OMZ_AT15124 metaG | ecosystem: Environmental > Aquatic > Marine > Oceanic | place: Pacific Ocean | collected 2015-01-07
AAAGCCAGCTATTTCAATTCTTCCCCCGTGTCCTGGGGAGGTTCCCACTTGCTGGTGCTTCTACCTTTGAGAAGCACCAAGCTAGAAAGGGGGAGCAAATACTAGCCGCCAAGGATAGACTATTTCTACGGTTGGGACCAGCGGCAAACATGGCGGACATGGGGATTGATCTCAACAAGACAATGGACCGTAGGTTTCAACATGGTAGGAAGGTTATCAATTCCCTATACCTAAAGGCAAAAAGGGTTGCAGCTAGGACAGGTGCAACCATGCCTGTTAAGGACATCATAGAGAGCGCTATGCAAGCTAGGACTGAATTTATAAAGAAGAGAGGTCCCAAGGCCGTAAACCACCCTGTTATTAAGTTCATAGATGAACAAATTCTCTCAGAGAGTGCCCTTACAGGTAGGATAGGCATTGAACGCCTAGATGGCCTTATGGAATCAATAGAAGAAGCCATGCGTATAAGTAGTAAGGATGGGTTCTCAGTTAATGTCCTTGCAGGTATAAAGCGCGGTGGTGAGAGGGCTCTTCTTCAACTGGACAACAAAGAAGCCATGGAGAAGTTTTTGGAGGCAGACAACCTGTTTGCAACCATGATGCGGGAGATATTTGAAACCCCCGTTGCTCAAAGGGCCGCCCGTGTAGTGAAGGGGCGTTTCCATGTTAAGAGCCTAACAAGACCCGGCACGGTGTCTCCAGATAAGTCCTTTAAGGTCCTATTTGACGCAGAGAGCGCAGAGGGCATCAGGGACCTACGACACCTCGTAGGTCCAAGGAAGGCCGTAGCTGCTGCGGCTACTCACTTTCATAACCTGTTCTTTGAAAGCCTAAGGAAGGGAGCAGGGATCATTAGGGACATCGGGGGGAAGACATCTATTGAATCCTCCACGGGGGGCTTTGATCTTTCATCCTTTAAGGACGCCTTAGGTCTAGGAAATAAGCTCTCTGGTAGGTGGAAAGCCACCAAGGAGGCCTTGGTAGGAACAGGTATCGCCCCAGAGCGGCTCAAGTCATTTGTTAATACAGTGGAGACAATGCTAGACCCGAAGCGAACCCCCACTGATGTTAATGTATTCATAGCAAGACGCTTGACCTTTGGGGGTATAGGAGCCATGAAGGGCCTCTTACTTCCAGGGGCAACTGTGGCGGCATCCGGTTTTGTTGGAGGTCCCGCTGGACTTGTGACAGGTCTAGCTGTTGTGACTATAGGTAGGTCCTTTGCCCGTATAATGACCAATCCAAAGCTCCTTAATCTTGCGAAGGAGTCCTTGGACAACACAATCCCCCTACAGGCCAGAAGGGCGAAGCTCTTAGGGCTTATGAGTGCTGTATTCCCTGAACGTACAGATGACCCCAACTTAAAAGATGCAATGCAAATTGTACAGGAGGATGGCGACCTCTTCCCAGGTATCAAGGTTGGGGACTTCCAGTTTGAAAACCTCGTCCCAGAGCTACAAAGGGACGTAAGAGGTGCGATTGAAGCTACAGGTAAAGCCCTTCAAGACCTAAATCCTCGATTTGATCCCGAACGCCACGGTCCGCGATTGTGAGATATATCCTATTCCTTCTCCTCCTGGGTTTCCCGTTGTATGCACAAGCACACAACGTACACTGTACGCTGCGGACCATGGTCACTGATAATCTCACAACATTATACCGGGAAAGCGTAGTAGCAGTAGGTAAACAGCCTGATGGGGATTTAGTAGAGATATGGGCAAACCTGGATACAAAGACATTTACCATCGTCGTGACCCCACAAGATAAAAGGACCTTATCCTGTTTATTGTCCGGGGGTAAGGAGTGGCAAACCACTGGACAACTAGGAATCATGTGGCAGCCATGGGATTCAAGCGACTAAGTGTCATTGCTGGAACAACGGGAACAGTGTTCTGCGCTGCTGCGGTCATTGGGTTTACTATAGACCGCCCTGTATGGCTGAGTGAGCATACGGCCCTAGCTGGGGAGGTACAAGAAAACACCTTGTATCGGCATGAACAGAGGGCCTTTTACATAGAGGAGCGCATATGGCGCTTGGAGCAACGGCTCAAGAAACTAAAGGGCGATGCCCCAGTGGAGGACCATAGACGCCTGGGGCAGTTGAAGAAGCAGCTAGAGACCGCCGAAAGCAGACTTAAAAAGGTAAGGGGCTATTAATGTGGAGCGGTACAGTGAACACTTCACAGTGGATGAACTCAAGGACCCCATAACAGGGGAGATCAAACTTGCAAAGGGATTCATCGACAGGCTTGAGGCCCTACGTGAGGACTATGGAAACCCCCTCAAGGTTACCTCGGGGTGTAGAAGCTCAGAGCACAACGACTGGTTATTGGCTAGAGGGTACAAGGCTTCACCCAATTCTTTGCATCTTATTGAGAACGAGAGATGGGCTACAGGAGGCTGCTGTGCTGTTGATGTGGGTAGGCCTAACGGTGTGCTTCTGCATAGCCTTGTTCTGTTGGCTGCCGCTCATAGCTGGACTATGGGTATTGCGTCTACCTTTGTCCATCTGGACAGGCGCGTGGACTACACAGAACTCGATCCGGTAGTGTATACATATTGACCATACTTACCCTTATAACTACAGGCTTTAGGGTACTCCAGGCCCTGCTTGACTATGCCCAGCGCAAGGAATTAATGGACGCCGGGGAAGCTATGGCTACCGCTGAACTTCTAAGACAGGGGAGTATAAAGATTGAACAAGCAATTGCTGCTCGTCGTAGTGTTAAGCATGACCCTGTCAGCGTGTCTCTCGACCCGAACAACCGTGATTGACACAAGCTGTACGGCGTTTACCCCCATTAGTTTTAGCGCCTCACGGGACACAGCCAACACAGTGCGGCAAGTCAGGGAACACAACGCAGCGTGGGTGTCACTATGTATACGGGATTAGCACTTGCAACGGGCATAGTAGGCGGCGGTCTGTGGAGGCGCTGGCTAGGGGGTTGGCCCCTCTACTCCCCCCGAGGCGTCAAACTGGCCGTCGCCGCGCTCCTGGGGTGGCCCCTGGTTGCGGTGCTAGGCTGGTGGGGCCTGATTCCCGCAGCCGCGCTCGTCCTTAGCTGGGTCCCCGGTCACGATTGGACTAGTGTTAAGTGGCTATCCCTCCGGTATATCCCAGTCCCGGCTGCTGTTGCATTGATAGGTCTGTGGCATCCCTGGATGTTTCTGTATGCCCTGGTAGGTCCTATGATAGTGCTGGGATATACCCTAGGTCATAGGAGTAGTTGGCTGGGGGTGAATGGATTTCTAGACGGCCCAATCGCGGTAGCCGAGATCAATGCCGGGGCCTGGGCCTACGGTGCGTTGGTGTTAATCCTCATCTAGTGTATAGCGGCGCTCGTTGTTTGCTATTACACTTACCTGTATAACCTTCATATGACTTAACACGTTTATAATACTCTCCAGGGCAACATCGTCTATGTCCCGGTAGAACGCCCGCATTAGTTCACTCCTTGTTACCTCACCCCGTGCTCGTAGATATGCCAAGACAGCCTCTGTCTCTCGTACATACTTGCTCCCACCAACCCCTGTGAAGGCATAGGCCATGTTTTTCTCTGTTTCATACAACAGGGCGGCAGCACGTTCTATGTCAGCGAGGTCCACAATATGTTCATTCCCCCTAGATACACACATACATAGGGAGAGCTTCATTAAGTGCGTTTGGCGGCGAGACTCGTAGCCCTCAAGATATGGCACATTGAACAAGGGGTTTCCTGCCAAGACGTTTTCTTCCTGGGTACGATAAAAGTCTTTATAGGCCTCCTTTGCCTCTGGGCTAAACATGTACTCCCCCTGGAGCGTATGGATAACCTCTAGGTCATGCAACAACACTTGTCTTAATCCTTCGTCAGGGGGGAACTCGTTGGGGTCTAGTATAGTTTGTCGCTTGGCTTGTTCCACAACAAAGATGCAACGCGCCGTGAACCCACCCCCCACTGCCTCTCTGGATAGCATGTAGGGTAGCCAGGATGGTGCAGTGGACCCCAATAGATTGACACACACCCCCACGATATGTTCAGTGGTAGACTGCTTTGTTCGCCTGGACCACCTATGTCTACTATCGTACCAGTTTGTGAGATACGCCTGGAAGCGCGTGTTTTTCTCCTGTAGGAACACCGACAACTCCTCGGCGCAAATGGAGATGGGGGACTGAAACCATCTTCTGTTTGTATCAGGGGCGATAAAGTCATGCCCCGCTGCCTTCATCTGCTGTATCAGGGCTTCCTCTGTAATGTCTTCTTCGATAATCATAGTGTTTAGCTCTTCAAGGTAGTCGCGGGCTATCATAACTGGTATGCCCTTCCTACCTCCGGTGGGACCCACTAATAATATATATACATTGGGATATATCTGCGACAGGCTTTGTCGCATGAATACTTTTCGCTCTAGTGCAGAGGCAATAGCAAACACACCCGCCCAGGTATGATAAGAAGTAGGACTTTCTGTCTTATCTGTGTATTCTAGGTGCCCCGTTAACCAATCATCCAGCCGCCGCTCTGTCATTTATCTTGTCCATGGCTTCTTGTATGGCTAGGGCAGTTTGATCTATATCTGGCGACAGAGGACACTCCTCCATACTTCCCCAGTCCAGACCGATCTTCAATGTAGTACCTATACGGAACTCCTTGCTGTTGTATTGGCACAGGGGGTTCATGTAATCTAGGCCTATCTTTATCACAGTACGGGCCGCGTCTTGTGTGTCTACTATATCTACTTGGAACAGGTTACTATCGTGTGTCTGTGTTAGGACTTCTATCTTGTCCATGCTTGTGTCGTTGAAAAACTTCAACATACCTATGCGTGTTATGTCGAACACCGTGCTCTGGGGGATAAAGGAGTAGGCTGCGTCGAATAGGGTTGCGCCCCAGGCGTCCATAAAGCGGCGCTTACGTCCGAAGCAGTTAACCAGGGTACGTGTTTCGTTCAACTGGTTCTGAATAGACTTATGAAATGTACGCTGTATACCGGGGTAGGATTTATGGTATAGTTCAACCAAGGTACGGCCCTCTACTTCAGGGATTTCATTCTCCAAGGAGAACCGCCTGTATTTCATGTCGTAGTTTAAGCCGTGGTTTGACTTCTTCCCAGCTTGCCGTATGGACATAGAACGGGGTAGGTACCAGTCTTTGTCTATGTCCAACTGTTGACGCAACTCTGCTATTTCCTCTGCGTCTGTGTTGTTTCCCACTAACTTGTTTTCTTTTACGACAAACTCTTTCGGGGCAGTACTAATTAGGCTCCCTGTGATGGTGTGGGGGCTTTCCCCACTATCCACCACAGAAAGCATGTTTGCGTCCTGGGACAGGTAGGCCACTACGACCCACTCTGCCCCAGCTTTGTCTAGTTCAATTAGGTATTTCATACTTTTGATTTGTAACTCTGGTTTCTTAGACCCGCTCGCTTATTTTTAGGTCTCTTCTTTGTCTTGTTAACAGTGGGGCTCTTTGGAGTATTGGTTATCCTACTAACGGCACAAGCCAGGATAGACCTAGCTCCCCTGGGATCATCATCTATAAAGTCGTTAACCGCTAACAAGACCTTCTTTAGCCAAATGTTCTCTTCCTTATACTTTGCCATGTTTTCCTCTTAGTTGGGTTTGGGTGGGTCGTCTAGTTTGTCTTCTTTCTTGTGTAGGGACCAAGCAAAGCTATTTAGTATGTGTGCTACAACCTGCTGCGCGATGTCCCTTGGCACCCCTGTGTTGTCTATGATATGCGCTTCCAGGTCCGCACACAGGGTTGCCATGGCTTCCATCCACTCTGGGGGCGGTATATAGTTTTCTATCTGTACAGTCATGTGTCTGCCACCAGGAACCCCTTGAAACCTGGGTGTAGGTTTTGTAGGTTCATGCCTGTTCCAAAAATGGTCTGGCTAGATGAGAGGCGTCCGGTAGTAGTTCCTCTAGGGTTGTAGCTACATCGGACCCGGCTATCTTTATCAAATTGGACTTCGAGGTAGGTCCCCAGGAGCTTTGATAGGGCTCGTATCTCTTGGACCAGTTTTGCTTCTTTGAGGTTGTACCGTCTGAAGATTCGAGACATAGCTCTATCGTCAGTCGTAGGTCGTCCAGTGGATCGTGAGATGTACGGCGTGAGCCCTTTCGTGACGTAGAAGTATTCCGCACACTGTTTGGGACTTGCTGGGTTGAAGGGGTACTCTGCCACCTTGTCAAGTTCCACCTGCTTGGCTGCAATAGCCGTTTCCACTTCATGCTTTGTCTCCTCTAGACGAACACGGTCCACTTTAATGCCGCGCATCTGCATGTATAGGATAATGGGGAATAGCTCTATTGTGTTGTTATAGGTCCCCCAGTAGCCGTCGCGTTCTAACGCTGGTTCCAGTTCATCGTCCCATGCGTCGAAACACACTGCGCTGTCTTTGCAGTTATACTGCCAGAACAGTTCCATGTCATGCCATGGCTTAGACCACATTTTACCGTCGTCCTTGTAGTAGGGCTCACGGGTATGTACACTACATATAAAGTCTAAGCCCTTTGGGAAGTCAGGGTATATTATATGGTGTGCTATCATTATATCTTGTATGGGACCCCTTGTATGTATACCCATCTGGCCTAGCATAAATCCAATGTCAAATATTAGGTTCATGCCCAACTTTGTTATGGTTGGGTCCCCTAATACACGGGCAATTTCTAGCCATATAGTTAGTTCTTGGTCAGGCATCCAACGATGCTTCCCACGTTCATCTACCAACGGTATAGACATCACACGGGAACGGCTTATTGCAAAAGATATACATGAAACCTGGTGATTTAGGGCTTCGATGTCCCAAGCTACGCGGTCCCCTATACTACCCAGGAATGCTAGGGCATCCTGGTACGAGGGATTTATGATTAAGTCTCGTTGGGGGAGGTTAAGGTCTGGTGTATGGCTCTCCTTCTTGACCATGTCGAGATCACTAATAATTAAATGCCGCCATAGGTAGTTGCCTCGTAGGGACGCAGCCGGGTGTATGGTGGGGATGATCTTGCGCCCACGGGCTTCCAAGATTGATCCCCGCCACTTTGTCACCCTGCTATCATTGTATAAGACGTGCAATGCTGTATTACCAAGGGGCACGATAACATTCGCACCACATCGGTCAAGGCGCTCTAGTGAGGCCTTTGATTTCTCTATCCCTATCTCAGTCAAGCCACCCTTTGCAGTCCACAACTCGTTGCTATCTGCATCTATTATTAATTTACCGTCGCGCTCCTTGAACACCTCTGTTTCAAATACATTTAATAGGTAGCATTCACGCCTTACTATTTTCGCGCTGTGCATACAGTGTTCCAAGAGTTCCCCACTGGGACCCACGAAGGGTTTACCCTGGCGGACCTCAACCCTTGCTGGTGCTTCCCCCAGTATGCAAATCTTTGCATCGGGGTTGCCGTCCTCATAGGGGCTAGTCATCTTTCTTCTTCAGTACGTTAGTTATGAATGCTTCCTGTTCATGTTCACTCATGGCAGAAAAAGCCTTTTCAAATGCCTCAATCTTGGACTTCTTCCCCTTGGGTGTACGGGGCTTTGTTGCTTTGGGGGGTCGTTTACTAATAAGGCGATCCTTGCGTATAGACCCTATTACCTGTTGCTGCTTAACAGTAGGTATAGCTAAAAAGTCCTCTACTAGCATTTCCAGCCGAGTCGTCATCGGCTCTCCATAGCAGCAAGCTGCCTCCTCAATAGATTGAGCTTCTTTTGTAGAATAATAAGAGTTGCCAAGCGGTCTGCTTCAAGTTGGGTCATTTCTTCCCTACTATCTTGAACTCCCCGCTCATAACTGCGCCGTATATCTCCTGGCCGTGTTCCTCGGCTGCGTCTATGATGCGTTCCAGTAAGGTACGTAAGATGGCAGCCCTAATACCCCAAGGTATCTTATTTGCCTTCTTATGTAGTGCTGGGCTAACATTAAAGGATAAACGAACGTGAATAGCGGGGTCTTTGGGCATTGTGTTGTCCTTTATGTCCTGCACAGGAGCCTCTCACAGAGGTAGGAGGTTACGGCAGCCGGGGGATGGACCCATAGGGTCTTATTCACCCCCCAGCCACGCGCTATGTCTGTTATTCAGAGGGTCCACTAGCAATGCCAGCCCTCAGAAAGCCGAGTCCCAGGCCGTTCAACAGGATAAGAGCATTATCCATGACACCCTGCCATGCTCCTATTTCACCAGACAGGGCATTAACCAACCCAACCAGTACAAGGAGCGCGGCAACAAGATATGTCTTTTTTCCCTTGATGAAGTCCATCTATTGGGGTCTCCTCTATTGAAGCTACTCCCTATCGGACCATTAGGAGTAGCCGCGTGTGGTGCTGCTAGGATGGACAATCCCTGTCCGACCACCTGTGTACGGGCTAGGCCCGTGGCAGCTTCAGTTTGTTAGAGATATTGCCTTCATACTCGTCCTGTACTACGAGGCAAGTTGCAGTTTGACCAATCATGTCCTCACTGTTGAGGCCCTTCTTCTCAAACTGCACGTTGAATAGGTGAAGGAAGCGCGAGATGTCCCGCATCTTGAACCGCTTCACACTGTCCTCATCCTCTGTTGCTGGGAACGTAAGGTAGTGAAAGATGCTCCCAGCGCCGTTCACAGGAGTACCGTCTTCTTCGGACTCTATGTGGAGGATGGCTACGATTTGGTCGCAGGTGTTCGCCTTGTTGCGACCGTCTCTTGCGTCATAGACACGCAAATTGTAGTTGCCCTCTGCAACTGGTTGATCTTCATAGTCGTCGCCTAGTCCTGTTGCTTCGATAAATGGCATGTTACTGATTCCTCTTTACAATGTTACCTATACCATAGGTTTCTGGTTTTGAGATGTCTTCTATAGTTACATCTTCAAACATCTCTAAGCCGCTCATGCTAGAGCGAATTGTGTCCAGCCCACGCACAGCCGGACGAGTTTGAATTTGGTACTTTAATGCTTCCTCAGTGGAACTATTCTTTGCAAGCCAGATGTCGCTAAACATAAGGGGAATAACGCTTCGAGCCTGTCCAGAGAGGTTTAGTTGAGTTGTTATTATTTTAGTCTTCTCGTCTTGAAACGTCTGGAGGTGTCCAGTACAGAATATGTTTGTTTGTTCACTGGTTATGGAGCGAAATAGGTCGGATAGTTTACTACCTACAACACGGTAGTCGGCTAGTTCTTCGACGCCCCCGAAGCGGTTGTTGAGATACATCTGTCTATCAAAACAGGCCTTCTGGAGAAATGTCAGGGAATCGAAGCAAACCCAGTCATAGGGTTTGAAGAACTGTTCCTGGGCCTTGGCCGCTAGGTCTGTAACCCAATCAACGTATATCCTGGGTTCTTTCGCACTAGGAGGGCGATCACTCTTTGCGCCCTTGTTGAACCCTTTTATTGTGGTGTCCAATTCTAGGGAATCAGGTAGCCACTCCTCGTAGTCTATGTCTGCTCCTCTAAGAGATGCCAAGGCGTTGGGGTCAAATAGGTAGGCAAACTTTTTACCTGGTAGGGTGCGTATTTGAGTGGTCTTTCCACTTCCTGTGGGACCCACTAATAATATATTGAGGTATGCGTTCGCATTGGCGTCCTTAGCATTTGGCACTGTCTTGTAACTCCATTTGCTTTGTATAGGTTAGTTGCAGAACTGTATCCCGCCGATCATGCGACATACTGTTGAAGGCCTATTCCTGAAGTGATTAAACGACGTGCCTTGGATATCAACACTAGACCAGGGGCTGGCTGCATCGGGGGCCTCGAATACCCTGTGTTGTTTGTAGTCTGGGCCAAGCGCCTCACCTTGAACGTCCCCGCCCACAGTGAATATAGGACTAAAGTTAAACATGCGACTGTAGTCTACAATCGCACCGTCGCTGAAGAAGGCACATCCCGATAGCAGGGGGATTAGGATACCTACAATTAAGGTCTTCATTTCTTCAACCCTATTGTGTCTAACTCAAGCCTTTCAAAGGGGCTCCATGCTTCTTCTATGAAGCCTTGAGGCGTTGGGCGTTGGAGGGGGTTGCTCCACGCCTTACACAGGTCAATGTAGGAACAGTTACGAGCGAAGTCCTGGCAAGCACTTGTGTTCTTGGGAAACGCCGCCATGTAGAGGTTTTCCTTCGCCCCTACATCCCTTGACGCATCCCAGTGGCCGTCTATTTGGCTGATCCAATTGCGGGTTTCCCAGAGCCAAGCATCAAGTTGGGCGAATTGACGCTCAACAGGAATAAAGATGAACTCGTCGTGGTGTTTGCGGTGTACCAGTGCACCGTCAATCCACAGTTGCTTGGCTTCTTCCCCGTATAGGATATGCAGCGCATGGAGGTAGCCATCAACCTGGGAGTTGGGACTCCACTGGTCTAGAAAGGTAGCCCTAAACCCACCGTTTGCTTTGTATAGGCTGGTTGTCTTGTGTTCCCCAATAATGATGCTCCCCTGGTATAGGAAGACCTTATCAAAGCGCCCTACGTAGAAGAGGTCCGGGTCGTTTGGATCAAGGGGTACAGCGAAGGATTGCTCCACTGACAGGAGTTCAATCTCTGACAAAAACTTACGCCGCTTGAGGACATATTCATAGAGCATCTCCATACCCACAAAGGGGGTACGGGCTCCTAGCCTTCTGATCTCCTCTTGACCCATTTCATCGGGGTGTGTGCCGTTATTGTTGACCCATCCCCCAACGAATGCAGCGTATCCATTCTGTACAACGTCCTCATCTGACTGGCTGCTGCCCCCTCCTAGGTCGGTCCATACGCTGTCCATGGCATCATGCCAAGCACTACCGAATGCCAGCGGGGGCGAGAACCCACTTCCTGTCCAATCCTTGACATGTCGGAAAAAGAACTTTCTGGGACAAGAACGGAACTCGCTAATGCGAGTATTGTCGAAGTATTTGTCCTTCATGTTTTGTAACTGTCCTTCGCAGTCGCAGTGGTTTTGTATTGTGTATTTAAACACAAATACCTATAGTATGCAACATCTATTTAGCTTCTGGGGTGTTTTTATCTATGCTGTGCTCGATCTGCTGCCGGGTTACTGATATGTTCCTACTATCTATATATTTAGTAGCGAGGGTGTTGAATTTCTCTATGCAGCCAATTGCATGGGCTATGCTACTTACAGTTGGTTCTACGTAGGAGTCAGTCAAGGCTTGTTCCATAAGAGTCATAGCGCCCCTCATGTGGGCGTAACCAAGAGTTTGGGGGTCCATTGGGGGGCGTACCTCTACTACTGTGGGTAGCTTATTATTGCGCGGCTGCATGGTCAAGCCTCTTTTGTACCCATGCCCGTGTTAGAGCTTCGCCCTCAGTCAATGGACGATCCCCCACAGGGTGAAGGGCCTCTGTTATACCTCGTACACCACTAACAAGCGTTAGGAACTCCTCATAGTTGGACGCACAGTGTGTATCTGGCCTGTCCTGTACGCCGCGTACTAAGGTTATGTGTTTTTCTAGGCAAGATAATTCGCCGTCCAGGTATGAGACAGCCGCCAGGGGAATTGCTATGCCATCAGTATGGTCGCTGTACCCAATGGGGCGGGAGGTCATTTCCTGTAGGTGGCATAGCATCTCAAGCTGGGCGTTCTCTGGTTTTGTTGGGTATTCCGAGACACAGTGCATGAAGACAGTATTGAACCCATCATAAGTATGGATCATCTCTTCTATGTCGTGGCGGTCGTGCATACCAGTTGAAATGTAGGTCTTCTTACCTGCGTTTAACACTGCCTCTAGCATATGCCAGTCGCCACTGCCTACTTTGTATGCCCCGCAGATGTTCATCGCTTCTAACTGTTCGAGCGCCCACATATCGTGGGGGGTACAGATGAAATCTAGGCCGTGCTCTATCGTTCTCATTCCTATACCGGCCATGTCTCCAATGTCTAGGTGCGGCATCTCCCTGTGTGCGCCCCTTGTTCCTTTGACTGCCCATTGTAGCTTGAAGGCATCTGCCCCTGCCGCACTTGCTATGTTGAGTAGAGAGAGGGCGTTTGCGTAGGAGCCCTCATGCGCTACACCGCCTTCTGCTATGATGTATGTGTGTTTCATAGATTTATATTTTCCTCTGTCCTAGGGAACAAAAGGTGAACCCCTATCCCCGCCATTTCACAGTGGGCATGAGCCTATCCACATGGATGTTCTTACGATGTTTCCATATAGACCTATACATATCTTTAATAGTCTGTACTGTTAGAAGATGAGGGTCTAGACCTAAATCTGTCAAGGCGCTGTTCTTTGCATTGTAATAGTGGTCCTCATCTTCCACACGGGGGTTGGGTATATTCTGTATCTTACAAGTAGTAACAGACTGCACAAGTTGTGCTAACCCAAGGATGCTCCAAGTTTCTGTAAACTGGTTAAAGACCCTAAACTCTCCTTCCTGTGCGGGATTAAGCAAGGCTATTTCGACACAGGCAAGGGTATCTCTAATGTTGAGGAACCCTCTTGTTTGAGTTCCTGATCCATATACAGTAAGAGCTTCTCCAACTGCCGCTTGTGCGAGGAAGCGATTAAGGACAGTTCCAAAAATCGCGTCATAGTGAAAGGAAGTTCCAAGCCCAGTGTCAAGCCATGTCTCGTCCGTATCAATTCCATACACCACTCCCTGGTTGAGGTCAGTGACTCTAAGGTTAAACGCTCTACATCCGAACTCAAGGTTATGGGAATCGTGACACTTAGATAGATGGTAGATTGATCCCGCCTTCTTTGGATATAGACATCTAGCGGTTCTTCCATTGTGGGTAATGTCAAGGTAGCCCTCCTCTATATCTATGTCTGGTGTGCCATACTCGCCCATTGTTCCTAGCTTTATTATGTGACAGGAAGGGTTGCTGTGGAGTACACTGTACATTAGAGCGAGGGTGCCGAGGATATTGTTACGTTGTGTTTCGATAGCTGCCCCCGCTGATATATGCGAATAGGGAGCCGAGGGCTGTTCAGCATAGTGGATAACGGCATCTGGGAGGAACTGGTCGAATATCTCATTGAGTAGTTTGGGGTTCTCTGCGATATCACAATACCTAAAGGATATATCACACTTCACTTTCTCCTTGTATGTACGTATACGGTCCTGTATAGTTGGTACTGTAAATAGTGGGGTTGCATTCACCGCCGCTTCCCAACGGCGCTTTGCCATGTTGTCTACAATGCATACATCGTGGCCGCGCTTCGACAAGTACATGGCAGTGGGCCACCCTAGGTAGCCGTCGCCTCCTAGAATTAAGACTTTCAAGGTATAAGCTCCATTCCATACATAAGATTTGCTAGTTCCAGGTCTCCCGGTGTGTCTATGTCCATGGCGTGTTTCCAGTCTACCATGTATGACCAACAGGGACCGGGAAACATACTCTTACCGGGATATAGGTGACTTACTCTGGCAACAACCATGTTACCAAATTTATAAAACACGGGCTTATCCTGTTTGTGGGGGAACTCATCGCGCTCTTGTCGGAACGCAAACTCTACACTGTCGCCTTTCAAAACCCGTTGATTGAACGCATGGTAGTTGTGGGGGATTTCACATATAGTTTGAGCACTGTTATAAGATAAACCCCCCTCGTACATGGTAAGGGTGTCTATACATGCCTCGACCTGTGCCGGTTGGACAAAAGGGCTTGTTGGTTGGAACAGCGCCACTAGGTCATATGTCGCTGCATTTGTGTTGAGATAATCAAGAACAACGTCTGTTATTGTATAGGAGAGACCATTCGTTAAGTGGGCGGGGCGCTTGTGTATCTCAAAGCTGTTTTCTCTGGACAGCCGAGATACATCTAGGTCTGGTATATCCGTGGACAAAACAGTGTGGTCTATGCCCTGTGTATTAAGGGCCGCTCCTAAAGCCCACTGATACAGGGGCCTATCTCCTAGGCGCTGGGTGTTCTTATTGGGTATGCCCACAGAACCAGCCCTGGCAGGGATAAACGCTAGGGTTTTCATCATTCATACTCCCGCAGGAGCTTATCTATGACACGGGCCTCTGTACTAAGCCAGGCATCCCGTGTTGAACCCGCTATATGCGGTGTGAGGATTAGGTTATTGTGGGACTGTACATAGGAACAAGCACGAATGAATAACTGCTCTTGTTCCGGGCCTTCCGGGAATACATCCAAGGCTGCGCCGCGTAGGACACTACCCTCTAGCATATCTATTAGGGCTTTGTTATCTAGTATCCCGCCCTGGGCAGTGTTTATAACTAAGGCCTCTGCGTGGAGATGCTTTAATCGTTCCTCACTCATAAAGTTCCTTGTTTCATCAACAAGGGCAAGGTGTATGGACAGAACATCCAGCGTTGAGAGCCAGTCCTGTAGTTCTTCGTCTAGGACATCCCCTGTCCTACTTGTTGGCTCAAGTATAGATACCCTGTGGAACAGGGGAGCAGCCATGTTGGAGAGCATACGGCCTATACGGCCAGCGCCCAATATACCCAGGTGCATCTTGCTTAACATGCAGGGAGCGGGCCAGTTGCGGCGGTCCCAGATGCCTGTTGTTGCGACCTCATAGGATGCAGCCGGGATGCGTCTGTGCAGGGCCAAGATCAATCCCAAGGCGTGTTCTGGGGTGCTTGTTATGTTGTATAAGAACGCATCGCCCTTCAGGGTTATGGCCTTTATATGAGAGGGCATATTAACAAGGTGCCGCTCAGAGGTTGTGTTTGAAACAACAAACTTTGTGTCGGGGTACTGTGCAAAGAAGGCCTCATCATAGATGGGGCCAATAGGGAGGAATAGAATCTCTATCCCATAACCCGCAGCCTTTGTGTGTATGTCGGGGACGGTTGTTAGGGTGAACCTGTCTTCTATCCTTGCAACATTGTCTGGTTGCCATTTTAGTGAGGCGTGGTAAACAGCATGGGTCATAGGACATCCCCCAAGATACCTACGACGTTCTGTCCAGTGTTGCCACGGCCATATAGGTGTTCAGGATCAATGTCCTCTTTACAACATGACAAGGCATGTAAGATAGCTATCTCTATCTCGCCACGCTCTGGAGGACAGTTTATTGTAGAACGGGTTTGTAGTCGTCCCCTCTGCCTATCACCTATGTTCACAGTGGGGAGACGCACATAGGGGGCCTCTATAACACCACACGAACTGTTCCCCACTAGGACATCGGCTATGTTCATTAAGCCGCGAAACATAGGCCCTGGGAGGTTTTTATGAACTTGGAGCTTGTCCAGTGTTGCTGCATCCTCCAAGGCGTTTACTATTTCACTGTAGCCGGGGTCTGAACAGGGGTATATGGCAACAACTTGACCCTTGATTTGTTTTAGAGCCATGAGTGTTTCCCATATCTCACCCGCCGCCTTGTTGGGATCGTCGGGGTGCTGTAGTAGCACTATAAGAGGGTCATTATGGGCCACTAGGGATAGCTCTTCCCTAATATATGGCTCGTCATGGTGATCGCCCTCAACGATGGGGTCTATGTGGCTGTCCCCCACTATGTATACATAACGCTTTGCAATGCCCATATCCACTAGGCGGTCGGCGGCGCGTTGGTGGGAGACAAAGTGCCAGGTTGAAAGCATACTTATAGCATGGCGCATGTTGTTGTCTGTTGTTCCTGTTGTGTCGCCACCCTGTATGTGTGCAATGGGAATACGCATTTGACAGGCAACCATGGCCGCCGAGAGGCTTTCCCCACGATCACCATATAGAACTAGGCAGTCTTGCCCCCTGTGGTCCATGAGCGCAGCCAGGACCTTGCCATACTCACATATGTTCCTGGCCCTGGCACAGGGGTAATCGTCAAACAGTTCAGGGTGTAGCCGGTGCATATGGGAGTTAGGGAGTTCACGGTCTGCCTCCGTACTGCCAAACTGTTCCTCCATGTTGTGCATGTCTGCTAGATACAAGGTAAGTTTGAAGTCCTCGCTTTCATCTAGGAGGCGCAACATTGGGAGCATTGCATCGAAGCCGCCCCTCTTGCCGGACAAAACCCCTATGTGCTTTTTACTCCCCACGATAGACCTCCTCCACAAGCTTCGCCTGTGTCCTGTTGATCACATCAACAGCCCGTTCTAGTCCTGCTATACGGTGTCCATATACGGGGAGTAGGTGTTGGTAGGCTGCGAAATAGCCCAGCACAATGCCTAGGCACAGGAAGGCTAGAACAATACTACACGCCGCTAACAGCGTGGGGTCTATGTTCACCCTGGAAAACCGCTTGGTAAGTTGGAGGAGGTATGTTGGGGTCATGTTCATGGTCCTTTTGCAACAGAGCGTCCACATCAACAGTGCGTTCCATGTAGGAGCCACCACTAAACAATAGGTAGTTCACCTTGCCAAAGCGGCGGGCAAGTATGGATGCAGCGATAGCGTTGATAATGGACAGGGAGCAGACTAGTAGGTAGTCCTGGGGTTGGGCGTCTTCCATGCCCTCAACCAAGGTCCTATATATATGATTTGTGGAGTATCTCTTCACGATCCCACTGGTTAAAAACTTCAGAGTCCCAAACCTCTCGGCGTCCGAGAAGTCATGCCCAGCGCGGTTGGGTATGTAAACAGTAGGACGCCTCATGGTCATGTCCTCCGGTTGTCCTAAAAAAGGTGGAAGGGGACCAGGGGGAGGAACGGCCCCCTTCCAGTTGGGAGGATCGCTTCTACCCGTTCTTAGCGGCTAGTCTAGCCATGAGGTCCTTCTGTTCCTGGGCGCTCATGCCGTCGAAGTCGTCAGACATCTTCTCGGCGGGGGTCCTGGCACGGCGCTGGATACCGGGGAGGTATTCGTCAACAGACTTTTGGATTTGGGCCGCTGTCTTCTTGGCATCTATCCCATCTCGGATGATACCCTGGACAGACTGTTTAATTGAGGAACGGGAGCGGGAGAAGATAACCTTGTCGGCGTCCTGTTTGCCGTCCCCCGACAGGGTTTTCTGCATTTCCTTGAGATTGTCGCCACAGTCGTAGTTGACCGTGACACTGTCGCTGTTGCCAACACTGGCTGAAATCTTGAAAGCGGTCATGGTGGGTTCCTTGTTCATAGTTGTTGATGAATGGTGTATTTTAGGGGTCTGGGGCAGTGGGGTCAACCCTTCTTTGTCTTG
>Ga0098033_1000550_pt1 | contig 16950 bp, 27 predicted proteins | sample 1_EtaG_FD_75049 | JGI IMG/M metagenome (GOLD analysis project Ga0098033, IMG submission 75049) | Marine viral communities from the Subarctic Pacific Ocean - 1_ETSP_OMZ_AT15124 metaG | ecosystem: Environmental > Aquatic > Marine > Oceanic | place: Pacific Ocean | collected 2015-01-07
AAGAAGGAAATTGGTACACAAACGGTACACAAACAGGACACAAACGGTACACAAGATGATTTAAACAGCACACAAACGGTACACAAACAGGACACAAACGGTACACAAGATGATTTAAACAGCACACAAACGGTACACAAACAGGACACAAACGGTACACAAGACACTGGTTGTGAAGAACTTAAACTATTGTCTGGATTTCAACAATTATTATCGCACCATATAATTGATATTTGCATCTCAAAAGAAAGTTTATCTATCGATAATATTAGTGGCAGATATTTAAAAAACTTTGCCAAAGATAATGGGTATAGCCCCTCATCTATTAAAGAAACTATTACCAGATTACATACCAAAGGGATTATAAGAAAAAGTATGGGGAGGGTTGGACGAAACGGGTATTATAATTTCTATATATCTGAACAGATTAGAAATGCTTATTTAATGATTAAACGGTACACAAATGGTACACAAATGGTACACAAACAGGACACAGACAGCCTCAAACCCGAAACCACTAGTAGTAGTATTAATTTAATAGAGTATATAAATAAAGAACCATTATCAGATATCGGATTTACAACGAACCACTTAAAAGATATTCAAAACGCATTAACAGATCAAGGGAAAGAGTTTGATGCAGATAGAATACAAAACTCAATCTACTCCTTAGCCCATGACATGAAGAATGGATTTAACCATCCAAGCCCTATAAACTTAATTGTAGGGTTGCTAAGAAAAGGCGTCCCATATAATGCGAGTAAGCCTGGATATGAAAACCCAGAAGAAAAAGCGATAAAAATAGACAACGAACGCAAACAAGAGGCAAAAAAAGCGAAAGAGAAAGCAGAAGAATGGATTCTCAATGAAGAATTTGAAAAATGGTATACTAAAACCACAAGAGAAGAATTAGACAAGCTGATAATAGAAAAAGAAGGGGAGGGGATGTTAGAAACCCTAAAGGGGCCGATGCGTAAAAATTACCTCATCGAATATTACAAAAACAACTTGTGCGAGGTTTGACGCAATAACGATACATTGATAAAGTTTTGACAACAATCATAATGAAAGTGGGTTGATTATAATGAGAAATTATATTTTATGTGCAATATTATTGTTGAGTGTGGCATCCTTTCCATCGAATGAAATAAATATTAATGGATATTTTGATGCACAGGGAACAGCGACATATAGCCGTGGAACTCTAACGGGTAGTGATGAACTTGACAGCTCATTTAGTATAGGTGGAAACTATTTATTTGATATGGATGGATTAAAACTTGGGCCTTTTGTAAACTATCAAATAGCCCGTGAAGTAAAAGGTGCTTCTGGGCCAACTTTTAGTTATCTTTCTTTTGGTGGAATGGTTAAATATTCATTTAATGAAAAAGGGTATGTCTTTGGTGGGGTAGGGGTTAATACATTTAGTGAGTCAGAATTAATGGCGTTCTATGTGAGCAACGGGTATTCTGTTACAAGCATAGACACAGAAGGAGGGATAACATACTTCTTTGGTGTTGGATCAAAATATAATGAAAAAATTGCACTAGAGTTTTTGTTCATGAATAATACGGGCGAAATTAGCATTAATAGCGTTAGTTCAGATGTATCATATATGAAATTCTCTTTTGGTATGAATTATACAATCTAGGTTGAATAGGTTCAATATTAAACCTATTCAACCTCAAAATACAGATAATCAACCCAAGCAAACTCTTTTCGTGTTTCAAGATAGTTTAAGTTGTCCATATTCTCATGACACTCAATCTCAAAAACAATATTCCTGTAGGCTTTGTGCCAATCCCAAAATAGGATGTAATTTGTAATAAAAGACGCCACATACAGAATCACAAACCCCACAATTAAAAGCTCCCAATACTGAGCTGAATGTATCTTTTCCTCGTTAAGTGTTTCTTCACTGACATCTTGGCGAACAAAAATAACAGCCAGAAGGTTAATGGCGTTGATTTTAAATGGAACAAACCAGCTAAGAAAATCCAAAAACCAATTGCACTTAACTATCATCTAAAGCCCATATTCCACTTCATCCATAATATCCATCACATCAGAAAACATATCGTTTTTTTCTAAGTTCCTATCTATGTCTGACTCTATAAAAATTTCTTCTATCTCATCCCCTGTGAAGTAGTGCAATTTACTTGATGCACCAGACGCCAATTCACAAATGTAGACATATTCATTGTTTTTACCAGCAACGACATATCTAATTACAAAACTGAGGTCATAATGATCCAATGATTTAACCAAGTCGCCTGGTGTAAATTTTGTAAAAAGTACCTTGTTATTTTGTTCTATCATTTTATTTCTTCCTTTCTTTCTTTTTTTGTTAAATTTAATGTTTTTATTAATAAATCTATGCAACCACCAGGGTTTTTATCAACTTGTTGAGTGCTAAATCGTAAAACTCTCCACCCCATGCTAATGGCTGTATTTATTTTCTCTCTATCGTCATCAGTATTATGTCTACCTCCATTTTTTTTATATTGACCACCATCAATCTCAACTGAAACTTTTCTACATCTCCAACAAAAATCAAACATCCAAAGTCGTTTATTGTGAAACTTAAATTCTCTAATCCATCCTATTATTTTGTTTGATTTTAGTGCTGTCTCAAATGCCCTTTCACCATCAGACCCCAATTTGGTAAGTTTTAACAATGTCGTGTTCCTCGTTTTTTGGGTCTGGTATGCACGCTTTGCAAACAAATCCATAGTTTGGGGTAAAATCAATTCGTATCATTTTCTTGCATTTCTGGCATGGTATTTTGTTCATTTTCAAAAGGCTCCTGTGTGGTGTTTCTGTAGGTGTATAGTATGCTGACTAGTTGTCGTACTGCGTCTTTGTCTTTGTGTGTTTTCATTCTGCCTTGCTGGATAATATTGAGTGCCTTATTAACTCCTTTCAGTTGGTCGTATGTTAAAATTAATGGGTTATTTTCTAAGCTACACATGACACTTTCTCACGTTTTTCAACAAACAACTTATTTGGAAAATCGGTTAATATTGAGTTGTTGTGGGATACAAAAATGATCTTCTTAAATCGTTTTTTAACACTCCCTAGAAGTAAAACGATCTTGTGGGCATTGTCATCATCTAAAGCGTCAAACACTTCATCTAAAACTAATGTTTCTAATTTTGACCCAGTAGTTTCTGATTTAAAAATGGTGAGCGTGAGTCTAATGACTGTTTTTATGATATTTTTCTCCCCACCAGAATACTTGGATATCTCCATTGTTTTAGTGCCATCGTCGCAAAGAATCACAAGTGACTCAGACGTACCGCCAGACTTCAAAACCTTCTCAGTCTTAAAAAGAAGCGTCATTTTACCATCGGTGGCAACGGACATTAGCTCATCCGAGATATCTTGAAGTCGTGGGATGGCTGAATCAATTAAGTACGCCTGGATTCCATCCTTACCAAAAGCATTTTTTAGGTAGGTGTATATTTTTTCAGAGTGTTCGAGTGACTTAATCTTGCTGGCATCCTCAATAATCTGTTCTTCAATGCGCTTATTTTGCTCCATACGTTCCTTGATTGTGGTATATATTGACTCAATTTTTCGAACATCAAGGCTCATCGACTCGATTAGCTGTTGGGTGTTTTCGATCTGAGCTTCTATTGATCTGATATTTTCTCTTTTCTCATTCAAGCCCCTTTCATCTGGTGGGGGGGTAGCGTTTAACTGCGTCTCAACATCGCTCAGTTTATCTATAAGAGCCTTTTGATGGGCATATAGCTCGTTTATCCTTCCATCGGCCTTAGAAGCCTCTATTATCGATTCTGAGTGGTCAGGTGGAACCGTATTTAAGGGAATTACTTTCTGATCCATGACTTCCTTGTGGTGTTCCACCGCTTTATCTGAGATTAACTGAATATTTTTAACATCCTCTTTGGCTTTGTTGGCATCTGATAAAAAGTCACACGATTTACAAGGGGTATGGTTGAAATTGTCAGATTCTAAAATATCACACTGTCTAAGTAGGGTGTTTCGTTTTTGGGATTCGGTCACATAATTTGCAATAACAATTTGAGATTTTGTTTTTGATGCTTGAATTGTTTTATTCTCGTTTTCTACAGATAAATTATGGTTAAGTATAGATTCTCTGTCTGACTGTTTCTTTTGTAAATTAGGTAGATTGTTAGCAAGGTCTCTATTTTCTGCAATCAATAGATCAGCTTTTTCAATATCGCACTGTATGTCTTCTTTTTGAGCTTTTAGAGTTTGGTAATCAAGGGTGAGTTCATACATTTTACTAAGACCATCATTAAGAGGTTTTAGTGAGTTTTGAGATCGTGTTACCTTGCTTTTTTGTTCCTCAATTTTAAATTCCAATGACTCTTTTTTCGATATCAAATACCTAAGTGGGTCAGTGGTTCCTTTGAGTTCGTTAATAACCTCGGTGGGTAGACCATCTAGTATGTCTGATTTTAGGGATGACACCGACTCGACTTTTGCCATAGTTGAATCAAGGGTATTGCGTGTATCTTTTTGCAAAACTCCCCATCTTTCGGCATTTAATTGAAGCCTTTCAAGGTCAAGCAGTGCCGCCAAAATACGTTTTCTATCGGCTGGTTTGCAATCCACAATATCCCCAAATTTGTTCTGAGCGGAAAACACACTAGCAAAAAAGACCTTGGGATCTCCGATTATTTGTTCAACTGCCAAATCAAAGTCAGATATTTTAGGCCCAGCAATATGCATAGTGCCTTTTGATAGGTAGGCATCTTGAGAAAAACCATTGGCTGTCTTTCTGCATTTTCTCTCTGCGACATAGTTGTCTCCATTAATTTCAAATTCAATGGCTAGGTATGAATTGCCTGTAAAACCTTCGGTGACGCCTTCGACAAGATTTCCTCTTGATGGCCATATCCCAAACAAACAAGCAGGGACGGACTCAATAATGGTGGTTTTTCCAGACCCGTTATCTCCCACAATCGGTGTGGTGTCGGCCTGTGTTAAATCAACACACGTGTCTTGATGTGAGCCAAAATTCTGTATGATGATTTTATTTATAATCATTTCCAGAACTTCCCATTAGTTTTGAATGTTTTGGTTTGTCCCTCTGGTTGAATGATATAATCTATTTTAGGTGCGCCAACATCGAAATGCTCTACAACAACATCCTTAATCTCTACCTTGGTAAAATCAGTGCCTTTGATATATCTAATTTGTCCAATCATTGAGTGAGCGTCTTCAATCATTTTTTCATACTTTCTACGTACTGTTTTTGTTGCCATTTCTTAACTCCTTTGCTTCTTTTTCCGATTAAACTCTCTGATAAATTTTTTAAGGTTGAAACACGCCACAACGTCGCCAATCAATATCTTATTTCTGGCTACTCGCATCCGTTTACAGCGTCGTTTGACACGTTTTCTACGCATTTCCCTGTTCTCAAAAGGCTTGATCTCCTCTGAGATTGCCATACCCATTATGCCAACACCTCCATCAATTCTTGTTTCTGAACGCCATCTGGTAGGGGGTTTTGCTTAATATATGAGCTTAATAACTCGTTATCGCTTAAATCCATTGATAAAACGTCTTCGGTTCTGGTGACGTGTTTTCGTTTATTGAATAATGGCTCGATGATCGCCAAGGGTTCTTTTTGAACTGGTATTGACATATAATGGTTGTGAGCAGACTCGCTATAAAATCGAACTTTAGTTAGAGTGGAATCAAGAATATCGGGGCTAAGTAGATTATCAACATCCTCATTACTATGAATTTCTATCGTTTGATATTTTGGCACATCAAGCTCAATATATTCCTCCGCAACGACCGAATCATTGACCGTGATAATCTCAAATCCTTGAGGGTTCCCTTCTTCCCCAAAGTTAGTTTGAAACAAGGACCCAACGTAGAGTCTTTGGCGTTTATGGATATGCGATACTGAGACATATTTTGCTCCTGTTGATCGTAATTGATTTTCTGTAAATGCGAATGAGCCTCCTTGCACCATGTAATACTCGGTTGCTTTTGTGCCTTGGATATCGCAATGCCCAAACAAAAGAGGGGCTAATTTGATGTTAGCAAATCGATTGTTACTAAACCTCTTTTGAAACACCCCTAACAATCTATGTGCATGAGAATTAAACAGTTGATCGGACTGGATTTTGTCCATTCCTAGACAATTATGTGCCACAAAACGGCCTTTGTTAATCCAGGGGAGCATCCCAATAATGGCCCCATCAACAATCAATGTTTCAGGGGTTTCAAAGACATTGACCTTATTGTGCCAGCTCTTTAAAAAGTTAAGGGATGATTTACCAATATCTGTTGTGTCATGATTGCCATTTGCGATTACAATATGGTCAACTTTGTCCACAATTCGATTCAAAAAGTGAATCAGGATATCTTGTAGCTCCCCAACTGTGGCGTATCTGTCCGCAATATTGGGTTTATCAAACACATCACCAGATAGCACAACGACATTCACGTCTCGATTAATGATTTCATCCGCACATTTAGACAGTGCCAATGATGTTCTATCCCTATTTTTACCCGAAATATGAATGTCGCCTATGTGAGCTATTTTAGTCATTCAGTAACTCAATATTTGATGCTTTTACTCTTGATATACCACCTTTAATGTAGTTTTGTTCATCGTATAAAACGATGTCTCCTACAGCGAGGGGTGTGTCTCTGTTGATTAAATTTTTCACATGAAAAAAGATGTCTGCCTTTGAATTGGTGTCAACGGGCTTGATAAATCCAAACCCTCTCACAATGTTAAATTCACATATTGAACCTGTTAATTTTGTTGCAGTTGTCATTTATCTGCCTCCTTCGTTAATTGCATACCCCATTGAGCGTGCTTTTTTGAGTGATAGTGAGTGACTTGGTTTTCCGTCAGATCGTTTGAATGAAACAGTCGATCTAATTCGGATTGATTTATAGGGGGTGACGCCTTTTGGTTCGTAGACAATTTGAAACACATTTGTTCCATCTGAAAAGTGACCACCATCACCTTTGATTGTTTTTAGCCTATCGCCTTCCCATTGGCCAACACCCACAAACGGTATCATCACGTCATCGATGTATGCGTTGAAATTCTCTAAGGTTTTACGTGCAACCTCGGCTTGCTCATGCAACACCTTGAAAAGTTCAATCGCCTCTTCTTTGGTTTCAGGATATTTACTTAATAAATCAGGGTTGATGCCAGGACTCGTCGGTACTACCTGTGGTGGGTCAGGTTGTATCTCTGGTGATAATCCCATTTCATCGACTGAATTAGAATTTAGGATATTTGGGCTTGCTTCCGCTTTCTTTTCTTCTGTTTGTGAATTTGCGGGTACTAGTACCATTATTTTGCCTCCATAACTGTTTTGTGGACTCTGAAGAGCCATTTTTCGCTTATCTTCGATAGTGCGTCGAAGGTATTAACCTTATTTTCTTTCCCGTCACTGGTGGTATATACCGTGAGAGCTTGTAGATGTTCCTCAGCCTGTTTTTGATCGTTGTTGTTGAGACTCAGTAATGTCTCTTTGATTTCATCGATCTTTGATATTTTTGCTGGTGGCCCTATATCAATCACTTGGTTAGTATCGGGGGGTTCCGCAGAGGTGGGGGAAGGAGACGAGGGGACGTACTCCGAAGCTAGGGGAGCTTCAACCTCTACGGAACTTATAGTTGATGGGGTTTCTACCCCTACCTCAAGGTGCGACACATCGTGTGCCACCTCGGGCATTGAGCGTGGTTTGTCAGCTAAAACCATCTTATTTGCTTCTTCTGCTAATATCATTTTTCTCGATTCTTTGGATTCTTCCTCGTCAAAATCAAACATGACGTCTGATTTATAATCAGGGGCAAAAATTCTCATGGCCTCTGAGACATTGCGATTGAAAAGCATTTCATCTGGACGTTTGACCCACTGATCTTTCATATTCCCTTTACCATCAAAGCAAACACCTGTTTGTCTGGCTTTTTCCATCGTCCAGGTAAGTTTGAAAGGCTGTCGTCCATTTCGTAGATATTCAACCGTTACACAATTGTTTGAGTATTCTAGTATTGAGTGTGCAAAGCCTGGTATACGCTTACAGGCAAGCTCAAGTATAAGCTCGGATTTAAGCTGGGGTTTTCCTAGAATAATATAAATTTTTGTCATGGCCTCAGTGGGAGGTATCCCCATCTCCTGCCCCTTTTGTCCACAAATGAAGGCTTCTTGAACTGTCATACCGTCAGGCAATAGTTTTGCACTCTGCATATCTTTGGCGTGTCGTAATAGATCGTCTCTACTCATTAAACTTGCTTCGCTTCTAGTTTGTAATTGTCCCAATTTTAGGCTCCTGTTAGTTGTATTTCGTGTAATGTATTAAACCCATCGACGGATTTAGGCGATTTGTGTTTCGTTAATGAATTGATCTCCTTCCCAAAATGTTGTTGGATGTATGCTTTCTTGTCTTTAGCTTTGTTTCTTTGCTCAAAATAGTCAGTAGGGACTACAATTTCTCCACTTTTGATGTTGACCAAAATTTCGTTGTGTCGGCAGTTAAAATACCCAACGAGATCACACATAAAAATTCCCTCAGAACGGATTTGACGATTTGGTTTTGGTTGTGGGAGTAGGGGGGTGTTCTTGGCTTCTTCATTCTTCATGCGTGGTAAAATCTCTTTGTACAGTTCAAGAATTTCACTCACGGTTGGGATACGGGGGATGGCTTGTGAATGATCCCTAAAATATGAGCGTCGTTTAGCCTCGCTTAGTGTTTCGTGTAGGTAGGGCATGTTTTCTAAATCTTCCCAATAGACCTCTGCCACATCCACTTTGAATTTTATTCCTTTTGAAAAACAAAGTCGGGTGAAATCGTAGATAAAATCATCAAACGTGTATTTAGTCATAGCTGTAACCCCCATTGATAACCCTTAGCGGAACTTGTTCTGGGGTCTGTTTTTTTTTAGCTTCTTTAGCGAGGCACCGTTCTCTAAACTTTTCCTGTTCTCTGAGCGTTTCACGTTCCTGGTAGCTCATGGTGTCTACCTTTGGCACCTCATAATCAATATATTCTTCCCATATTTCCATCCAGCTTGAGCCGTGTAAGATGTATTGTGACTCGGTGTTTGATACTTCTAGCTTAGTGATGTAATTTTTCAGTGCTTTGCAGATATCCCGATAATCGGAGGGCGTTTTGATATCTTTATTGAATTTCTTGAGCGCTCTTTTCTTGCCAAGTTTATTGGGGTATTGCTTCCAAAGTTTTTCAAAGGCTTCCAGTTTGTTGATTTCAACATCTTCACCAGTTGATGTTTTCTCTACAAGTACTAAGTTAGTTTTTTCTCGCTTAGTAGAAGAGGTATTCGTTAAGGAGTTACTACTCCTCTCTTTAGTTAGTAATAATTGTACCAAGAAAGAAACTAAAGCAAAGAAAGAAGGTAAATCTGCCAAAACATCGGCATTTTGCCCGTTTTCTGGTGTTTCTGGAATGTCGTTTTGTGCCTGGTGGCTTTGTTGGATGATGGGGTCTTCGGTAGGTGGGACACTAGCTAGGACACTAGGTGGGACACTAGGTGGGACACTAGGTGGGACACTAGGTGGGCCACTAGGTGGGCCACTGGCTAGGCCATTATCAATATATTTCTCGTAATTATTAATAGATATAAGGGTGTTGTTGTGCCTAGAATTAAATACTATACGTGGGCCACTGGCTAGGCCACTAGGTGGGCCATCACATGGGCCATCGGTAAGATATTGTAAATATCTATTAACCGTTCTATTTCCCCATCCCCAACGATCAGCGAGGTCTTTTCGTTTAATTAAAAGTGATCCACTGGGAATGACAACATCCTTGTAATTTACGTTAATAGTCTTGTCCTCTTTGTTGGCAAGAGAAACTAAATCATTCCACGCCTCGTCTCTGGTAAGTCTCTTGTTAATCACTGGCAGTTCCCTTTAAATCTCTGGGTAATCCTAGATGGTCAAACTCCATATCTTCTGGTTCAGGATTCATCGATTTGAGGCCATGCAATAACTTTATTAATTGATCCATATAAGAATGTACTATATCTAAACAACATATATTGTGCAATAGAATTATATATAACAACATTTAGAAAGCGAACAAAAATAAAAATAATTGAAATTTGATATAAATGTGATACGTTATTAAATATATAAGCAAGAAAGGAAGGAAGGAAAAAGACATGAAAAAATACAATGCAGAAAAACATAATGGAGAATGGCTAACGACGCTAAGAACAGATTATGATTTAAGGAAAAAGGATATTTCAAAAATTGCGAATATCCACCCAGCCACCGTATCTCAGATAGAAATGGGGATTGTAGGCATAAAAGATGAAGCTATCAAAAGACTAGCCACGTATTTTGACATACCAAAAGAAAGAATACTGGCCCTTTCTAAGTCAAATAACATTCCAGAAATGGAAGCTCAAAGAATAAGAAAAGAAATGAATTGTGAGGATGATAATGTTATTTCATTAAGATCAGTGGCAGATCACCTTAAACTTGTGATCGAACATTTACCTACAAACTACCCAATTTGTTTTGCTGGTATGGTTGGAAAAGAAGAAGATCGAAAAATATTTGTCAGTGAAAAATTGGATAAATACATATACAGAACTACGCTTGCACATGAAATAGGCCATGTAGTAATGCATGGGTTTAGTGAAAATGCAGATAGAGAAGGGGTTGTATTTGCTTCCTCAGCACGTATGGAGGGTAAAAATCTCGCACTAGAAAAAGAGGCTAACCGTTTTGCAGGTGAACTATTATTACCGCATAAAAAATTAAAAGAGTGCATCAATCAATGTAAACAATCGCATTTGGATAACTTACCTGTTATTTGCTCCGAACAATTTCACGTACCTCAAGCTGTTGTGGGTATGCAGTTGGCATTTCATGGTCATAGTATGTTTTGATGTTCTAGGCGTTTTCAAGTAGTAATAATGAAGATATTATTTTCAATAGCTTTGGCTCAATAAAATTTTTATCTGAGTAATAGTTTGCGCCAATCTCGATTGATATGTACTCAGCATTTGGATCATTTGATAAAATAAGTACGGGTATATTTGTTTCTGATTTAACACGTTTTATGGCCTTAACAGTGTTAAAATGTCCCATGTGTAGATCAATAATAAGTAAATTCGGAAATAAAACAGGATCACCGTTTAACACATCGATTAAATATTCAGGATTTGTTCGATATTTTATAAAATATTTATTATCAAATCTGTCGTCTATATATAATTTAAACGCTTCTACAATTTCTTGACTATCATCAATAAATAAAATTTCCTCTTCCATATTTCCTCCCCAAATAGCTATAACCATATATGGTTAATGTAGCTCAAAAAAAGATATTATACATTATATAATATACTAGCATATTATAAACTCTATAAATAATGATAAAATATCCAGAAAGGCATAGCGAGTTTGAAATACAAGCCCATATTTACGGGGTGCTTCGTGGTGCTGGCTATGATGTTCGTGGAGAGGTTAGATTCAATGGACGTGGTGAGCGAAATGGTCGCCTTGATCTTGTGGTCTTTGATGATGCTCAGTTGCCAATTGCGATTGTGGAGTGCAAGCGTGAGGCTGTTCGTAGGCGTCGAAAAGATATAGGGGAGTACAAGCAAATACAACGGTATGAGGCGTTGTTTGATGTGCCAGTGTTCACCATCGACTCTATGGATAAGGTGGAGACTCAGCGAGTGTTGGCGTTGATTGACGGGGCTTTTGTGATAGAATAGACGCAAGCTCCGAAAAGAGCTACAACGGCTGGCTAAGCGCCCATCCTCCGATAATCAAAAAAAGATGAAGGGAGGAATGCCTATGGCTGAAATTATTAGATTACTGATTCTAATGCTAGAATTGATACAGATAATAACAAAAGCCTTGGCTGAGTTTGCGCTCTAATGCCAAGGCTTTAAAATAAAATGACTCGTCTGCCGTTGGGCGAGTTTCTCAATACGTCTATTTATACCATTATCGGTAGAAAATGTCTATTATTTTATAATATATTTTGTAAAGATATAGTTTACTTCCGATAGTCCTCAAAAAAACCATTCTTAAATCGATCTACACCGATACTGGTATATATTTCAGTATTCTCAATGTTCCTATGTCCCATCCAATGTTGAATTGATCTTGTATCCTCGCCATTGTTTGCGAGGTAGTAACCGCAAGAGTGGCGTAACATGTGAGGATGTATTGGAAATGAGAGTCCAGCCGTATTGCCAGCGTTTGAAATGATGCGATGAATAGATGTCATAGATAGAACAATTTGACGCTCAGATAAAAATACAAAGTTGGGATTTGTGTTGAGCTTTTTTAGTTTGATGAGTAGTTTCATTTCGTCGGCCTGGATAGGGTGGGTAGAATCAATCCCATTCTTGAGCCGTTTACAGTGAAATAGACCATCTTTTAGATCGATCTGAGACCACTTAAGATATGTAGCCTCAGATACCCTTAAGCCATGAATAAACATTGTGTTAATTAGTGTCTCATCCCGTATTGGGTTTCGGCTAGTCTGTCTAACCGCCTTACAAATAGCCTTGATCTCATGAGTAGATAGGTACTCACGAGATCGTATATCAGTGTTCTTTTTTCGTTTCTGAGCTTCGATCATGCCCATTCTGCATTTTGATAGTCGGGTAAGTCATCAAAAATACTTTGACCAACGACCTCAAGTAATTGCTTGCGTTGCTTTTCGTAAAATATCCCCGTATTTTCAATGATGTATTCAATGGATTTATAAAACTGGCATAGATTGTCATGTATTGCGTTTATATTAATATCATCGTGCTTGACGGGTTCTAGTATTATCTTTTCTTCGGTGGTCGGGTTTTGATGGAGGTATGAACGCACGTTATCTGCCATTAAATGGTTAAGAAATTCGATAACCTCACATCTTAACAATTCATCTTTTTCTTTTGCTTCCCCGACATCAAAAATTTCTTGAATTTGGCTAGGTAAGGCTAAGTTAGCTTTTAGCATGTGGCTATATACTATGCTTGATCCTAGCCTTATTAGCGAGTGATTTTTGATTAAATTGATTGTATTCATTTTAATTTCCTCCCGATCTTATTTTATTGTAAATATTTTCAGCCATTATTTTCATTGCTTTTTTGGCTCTGTCTGTAGTTTGGTTAGCGAGTTCATAGCTTAGGGCTTCTTCTTCTTTGTTTGCCTTTTTGAAAGCTTCTAAAGGCCCAATCCCATCATCAGCCATTATTCGTTTTGTTCTGCTTAGTATTGATGGTGATATATCAGACATTTTAAACTTGTTTGTCATGTTTCAGCTCCGCATTGTTTAAATAAAATTTTCCGCCCTTCTTTCTTAGTGTTCTTACAATATTCCCGTGTTTGTCGTAGTCTCGCCACCATTCAATTCCTTCTAAATTTTTATAGTACGTTTGATTCCTGTTTTTGTCGTATCCTGAATACCATTCATCCCCTTCTGAATCTCTGAAGTAAGTTTCATTCCTGTTTTCGTCGTATTCTCTCCACCATTTATACCCTTCTGAATCTTTGTAGTGCGTTTCGTTTCCGTTTTCGTCGTATTCTTTCCACAATTCAAACCCTTTTGAATTTTTGTAGTACGTTTCGTTTCCGTTTTCGTCGTATTCTGCCCACCATTCACGCCCTTCTGAATTTTTGTAGTACGTTTCGTTTCCGTTTTCGTCGTATTCTGCCCACCATTCAAGCCCGTTTGAATTTTTGTAGTGCGTTTCGTTTCCGTTCTCGTCGTAGTCTCTAATCGGTTCGGACGCCTTTAAACCATTTTCTTCCAGTATCGAGTCTATCAAATTTGTCATATCTTTATCCTTTCACATTCTTTGACTATTTTATTATACATGGTTGCTCTTATTTTATTCGCTACAGTTTCACGTATCACTTTCCTAATCTCTTTTGATCTTTCAGTTTCACCCAGTATCAATAATAACAATAGTGGGTTTTCTTCGTGTAAGGCTATTTTGAGTACTTCTATCGGGTCGTGTCCATGTTCATCAACAACACTTCTTGCCCGTTTTGTTATTGGGTTTGTTTCTTTTTTCATTTTAATTCACCTCCATTTGAAATACTTTATTTTTTAATTGTTCCAGCTCATTGCTAATTTTTATATACGCATCATAATAATAGTTTTTAGATTCCAATGGAAAGCCGTTATTATGGTTTATAAAGTATCTTAGTTTCCATTCATAAAAAGCAATTAACCAATCATCGGTGATATGGTTTTTTATAGCGTTTTTATACTCAGATTCTATCATTTGGTAAATGTTTAAATCATCCTGTATCTTGGTAGCCTTATTTTTACGGTACCATAGCTCAAGTTCTGCCATTATTGGTTTATCCACATACCATCGCTCAATATTTAACCAACATGTACTAAGGTTGGTTATATAACTTCGGTTTAATGGTACTAGGTCATTAAAAATATGCTTACCTATGAGGCTTAAGCTATATTTATTAACTGGCTTGTCATTTTCTGTAATAACAACCTTCCAGGATATATAATCATTGCTAAACGTCTCTAAAATTTTATGAGAATACCCCTTATAAGATTTTCGCATTTCTACATCAAAAAGTATGTTCGTTGGGGTCTGTGCTTCGTATCTCATAATCTCAATAAACTTGAAAATACGCTCTACAATATCAATATGTGGGTTTAGAGTATCAATATCTTTTTTGATATTTTCTTGTATTCTATCGTTCTTTTTTCGTAGTACGCTTATTTTATCTCGTTCTTCATCTTTCAACACGTTTATTTTTTGATAATATTCTGACTTTGTTAGTTCTATCACGTTTTTAAACGCATCAAAATTATTATTTTTCTTATTATAAAGTTTATCGACTCGGACTATATTTTCTTCGTATTGTTTAATCATTTTAATTGCCTCCTGCTGTTATTTTTAGTTTTTTATTGACGTTTACTTTGCCGTGCATGTCCGCTATTTCATTGAGGCTGTACTGTTTCTTGCCTCGCTTCTTGTATTCCCCGTGATACCAGTACCATGAGGTTTTATTTCGTGAGAATTTAAAGCCGAGTGCTTTTATCTTGTCTTTTGATGGCTTAGTATCTCCACTTAACCAAACCCATGCGCCAAGAATACTAATTTCGATACCGTCATTTTCTAGCTGGTCTAAAATATCGGATAACTTTTCTTGCAGTTCTTTTGATAAATTGATTTTTTCTTCTGTCCATTCTCCCGTTTCCTCATCTTTTGTTTTTTTGTTGTATTTGTATTGCTCAAATACGACTTTTCTAGCCAAACGAACATCAGAAAACCAGCGTGTATTCCCACCCTGGTCAGGATGGGATTGTTTTATTTTGATGCGGTAACATTTTGTAATTTCATCAAGTGAATAGCTAGGTTTTGCGCCTAGTGTTTGCAGTGCTTCGGTGTAGTTCATGATTTCACCTCGTCATTTTTTGGCCGTCTGTTTAGTTCGTCTATGGTGTGCTGTGCTTCTTCCAGATATTTTGGATATTCAGTAATTCGGCCTTGTTGACGAGACGCCAAGGCGTAAACGTCTATTTTGTACTGAGACTCGAAAAATTTATCTCGTTCAATCGGTAGGTTTAAGTGTTTTGTTCTAATGTGCAATAGTTCAGATATTGCCACACTGCCTAGTTCAGGTGTTCCGAACCCTAGATCACATAAACCAAAGGCGATATTTGTGTCGTTTGGGTCAATTTCACTAAGAAGCCATATAGCGTGACCTTCGGGTGTGAATAGTTTTACCACTGGTGAATGGTTTTGTTTTCTATTCGCCCCATTTTTCAATAATTGATGATATTGTTTTTTTGTAAATAGTTTCATTGTTTTTACTCCCGTTAATATTTTTGGTATTATTGGAAGGCGGGCAACTGTTCAGGGCGTCCGCACCTTCCAAAATTTCATTATCTTAATGCCTCCTGTATAAATTGTGGGATTTCAAGCGTTGCGTGAATATCCTCGTATTCTGTCCAGTCTAGTTTCATTTAATCACCGCCCTTATATTGTTATGGGTATATAGTAACCAGTTAATATACCAGATGTCATATCGAAAGATTTTAATGTATCTATACTGATTGACATACGAAATATGGGTTGATACTATAGAATATAATAATATGAGGAGTTGAAATATATGCCTAGAGGCACTACGTATAAGTACAATCATGACCAAATACTGACCTTATTAAACGAGGGGAAAGGATACGATGAAATATCGGAATTAATAGACATTCCAAGAGTAACATTGTATGCGTGGGCGCAAAGAAATATTAAAAGGAGTAAATGTACAAATTGCAACGGGTCAGGGTATAGATACGGGTAGTTATAACAGAGAATATCAATATGACAACCAGTATATAAACCAGTTATGATATAATCATCAAACAATAGGAGTGATTAAAATGAAAAATAGCGAATACATAGATGACAAAGGAAATTATATTGGGCCTTTATTTGTTGGAAGATACCTAGACCTATCCCATACTCAAATCAAAGAACTACCAGACAACCTAACTGTTGACGGAAGCCTAGACCTACAAGGAAGCAAAATAAAAAAACTACCAGACAACCTATCTGTTGGAGAAAGCCTAAACCTCATGGACACCCCAATCAAAGAGCTACCTAATAACCTCTCTGTTGGATGGAGCCTATACCTCAGAGGAACCAAAATAAAAGAGCTACCTAATAACCTTACTGTTGGAGGAAGCCTAGACATTAGAGGAACCAAAATCAAAGAGCTACCTAATAACCTTACTGTTGGAGGATACCTAGACCTACAAGGAAGCAAAATCAAAGAACTACCAGATAACCTAATTATTGAAGGCGGCCTATCTTTATCCCATACTCAAATCAAAGAACTACCAGACAACCTATCTGTTGGAGGAAGCCTAGACATATCCCATACTCAAATCAAAGAACTACCAGACAACCTATCTGTTGGAAGACACCTAAACCTATCCCATACTCAAATCAAAG